>JAABUS010001026.1_pt1 | contig 64785 bp, 48 predicted proteins | sample 5560161 | NCBI WGS metagenome assembly JAABUS01 (sample SAMN10711885, study PRJNA513376) | rock metagenome | isolation source: Antarctica rocks | place: Antarctica: Victoria Land, Trio Nunatak nord | collected 2016-01-04
CGACGAGGCCGACGCGGTCAGCGTCGGTATCGCCGCCCTCAACGCCGCCGGGCTTCACCGGGTCGAGATCGACGAGGCGATCAGCGCGTTACGCGCGGTCATCGAGCACCGCGATGACCTGGTCAAAACACCGTACCCAGACAATCAATCATCTCCACGTGCTGCTGGTTCGTCTGATCCCGGCCGGCGCACCGACGAATCTCACTGCCGATGTCACCGCCGGGCTGCTACGACGTGTCCGATCACGTAACCCGGTGCACGCCACGCTGCGGGCTCTGGCCGTCGAACTGGTCGCCGAGATCGGCCACCTCGACCGGCGCATCAGTGAATCGCCCCGGGTTCTGTGGAGGCTCGGGTTACTTGTTTCCGGCCCCGGCGGGGACGGGTGCAGCGTAGGGCTTGGGCGTGTGGTTTGCCCAGTGTTTGGTTTCGAGTTCGGCGGGTGGGATCAGTCCGATCTGGCCGTGGAGGCGTCGGTGGTTGAACCAGTCGGCGTATTCGGCGACGGCAAGTTCGACGTCGCTGACCGATTTCCAGCCGCCGTTGGGACGCATGATCGGGTTGCGGATGCACTCCGCCTTGAAGAGGCTGTTGAATGCCTCAGCCATCGCGTTATCGTAGGAATCGCCTTTGCTGCCAACGGATGCGACCGCTTCGGCTTCGGCCAGGCGTTCGGTGTAGCGGATGGCTCGGTATTGAACTCCGCGGTCGCTGTGATGGGTCAGCCCGGCAACGTCGTGCCCGGCCCGTTGCCGGTTCCACAGCCCCATGTCCAAGGCGTCCAGAGCCAGATCGGTTCGCAGCGACGTCGACACCTGCCAGCCCACGACCAGGCGGCTGAACACGTCGATGACGAACGCGGCGTAGGTCCAGCCGGCGTGGGTGCGGACATAGACATCCCACGCGAGTCAGGCGTCAACCAGCGACGGGAGTCGCGGTCTTTGTGTTGCCGTTCCAGGCTGCTATCTCGTCCCACGGTGAGTTGTTCTGCAGGCACCACCACAGACGTGCGATGAGCTTGTTGGCGAGGTTGCGAAGTGCGGCGTTGTGGTTGTCGCCGGCGGCTCGGCGCCGGTCGTAGTGCGCCCTGGCGCCGGGTGACTTGGTCAGCATCGCGAAGGCCCACCAGTGGCAGGCGTCGCCCAGGCGTTTGTTGCGGACGCGTCTGGCAAAGACGCGGCGACTCCGACCCGATGCCTTCGTGACGGGCGCGGTGCCGGCGAACGCGCGCAATCCGTTCGCAGTGGCGAACCTGTTCGGGTCGTCACCGACCTCGGCGAGAACCCGCGCGGCCAAGACCGGGCCGAGCCCGGGCGCCGATCGCAGGATCGGCGCGAGCTGGTGCTGGCTGAACTGCACATCAAGAGCGGACTCGAGTTGCTCGACCGCGGCGTGCATCGCAGTCAGCACGCCGAGCAGGGTGACCACCGTTTGACCGAGTGCTGTTTCAACAGGTCCGGGCTGCCGCAACGCCGGTGTCGTGAGATCGGCGATGATCTGTTCAACCAGCGCCGTGTCGTTGCGTCGACCGCAGCGGTGCAGCAGCGCCACGAGCTTGCGGCGGGTCATCTTGGCGCCCAGCTCAGGCGTGGACGCCGCGGCGAGAACGGTCAGCGCGGCCTTGTGCTTGAGTTTCGGAAAGGCCTTCAGCGCTTGGGGATAGAACTCCAGCAGCACTGACCGCAACCGGCTCGTTGTCTGGTGCAGCGCCCAGATCGCTTCCTGGTGCTGACGCGCCAGCGCCTTAACCGCCAGACCAGCCGGGCTGATCGCCGGCAGCTGCCGGTGCTGATGACGATCGGTGCGCAGCACGTCCGCCAGCAGCGCCGCATCGCCCGGATCGGACTTCTTTCCAGACTGCCCGTGGCGTTCCCGATAGCGAGCCACCGCCCGCGGGTTGATCGCGAACACCGCCAGCCCGGCCGCCTGCAATGCAACCACGATCAGGTTCTTGTCGGTCTCGATCGCAACCGGCACCAACACTGGGTCCTCGGCGTGTTCGGCCAGCAGCGACATCAGCTCGCTGAACCCGGTCACACCGGTGTCGATGCGTGCCCGGGCGAGTACTCGACCAGCGTCGTCGAGCACCGCCACGTCGTGATGTCCCTCGGCCCAATCGATACCACAGGTAATCGTCATATTCCTCCTCGCTCGATGACCAGAAACGAGCCCGAGGGTGCGTGCGGCGACCTAATGGAAGCGCTCAGCGGCGCGGCATCTCACAAGCCGATCACGACCCGGCGACTGGCAGGACCACCGTCTACGTTCAGGCCTCAACGACCGGTTGCATCTAGGAGTGGACCTCTGCCAGCGGCTCAACCCACACCCTGCACCGACCTGGACCGGTCAAATCTCAGGGGACCCTGCCAGTCGCCTTCCAGAACACCGGAACGAACCCCGGCTCTCCCATTAGGTCAGGTCCGCCACCCACAGCTGGTTCGGTGCCCCGGCCACGAACTTCCGCTCGACCAGGTCGGCGCCCCGCTCGGTCTGCGCACCCTCAGACATGGTGGTCTTGCGGGTCTTGTCGCGGCGGATCCCGCGTAGACCTTGGGCCCGCATCAGCCGCTCGATAGTGCACCGCGCGACCGGGTGGCCCTCGCGGTTGAGCTGGGCCCAGACCTTGCGGGCACCGTAAACGCCGAGGTTGTCACGGTGCACCGTCGCAATGAGCGGCGCCAGCTGGCCATCACGAACCGCTCGCGCCGACGGTGCTCTGGTCTTGGCGGCGTAGTAGGTGCTGGGGGCGATCTCGACGTCCGCGGCGCGCAGGACCTCAATGATCGGCTCGACCCCGAGTGGCTTGCCCGCCACGACCCGGTCGCGGTGGGCATCGATGTAGTCCACGACTACGTCAGTTTGCGGTCGAGCTCCGCCGCGGCGAAAAAAGCCGACGCGGTCCGCAAAATCTCATTCGCCCGCCTCAGCTCACGATTCTCAGCCTCTAACCGCGCAATCCGCTCTGCCTCTACCGACGTTGTGCCGGGGCGAATACCACCGTCGACCTCGGCCTGCCGGACCCACCCCCGCAGCGTCATCGGGTGCATCCCCAACTGCGCCGCCACCCGCTCGATCGCACCAACCCGGGTCTCTGAGCTCTGCCGAAGCTCGACCGCCATCCGGGTCGCACGCTCACGCAACTCATCGTTGTACTTCTTCGCCATGACTCTCATCCTCCAAGGACTGAGAGCCTGCACCAGACCCCGGGGCAATTCAGTGTGTGAGTGGCACCGACGGGACTATCTCGCTAACGGTGTTTCCGGCGGTTTTCATCAGTAGTCTTCGGCGGCCGGGAATCGGTCGGCAAAGGTGATCGCGAACGCGTTCAGTGCGGGTTTCCACCGCATGGTCCATCGTGCCCGACCGGTGCCGGTCGGGTCCAGTGATCGAGTCACCAGGTACAGACACTTCAGTGCGGCCTGTTCGTTCGGGAAGTGGCCCCGAGCCTTGATCGCCCTACGATAGCGGGCATTCAACGATTCGATGGCGTTGGTCGAGCAGATCACCCGGCGGATCTCGACGTCGTAATCGAGGAACGGAATGAACTCCTCCCAGGCGTTATCCCACAGCCGGATGATCGCCGGGTACCTGGCGCCCCACTTCTCGCTCAGCTCATCGAACGCGACCCTCGCGGCGATGGCGTTGACCGCGGTGTAAATCGGTTTCACGTCGTGCTTGAGCTCGTCCCAGTAGCGTCTGGAGGCCAGCCGGAAGGTATTACGGATCAGATGGATGATGCAGGTCTGCACGATCGCCTGGGGCCAGACACTCGACACCACCTCGGGCAGGCCTTTCAACCCGTCACAGACCACGAAGAACGCATCGCGCACGCCGCGGTTCTTCAGATCTGTCAACACCGCCATCCAGAACTTCGCGCCCTCGCCGGCCCCGGTGCCGGCCCAGAGCCCAAGGATGTCCTTGTCCCCGGCCAGGGTCACCCCGATCGCGGCGTAGAACGGGCGGTTCGCGACCTGACCGTCGCGGACCTTGACCACAATCGCATCGATGAACACCGCCGCGTACACCGGCTCGAGCGGGCGGTGGGACCACTCGTTCATCTCCTCGATGACCCGGTCGGTGATCCGCGAGATCGTCTCCTTGCTGACCGACGCGCCGTAGATCTCGGCGAAGTGGGCGCTGATCTCCCCGGTCGTCAATCCCTTTGCATATAGGGACAACACGATCTCATCGACCCCGTTCAACCGTCGCTGCCGCTTGCGCACGATCTGCGGCTCGAACGTGCCGGCTTGGTCGCGGGGCACGTCGATCTCGACGTGCCCGCTGGCCTCGGTCAACACCGTCTTGGCGCGGGTTCCGTTACGGATGTTGCCCGCCCCGGCCCCGGCCGGGTCGTGCTTCTCATAACCGAGATGTTCGGTCATCTCCTCGCTCAACGCGGTCTCGATCACCGTCTTGGTGAGCTGTTTGAGCAGCCCGTCCGGGCCGGTCAACGACAGACCCTGTTCCTTGGCCATCCTGACCAGCTCGATCGCGGCCTGCTGCTCAACCGACTGCTCGGCCTTCTTCTTTGTCACATCGTTCAGTGTCGCGGTCATCGCACGGCACCCCTCCCGCCAGGCTCACGCCCGGCGTGTCGGGCCGGAAACACCGTTAAATCCACAGTCCCGCACCGACTGTCAATCAGCACTTCGGCTCCGTCGTCGTCCTGGCGTTCGCTGAACGTGGAGTATTGCGGCTCTTCAAACTTAAGCGGGCAGCGTTCTTGAGGTTGGTGTTGCTGCCCGGTGGTTCCGGGTGCAGATCAAGCGTATTCGGCGGTGGCGTTGGCTGGGTTTCGGTAGCCGCTGGCTGATCGCTTCGATTGTTTGACGAGGCGGTTGAGGCCTTCGGTGCGCGCGTTGGTGATGCCGGTGTCGAGGAAGGCCAGGATCGCCGGCCACCAGGTCTCGACGGTGGTCGCGAGGGTGGTGAGCTCGTCGATGTCGGAGCGGGCGCACCAGGCGTAGAAGGAGTGCAGCCTGTCCGCGATCACGGACCGGGTCGCGCCGGTCCGGGCAAGCGCGAGCAGCGAGCGGAGTTCCTCTTTTGCGATCCACGCGGTCAGGATCTGGGCGCTGGGGTCGGAGTCGACAAGCCCGTTCCACATAGACTGAAATGCCTTCTCCGAGAGCCGCTGGCGGCCGGTGAGCAGCCGCCGCCGGTTGGCCCACGCCGGGTCGGCCTTCCTGCCCCGGCGGCCTTCCTGCTCCCAGATCACCCGTCGCCGGACGGCGGTCACGGCGGCGTTGGCCAAGGCCACGACGTGGAAGTGGTCCACGACCAGCACAGCGTTGGGGAGCAGCCCGGGGGTGCGGACGGCCTTGGCGTAGACCGCGGCCGGGTCGATCGCCACGAACCTGATCCCGGCCCGGAACTCCGGGCTCCGCTGCCCCAGCCAGTCCACCACGCAGGCGCTGGTGCGGCCCTGCACCTGCCCGAGCAGCCCCTGGGTGCCGCCGGCGAGGTCGACGAAACCGGTGTCCCAGGCCTCGGTCCGGACCCACCGCCCAGTCTCAGGGTCTTTGGCCCACCGCGGGCGGCCGCGTCTGGTCTCATCGATCCCCAGCGCGAGGGTCGGCGCCGGCTCGGCCAACTCCCGCGCGGCAAGCTCGATGACCGCGGCATGCGCCCTCGGCCACGACATCCCGAACGCGCACGCGACCTCGGCGACGCTGCGGCACGCGTCGCCGACGGCAGACCCGGCCGCGCGGCGCAGCCGACCGGTCGTGCGCCGCCGCGCGGGCACCTCCGGGACGGACTCCGTGAACGACAACCGCCCGCACAACGCCACGGCGCAGCGCCACCGCCGCTTGTGCCACACGATCGCGATCGAGCCTTCTCCGTATGGCAGATCCCGTGGCGCTGTGCTGACCCGGCCCTTCACCGACCTCGACACCACCCCGCAACTCGGGCACCCCGCAGCCGTCTCGTCATCGGTCTGCACATGCACCGCCCGACCGCCGAACTGGTCCCGCTCCACTTGGCCGACCCGGAATCCGGGCAGCCCAAACAACAGCGTCGTATCCTCATTCAAGCCCGCGGCCTCTCTCGGTTGATGTGTCGCAACACCAACTTTTCAAGAGGTCGCGGGTCTCATCCGCCAGGCGCGCTCAAAACGCCCGAACTACCCGCCTGCCCGGCCAAGTTCGAAGAGCCAGTATTGCCCGCCGACGCCTGCCCTGACCCGCGCGGTGCCGCACCAATTCACTGCCAGGTGCGCGCCGCCACGCGGTCACCAACTGACCCGCTGGCGCTCACAGAAGAAGCCACCTGTTGGGCCACCATCGGGCAACGTCGCCAGCCACACCGGCGTATCCGGCGAGGCGGACAGGCGCGGCAGTGAGCCGCTCGCTGCGTCCTCTACGTGCACGGGGCCCGGGCAGCAGGCATTGACCAGAATCCTGTCCCCCGCGAGTTCGTCGGCCAGCATCCGGGTGAGCGCATTGATGCCGCACTTGGAAACGCGGTATGCGGCGAGGCCCCGTTGCATCGAGTTCAAACTCGCCAACCGACTGGAGACATTGACGATTCGTCCGTAACGATGGTCGCGCATCATCGGCGCGATCGCCTGAGACAGCCGCCAGGAACCGAGCAGGTTGGTTTCGAGCGTGCGCCACACCACGTCAAGGTCGATAGCGAGCGCATCATCATCATCATCGATCAGTATCGCGGCGTTGTTCACAAGCACGTCGCAACGGCCCAAGCGCAAACGTAACCATGACGCAACGCGCCCGACGCTTGCCGGGTTGGTGATATCCAGTTGCAGCACCGCGACTTGGTTCGCCCGATCGCCGAGAAGCTCGATTGCCGCGTACCCGTTCTCCACCGAACGGCTCGCCATCACGACCTGCATGCCGACGTCGACCAATGCACGCACCAACTGCAGTCCGAGGCCGCGATTACCACCGCTGACAAGGGCAACTCGACCGGCGGACGGCCCGACCGACGACGCCACATCAACGGACCAAGGCTTGTGCGACGCTTCGCCGTCGACTGCGGGTGAGACGCCATTCCGGTTGTCAATCAGCCGGCGCTCGTGTTCGGGCGGTCGTACCGTCAACCCATCCTCCTCGTAGGGCCTCTGCGGAGTGTCGTAAGGCGTCTGCGGACCGTCGCATCGCTGACCACTGGCAGCCGTTGGACGCAACATCGGTCACGGTTGACGCACGTCATGCTGAGGCGCTCGATGGTGTCCGGACACGTCCCGGATAGGGGTGACCGAGTCCGGGAGCCCGGACGGCCCGCAATCCAGGATAGGTCCCCCGAAACGGGGACGGAGGCCGCGCACCGCACGCGTCTAACGTCCATTGCAGGGTATTTAACACCCTCCGGCTGGCGGTGCCAGCGACTAGGAACGACGGCCAAGCCGGGCACTGGCGGCCGCTTGGCGCAACCCCGTGATGAATCGGCACACCCGTAAACCGGACTGTGAGGCACCGTGATCCGCACCGACGTTCTGGTCAGCTCCCCCCTCTTTCTCATCGGCCTAGTGCAGACGCTGACCGACGCCGGAGTCCGAATAGTCGCCGTCCGAAATTCAGCGGACGAGGCTCCGTCCTGGCTGGCCGACGCGGCACTGATAGACGTCGGGGCGTTACCACGGCCTGGCGATCTCTCACATATCAGTGAGGTGGCCAAGTGCACGTCGGTGCTCGTACTGAGTGACCGCACACCCACCGAGGGCTCGGCCTATCTTGAGGCAGGAGCGGCCGGAGTCATCAGCATGCGGGCGACGGGAGACGCAATCATTAAGGCTGTGCATGCCGTTACCTCTGGCGCGTACGTCTGCCCCACCGACTGTGCCAGCCGACCGGTCGCCGAACGGGTGCTGGTCATGGGCAGTCGTCTGTCCGAGCGCGAGGACCAGGTGCTACGCCAGATTTCGCGGGGGCTCACCCACGGCCAGATCGCCACCCGGCTCGGCATCAGTCCGCATACCGTCGATACCTATGTCAAGCGAATCCGAGCCAAGCTCGGGGTTGGCAACAAAGCGGAACTCACCCGCGCCGCCCTGCTCGGCCGAGCCGCCGAGGAGCCAACCGCCCCTGCTGAGGGCCCGGAGCCTCTCACGCTGGGGCAGGTTGGGTCCGGCTGAGCACTGCGTGCCGACGCTTGCTCCGGCAGGTTCGTCGGTGCACGCAAGCGCAGCTTGTCGCCGAGCAGCGATGGTGTTCGACAGCGTTTGAACGGAGCCGATAAGTGCGATTGAGTGCCAGGACGGCGGCGCAGATCGACTCGCCGATCGGTGAGACGTACGCGCTGCTGGAACATCGAAGCCGCCGACGCGAATTGCTAGACCTCGCACAGGCCGCGCCCCAGTACCCGCCTGCGCCAGCAGTGGTGCAACACCTGGCTTCGATCGCCCGCCATCCTCGAGGCGCGGACTATGTCGAGATCGCCGGGCTGCCACAGCTACGAGAGGCCTTCGCTGCCGAGGTCTCCCACGCATATCGAGGCCGCATCGATTCGGAGCAGGTAGTCGTGACCGCCGGATGCAATCAGGCGTTCTGCCTGGTCGCCACGGCGATTGCCGAACCCGGCGACGAGATCATCGTGGCACTGCCTTACTACTTCAACCACGACATGTGGCTGCGGATGAACGGAATCGTGCCGGTGTATCTCGATCCGGGCCCCGATCTGGTGCCATCCGCCGAGCTCGCCGAGTCATTGATCACGCCGCGCACCAAGGCAATCGTCCTGGTTTCGCCGGGTAACCCGAGCGGGGTAACCCTCAGTCCGGAAAGCATCGCCCGCTTCGCCGAGACCGCCAGCCGAAACGACATCGCGTTGATCCTCGACGAGACGTACCGCTCGTTCCGCGATACCGACGAACCGGCGCACCGACTGTTCGGGGAGCCGGACTGGCCGCTAACGCTGATCAGCCTGCACAGCTTCTCCAAGGACCTCGCCATCGCCGGCTATCGGGTCGGCGCGATCGTGGGATCGGTGACTTTGAACCGGCAGGTGATGAAGCTGCTCGACTGCGTAGCGATCTGCGCTCCCCGGATCGGGCAGGAGGCCGCGTGGGCCGGCTTGACGGCAGCGCACGAGTGGCGCGCAGAACGTGCTCGTGAGGTCGCCGACAAGCGGCTGTGGTTCGCGTCCGTGATGGCCGATCAGCCAGGCGGCTTCGAGCTGCTTACCGTAGGCGGATTCTTCGGCTGGGTGCGCCATCCGTTCTCGGGATGTCGCACCGGTGAAGTCGTCCGGGAACTCGCGGTGACCTACGACGCGCTGGTCATTCCCGGCACCGCCTTCATGCCCGAGGACCGCGGCGCGTTTCGGGTCAGCTTCAGCAATGTCCACCGGACCCAGATCAGCGACTTCGCCGGCCGGCTGGAGCAGCTTGGCAGCCAGTACCGGTTCTCGATCGCTCAGTAAATGACGCGGTTGTCGGCCGCGGGCCGCCAGGCGCGCGATCCACGAAGGTTGCGCGTGATGTTCAATCGCTTCAGCCAGCGGTCAGTTCCGTCATAGCGAGCGCGGAACGACTTGCGTCCGTGAACCGCGCGGAAGTTGTCGATGAATACGCAGTCACCCGGCGCGAGGCCCACCCCTTGAGGTTGGCATCGATCTGCACGCACAAGCCCTCGAACGCCTGCAGCGCTCGCAGTGGCTGGTCATCCGTTTTCATACGATATGGATCGAGCGCCAGGTACGGTTCGCGACGGTCGCCGAACAGAATCGGTCGTTTGACCGGGTGGTCGTTCCATAACTGGATGAGTTCAAAACTGCGTGTCCTGAGCCGATCGACTGTCGGGTCGCCGGTCGATTGAGTATTTTGCGGCTGATGCGAGTTGTCGGGCATCTACGTATAAATCGGGTCGAAGACCGCGCCTACGTCGAGCGCTGACCAGTCTAGATTGGCCGGCGTCGCATACGACGGTTTCGACGACGTCCGGATTCTTCAGGCACATCAGCGCGACATAGTCGTCACGGCACGGATGAAAGGCGTCCTCGGTGCCAGGACAGATGCTGCAGGCTGTTCGAACCAAGCTCGTAGTGCTCGTGACCCTTGATTGGCAGCACGTCGTGCATGATTCGGCCGTCCTGCTGCGTGGCCATCCGAAGAGGTCTCCGAGCACCGCGGCGCACAGGAGGAAGAAGATCTCCTGTGCGAAGGTGGGTGAATCGTACTGGCTGTCGCGCCAGTGTCGCGGCGTTGGACCGAGCCGGAATTGGTCAATAGCGAGGCCCGAGACCAGACACAGCGAGGCCGGCTCGCGGATTCTGAAGTCCTCAAGAAAGCTGTGCAGGTGCGCCGGAAGTGCACGGGCGAGCACCGGCGCGTGCCGGATGAGGTCGAGGTTCTCGATGGTGTCGTACGCGGCGATGTCGGTTAGCAGCGGAGTCAGAGCCGCGTTGTCATCGGAGGTCAGCAGCAGGCGATGGATTTCGTCGCTGGGTCGAGTAGCAGGCGCTGGCTCCGCGTCGACGGCGTTGGTCACGGTGACTGACTGTAGGAGCGGGGATGTCGACGCCTCCGTCCAGTAGATGGGACAAGTGGGGCCGCGGGTGCGGCGACCTACGGTCGAGATATCTAGCGCGGACGCTCGGCGTGCCCACTCGCCGAGAGGTTGTCCCGGGTCTCGTGGAAGTTGAGGTGCGGTCCCCCGCCTGATTCATGCCTTGCGGTAGGTGTTGGGCGACCGCCAAGCCGACCCGAGACAGGGGACCGCTGTGACGAAGAACTACCAGAAGAACACGACGAGCGCGACGACGCTGGTGCTGCCCGAGGCGGTGTGCGGGCCCGCGGGGCAGGCACGATCCGGACCGGTCTGCGGGGCGGCACGGCAGCGGCGACGGCTCGGTCACCCTCGGTGGGCGACGGGTGCCCGTGCGGCGCCCGCGGATGCGCGCCACGGACGGCTCCGGGGAGTTGCCGGTGCCCTCTTATGAGCTGTTCTCCCAGACCGAGGTGCTCGCCCGGATGGCGATGCAGCGGATGTTGGCCGGGCTGTCGACGCGGCGCTACCCGGTCGGCCTCGAACCGGTCGGGCAGCGGGTGGAAGCGTCTGCTCGCTCGACGAGCAAGTCCGCCATGAGCCGCCGGTTCGTCTCGGCGACCGAGACCGCGCTGTCCGGGCTTCTCGCCGCGGATCTGTCCGGGCTGGACCTGGTCGCGTTGATGATCGACGGCGTGAACTTCGGCGACCACCTGTGCGTCGTCGCGCTCGGCATCGGGATCGACGGCACGAAGCATCCGCTCGGGTTGGCCGACGGCTCCACCGAGAACACTGTGAGTGTCGGAGACGGCTCCGTTGGGCTGTTGAGCCAGGCTGGTGCCGCAGCTCGAGGTGACTCTCGAGAATACTGACCGCCTCGTTGGCGTGTCTTTCGTTTGACCTGTTCCTGGGTTGCCGGCACCGACCTGGCCCGCTCGTCTTGGCTTGATTAGGAGCTTGTCCGCCGTTGCCGGCGTGACCCCTCACAGTGCTGCCGCGACCAGTGACCTTCGCCCAGGCCGATGCCTTCCGCGTTCCCCCCGAAATGGAAGGACAACGCAATGGTCATGCTCGCGGAGCTCTACGACTTCGTCATCGGAGGTGACCCGGACCGCGACACCATCGATCTCGCGGTGCTCGACACCGGAGCTGGTCGTGTTCTCGCTCATTTGGCCGACGCCGCGGATGGCGCCGGTTATCGGCGGATGCTCGCGTGGGCTGGCAAGCATGCTCCGGGACGGCGGATCTGGGCGCTGGAGGGAACCGGCAGCTTCGCCGCCGGCCTGGTGGTGTTCCTCGCCGAAGCCGGTGAAACGGTCGTCGAGGTGGGGCCTCAAGCGAGCCAGAGGCGCGAAGAACGATCGGATCGACGCGATCCGCGCCGCCCGCCAAGCACTGTCCCGTGACGAGCAGGGTGCGCCGCGAGCGGGTGGCCCGCGGGAGGCGCTCCGGATGAATTTTTCGCCTGCCGTCGGCGCGATCGTGGCATCAACCGCGCTCAAACGCGAAGTGCTCAAGCTGCTGGATTGCGTCGCGATCTGCGCGCCGCGGCGCGGGCCGCCGAGCTGGCAGACAAGCGGGCCTTGCTGGCTGCGGCCATGGCGGACCGTCCCGGCGGCTTCGAGTTGCTCAGTGTCGGCGGCTTCTTCGGCTCGGTGCGTCATCCGTTCGCCGATCGCGGCATACGACGTCGTTCGGGAGTTCGTCCCCCACGACGTATTGGTGATCCCGGGGACTGCGTTCCAGCCCGATGACCGAGGCACCTTCCGCGTCAGCGTCAGCAACATCGACAGTGCGCCGATCGGCGACTTCATCGAGCGTGTCAGCACGGTCGGTCAGGACCGGGCAAGCGATCAGAAGCTCACACCTTGGTGACCGACGCGGTTGTTCGGCTACCCAGGCGGCGCGGCAGTTGTTACGACGCCACCCACCCTGACGGCATGACCTCGCCTAAGTGGTCGGGTCCGCCGGTAGTCAGAAGCATGGGCTGGTGACGATGGGTGCGCCGCAGAACCGTCGACGATCGACATCGTCCGTTGTATCGCCGAGTCACCTGACATAGCCAGCTGTCCGTTGAACGCGGGACAGCCGCGCTCTTGACCGGCCCGGGACCGATTTCGTTGACTGAGCATTCCGACTAACTCGAATGTAGGAGCGTCCGTGATAGGCAACCACCATCCCGCCGGAAGTACGGTCACCGTGACCGAACCCGCTGCAGAGATGACCAGGGACGGGTTCGCGGCGCGCATCGCTGCCGCGGATGAAGACCTGGCGGAGTCGATACTGCCCGCGTGTGTCGGACCGATCGCGATCCCACCCGGCCAGCTACACACGCTGCGCTCCCTCGCGCGATCGACGGCGGCTGACGACTTTGCCGCGCTGATGATCTGCGCGACCGTACTGGCCGGCCGGCTGCCGCGAGCGGACACACCACGCCGAGTCCACCTGACCTACGGGTTCCGGGAGGCCGCCACCCCGCCGCAAGCCGAGGCGCCGGACCTGGGCATCAGCTTTCGCGCCGCTCTCGGATTGGCCGCTCGGTACCAGACGGCCGTGCCAGGTCCGACGCAGTGGCCCGCCGACGTCACGCTGCTTGTCTCAGAAGACGGCTGCCGCCTGTTCGGCGAGAGCAAGACCAACCCGGCAGACGCACCCTCGACGCTCTGCTGGACCCGCACGTTCCTATACCTGCTGAACTGCCTGGTCGCCCGGCCGGACGTACCGATGGACACGCATTCGTTGATCGACGACGATGAGCGCCACCGGATCCTCGAAACTCTGAACGCATATCACGATCCGGTGGTGGCGCACCGCACCATGGCAGCACCGTTCGAAGAACAGGTCGAACGCACGCCGGACGCGGTGGCGCTGGTCGACGAGGACGGCGACGTGCTCAGCTACCGGGAGCTGAACGAGCGAGCCAACCGGCTGGCGCACTTCCTGTTGAATGCGGGTGCCGGCCCGGGCGGTCGCGTCGGCCTTTGCCTCAGCCGCAGCACCAGCCAGATCGTGGCGATCTACGCGGCGGTCAAGGCGGGTGTCGGGTACGTGCCGCTCGACACCGAACTGCCCGACGCACGACTTGCCTACATGCTCCAAGACTGCGCGCCGACCCACGTGCTCACCGATCCGATCAGCCGAAACCGAATTCCCGACGGCCCCTGGTCAGTGCATGACGTCCAAGCTGACCGGGCGTCCTGGCACGCCTGCTCGGCGACAAACCCTGCCGTCGAGACGAACCCTGCCGCCCTGCTCCACATTCTGTACACCTCGGGCTCGACCGGACGTCCGAAGGGGGTCGCCTACCCGACCAACGGCGCCTTGGCCCAGCTGGCCTGGATGCAGAGCCGGTACCCGTTCGGCGAGGGTGACACGGCGCTGTTCAAGACCTCGCCCGGATTTGACGTCAGCATCTGGGAAATCTTCTGGCCGCTCTATCATGGCGCCCGGCTGCTGATCTGCCGGCCGGGTGGCCACCGCGACCCTCGGCACCTCGCCGAGCTTGTCCAGGCACATGCGATCACGACGATCTTCCTACCGCCAACCATCATGACGCCGTTCCTGACCAACGTCTCCTCCGGCCGGGCCCGAGCGTTGCGCTGGGTGCTGTGCGGTGGCGAGCCGGTCACGCCCCGCATTCGGGATAGCTTCCACGCCACACTTCCCGCCACGACGCTGGTGAACTGCTATGGACCGACCGAGGCCGGGTCAGTAACCGACATGGGCCTCGCGCCCGAGTTCGGCGTTCCCGTGGTGCCGCTGGGCCGGCCCGCGGAGCATTTCCGGCTGGCCGTGCTGGACGAGAATCTGCAGCCGACGCCGGTCGGCATGCCCGGCGAGGCCTACCTCGGCGGTCGGATTGGGCTGGCGCACGGGTATTGGCGCGCCGCCGGGCACACCGCGGAACGGTTCGTCGCGGACCCGTACGGACCGCCGGGAACCCGTACGTACCGAACCGGTGACCTGTGCCGTTATCGCGACGACGGCGTACTGGAGCATCTGGGCCGGATTGACCGCCAGATCAAGCTTCGCGGAGTGCGGGTGGAGCCCGGTGAGATCGAGTCCGTGCTCGTCACGCACCCGGCCGTCGCCGACTGCGCGGTTGTCGCGCACGGGCACCCGGTCCGGCTCATCGCCTTCGTGGTGCCTGCCGACCCAACGTCCGACGACGGCCTTGATGTCGACGCTGTCCTCCAACATGCGGCGGCCGTCCTGCCCGACAACATCCGACCCGATCGGATCGTGCCGGTGGCGTGCATTCCCGCGACGGTGAACGGCAAGATCGATACTGAAACGCTGCTCGCCAGCTGGCCACAGCCGGGCGAGCGCGAACGCGACATTGTGCCTCCCGAAGATGACCTGGAGGAGGAGCTGATCGGCATATACAGCCGGGTGCTCGAAACCACCCCGGTCAGTGTGCTCGATAGCTTTACCGAGCTCGGCGGCCACTCGATCCAGGCTTTCCAACTGCTTGATCGCTGCCAGGAACAGCTGCAGCTGAAGCCGGCCGTGACTGTTCTGCTGACCGGGACCGTCCGCGACGTGGCGGTATCAATTCGGGCGACGATGGCCGAGACCGGCGGCGGGCCCGAGGAGCCGGAATCATGACCACCGTGCCGGAGCTCATCCTGGCCCAGAGCGAGCGGTCGCCCAACGCGGTGGCGGTCGAGTCGGCAGGCAACCGCCTGACCTACGCGCAACTGCTCGCAGAGGCCACTGGACTGGCCGAGCGACTGCGCCGGACCGGCATCGGGCCGGCCGATCTCGTGGCGGTGGCAGTACCGCGCGGCGTTGACCTTGTCCCCGCGCTCCTCGGCGTTCAGCTTTCCGGTGCGGCATATGTTCCGTTGGATCCTGAGCATCCGATGGACCGGCTAAAGCATATGATCGAGGATTCCAAGGCATCGGTCCTGGTGACGGCCGACGCCGCTGGCTGCCGCGGCTTGCGGGTGGCCACCCGGATCCACTTGAACGACATCGCCGTGCGCCGCGGCCCGGCGCGCTTCCCGCCGCTGGCGGCCGACTCGGCTGCCTACGTCATATACACGTCCGGCTCGACCGGGCGCCCCAAAGGCGTCATGGTGACGCATCGCGCCTTCGCCCATTTCATCCAATCGATGCGCGAGCGGCCCGGGCTGCCGGATGCGGTCGTGCTGCCGGCCGTGACCACCGTCTCCTTCGACATCGCCGGCTTGGAGCTGTTCCTTCCATTGACCACCGGCGGCCGGGTAGTTATCGCCCGGCAGTGCGAGACCACTGATCCGCGGCGACTGGCGGCGCTGCTCGCGAGCCTGGACGCTCGGGTCCTACAGGCAACGCCAATCACCTGGCGATTGCTGCTGGAAGCCGGCTGGTCGCCGCCGCCGGGCTTCACCGTCCTGTGCGGTGGCGAACGGCTGCCGGCTGAGCTGGCCGATCGACTGCTGGCCGAGGACGTCGTGCTCTGGGATCTGTACGGACCCACTGAGACGACGGTCTGGTCATCCGTCACTCGCTACGAACGTGGGCATCCGACCCGGTTCAACCCGGTCGGCGAGACCTCGCTGCACCTACTCGACGAGGGCCTGCAACCCGTCCCGCCGGCCACCGTGGGCGAGCTCTACATCGGCGGCAAGGGACTTGCCGTCGGTTACCTCGGCCGCGCGGACCTCACCGCCACGAGATTCGTCGCGGATCCGTTCACCTTGGCGGGAAAGCGCCTCTACCGGACCGGTGATGTCGCGGTCAGACACTCAGACGGACGGATCGAGATCCGCGGCCGAAGTGACGACCAGATCAAGATCCGCGGATTCCGGATCGAGCCTGGAGAGATCGAGCACCTGCTGGCCACGCATGCCGGGGTGGCCGAGGCCGCGGTAGCTGCGGTCGGTGACACCGATCCGGCCACCCGGCTGATCGGTTACGTCCGGGCGAGCGATCCGGCGGATCCGCCGGACGCCAGGCAGCTGCAGTTGCACCTAGCCCGCTCGGCTCCGGCCTACATGGTTCCTGCTCAATTCGTCTTCCTGGACCGGTTCCCGCAGAGCTTGAACGGCAAACTCGATCGCTCCGCATTGCCCGCACCGGCCGGGACCGTGCGCCAGACCTGGCCTGGCCACGCCGATGATCCGGCATCGGACGAGCAGGGCGGCAGCTCGACCGAGCGGCGAATCACCAAGATCCTCGCCGAGGTTCTCGATCGACCGACGATCGGCGCGCACGAGGACTTCTTCGCGCTGGGCGGCGACTCCCTGCGTGCGGTGCAGATCATTCTGCGGCTGAACGAGGAACTCGAGACGGAGATCCCGATCAATGCGCTGTTCGAGACCCGCACCGTCTACGGGCTCGCTGCGCTGCTGGACGCCGAAAGCGTGCCGGAGCCGCAGCCCCAGCCACTGCTCGACGGGCGTAGCCCGCGCCTGTCGGCCGCCCAGTGGCGACTGTGGCTGCACCAGCTCTCCGCGCCGGACAGCACCGTCGACAACTTGCCGGTGGTCATCCGGCTGTCAGGTCCGCTCGATCTTCCGGCGCTGGAGACGACGCTGATCGGCCTGCTCGAGCGCCACGCCACCTTGCGGACGTACTACCAGCGGGACGGCTCCGGACTGCCGGTCCCGGTGGTGCTGCCGGTGCCTCCGATCCCGCTGCGAGCAGAAGAGGGTGATCCGCGAGCCATCCTCACCGGGGAACTGGCCAGACCATTCGATCTGGCCGCAGGCGCGCCTGTCCGCATCCGGCTGGTACACCGCAGCGGTGCCGACGAATGCACGCTGCTACTGATGGTTGTGCATCGCATCGCTGCCGACGAACGGTCCGCTGAGCTCATCGCCGGTCAGCTGAAGGCCGCGTACCGGGGCCGCACCGTGCCCACCCCGGCACTCGGCTACGGCGACTACGCCGAATGGCAGCGCGAACTCTCCGCGAGCCCGGCCGCGCGGTCGCACCTGGACTTCTGGCGGACGGCGCTGGCCGGCCTGGCCCCTGCCGAACTCACCGCCGACCTGCTACGGCCGGCCACCCGCGATTGGCGAAGCGGCACGGTCGAGTTCGATGTGCCCCCGAAGGTGATGCATGCGCTGCACAATGTTGCCGCCGCCCATGACGCCACAGATTTCATGGGACTGCTGGCTGGTTTCTACGCCGTGCTGGCCCGGCGCACCGGCGGGACCGACCTGACGGTCGGTGTGCCGGTGGCCGGACACGACCGGCCGGAGCTGGAGAACCTCGTGGGCATGCTGGAGGAGACCGCGGTGATCCGGGTCAGCGTCGGCGGCCGGCCGAGCTTCACGCAATTGCTCGCCCGTGTCCGAGAGGCCACGCTTGCTGCTGTCGACCACGCCGCGCTGCCCTTCGAGGACATCGTCGCGGCCGTCTCCGAGACGATGGCGACCGAGCCGGCACCGGGGCGCAACCCCCTGTTCGATGCCTTCTTCGCACTCCACGGCGTTCCCGCCGATCCGGTCGGCTTTTCGCTTCCGGATGCGCCAGGAACAAGGTTCGATCTCTGTTGCCGTCTCACCGAGCGATCCGACGGCGGTGTCGACGGCCGACTCAAATTCGCCACGCAGCTCTTCGATGAGGCCACTGTCTCGGGTCTGGCCAGCAGATACGTGCAGTCGCTCACAGAGGCCGGCGCAAGCTGAAGCGGTCGGCCGGATCGGCGCGGTGTCCCTGGAAGCGGGGAGGTGCTCGCCGATGCGCGCAGCGGGATGCTCGGCTGTATGAGCGTCCCGTCCCGGATCAGTTCTTCGGTGGAGGCAGACCGTCGAGCCGCCGCGCTGGTGTCTGGATGACCACCACGAGCGCATCGCACCGGCCACCGCCTGACCGCACCGACCCGATCCCGGACATCGACCTGGCCGATTCCGATCCGGCGCGCAGTCCTGAGCTGGACCGGGTTCTCACCGGGCTACGGCGTGAGCATCCGGTTTTCTGGCATGGTCGGAAAAGCTATCCGGGCTTCTGGGCGGTCATCCGGTACGCCGAGACGGTGCGCGTTTACCGGGACGCCGCCACCTTTTCCGCCACGCACGGCATGACGATCACCAGCCTCCGGCCGGATCGGGATCCGGCGAGCGGGATGATGGTCGAGGTAACCGATCCGCCGGAGCACCGCCGCTTGCGCCGCAGCGTCGGCGCCTTCTTTGCCGATGGCGTGCCGGCCAGCCTGGCACCGGTGATCGAGAACTACGTCCGGGAACTGCTAATCGGCGTTCGCGATCGCGGCGGGGTCGTCGACTTCGTCGAAGCCGTCGCCGCTCGGATACCGACCTATGCCGCGGGCCTGCTACTGGGACTGCCGCCTGGCGACCTCGAGTGGATAACCAGCCGGACGTCGCTGGTGTTCCTGTCCGGGCCGGCGGCCGGCATGAGCGTAGACCTGCGTGAGGCGGCCGAACATGCCAACAGTGAGCTGGTGGGCTACTTCGCCAAGTTGCTGCGTACCCCCAAGCGCGGCTCTGGTCCGGACGGCTTGGTCCAGCGATTGGCGGCCGGATCGACCAATCGGGACAGCCTGACCACAGGCGAGGTGGTCCTCAACGCGCTCAATCTGGCCATCGGTGCGACCACGACAACCCGCAGCGTGCTCACCAATCTCATGCACGGGCTGTTGCAGTCCCCAGCCATCTTCCACGCTCTGCGCGACGAGCCGGCCGCCGTGCCGCTGGCCGTTGAGGAGGCGGTGCGCTGGGCGAATCCCGTACGGCACCTGGCCAGGGTCGCCACCCGTGACGTCGAGCTCGCCGGCTGCAGGATCCGGGCCGGTGACCCGGTCTTGGTCTGGCCCCGTTCCGCCAACCGCGACGAGTTGGTGTTCAGTCAGCCGGAGGTCTTCGACATCCATCGGCACCCGAACCCACATATCGGCTTCGCGGCCGGTCCGCACAGCTGCCCGGGCACCGGTCTCGCTCGAGTGCAACTGCGGGCGGTGCTGCATCACATGCTGGAGCTCTTCACCGGCTGCGAGCCGGCCGGCGCGGCAGAGCTGGTGCAGTCAAATTTCCTGCACGGCTATGCCCGGCTGCCGGTCAGGTTCACCGCCGCCTGATCGTGACGGCCTTGCCGACGTTGACGGGTGGATCTCGATAGCGACCGTTTCACGTGACAACCCACCGCGATGGCAGGATCGTAGTGTTCAAGCATGGCACGTCCCACTTCGCTGACATCCTCCGCTGACCGCGATGACCACATCCCAGATGACCTGCCTGGTGGCCACTCCAGGCGGTCGCTGCCGCCGCGCACGCCGTACGAGGATGCGATCGTCGGCATCCTCGGCGACGTGCTGGGAGCTTGCGACATCGAAGTTCACGACAGCCTGCTGGCACTCGGCGACGTGTCGCAGGCACCGCGGGTGGTTGCGCAGATCCGTAGAACGATAGGGGTCGATATCCCGGTCGCCGACTACGTCGAGTCCCGGACCGTCGCGGGCCTGGCGGCCACCGTCGCCGCAAAGTCAATCGCTGCCCGCTCCAGGTCCCGGCCGCACGCCCTTAGCCGGCGGACGGCGGACGCTCGCCCCGTGCTGTCGTTCGACCAACAGCGGCTGTGGATGGAAACCCAGCTACTGCCTGGCGTGATCTACAACGTGCACGGCCGACGCCGAATCATCGGCACGCTGGATGTGACGGTCATGGAGGCGAGCATCCGCACGATCATCACCCGCCACGAAACGCTGCGCACCAGGTTTCCTGCCACCGAAGGTGAGCCGGTGCAGGTGGTCGATCCTTTCGACAACGATTGGCAGATCCGAATCGAGGACCTCACCGGATCGGCTGGGCACGGCGCGGATGACATCGTCGAGCAGGCCCGATCCCTGCTCGACGAGGAGCTGACGACGCCGTTCGACCTCGTCACCGGTCCGCTCATCCGCTGCCTACTGATCAAGCTCGGCGACGAGGACCATGCCCTCGGCATCACCATGCATCACATCGTCTCCGATGCCTGGTCGATCGGACTGTTCATCCGCGAGTTGACCGCGCTGTACCGAGCTGGTGGGGAGCCTCAGCGTGCCGGCCTTTCTCCGCTGCCGGTGCAATACCTGGACTACGCGGTATGGCAGCGGGGATGGCTCACCGGCGACGCGCTGGAATATCAGGTCGGCCACTGGCGCCGTCACCTACAGGGCGCGCCGGAGGTCCTCGCGTTGCCGACGGTGCAGCGGCGAACGAACGCCATGCGAGCCGAAGCCGGCCAGGTCCTGGCCGAGCTGTCGCCGGAAGAGACCGCGGCGCTGCATGAGCTCTGCCGCACGCAGGGAGTCACCTCCTTCATGGTGCTCTACGCGGTGCTTGCCACGATCTTCAGCCGCTGGTCCGGTCAGACCGACATCGTGATCGGGGTTCCGGTCGCCGGCCGGAACAACAGCCTGACCGACCGGCTGATCGGGTTCTTCGTCAATATGCTGCCGCTGCGCATCGACCTGTCCGGCAATCCGAGCTTCGTCAGCCTGCTCGAGCGGGTACGCCGGGTCGCCCTCGACGGTTACGCCCATGCCGAGGCGCCAATGGACGAACTCGTCCGGGCTCTGAACATCGTCCGCGACCCGCGACGCACGCCGCTGTTCGAGGTGGTGCTCAACGTTGTCGCGAGTCCAGAGGCAGAAGAGGTCAGCACGCTGGCCATCGAGAACATGGACACGCCGTCACTGTTCAGCCGCTACGACCTGACCTTCACCGCCCAGGAGTTCGGCGGCGTGCTGCGGTTCAAGCTGGATTTCCCGGCCGACCGCTGCGACCTGGCGACCGGACGAGTGCTGCTGCAGCAGTTGCTTACGCTGCTGCGCGCCGCTACCGAAGACCCCACTCTGCGGCTGCTCGACGAACCGGCCGAGGAGCCGGTCGGAGCTGCGGCCGATCGGGCTGCGCCGGCCGGCCGGCCGGCGCCACATCTTGCCATCGCACGGCACGCGGCCGAGCCCGACCTGGTTGCCGTGGTCGACGGCACCGGCCGGTGGAGCTATCGATCGTTGGCCCTGGCCGCCGACCGGGTTGCCAAGATGTTGGCGGAGCGCGGGGTCACGGCCGCGGACCGCGTCGGTGTGGTGCGACGTCCGAGTGCCGCATTCGTCGCGGTGCTGGTTGGCGCGGCGAAGCTGGGCATCACCTGCACCATTACCGAGACCGACGATCCGGCCGTGACCGGACCACTCGGGCTCTCGACGGTGCTGGATGCGAACCCGCCTGGTAGGCCGGCGGCCGCCACAATTGACCTGAGCACGATCGCTGACGCTGACGCTGACGCTGACGCGGACGTCGACGTCGACGTCGACCTTGCGCCCGAGCATCCCGGCGCGACGGGGACCGCACCGCCGGATTGGGCAGTCGAGCGATTGGGGCTCGGCCGCGACGATCGGTGCGTGGTGCTGTCCAGCCGTCCGGGTTACCTGATGTCAGCCATCTGCAGCGCATTCAGCGCCGGAGCGACGCTGGTGATTCCGGAGCGCTCGTTCACCGTGGACAGCGGTGCACTCACCGAGTGGTTGCGCGACAACGACATCACCGTCGCCTACCTCGATCCGCCGATCCTGCGGGCCATGTCCACACAGACGCCGCTGCCGGAATTGCCGACGCTGAGCTGCCTGGTCATCGACAACTCCGGCGATCTGCTACCGCACGACATCGAGGCGATCCGGGAGATGGCGCCAGAGTGCCGATGTGTAAGTGCCTATCGCGTCACGGCGGACGGTCGACCACTCGGCTGCTACGAGGTGCCGGGCGGGTTGGTGGCGGAGACCTCGCCGCTGCGCGTTCCGCTGGGCATGCCGCTGCCCGGCATGCCGGTCGTGCTGCGGCGCCTGTCCGGCCAGCTGGCCGCGGTCGGCGAGGTAGCCGAGATCTGGCATGGCGCGGATCGAAGCGGCGACCTCGGGCGCAGGTTGCCCAACGGATCTCTTGCTTATGCGGGGAAATCAAGTGCCAGCCTGGCCTTCGACCCGATCGAGACCGTCTCCGCGCTGCGCGATTTCCCCGGCGTCCGCGACGCGATCGTCACCGAGCAGGCCTCCGCCGACGGGTCCACCACGCTGCTCGGCTATGTGGCTGGTCCCGACCCCGAGCTGGGCACCATCACCCTCCACAATCACCTGAAGGCGCGCCTGCCTGACTATCTGGTCCCGCGTCACCTGGTGGTGCTTGACGCACTGCCGCGGACGCCGTGGGGCGCCTACGATCTGCGGGCGCTGCCCCGGCCAACCGGTGACGCCAGGGAAGGCGACGGCTACGCCGCGCCTCGCACGCCGATGGAGCAGCAGCTCACCGGAATCCTTGAGGAGTTGCTCGACCTTGATCGGGTCGGTATCTACGACAGCTTCTTCGAACTCGGTGGCTTCTCGATGCTCGCGACCCGACTGGTCACCCGGGTCCGGGAAGCATTCGGAATCCAACTCGCGGTGCGGGACGTCTTCGAGTCACCGACGGTCGATGAGCTCGCACCGCTCATCGTCCGCGCTCAGGGCGAGCTATCTGGCGTGGACGATTTCGAGGCGCTGCTAGCCGAGATCGAGCAAGCCGCGCCCTGAGCGGGTCGAGACCGCGCCGCCGCGAGCGAAGCTGCGCAGATCCGCCGCGGTGAGAGTCCCCTTGCGTCGAGGTCGGCTCGGGCTGGCTCAGGCTGCCGCTAGCGTCCCCGAGTCAAGACCACCTGGGCTGGACCGGTCAAGACCCGAGGAATGACGTGAGCCAGCCGACCTGCCGGGCGGTCGCGCGGAAGGCGTCCAGGTGGTCGCCGTGTTCAGCCACCACCAGTCGTGCGCCGGCAACGATTCCGGCCACCCGCCGGGAGCCGCCCGGATGCGCGGTGAGGTCGTCCTCGCTGGTGACGACGAGACAGGGCTGGGCCAGCGCCGCCGCACTCTGCCGAGAGTCCCAATGCATGGTCGCGCCGGCGAGTTTGGCGTAGCGGTAGAAGAGTTCGGTAGTGGCATAGGGTCGGACCACCAGCGGACCGATCCGCTCCGGGACACCGGTCATCGGACCGCTGACCAGCCTGCCGCGAAGCCAGGCGGCGGTGTCGCGCGACTCGCCTCCCAGGTCCAGCAGGGATCGCAGGTTGATCTGGTGCTCGGTCTTCTCGGCCTCGCTGCCCAGCTCCAGGTCGGCATGCCAGAGGCTCAACGAGCTGATCCGGTCGGGCCGCTGCGCTGCCGCCGCCACCGCCACCGCCGCGCCGCCGCAGAGCCCCATCAGATGCACCGGGCCGGTGCCGAGCTCCTCGGTGACAGCCAGCAGGTCCTCGACCTGATGACCTACCTGGTATCCCCGCCGATCGAAGTCCGCCGGCTGCTCTATCCGGTCGCTTGTGCCGCGGGTCTGCAGGACCACGCAGCGGTAGGACGAGCGCAGCGCCTGCAGCCACGGCAGCGAGAGCCGGTAGCTCAAGGCGCAAGGCGGTGACAGCAACACGCAGGGGGCTTGCGGCGGCCCCGCCGCGACCGCCGTGATCGTGGTGCCATCCGGCCGATGCACGGCGTGCACCCGGTATCCAGCGTTATCTTCCGCATAGAGACGCTGGGCTTCGACGACTGCGGCGGCCAGCTCATCCCGGCCCAGTCCGGCGAGCTGAGGCGAGCGCTGCGCTCGCCGGATCTCTGCTGCCAAGGCGACAACGGCGAAATCCCGGTCACGTTCGTCGGCCGCTGCGTCGAAGGTGAGCGCGATGTTCAACGCCTGACACACAGCGGCGACCAATTCCGGTGCCCGGTCGCAGGTGTCGGAGTAGAGCGCGAAGGAGCCGACCTGTCGGGTCAAGCCCTCCAGTTGCCGCACCGCATCGACCAGGTCCGCCAGCGCGATCCGGAGATCGTCGGTCATGGTTGACGGCTGGGTCTGGGGTTCATCGTTTCCTCGCTGCTGAGCTCGTTCCGGTCGGCGTCACGATGGCCGCCACCCGGGCGAGGCTGCGGGCCGTGATTGTTCCGTCGAGGTCGCGCGGGTTGATATCCAGGCCGAGATTGCGGTTGGCCATGGCCAGGATCCGAACGATCGACAGCGACGTGCCGCCGTGGTTCATAAGCTCGTCGTCGGCGGCGATGTCGGGCTGGGTCAACACCTCACGCACGATGCCCAGGAGTTGCTCGACCCGAGCATCCTCGCAACCGGTTCCCGTGCCGTTCTGGGACAGGCCGTTGCTCACACAAACTCCTCCCCAGCGAACCTCAGCCGACCGGTGCCGCGGATTCCGCTCACGTCGCCGTCGCCCGGCCGCCGACCGGAGCAGGCAGCGCGGCCAGGTCGTAGTCGCCGTTGGGCGTCAGCGGAAGCCGGTCCAGCGGCATCACCTGTCGCGGGACCAGGTATGCCGGCAGCTGGGTCACCAGGCGCTGCCGCAGCCGGTTGAGATCGACGATCGAGTTGGTGCACGCGACGTAGGCGGTCAGCACCGACCGCCCGTCGTGGTCGCGGCACTCGGTTGTCACCGCGTCCTGGACATCGGGCAGGTCGCGCAGGACGGCGACCGTCTCCAGCGGGTCGGCGAACGGAGCGCTGAGGACGTCGCCTTCGGGCCTGGCGCCGGCGAACTCGAGCAGGCCGTCAGGTCGCCGACGGACGAGGTCTGCGGTGTGGACGGCACCGAAACGGAGTTGGGCGACCTCGCCGGCCGCGGCCGGTCGCCCTGCCGGATTGAGCAGCACCGTCGGCTGGCCGGCGAACTCCCGCCCGATCGGCACCCGCAACGGTGCTGTGGCCGGCGACCAGGTGGCGGGCACCTCGTAAACCGCGAGCGGGCTGCCATCGGCCGCTGCCCGGTACAGGGCTAGTACCCGGCATCCCGGCGCGAGCTGGCGAATCCGCTGCACATCATGTGCGGTCAAATCACCCCGGTTGTCGAGGAATGCGTAGCGCAGCAAGGGCAACGCCGGCTCGGCCGACTGCGGCAGGCTCCGCAGCAGCGGCGCGGTCAGGTAGCTGGCGGTCGCCGCGGTTTCCCGCAACCACGCGACCAGCTCCTGCGGGTCGGCTGTTGTCGTTTCGTCCGGCACGGCCAGAACGGCACCGACGGCCAGCGCGGCGGACAGCGCGTACATCGTCAAGCCGGCGTCGCCGGTCAGCACGGCCAGCCGGTCGTTCCCAGTCAGGCCGAAGACCTCGGCCGGCGCAGCGGACTGATCCCCGGCGGTTCCGCCCGGCAGCTCGCCGATGTCTGTCAGGTCAACCCTGGCCGAATTCAGGTCGAGTACAGCGGATCCGACCGGCACGTCACCGGGCTCGATGACCGTGTAGGGCAAGCCGAGTCGGGCGCAGCCGAGGATCGCGGCCGCGAACCCGCCCGACCGGCGCCTGACCACGTTCACCGGGCCGCCTGGCAGACCGGCGACGGCCGCGGCGGCGCACGCCAACTGCCGATAGGTCCACGAAACATTCCGGTCCACCACCGCAATCCGGTCCGGCGACCGATCGGCCCGGCGAGCCAGGTCGAGCGACGGTGCCGACGTGTCGTGCTCGGGCAGGCTCTGCAGGTCGAACTCCAGGATGCCGCGGGACGGATCGTCGGCTGCCGCGGCGAGCACCGCCGCAAGCTGGTCGAGGAGGGCCCGCATCGCTGAGGCCTCATAGCGCTCGGCGTGGTAAAGCAGGTCGAGCCGGTAGTCGTCTCCGGTGTGGCGCACGTCTAGGTTGAGGTCGAACTTGCTCGGCTGCGCCGGCTGGTTCGGCGTCTCTACGGTGATGCCGGGCAGCCGCCACTCGTCCTCGGCGTCCTCGATCAGGTTGAGCAGAACCTGGAACAGTGGGGTCCGCGACGGATCGCGGACCGGCCGCAGCTCGCTCACCAGCACCTCGAACGGAGTGTCGCCGTAGTTGACGTAACCGTCGATGGCCGTTTGCCGCACCCGGTTGAGCAGCTCGCTGAACGTCGGCTCACCGGTGAGTTCCACCCGCAACGGAACGGTATTCACGAACACTCCGACCAGTCCGTCGGTGCCGGCGGCAGCGCGAGTGTTCACCGGAACGCCGATGACTACATCGTCCTGGCCGGACCAGCGGCGCAGCACGGTCGCCAGCGCCGCGAGCATGGCCATGAAAGGCGTCACCCCGTGGACGCGGCACAGCTTGTGCAGCGCCGCCGTCTGGTCGGCGCCCAGAGCCGCCTGAAGCCTGCCGCCGACCATGTTCTGCGACGGCAGCCGTCGGCGCGCGGTCGGCAGGGCCAGTGCAGGGGGCGCGCCGGCGAGCCGGTTCCGCCAGTAACCCACCGACGTCACCAGCCGCTCGCCGGTCAGCGTGTTCCGCTGCCATACCGCGTAGTCCAGGTACTGCACCGGCAGTGGCGGCAGGCCGGCGCGGTCGGCGTCGCCGCCGGCGCGGTAGAGCGCGGAGAGCTCGCGCAGGATCAGCCCGATCGACCGCGCGTCGGAGACGATGTGATGGATCGTCATGCTCAGTAAGTGGTCGGTATCGCTCAGCCGCACCAGCAGGCAGCGCAACAGCGGGCCGCCAGCCAGGTCGAACGGCATGGCCGCCCGCGCGTCAGCAAGACGCTCGGCCGTCGCGACCGCCCCGGAACCCGATTCGGACAAGTCTTCGACGGCGAGCTGCCAGTGCTCGTTCAGGCCGGCGACCTGCTGCACTGGCATTCCGCGCACCAACGGAAATGTCGTGCGCAAGCTCTCGTGCCGGTCGACGACCGCTCGGATGCTGCGCTGAAGAACCGGCACGTCGAGTCCGCCGCGCAGCCACTGCCGCCCGTGCACGTTGTAGGCCGCGTTGGATCTGACCTGGCACTCCAGCCAGATCTGTTGCTGCTCGAAGGAGAGCACGGGCTTGGCCGCCGGCGAGCGCAGCGGCACCGCATGCCCGCTCGAGGGGGATTCCGGCGTGAGAAGGCCCGCGGCCAGGTCAGCCAGCCGCGAACTCTCGAACAGCATCCGCAGCGGCAGGGTCCGGCCCGCTCGCTCTCGCAACAGGTTGAGCACTTCGCCGGCCTTGAGCGAATCGCCGCCCAGGTCGAAGAAGTCGTCGTCACGTCCGACCGTGTCCAGGTGGAGAACCTGCCGCCAGACCTTGGCCACGAGCTCCTCGTCGGCACCGCGCGGCGGTTCGCCGTTCACCACGACCGAGGCATCCGGGGCTGGAAGTGCCAGCCGGTCGACCTTGCCGTTCGGAGTCTGCGGCAGCGTGTCGAGTACGACCAGGCTGCTTGGCACCATCACGACCGGCAGCGTTCGGCGCAGGTAGGCGCGAATGTCCTCTGAATCCAGACCATCGGGCCGACGGGCGGTCAGGTATCCGACCAGCCGGCCGTCCCGGAGGCAGACCACCGCGTCGCGTACCCCGGGATGGCGTTGCAGGGTGGCTTCGATTTCGCCCAGCTCGATTCGCTGCCCGCGAACCTTGACCTGGAAGTCGCGGCGCCCCAGATAGAGCAGTGCTCCGTCTGACCGGTAGCGCACCATGTCGCCGGTGCGGTACATCCGCTCGCCGGGCGTCGAGGCGTAGGGATTGGCAATGTAGCGCGACGCGGTGAGGCCGGCCTGCTTGAGGTAGCCGCGGCTCAGGCGGCGACCGGCCAGGTACAACTCCCCGACCGCGCCGACCGGAACCCGCCGCAGCGTGCCGTCGAGCACGTAGTTGCGGCCGTCGGACAGCGGGGCCCCGATCGGCGGCGGCTGTTCGGCCGGATGCAGCAAGGCGTAGGTCGAGTAGGTGGTGTCCTCGGTCGGGCCGTAGCAGTTGAGGACCGCCTGGACGTGTCCGGTCGCGTAGAGATCGTCGACCAACGTTCCGGTAACCGCCTCACCGGCGAGACAGACCACCCGCGTGCTGTGCGGTAGTGCGCTTGCCACGACCAGCGCACGTGCCGCCGACGGCACCATGTTGATCATCGTCACGTCCGGTGGATCGGAAAGCAGCGAAAGCGCGTTGTCTACCACGAGTACGGTGCCGCCAGCACACAGTGGAACGAAGAACTCGAACATCGAGACGTCGAAGCAAATCGACGTCGACGCCAGCACTCGGGACAGCTGCGCCGGGGAGAAGGTACGGCCGCCCCACAGCACCATCGACACCGCGTTGCGATGGGTGATCTGCACCCCCTTGGGGCGCCCCGTGGAACCTGAGGTGTAGAGCACGTATGCCAATCGATCCGGCGGCACCGGCTCGAGGTCTGCAGCGGATACCGGCTGTCCATCCAGTGCGCCGAGTTCCGTGTCGCTCACCACCATCCGCGCCGAACTGTCGCTCAGCGTGTACGCGGTCCGATCAGCCGGATACGCCGGATCCAGCGGCAGGTAGGCCGCGCCGGCCTTCAGGATGCCCAGCATCGCCACGGCCAGCTCTACTGACCTGCCGAGCCGGATGCCAACGGTGTCGCCGCCCTCGACCCCTCGGCCGCGCAGGTAGTGGGCCAGTGCGTGGGAGCGCTCATCCAGCTGCCGGTAGGTCAATTCGCGGCGTGAGTCCTCGATGGCGATAGCGGCCGGCGTCCGGGCTGCCTGCGCCGCGAACAGATCGACCAGGCTCACGCCGGGATCTTCGGTTTCCGGGCCGGGCGCCCAGCGATCGAGCAGGACCCGATCCTGGTCGGTGAGCAGGTCGAGCCGATCGAGGGGCAAGTCCGGCTCGGCCAGCCCCCGGGCGAGCAGCACGGGCAGCCGCTCAGCCAGCCGAGCTGCCGTCTCCCGTTCGAACGTCTCCGTGCTGTAGTCCCAGCTGCCCCAGAGCCCACCCCGCTCACGCCACAGGTGGAGTTCCACGTCGTAGCGCAGGCCAGGACGCGCGACGACGACTTGCTCCAGGGGTGAGCCGGCCAGCGTCGGTTCGCCCCAGTCACCTTGGAAGGCGATGCCGGCACGCACCAGCGCACCGCCGAGATGGCGCCCTGGCGCGAGCGCCGCGACCACGTCCTCGAACGGCACACCCCGATGGTTGAGGGCGGCCACGCTGGTGCCGCGGGCACGCCGGACCAGCTCCCGGAAGGACGGCCGTCCGCTTAGATCGGCCCGCAGGACAAGCATGTCCGAGAGCAGGCCGACAGCGCCGTGCTGACCAGGCTGTGACCGGCCCGCCTCGGGCGATCCGACCGCGAAGTCCGTCTGACCGCTGTACTCCCCGAGCAGTAGCTGGAATGCGGCGAGCGCCACCGTGAACAGGGTGGTGTGCTCGCTCCGCGCCAACTCCTCGGCAGCTGTGACCAGCTCGGCCGGCACCGTCACCGGCACCGAGTCGGCGTGGAACGTCGGCCGTGCCGGGCGAACCCGGTCGGTCGGCAGATCCAGTTCGGGCAGGTCGGCGAGCTGGGTCAGCCAGTAATCGAGCGCCGACGGGTCGATCGACCTCCCGATCGGATCGACCGCCAGCCCTTGGAGTTCGCCGCGGTAAGCGGCATCGAGTTCGGCCAGCAGGACCCGCATCGAAACGCCGTCGCAGACCAGGTGATGCGCCACGAAAACCAGCAGCCGCTCGTCATCGGCAAGCCGGATGCCATGTACCCGCACCAGTGGTCCGCGCGCCAGTTCGAACGGCTGCGCAGCAACACGGGCGGCGGTGTCGAGCGCCGTGCTCTGGCGCTGCAACGACGGGAGGTGCGCCAGGTCGATCCACTGTGTCGACAGGGTGACGTCGTCCCGGACGATCCGGACCGGCCCGTCGCCGTCGTCAACGAACGCGGCGCGCAAGGCCGGATGCCGGCGGACCAGAACGGCGAGCGCGGAGTCCAGTCGATCCTCATCGAGGTAGCCGGCATGCCGGGCGGCGAAGCGCAGGTTGAAGACCGCGGTGCCCGGGCAGAGCCGTTCGAAGACGAGCACCCCGCGCTGCACTGTGGAGATGGGGGCAGGGCCCGGCGCGCTCGACGCTGCGGCCTGGCCGCTGGTCCACCACTGCTGCACGAGGCTGCGTCCCACCCCAAGATCCATCAGACAACTCCCGCACCGGTGGCCAGCATGACCAGGCGATCACGCACTGAACCTGGTTCACGGCCATCGGCGAGCCAACGAGCCATAAGCGCCTTCGCCGCGGCCTCGGGCGTCGGCACGGCGAGGATCGTCTCTAGCGGCACCGGCAGGCCCAGCGCTTGCTCGAGCACGGCCGCCGCCTCTGCCGCGCGCACCGAGTCGACCCCGCGATCGACGAGGCTGTCGGTGGATCGGCAATCACCGGCCTGGCAGACCGCCGCAATGATTCCGCAGATCAGGGTCGCGAGCTCGGTGGTTACATCAGCCTGGCGGCGGCTCTCGGCCAGCGCCGTGAGGATGGCCCGCTCGCTCGTCACGGCGTCGTCGAAAGCACCGGCCAGAAAGGCGTCGCGGGTGGCCGAACGCCGGATCTTCCCGCTGGACGTGCGCGGCAACGAGCGCGGCGGCAGCAGCACGACCAGTCCCAGCCACAGCCCGGTCCGAGACAGCACGGCCGACCGCAGTTCCGAAGCCAGCGCCTCGTCCCGCGTTGCCTGTACTTCGAGTGCGAGCACCGGCAGCGGCTCGGGTCCGTCCTCGACCAGGAACGCCGCCGCTGTCCGGCCGGCCCTGCCGATCGCCTCGATCGCCGCCGCCTCAATGTCGACGGCGTGGTAGTTCACGCCACGAAAGACGAGCACATCTTTGGCCCGGCCGCTCACGAATAGCTCGCCGCCCCGCAGGTATCCGAGGTCGCCGGTGCGTAGGAACCGCGTTCCGTCCAGCTCGGCGAAAAGGTCATCGGCCTCGCCGGAGAGATAGCCAGGTGTGACGTTCGGCCCGGCGATCCAGATCTCGCCCTCAGTGCGCTCCTCCACCGGTGCGTGGTACTCCCGGTCGACGATGACGACCTGTTGGCCCCGCACCGGCGTTCCGCAGCTGACTACAGCATCGACGCCACCGACGGGGCCCGACCAGTGGCCGGCGCTGACCATCAGCGTCGCCTCAGCCAGGCCGTAGCAGGGCATGAACGCCTGCGCCCGGAAGCCGGCCGCGGCGAACCGCTGGCTGAACTCGAACATGGTGCGCTGCCGGACGGTCTCGGCGCCGCTGAAGGCCACGCGCCAGCGTGAGAGATCCAGGCCGGCCAACGCATCGTCCCCGCGTGCCCGGCGCAGGCAGAGTTCATAGCCGAAGTTGGGGCCACCGGTGTGCGTGGCGCCGATCTCGCTGACCTGGCGCAGCCACCACAGCGGCGCCTTGAGAAAGTCACCGGGCTGCATGATCCGCATGGGGATGCCGGCTGCCATCGGTGTCAGCACGCCCCCGATAAGGCCCATGTCATGGAAGGGCGGCAGCCAGGTCAACGCGCGGGAGTCCTCGTCGAGCGCGAACCGCTCGATGATGGCCGCTGTGTTGGCGGCCAGACTGTCGTGCCGGACCAGCACGCCCCTCGGCCGGCCGGTGCTCCCCGAGGTGTATTGGATGGCCGCGATATCGGACCCGCCAACCCTGCCCTTCGGCATGGGCGCGCTGCCTTCGGTTTCGGGGCCGGGCACCGCCAGCACAGTCGGCACCGCGATCTCTGGGTATGGCGCAGGCGCTATGGCGACCCGCGGACGCGCGTCGCCGACGATGCCGGCGAGTCTGGCCCGGTCCGGCGTCGAAGATGGGCCAGGCGGAAAAGCCGGGATCACCGGCCTGCCGGCAAGGAATCCGCCGAACACCGCGATCACGTAGTCCAACCCTGCCGGATAGGCCAGTAGCACCGGACCGTCGTCAGCCGCGCCGAGCTGATCAGCCAGTGCCGAGGCCCGGCTGGCCAGCTGCGCGCAGGTCAGAATGCTCACCCCACCCAGCGGATCGATGCTTTCGTAGGCAACGACGTCCGGCGTCCGATCGGCCCGAGCTAGTAGCGCGCCGCTCAGGAGTTCAGGCTCCATGCTGCGTAACCTATCTAGGCACACCCGAGGGCAACTGTCCCATAAAGCCGGGGGGACGGCATCAGCCGAGGCACGTCGTCCTCGACCACGCTGGCCTTCGAGCTGCGTCTTTGGACTTGCTGCGGTGGGCAAGCTGACGGACGGTGGATGCATGCAGGCTTGGCCGGCAGTGGCGTCGCGGAACGACAGCCGGCCAGCGCCGCCTCGTCATCACCAGTCGTGCCAGCTCAGCCTTGGCTGACCGTGCGGCGGGCGCTACGCGGGCGGATATCGGTCCAGTTCGCCTCTACGTATTCGAGGCATTCCTGCCTGCCCGCGTCGCCGAAGACCACCCGCCACCCCGCCGGAACGGCGAGCTTCGCGGGCCACAGCGAGTGCTGGTCCTCGTCATTGACGAGCACGGTGAATGTACCTTCTGGATCATCGAACGGGTTCACGGCATCAACTCCTCCTCTGGGAGCACGTTATCGATCCCCGAGATGGCGGCGCTGTCACGTGAATCGAGGACAGGCCGCCCGAGCTACCCGGTGGAGTGCGCATAGTCCTGATTTCACGTGACATTGCCGCAGTCGGCGCGCCGTCCATGGTGGGCGTGGGCGGCGTAGCCAACCCGTCGGCATCGGGCCGCGCCCGGCATTGGATGCGCTCCGGCTGCGCGCCCCTAGACCGGCGACGGGAAGGCATCGAAACATGGATATCGCCATTGCCAAGCTTGAGCAGTGGATGCGCGAGTACTACCACGAGGTCGACTACGACATCGGCAGCAGCGGGGTACGGGACCTGACCATGGCCGAGTTCCGCGGGCTGTGCGGGTTTGACTTCTCCGAACTGGATTCGATGATCTTCCACGACAGCGAGAGCTGCGGCGGCAAGGGACTGCGCACCGCGCTGGCCGACCGCTGGACCGGTGGCGACGTGGACCGGATGATGGTCACGCACGGATCCAGCGAGGCGATCTACCTGGTCATGCACCTGGCGCTGAAGCCGGGTGACGAGATAATCGTGGTGGATCCGGCCTACCAGCAACTGCACGATATCGCCGCGGCGCGCGGTTGCCGGGTCACCCGGTGGCCGCTGGACGCGCGCGGCGGGTTCGCCGCCGACCTGGATCTGCTGCGGAAGCTGGCAAACTCCGGCCCCCGGATGATCGTGGTGAACTTTCCACACAATCCCACCGGAGTGTCCATCACACCGGACGAGCAGAAGGATCTGGTAGCGATCGCTGCCGAGGCGCAGGCCTGGCTGGTGTGGGACCACGCGTTCGGCGAGCTGACCTACACCGCTGATCCTTTGCCGCTGCCAACGCAATGGTATGACCGGTGCATCGCGTTCGGCACGTTCTCCAAGAGCTACGGGCTGGCCGGCCTGCGGGTAGGTTGGTGCATCGCGCCAGCCGACCTGCTGGCCCGCATGGCGCTGCTGCGCGATTACATCGCGCTGTACGTTTCACCAGTCCTGGAGTTCTTCGCCGAACAGGCAGTCCGACACGCTGACCAGATCGTGGCGCTGCAGCAGCAGCATGCCCGCTCCAACCTACGGGTGTTACGCGAGTGGGCCGATCGCTCGCCGGAGCTGGTGCGGTTGGCCCCGCCCGATGGCGGGGTCACTGCCCTGGTGGAGTTTCCCGGGCAGCCGGACGTGGTCCGGTCGTGCCGTCGCCTGGCCGAGCAGCATCGGGTCCTGCTGGTGCCTGGCGCGTGCTTCGGCGATGCCTACCGGGACTATGCGCGACTAGGCTTCGGCGGCACCACCGCTGAGCTGAGGGCTGGGCTCGCCGCTTTGGAACGAGTGCTGCGGGAAGATATTGGACGGTGATCGGCTCGCGCCGCCGGAACTCGACGAGCAGGCAGCGGCCGCTCCGAACTCCCGCCGACAGTCGTGAGAACTCACACGGTCATGGGAAAGTACCTCTCATGAAACGATTCGTCATCGACGCATCGGTGGCCATCCAGCTTGCTACTGACCGTCCGCTGGTTCCGGCAGATCGCATCCTGCTCGCACCGACGTTGATTCGCTCACAAGCGCTTGCGCTGGTCTATACCTCCGTCCGCGAAGGCGAGCGTGACCAGCGCACCGCTAAGACAATCCTCGACGGCATCCGGGCGATGCGTATCCGGCTGCTCGGCGATCGGGTGTTGCAGGGCTTGGCCTGGGACGTCGCTGGCAAACTTGGCCTGCCGGACACCTACCAGGCGGAGTACATCGCCTTGACCCAGCTGCAGGCGGATGCACTGGTGACGTCGGACCAAGAGTTCGCCAAAGCGGCCGGCAACCTGGTCAAAGTCCTTTCGCTGACCGAGCTGCTTCGGTTGTTGGAGGCCTGAGCTGCCAACCCACTTAGCGGACCGGTGGCAGTTGCGGCGTTGCCTGCGTCCCCTGAAGCGGGGAGGCGCCATCCCCGCCCTTGGCGGCCACCATGGCCTAGCGACGATGGCTCGGATGGAAGAGGTGTGCCATGCTCGATGACGCCAGACTCCGGAGATACCAAGAAGACGGGTTCGTCGTCATACCGGACGTGCTAACGCCGGACGATCTGGCCCGGATCCGCCGCGAGGTCGAGCGGCTGTACGCGCAGGATCATCCCGGCCGAATGCTGGAGAAGGACGGCCGGACCGTGCGCGGCGTTCACGGCTGCCACCAGGCAAGCGCACTGCTCTCCCGCCTGATCCGGCTGCCTGAACTGCTCGATCCCGCCGAACAGCTGCTGGGCAGCAAGGTGTATGTGCACCAGAGCAAGGTCAACGCAAAGCGGGCGCTGCATGGTGATGTGTGGCCGTGGCACCAGGACCACATCTTCTGGGAGCGAGAAGACGGCATGCCCACGCCGCTGGTCACTAACGCCGTTCTATTTATCGATGATGCGACGCCCTACAACGGGCCGCTGCTGTTCGTGCCCGGCTCACACCGGACCGGAACCGTGGTCACCGAGCGGCGGGTCGACGCAGGCAGCGGGCACAGCTGGCGATCGAATCTCGCGGCCGATCTGGACTACGCCCTGACGCCTGACCAGCTGGGTTCCCTGGTGGCCCGATTCGGGATGACGGCGGCGACGGGTAGTGCGGGAAGCCTGCTGCTCTTCGACCCTCGGCTGGTACACGGATCGGGCACCAACATGTCTCCGTTCGACCGGCAGCTAATGATCATCACCTATAACAGCGTCGAAAACATTCCCGAAGAAGTGTCGAACCGCCGACCTGAGTTCCTGTCCTCCTCCGACACCACCCCGCTGTTCGCCGTTACCGGTGCCCTCTAGCCACATCACTGCCGAGCCGGGCTAGATTTCCAGCTCCCAGGGTCGAGCGGCACGGCCGCTGGCGGTCGCCGATAACGCCGAGGTCCGCTTGAGTCTTCGGCTGTCATAGCCCTGCCCGCTGATAGGTCCGTTGCGGCGGTTGATCCGAGGTGGTTTCGCCGCCGGCCAACCGAGACATGTCCCGCCTTCCGCGGCGCATCCGCCGATGCCGCGCGATCCCGTAGCCCATTCAGGTGACTCCACGTCGCCGCCGGCTGGCACCTAGTGTCGGTGGACGAGTGGCAGATGCCGCCGAGCGACTCTTCGAATCGGAAGGCGGGCTGAAAACGTGCTTCAGATTGCCAGGCGCCTGCGGTGAGTGACATCAAGGCCATGACACGGTCGGCGACAGCCGCGCCGGATGCCTCCTCCTACGTCAACGAGCTGATCCGCGGGTGGGCACGCTCGGACGGAGATCGCGACGCTCTGGTCGACCTCGTCGACGGAGCCGGGATGCCGATTAGCTACGCCAAGCTCGTCGATCAGGTGGACGCGCTGGCCTACCAACTACGCGCCAGCGGTGTCGGGCCGGAGCAACCGGTGGCCGTCCTGCTCAATCGCTCACATGACACGGTGGTCGCCATGCTGGCGGTGCTGGCGGCCGGCGGGGCCTACTGCCCGCTGGACGTCACCGCGCCGGACGCGCGCATCGCCACGATCATGCGGCGCCTCGACGCCCGGCTGGCGGTGACCGACCCCGCCAACGCCTGCCGGCTACCGCCCGGCACCATCGTGGCAGGCGCGGCCGCGACCGCGCCTGCGGAGCCCGTGCTGCCCGTCCCCCTGGACCCGGACACGCTCGCGTACGTGGTGCACACCTCCGGCTCGACCGGGGTTCCCAAGGGCGTCGCGATGACCCACCGCGGGCTGTCCCGGCTGATCCGCTGGCAGCTCGCGGACGGAGCAGCCGAGTTGCGCACGCTGCAGTTCACCGCGACCTCCTTCGACGTAACGTTCCAAGAGGTGGTATCCACGCTAGCGACCGGCGGTTGCCTGGTGGTTGCCTCCGACGAGGTGCGCCGCGATCCGATAGCGCTGCTGGACACCATCGTTGAGCAGCGGATCCAACGGCTCTTCCTGCCCTATGTGGCCCTCCAGTCGATGGCCGTCGCGGCCGGGCGGCGGTCGGTTGTGCCGACCTCACTGGAACACGTGATCACGGCCGGCGAGCGCTTGATCATCACGCCGGCCATCCGCGAACTTTTCGCCGCGATGCCGCACTGCCGGCTGGACAACCACTACGGGCCGACCGAGGCGCACCTGGTCACCAGCCTGACGCTGCCTGCCGACCCAGCCGACTGGCCAGCGATGCCGGCCATTGGCACCCCGGTGGGCGGGGTCTGCTGCTGGGTGCTCGACGATCGGCTGCTCGCCCTGCCGGATGGGAACGTCGGCGAGCTGTACGTGGGCGGCGACTGCCTGGCCAGGGGGTACCTGCACGACCCGGCACGCACCGCGGAACGGTTCGTGGCCAACCCGTTCGAGCCGGGAACGCGCCTGTACCGCACCGGCGACCTGGTGCGCACGTCCGGCGACGGCAACTACGAGTTCGTCGAACGGGTCGACAGCCAACTCAAGGTGCGCGGCTTTCGGGTCGAGCCGGCCGAGGTGGAGCAGGCGCTGCTCGTCCACCCGCGGGTGGACGCGGCCTCGGTCGGCCTGCGTGAAGTAGCCGACGGCGTGCCCGTGCTCGTCGGATATCTGCAGACCGACGGTCCGGTCTCGCACCGCGACATCACCGAGCACCTGCGCGACCGGCTGCCCGCCTACATGCTTCCCGCGCGCTACGTCACCGTCGTGACGATGCCGCGGACGGCGACCGGCAAGATCGATGGGCGGGCGCTGGCTGAGCTGGAGCTACCCGCCGTTCCCGCCTCGGTGACGGCCAAGCCGGCGACGGCCCAAGTGCCGCTCACCGAGGTCATCACCGCCATCTGGGCTCGAGTGCTGGGCCATGACGACTTCGGCGGTGACGACAATTTCTTCGACGTCGGCGGGGATTCACTGCTCGCGACCTGGGTGGTCACCGAGCTCGGGCAGAGCTTGGGTCGGCCGATGGAGCTATCACTGTTCCTGGAATACAGCACGGTCGACGACCTAGCCGGTGCCCTGGGCACGATCGCCTCGGCCGCCGAGCCGCGGCAGGGGCCGTCCCAGATCGTCACGCTCCGGCCGGGGCCGTCGGGCCGCAGCCTGTACTTCGTGCACCCGCTCGGCGGCGAGCTGCTCGGCTACCGGGAGCTGGCCCACGCCTCGACCACGCCGGCCCGGTTGCTCGGTATCGGCTGGACCGGTGAACCGCCCCCGTTCGGCAGCACGCTCAGCGAGATCGCCCGGACCCACGTCGAGCAGCTGTGCACCATTGAGCCGGCCGGACCGTACTGGCTGGCCGGCTGGTCATTCGGCGGCGTGCTCGCCTACGAGATGGCGCAGCAGCTGGTCGACGCAGGCTCGACGGTGAGCTTCCTCGGGCTATTCGACGCGAACCCGGTCATCGATCCGCTCACCGGCCTGCGAATGGCCCAAACACCCTTCCTGGAACTGCTGGACACCGTGGTGGCGCGGCTCGACGATCCGGCTACGACGGACGCCGATCTCCTTGAGCTGACGTCGAGCCGGACGTGGGTCCAGCTGATGGGGGCGCCGATCACGGCTGGCGCGTCGAGCGGCTACCTGCGGACCGTGCTTGAGACCGCCCGAGCGTGCATGTACGCAGCGATGCGCAACCAACCACGGCCCTATCCCGGGCCGGTGCATCTCTTTCCGGCAGCGGGCGCGGGGCAGGCACGCCAGGCCGAGCTGACCGCTGCCATGCGGCCGCTGTGTACCGGGGAGCTGAGCATCATTCCAATCGCCGGTGACCATTGGGGGTTCATCAGGGGAGAGCACGTCACGGAGGCGGCAATGGAACTTGACGCTGTGCTGGAGCGAGTAGGCGAGGCAGGGAGTGCTGTTCATGGATCTTGACAACGATAGGAAAACCTTCGCCGAACAGGGGTTCATCGGGCCGTTCACCCTCTGGGAACCAGAGGAGATGACTGCCTGGTGGAAGGCGCAGCGCAAGGCGCTGCTGGACCCGGCCAACAACGCGCGCAAGGTCTTCGACAACCCGGTGAACTACGACCGGCACCTTGACATCCCCGGGCTGAGCAAGCTCGTCACCGAGCCGGCGATCGTCGGGCGGCTGCAGGGGCTGCTGGGTCCGGACGTCCTCTGTTGGCGCACCGAGTTCTTTCCGAAAAACCCTGGCGATTCCGGTACTGGCTGGCACCAGGTCGAGACCTATGCGATCGGCGAGACGAGCAAGGGAATGCTGGAGGCAACCGAGCACTCGCCGGGCCTGCCGATGGAGCTGACCTGCTGGGTGGCGTTCACCGACGCCAGCAGGGAGAACGCCTGCATGAGAATCATCCCCGGTAGCCATCGCCAGTGGCGCTACGAGGAGCGCGCGCCGATGAAGTGGAACGGAGCCGCGCGGGACAACTCGTTCTTCGGCTACAACTACGACGACATCAAGATCGATAAGGATTGGGACCCGGATCAGGAGAACGTTCGGGACCTGGAGATGCGTGCCGGCCAGTTCTTCATCTTCACCGCGCGCTGCATCCACGGCTCGAATCCCAACATCAGTCGACGGCAACGGATGGGCTTCGCGATCCGGGTGGTACCCACCCACGTACGGGTCTACGGCGGGATGACCGAGTTCGACGAGTTCGGTCACCATTTCTCGCTCGACCGGCACGGCTGCGTGCTCATCGCCGGCGAAGACAAGTACGGGCTCAACCGGGTCGTTCGTGAAAACGCATGGGGTCAGCCCTTCACCCCGATGGAAAGGGTGGCGTGACCAAGATGCAAACCCAGTACGTGACAACCATCGCCCTCGACGAGGACCGACTGGCGAAGGACCTCGAGCAGAGTGCGGCGTTTCGCTATTCCGAGGCGTACAGCAACTACCTCATTGGCGGCCCGTGGAAGAGCGTCGTGCTGTGGGGCGCCGGCGGCGACAGCGGCACCGGCGTGCTCAGCGAATACACCTACGACCAGCCGGCCGCCTTCACCGAGTACGGCGACCAACTCCCTTATCTCGGAGAACTGATCACGAACACTGTCGACTTGACCCGGTTGCAGTTCGTGCGACTGGCCGTGATCTCCGACAGCGTCATCGTTCCGCACCGCGACTACCTCGAGTTGACCGACACCGCCGAGGGCGCGCGCTGGGCGCACCGGCTGCACATCCCGCTGATCACGCACGAGAACTGCCTGTTCAGCGAGGACAATGTTGTCTACCGGATGCTGCCGGGAGAGGCCTGGTTCTTCGACGCGGGCCAGATCCATTCAGTGGTGTCGCTGTCCAACGCGACGCGAATCCACCTCATCTTCGACTTCGATGACCAGTCCGATGGCAGCGCCCTGGTCAAGGTGGGGCAGCAAGGCCGGGGCAACGGCATTCCAGTCAATCGGCGGGTGGACCGGCCACCGCTGGCCGACTTCAACCGGGCGAGCCTCCTACGTCTTGCGGACATGCTCACCATGGACAACTTCCGCGAGGTCTTCAGCATCATCATCAAGACGCATTTCCGTTGGGACGGTGGCGAAAACTTCGCCTGGGACACGATGACCGGAGTCGCCCGCGCCTGCAAGGACCCGGCCGTCTTGCCGCACACCCTCGAGATGCTGCGGTACTACACCCTGGATCGATCCGGTAGTAAGGAGTGACGAGCATGACCGCAACGCTGTCGTTCGGCGACCGACTGGCCGAGAGCCCGGTGTATCAGCAGTTCCGCGACCACCCGTTCTTCGAGGCCGTGGACACCGCCGAGCTTTCCAAAGACCAAGCCGAGATCCTCATCGGGCAGTGGTGGCACCCGCTGCACTACTTCCCGACCTTCCTGGCCCGCTGCGTGGCCGCCCTGCCAGACATCGCCTCGAAGAGCGCGATCACCCGAATCCTCAACCAGGAGGCCGGCGGTGGCGTGGTGTCCCAGGCGCACGAGATCATCTACGCCGACTCGATGGACAAGTGTGGCTTCGAGCGCAACCGGGTCACCGGAACCGAGCCCTACCCCGAGACTGCCGCTCTCGTCGACGGCTACCGAACGGCGTCCGAGGGTCGGGAGAGCGCGCTCGGATTCATCTTCGCCACGGAGACAACAGATCTGTTGATGGTCTCGAGCATCGGCAAGGCGATCAAGCGGACCACCGGCATCGCCGACAACGAGTGGGTCTCCATCCACGTGGAGCAGGAGCCTGACCACGTCGAGGAGGCCAACCACGCGCTGCTGGCCGGCTTCAGCGCCGAGGAGGAGAACCTCGTACTGCAGGCGGCCAATGAGATGTGGCAGCTGTGGACGGCGTTCTTCGATCGTCTGGCCGTGGAGACTGGCGTCGGGTCCACCGCTCAGGGCGGCTGAGCCATGGATGATATACGCGCCACCTACCTGCGCTTTCCCGCCTGGACGCAGCACTTCTGGACGTGGCAGACCGGAAAGGCGCTGCCTGGCCAGCGGCCGCTCATCCGGCACACCTGGGCGTCTTACCTGGCCGGAACCCTGGCGATGTTCTTCGCCGGCCTGACCGTGTCAAGCCTCGCCGTGGCGATGCGGTTTCCGCTGTGGTGGCTGGCATTGCTCGCGGGCTGGGTGCTCACGGTCAATGGCGAACGGTTGATGGTCCTGGTCATCGCCCATCAGGCGCTGCACCGGCGGTTCTCAGGCAACCCGCGCAGGGACTGGTTCTGGGGTGAGGTGGTGACGGTGCTGACCGTCTTTCACACCTTCCGTGACTTCAAGGAAGAGCACTTCGACAACCACCATCGGCGGGAGGTGTTCGCGACGAAGGCTGATCCGCCGGTGCAGTTCCTGCTCGACCTCGGTTTCCAGCCGGGGCTCACCCGGACCGCGCTCTGGCGGCACGCCTGGCGCGTGTTCCTGTCGCCGGCCTTCTATTGGAACGGCTTTGTCGGCCGGTTGGGCAGCAACCTCAGGAGCCGCGGCTGGCGGATCCTCGGTTTCGCGGTGTGGATCGGTTGGTGGCTCTGCGTGCCGTTCTGGCTGCGGCACGGTGCGCTGGTGCTGGTGCTGGCCTTTGCGGTGCCGGTCATCCTGTTCGCTCAACTGAGCGCGCTGCTGGACCGGCTGGGGGAACACGAGTGGCTGGCGCCGCGGAATCCGGAATACGGCCACCGCTTCTACACAGTGGCCAACACCGCCGCCAGGTATTGCGGATCTCCGGTGCCGACCCGCGACCTGCCGGCCGGCACCCGACTGCCGAGCTGGGTCCGCTGGACTGCGCTGACCCTGTTCTACCATCTGCCGGCGCGGTTGCTGGTCGTGGTCGGGGACCTGCCGAACCACGACTACCACCACCGGTATCCGTCCACTCCGGAATGGACCACGGCCGCCTACGCGCGCCAGCACGACATCGACGACGGGCCGGAAGGGCCGCCATACCGGGAGTGCTGGGGCATGGGTATGGCGATCGATCGGATGTTCCTAAGCCTGGCAAGCCATGAGGGGAATCAGCCGGATGCGCTACCACATCGTTGACGCCTTCGCCGACGAGCGCTTCGCGGGCAACCCGGCCGCGGTGGTGCAGGCGCCGGAGTTTCCCTCTCCCGAGGTGATGCAGGCGACGGCGCACCGGATCGGTCTGCCGACCACGGCATTCGTGGTGCCGCTCGCGGCCCCGGCATACCGGGTGCGCTGGTTCACCCCGTACAAGGAGATCAACCTGTGCGGGCACGCGACGATCGCCAGCGCGCGGCAGCTATTCCAGCGGGCCGACAACGCCAACCGCACCCGGCTGAAGTTCGTCTCGGACAACGCCGTGCTGTACGCCGAGCGGGTCGGTGAACTGATCGCCGTCGACCTGCCGAAGGCGGAACTCACCGAGTGCGCACCGCCGCCCGGGCTGCTGGAGGCACTGGGCATTGACGCGGTGGGTTGCGCCGTGTCGAGCGACGACATCCTGGTCGAGGTCGAGTCGGCCGCGATGGTCGCGGCTACCAAGCCGGACTTCACCGCACTCGCCAGGCAGCCGTTCCGCGGCCACATCGTCACCGCGCGGGGTAGCTCCGGGATCGACTTCGTCTCACGGACGTTCTTTCCCGCGCTGGGTGTGAACGAGGACCAGGTGTGCGTCACGGCGCACTGCAAGCTCACGCCCTACTGGGGACAGCGGCTGGGGCAGCGCCGGTTCACGGCGGTACAGCTGTCCGAACGCGGCGGGCGCCTCGAGGTCGCGGAGGCGGGAAATCGCGTGCGGGTGCTCGGCTCGGCGATAACGCGAGGCGGCGAGGAGGAACTGATGCTCGATGAACTCGCCGGCGCGCAGGATCGGGTGGCTTGATGGCACCGAATACGATCGAGGTGCTGCTCCTCGACCTTGCCGTGATAATCGGGGTGGCCCGGCTGCTCGGTGGATTGGCCGGCGACTCGGCCAGCCCTCGGTGATCGGCGAAATCCTCGGCGGCATCCTGCTGGGGCCGACGCTGTTCGGCGGCGCAATCACCCGCACGCTCTTTCCGATCGACGTCCAGCCGTCGCTCGGCACGCTGGCCAATAGCGGCGTCGCCGTCTTCATGTTCCTCGTCGGCTTGGAGCTAGACCAGAGCCTGTTGCGCGGCCAGGGCCGGATCGCGATCAGCGTCTCACTGGGCGCGATCCTGTTGCCGTTCAGCCTCGGCAGCCTGCTCGCGCTGTACCTTGTCGGCCACCATCCCACCCACCACCGACTTGGGTTCATGCTGTTCCTCGGCACCGCGATGTCTATAACAGCATTCCCGGTGCTGGCCCGGATCCTGACCGACATCGACCTGCTGCACACGCCGATCGGCGGCTTGGCGCTCACCTGCGCCTCCGTGGACGATGTCATCGCCTGGTCGCTGCTGGCCGTCGCGGCAACGTCCAGCGGCACGGGCGGCCATCCCTGGCGGGTACTACTCGTCGTGCCGTTCACGGCGTTCCTGGTGTTCGTCGTGCGCCCCCTACTGTCCAGGCTGGCCGTACGCGACACCGCGGCTCATCGAGTCAGCCGCCCGGTGGCCGGTCGGTTCGCCGGAGCCGCCGCGCTGGTCGCTGTATCCGGCGGGCTGTGGCTGTCCGCCGAGGCGACCAACCGGATGGGCCTGCACGTCATCTTCGGTGCGTACCTGTTCGGCGTCGCGATGCCGCGCGGGCACGCCGCGGCGGTGGCCGAGCAAGCTCTACGGTGGATCCGCAGCGCTTGTCTGACCCTGCTGCTGCCGGTCTTCTTCATGGTCGCCGGCATCAAGGTCAATCTGTCGTCACTGGACGGCAGGGCTTTCAGTGAACTGGGTCTGATTCTACTGGTGGCGATCGGCGGTAAATGCGTCGGCGCGTTCGTCAGCGCCAGGCTCAACGGCATGCGGGTGCGCCACTCCGCGGTGCTCGCCATCCTCGTCAATACCCGAGGCCTGACGGAGCTGATCGTCCTGACGGTCGGGCTGCAGCTCGGCGCGCTGGACTCTCGGCTTTATTCCCTGATGGTCGTGATGGCTCTCGTGACGACCGCCATGACCGGTGTACTGCTGCGGATCGTCCATCCCGAACGTCTGATTGCCGAGGACCGGACACCGCGGAGCCCGATCTCCGGCAAGGTGGCGTAGACGTGAAACGCGAGCCGGAGTCGCCCAATGCCTCCTAAGCGCACCGCAACGAGCGCCTGGCTGCAGCGCGAGCCGTCAGCGGGGGTGGCCGGCAGGGTGTTTTGCATTCCGCATGCCGGCTGCGGCACCAGCGTCTTCAGGAAGTGGCCGCAGGAACAAGGCAATATTGAATTCCTGCCGCTGGAACTGCCCGGCCGGCTCACTCGGTTCGCAGAGTCGATGCCGGCGACCTTTGAGGAGCTGGCTGGAGACATGATTACCGGCCTGGAGCGATACCTGGACGTGCCCTTCGCCTTCTTCGGCCACTGTTGGTCGGCGCTGGTCGCCTACGAGGCGAGCGCCCAGTTGCAGCGCGCCGGTGGTCCGACTGCCGCGCGGCTCTTCGTGTCTTCGCAACTAGCCCCGCAGGACGGACCGGTGGGGCGGATGCTGGGCATGGATGAGGCCGAGCTGGCCGTGGAACTGGAGGCGGTGATCCGCGACCAAGGCAATCAGCCGCACCCCGAGCTGGTGGCCATCTACCTTAAGGTGCTGCGCGCCGATGTCGAGGCGAGCCGGTGCTACCTGGTACCCCGGCCGGTCAGGCTCAGCTGCCCGATCACGGCGATCGGTTGGACCCGGGACAGCGAGGTCCGGCCGGACCAGATGGCTGGCTGGCCGACCTGCGGCGACACCACATTCGAACTCTTCGACGGCCGCCACCATCGGTTCATCGACGCGCCGCCGGAGCTGCTGGAGACCCTGTGCACCGGGATGGCTCGCTGAGGCGGGTCAGGCAAGTCCCGGTCAATCCAGGCCGAACGGTAACAGCCGGTCGGCGGTGGCAGCTCGGCACACCCGCCATCGTCCCGGCTTCACGTGACATCACCGTGCGCGGATGGCCTCATACCGTTGCCCGGGTGGGCACTCCCATCGCTCGGCTCGGCTCTGTCCAGAACGAATACTGCGCAACGACGCTGGGATGGTGACCAGATGACTGACCTGCAACGCCGAATCGCGGCGCTGTCCCCGCAGCAGCGGGAGCTACTTGAGCGGCGTGTCGCAGAACGGGCGGCGGCGCGCGGGCCGGCGGAGGAGCCGATCAAACGCCGAAACCGCTCTGAGCCTATTGCCTTGGCATTCCAGCAGGAACGGGAATGGGCAATCGCGCAATTCCGGTCGGCCAATAACATTCCCGGCGCCTTCCGAGTGGAAGGCACCATTGACCTGACGCTGCTCAGCCGGGTTCTCACCGAGGTGGTTGACCGCCACGAGGTACTTCGCTCCACGGTGGAGCTTGAAGACGATGGAACTCGGGTGCAGGTGGTGCATCCACTCACCCCGGTACCGACTCCGGTCCTCGACCTGTCCGACCGCACGCCCGAACAACAGCGCGAGGAGGTGCTCCGGCGCTGGGAGGCAGAGGTTGTGCGGCCGTTCGACCACAAGCAGCCGCAACGGCTGCGGATCAGCGTTCTGCGAATGGCTGAGGACAATCACGTCATACTGATCACCACCGACCACGCCGCTGCCGATCTGGTGTCGATGGCGATTCTGGTGCGGGAGTTCGCGACGCTGTACGCCATGTACCAGAATGGCGACGAGGCCGGCCTGCCGCCGCTTGAGATCCAGTACGCCGACTTTGCAGCCTGGCAGCGTGAGTTCGAAGAGAAGCGGATGTCCGCGGAGGTGGCGCATTGGCGGCAGACGCTCGACGGCATCTCGGGAACGCTGACGCTGCCCAGCGACCGGCCCTTTCCCGGCCGGCCGACGCACGCCGGCGCGGTGCACCGGGTGGACCTGTCGATCGAGTTCTCCGATGCGGTGCGCCGGTTCAGCGAACGTGAGAAGGCGTCGCCCAGCATCGTCCTGCTTGCCGCGCTCTCCGTGCTGCTGTACCGGTATCTCGGTCGGGACGACCTGATCATCGGCGAGATCGTGTCCGGCCGCGGCCGGTCGCAGGTGGAGCAGCTAGTCGGTTGCTTCATCACCGCGCTCCCGCTGCGCATGCGGCTGACCGACGGACAGACTCTCCGTGAGGTCGTGGAGCAGGCGCAGCGCACCGTCCTCACCGCCTATGACCACCAGGACCTTCCCATCGAGCGCCTGATCGATGAGCTGAACCTCGGGCGCGAGGCGTTGCAGACGTCCATGACTCACATGTGGCTCGACGTTCGCACCCCGGAGAGCAGCCTGGAGATCCCCGGCCTGCGGATCAGCGCGGAACCGATCGAGGTGCACCTGTCTGCGGCGCCACTCACCCTGGACGCCAACCCGAATTCTCAGGCAATGCAGTTGCAATGGGTCTACATGACCGAGATGTTCGACAAGGACACGGTCGCGCTGATCGCCGAGCAGTTCGACAAGGTTCTGTATCAGCTCGTCACCACCGCCGATACCACGGTCGGAGAAGTCGAGCTGGCCGTGACGCCGACGGCGTCTGCATCTGCATCTCGCACCGAAGCCGCCGCCGAACCGGGCTTCGTCGAGCTGTTTCAGCGCCGGGCCGCGCTCGCTCCACACGCACCTGCGGTGGTCTGCGACGGCATTCCGACCAGCTACGCCGAACTCAACCGGAACGCCAACCAGCTGGCCCGCCACCTGCAGAGCGTGGGGGTCGGCCCGGAGACGCCGGTGGGCATCCTCGTTGACCGCTCGCTCCGGCTGCCGATGGCGATCCTCGCCGTCCTCAAAGCCGGTGCGGCTTACGTGCCTCTGGATCCCTCATACCCACCCGATCGGATCAGCTTCATGCTCGCCGACGCGGGCGTGCAGGTGCTGATCACCCAGGAGTCGCTGGCGGGCGCCCTGGCCGACGCTGACGCTCAGCTACCGGACCGGACCCTGCTCCTTGACGGCCCCTCGCCGCTGGCCGGTGCCGAGTCCCAGGACGATCTGCCCGACCTGCCGCCCGAAACCTCACTGGCCTACGTGGTCTATACCTCCGGTTCGACTGGCCGGCCCAAGGGCACGATGATCGAGCATCGCAGCTTGGCGAGGTTCGCCCGCGACGTGGTGGACCGGCTCGGGCTCGGCGCCGGCGACCGGTTCCTGCAGTTCGCCTCGCCTGGCTTCGACGTGCTGGTCGAGGAGCTGTTCCCGACGTGGCTGGCCGGCGGCGCGGTGGTTATCCCGACCCAGCACATCATCAGCGGTCAGATCGACCTTGCCGACCTGACCGAGCGGGAACGGCTGACCGTGATGGAGCTGCCCACCGCCTACTGGCACGAGTGGGTCCGTGAACTCGACCGCCTGGATCGGGAGCTGCCGAGCTGCCTGCGGCTCGTGATCATCGGCGGTGAGCGGGTGATACCCGACCGGTTGGGCAGGTGGCGGCGGCTGAATGTGCCGCTGATGCATGTGTACGGCCTGACCGAGACCACGGTCAGCTCGACCTTCTTCCGCCTCGACCCGGCCGACCAGGTCCACGACTGGCCAAACCTGCCGATCGGCAGCCCGCTGCCCTCAGCAGACCTCCGAATTCTCGACCGCCGGCTGCGGCCGGTACCCGTCGGCGGCACCGGCGAACTGTACATCGGTGGCATCAGCGTTGCCCGTGGTTACCTGAGGCGTCCCGGGCTCAGCGCGCACCGCTTCATCGCCGATCCTGACCCAGGCCGACCGGGTCAGCGACTGTACCGGACGGGTGATCTGGTACGTCAGCGTCCGGACGGAAATCTGGAGTTCATCTCGCGGGCGGACACCCAGATCAAGATCCGAGGTTTCCGGGTCGAGCCGATGGAGATTGAGTCCGCGCTCAGCCGGCATCCGGAGATCGCCCAGGCAGCGGTGGCTATGTACGAGCCGGTGCCGGGCGACCGGCGGTTGGTGGCCTACGTCGTTGCGCAGCCCCACACCGCGCCCGGCGTAGCCGAACTGCGCCAGTTCCTCGAACGGGAACTGCCGCCCTACATGGTGCCATCCGCATTCGTTGAGCTCGAGGCGCTTCCGCTCAACGCCAACGGCAAGGTGGACCGCGACCGGTTGCCCGCGCCGCAGAGCCTGCAATTCGACTCGGGCGAGGACTTCGTCTCGCCGGAGACGCCCGCGCAGCAAAAGTTGGCCGATGTGGTCGCCGGCGTCATCGGCCTCAGCCGGGTCGGCATCCACGACAACTTCTTCGAGATCGGCGGCGACTCGATCCTGGCCATCCAGGTCGTGGCCAGGGCACAGGAGGCAGGCCTCCGGCTCTCGCCGTACGACCTGTTCACGCACCCGACGGTCCAAGCGCTGGCGGAGGTTGCCACCGCCGGGCTTGTTATCGACGCCGAGCAAGGTGACGTGACTGGCCCGGTACCCCTCGCCCCGACGCAGCGGACGTTCTGTACCGCTGGCGTCGAGCAGCCGGAACACTGGAACGCCTCCGTTCTGGTGAAGCTGCGCGGCTCGGTTGATCCGCGACTGCTCCGCGAAGCCGTGGAGCACCTTCTCGCCCACCACGACGGGCTGCGCCAGCGGTTCTTGCTGGCCGGCGAGCGCACCCGGGTGCGGATCGCGCCGCGCGGCGACCTGACGCCGTTCCAGGCCTATGACTTGTCCGACCTCGACGAGGGCGAGCAGGACCGGCAGCTGGCCGAGCTCGCCGACGAACTGCAGGGCAGCCTCAACCTGGCCGTCGGTCCGCTGGTCCGCTTCGCGCTGTTCCAGCTCGGTCAGCGGCGACCGGACCGGCTTGCACTGGTTGCGCATCGGCTCGTGGTGGATCCGACGTCGATGCGCATCCTCCTTGACCACCTGCGGACCGCGCTGGGCCAACTGGCCGCCGGGCGGCAGGTGAAGCTGCCGGCTAAGACGACCTCGTGGCAGTCGTGGGTCCGTCGGCTCGCCGCCTACGGTTCCACGGAGCCGGTGCAGTCTCAGCGCGAATTCTGGTCCGAGCTGGTCACCGCGCCGGCCGGCGAACTGCCGTTCGACATCCCTGCGGCGCCGGAGATCAACACCGTCGCGACCGAGCGCACGGTGGCCGCCTCGCTAGGCACCGCCGAGACTGGCGAGCTGGTACGAACGGTGCCCGACGCGCTGAGCTGCCGGACCGAGGAACTGCTGCTTGCCGCGCTCGGCCGGGCGCTGGCCGGCTGGACCGGCGCCGCCCGGCACATCATCGACATTGAGCGGCACGATCGTGATCCGCTCTTTGACGATGTCGACCTCTCCATGACGGTGGGCCGGCTCAGCTGCATACATCCGTTCGCATTGACCTGCGAGCCGGACGCGACGCTGGCGGCGAGCTTGAAGACGGTGAAGGAGTCGCTGCGTGCGGTGCCGTCGGGCGGGATCGGTTGGCAACTGCTGCGCCAGGATCGGAAGCCGGTGCTCGCGGCAGCCGTCAGCGTCGGCTTCAGCTACCTCAGCGAGGTGGATCCGCCGGCCTGGGAAGGCTTTACTGTGCTGCCGGAGTCGGTCGGCTCCAACGAGAGCCCGGGTGGGCGGCGAACGTACCCGATCGAGGTCCAGGCCGCAGTCGTCGGCGGTGAGCTCGTCATCCGGTTGCGGTACAGCGAAAGCCTGCACCACCGGCAGACCGTGGAGCGCCTGCTCGACTGCTACCTCGACGAGCTGCGGGCGCTAGTGGAGCTTAGCCAGCACGTCGCGTCCGTCTACACCCCATCCGACTTCCCGCTCGCCAGAGTCGGCCAGGAAGAGCTCGACGATCTGCTCCGCAAGCTGTAGGGGTACCGATGGACTTCAGCCTCTTTTTCTTCGCCGAGAGCAGCGCGGCTGCCGGTGACGGGTATCGGCTGCTGCTGGATAGTGCGCGGTTCGCCGATGAGAACGGCCTGTCGGCCGTATGGACGCCGGAGCGACACTTCCACTCCTTCGGCGGCCTGTACCCCAACCCCGCCGTCACCGGTGCCGCGGTCGCCGCGGTGACCGAGCGGGTTGGCATCCGCGCGGGCAGCGTGGTGGCGCCGCTGCACCATCCGGTCCGCATCACCGAGGACTGGTCGATGGTCGACAATCTGTCCCGGGGACGGGTCGGCGTCTCGTTCGCCTCCGGCTGGCATGCGGTGGACTTCCTGCTCAGGCCGCAGAACTACCAGGACCGCAAGAGCGTCATGATTGACGCGGTGGAGACGGTCCGGCGGCTCTGGCGTGGCGAAGAGGTCGAGTTTTGTGACGGGGCAGGGGAAAAGCAGGCGGTACGCATCTTCCCGCCGCCGGTCCAGCCGGAGCTGCCGGTATGGATCACCAGCGCCGGCTCCCTTGAGACCTTCCAAGCCGCTGGCCGAATCGGCGCAGGGTTGCTGACCCATCTGCTCGGTCAGGGACACGATTCGCTGGCCCGCAACATTGCCGCCTACCGGGCGGAACTCTCGGACACCAACGGTGTTGGTGCGCACGGGCAGGTCGCCATCATGCTGCACACGATGCTGGGTACCGACCGTGGCGAGGTCCGCGAACAAGTTCGGAAGCCGTTCAGCAACTACCTCCGCAGCTCGGCCGACCTGATCGTGCAGACCGCGTCCGGCTTACTGCCGGCCGGCCTGGACGTGAACCGGCTGCCGGAGCGGGACAAGAAGTTCCTGATCGCGCACGCCTTCGACCGCTACTTCACGACCAGCGGGCTGTTCGGAACGGTGGACGATGGCGTCGAGACAGTGCAACGGCTGCGCGCGATCGGCGTGGACGAGATCGCCTGCCTGATCGACTTCGGGGTGCCGCACGACGAGGTGCTGCGGTCCCTGCGCTACATCGCCGAGCTGCACCGCAGGACCGCCGGATGCTGACGGAGCTTCTGACGGCCAGCTGCCCGACCGAGCTGTCTGACGTCCAGCTCGCTGACGGCATACCTGTCTGACGGCCCAGCTACGTGATAGAAATGGCACCCGAGCGCCTGGCGTGCCGGGTCGGTGCACCTTTTCCTCGACGAGTCACCTGCGCCATCGCTTCGCCGACGACCGCCATTCGGCGGCGGTGGCAGGCTGGCGGCGCCCCCGCCTACGTCGAAAGCGGCTTCGGCCGGTGGGTCACCGCACACGGCAGTGAGCCGAATCCCCGCTGGTGCGGAGAGTGCACGCGCCGGGAGTTGGCAATGTCTATCTCGTACTCCGACACCAGCGCGCCGATCTCCTCCAGGGCGATCCGCATCTCGAGCCGAGCCAGCGCGGCGCCGAGGCAGTGGTGCGGGCCGTGGCCGAAGCTGATCAGCTTGCTGGTATCGCGGTCCAGGTCGTACCGGTCCGGCTCCGGGAACACCCGGCCGTCCCGGTTTCCAGCGGCGGGCAGGATCGCGACCCGGGATCCCGCCGGCAAGTCGATACCGTGAATGACGGTGTCCGCAGTGACGGTACGGGCCGTCATCTGGCTCGCCGAGTCGTAGCGCAACGTCTCGTTGGTCCAGCCCTCGGCGCGTCCGTTCAACCCCGCACGCTGCACCTCCGGGTGGAGCCAACCGTGGTACCAGGCGTTGCCGATCGTCTTGCCGGTCGACTCGTTGCCCGCGCTGATCACCAGGAACAGGAACGCCACGATCTGCGTGTCGGTGTGCCTGGCCCCGTTGACCTCCGCCTGGATCATGGCCGACGTCAGGTCCTCGCCAGGGTGGCGGCGCAGGTCTGTGACCAGGCCGACGAAGTAGTTGGCCAGTCGCAGGGCCGCAGCTACCGAAGAGGAGCCTCGGTCCTCAGAGCCGTCCTCGCGCTGGTTCAGCTGGTCGGTGTCAGCACGGATCTGGTCCCAGTCAGCGGCTGGCACGCCGAGCATCTCGCAGACCACGTCATTGGGCAGTGCGGCGGCGAAGTCGGCGGCGAAGTCGAATCGCGCCTGGTCGCGCAGTGGCTCCAGCCGCTCCCGAGCGAGCTCGCGAATCCGTTGCTCCAGGCCGACCACCCGGCGTGGCGTGAACGCGGCCGCCACCAGGCTGCGATACGCACCCTGTTCGGGTGGATCCATGGCGAGAAAGAAGCTGGTCTTCACCGCGTGCGGCCCCCACAGCTCCGATTCGAGCGAGATACCGTTGCAGTTGGAGAACAGCTTGTGGTTGCGTAGCGCGGCCACTACGTCGGCATGCCGGGACAACGCCCAGAAGTCGCGTTGCTCATTGCGGTACAGCGGCGCATGTTCCCGCATCCAGGCGTAGGTCGGGTAGGGATCCTCGTGAATCCGGTAGTCGAACGGGTCATAACCCCGCGCAGCCACGTCTTCCTCGTGCGGCGGCAATACTTCACTACGCATCGGATTCACGACTCCCGTCCGGTGGTGCCCAACGTCAGACGGCCACGGATAGGTCACGGTAGGCCTCGGCCAATGTCCGGGCTCCCCGCTCGATGGTTTCGTACGGCCGGGCCAGCGAGAGGCGAATGAACCGCAGGCCGCTGTCCGGATCGGCCCAATGGAACGGCGCGCACGGCAGTACGTGCACGCCCCGGGCAACCATGTCTTCGTAGAGCAAGGAAGAGTCCGGACCATCGACGGGGAGTTCGATCCGGGCGACGCTGATCTGTGAGTCAGGATCGGCCAGGTGCAGCCCGATCGACTCGACAGTTTCCTTGACCACCGCGCGATTGCGCTCCACCAGTGCCCGGGCGCGCTCATAGCCGCCGTTCACCCAGTCGCCTGCCAGCGCCGTGACCAGCTGCAGGACGACCGGTGAGGCAGCGAGCAGCGACTCGGAGAACGCCTTGGGGATAGGTAGCCTGGTCCGCTCGCTGTATGCCAGTAACCCGATCTTCAGCTCATGCATAGGCCAGAGCTTCCCGGTGTCCTCAATGCTGATCCAGTCTGCCCCGGCCGCATCCATGACAGCGTAGGTGTCGTACTGGGCCTGCCGTACCTGGCCACGGAAGCTGCCGTCGATGATGACGGTTTGGCCGTTGCGGGTGGCGTGTTCGGCCAGCGACCGGAGATGACTTTCAGGCATGACCAGGCCGGTCGGGTTGTTCGGCAGGGTCACCACGATCGCACTCACCGGAGGCGCCGGCCAGTCCATGGCCAGCAGCGCCGACTCGGACAACGGCACGAGGGACAGGCCGCGGGTGCGAAAGAGGTCGGCGATGTTGTCGAAGGTGGGGTGCAAGACCGCAATCGTCGCACCGGCAGGCAGCGCGCGAGCCACGATGTCGGTAGCGAGCGTCGAGGAGTAACAGCTCAGGATCCGTCCGGTGCCGACCGGCGCGCTGTGCTGTCCGATCGCGGCGAGGAAGGCGGCGTGCGCTTCTCGTTCGATATCAGGGAACGGGCGGCATGACGCCTCGACAAACATGGCGGGAATGCGGTCGACGATGGCTGCCTGCTCCGCCGAAAGGTGCAGCCGGGCATGCCCGTCGGTGAGGTTGAGGCCGCCTTCCACGTCAGTCAGCGCATCAACCTCCATCGTGGTCAGGTTGGCAGGCTCGCTCATATCTCAGTCCATTCGTACGTCGTCTGTACGTCGCGGTACTCGAGCACCAGGGCGGGCGGCGTTATCCGCATAAGCGAGCACGCCGCGCGTCCGAAGAGTAGGTAGCCGCAATGACTGTGCGCATGTCCCTTCTAACTGGGACCAATACAGCCGGGCCGACAACCTTAGGCTCGCCTGGAGTTGAGCGCGCGGGCACCGGCGGAATCGACCCGCGGGTGCCGGGAAGGAAACGATGCGGTGAACCACCTGATGCTGACGCCTGAGGACAACGCGGTGCTTTCTCCGATGCTCACCGAGCTGGCCAAGGCCCACGACACCATCGAGAATCCCGAGCTGATCCGGCGAGCGCCGGTGCTGGCCCGATCGCTGCCGGCCCATGTGCTGCAATTCCTTGCTGAATTTCGCATTGGCGAGCCGTCGGCGCTCTGTGTGATCTCCGGTCTCGCGGTGGATGAGGAGCAACTCGGGGCCACACCTGAGCACTGGCGAGATAGCCAGTACAACTCACCGGCGTTGCCACAGGAGATCTTCTTCTTGCTGTGCGGGTCCATGCTTGGTGATGTGTTCGGCTGGGCGACCCAGCAGGACGGTCGGATCATGCACGATGTGTTGCCGATCAAGGGACATGAGCATTACGAGATTGGCTCCAACAGCCTGCAGCACCTCTCCTGGCATACGGAAGATGCATTCCACCCGTGCCGAGGTGATTACGTGGCGCTGATGTGCCTGAAGAACCCGGACCTGGTGGAGACGATGGTGTGCGACATCGGTGACCTGGAGTGGTCAGCGTTAGACATCGATGCGTTGTTCGAGCCCGAGTTCACGCAGATGCCGGACAACTCGCATCGGCCGCAGAATGCCGCGCAATCAAGCGGTGATCCGACGGTTGACCGATTGCTGGCGCGCAGCTTCGACCTTATCAAGTCGTGGACTGACCATCCGGTGAAGCGGCCGGTGCTGTTCGGTGACCGGCAGGACCCCTACTTGGCCCTCGACATGTACCACATGAAGACGGACGGGTGGTCGGAGCGTTCACTGCATGCGTTGCACGGCCTGTGTGATCAGATCGAGGCAGGAATGAAGGACGTCAGACTGCGGCCCGGGGATATCGCGTTCATTGACAACTTCCGGGCGGTGCACGGCCGAAAGTCGTTCCAGCCCAGGTACGACGGATCTGACCGGTGGCTTAAGCGGTTGAACATCACCCGCAATCTGCGAGGCTCGCGCGCCTGGCGGCGTGCACCCGAAGACCCCATCATTTACTGAGGATCGGCGAAGCCGCCACCTGGAGCCCGGGTCAGCCATCCAGCCCAATGATCCGTACGTCCCGTAAAGCGGGGAAGCGCCGATACCAGGCCAGATCCGCCAACATGGCGTAGTGACGGCCGTCCGGCCGATCGCTGGCCATTCGTCTATGGAGGACGCAAGCCCGGCGCTGCTGCTGGCCGCGTCAATCCACCCCCGAAGGGAGCGTCCATGAGCACTACGCACGTCCATACCGGCAACAATCAAAGCGGCGGCCGCGAAGAGTTGCGAGTGCCCGCCAATGGGGTTTCTACCTTCGTACTCGTCTCGTGCGCGCAGTTCATCGCGGTGTGCGGCGTGACTCTGTTCAACTTCGCGGCTGCCTATTACGTCTACCAACAGTACTCATTGATAGTCGTCGGTATCTTCTACGCGCTGCCCTTCTTGGTACTCGTGCTGGCATCTCCGATCGCCGGTTCGTTGATAGACCGGTGGGGGGTAAGGCGGGCGCTACTGGTCAGCAACGTCGGCGGTCTTCTGCTGGCCTGCACCCTGGTGGTGGTGCCGTTCACGCATACCATGACCCCGTGGCATGGGCTCGTCATCGTGGTCGCCGTTCCGTTCCTCAAGGCGCTGCTGCTGCCCGCCTTCGAGGCATCAGTGCCGTTCCTGGTCCCGAAGCGGCACATCGGTCGAGCAAACGGGACGAGGATGCTCGTCAACGGAGTTGGCGCGGTGCTGGGACCTGTTGCCGCCGTACCGCTGCTTGACGCCATCGGCATCTACGGAATCGGTCTGGTGGCGTTTCTATCGTTGGGCGTGGGCGCCATTACCATGCTCGCAGTCCACATCCCGCGGGCGCCGCAGCAGGATATGACGGGCGCCGGTGTGCCGGCGTTGCTGGCAGACTTCATGCAGGCCTGGCACTACGTCCGGGCCCGGCCCGGACTGCCTGCCCTGCTGGTGTTCTTCGGAGTCACAAGCTTTGGTATCGGCTTTGTCGAGGTGTTGATCCCGCGACTCGTCGCCGCCTTCGCTTCGGATGGTGCCTATGAACTCGTCCTCGTAGTTGGACTGCTCGGCATGGCAGTCACCGGTGTGGCCATGACCATATGGGGCGGGCCACGCCGCCGGGTCAGGGGGCTCCTGGCGTACTCCGTTCTGTTGGCCGTAGCAATGGTTGTTGGCTCGCTACGGTCGAACATCGCGTTGATCGCCGTTGCCGCCTTCTTCTTCCTGGGCAGCACGTCAATCATCGTCGGCAACGTTCAGACGCTGTTGAACACCAAGGTAGAACCTCATTTGCTGGGGCGGGTGATGGCGTTGAAGAACGCCTTGTACGGCGTCCTGCTCATGTTCGGTGACATCCTGGCAGGAGTGGGCGGCGGCGTTTTCCAACCACTGGTCGGCCAGAACCACGTCCGCTCGGACGCAGTGGCGACCGTGCTCGGCGACGGACCGGGCAGGGGATTCGCTCTGGTCATGATAGTGATGGGTGTAGTGATGGCGCTCTGCGTGCTGCTTGCCTACCGCTACCCGAAGCTGCGCCACTTGGAAGACAGGCTGCCTGACGTGACGCTCGAGGATTTGGCGCTCGAGACGGCCCGGCAGTGATGGAATAGCGATGGCAGCGGCCGCTTCTGGATTCCGCGCCTTTCTGATCCTCTGGTGCGGGCAGTGCGTCTCGCTGACCGGATCAGCGCTTTCAGGCTTTGCCTTGGGCGTCTACATCTACCAGGTGACCGGTTCGGCAACGACGTTCGGCTTCGTTCTCGCCGTCGGCGGCCTTCCCTTCCTGCTCGCTTCTCCCTTCACTGGCTCCCTGGTGGACCGCTGGGGCGCCAAACCTGCGCTGCTGCTGGGCAATGGCGGCGCCTTGCTGGTCATGGTGGCCCTGGCCATGCTGCTGTTCATGCACGCCGCCAGCCCCTGGCGGGTGAGCATTATCGTCGCTTCGCTCTCGGTGCTCGGCGCGCTGAACATGCCTGCTTTCGAGGCGTCGGTGCCGCTCCTGGTTCCTAAGCGGGACATCGGCCGCGCGAACGGGATGCGGTTGCTCGCCTTGGCGACAAGCCAGGTCCTGGCGCCGATGACCGCCGGGCTGCTACTGCTCGCCATCGGCATCTACGGGATCGTCCTGATGGACTGCCTGACTTGCGGCTTGGGGATTGTGACCCTGCTCTGCGTCCGGATCCCCCGGGCCCGGCGAGAGGATGAGCTGACATCCGTTAGCGTGTGGGCGCTGCTGACGGACTTCCGGCTGGCCTGGCAGTATGTTGCGGAGCGTCGTGGGTTGTTGGCACTGCTGGGTTTCATCGCAGCCCTGGAGTTCTGCGCCGGTGTTGTCGACCTGGTGATCACACCTCTCATCCTGGCGTTCGCCTCATCGGGCGTCCTCGGCATCGTCCTGTCGTTCGGCGGCACCGGCATGATTGCCACCAGCCTGATGCTCACCGCATGGGGCGGCCCTCGGCGACGGGTGCGGGGCCTGCTCGGTTTCTCGCTCGTGCTCGCGGTGGCGGTGATTCTGGGCTCTCTGCGGCCGAACATCCCGTTGATGGCCGTTGCCGCTTTTCTCTTCCTGGGTAGTTTGGCAATCGTCATCAGCAGCAACAGAAGTCTCTGGCAGACCAAGGTGGAACCGTACCTGCTGGGTCGAGCGATGGCGCTTCAGAACATAGTCGCCGCTGTCCCGCAACTGCTTGCGTACGCCCTGGCAGGCGTGCTCGCCGATCGACTATTCCTACCGCTGGTCGGCCGGGACCACGTCCGCTCGCCAGTCGTAGCGGTGTTGATCGGCGACGGTCCAAATCGTGGGTATGCCCTGCTGTTGATGGTGATGGGCTTGCTGCTTGCCGTCAGCGTCGTACTCGCCTACCTGTACCCACGACTGCGACACCTGGAGGATGAGCTGCCGGATGTCACCACCGAAGATGCGACGCCCGACGAGGGCACCGTCGCCGACCCGGCCGATGCTCGATTATGACCGACACCGTAGCGCGGCCAGCACCTGCAGCTCGGCCACCGGTTGACCCGTCCTCGTTTCACGCGACATCTGCAGGAAGCCACGCCTGACTATGGTCGGCGCCGGAACTCCGTTCGGTGCTTCGATGCTTCACGGGGTCGCGGGGCGCCCACTAGTCCGGACGATCGGTCGTCACCCCATTCCTACAAGTAGGCCCGGGAGCCCCGGTGAGCAGCAGCTTAGTCGACTTGCCCGCGATTGACCTTCCGATGGACCGGCCGCGGCCGGCTCACCCAACCGGAGCTCAAGCCACGCTGATCCGACGGCTGCCGGACGACCTTGCCGAGATTGCCCGGTGGGTATGTCCGCACGCACGGCGCGTCGCTCTCGGCCGTGTGGCAGGCGGCGCTGGTGACCGTGCTGCACCGGTACACCGGACAGACGGATCTGGCGATCGGATCCGGTGCCGGCGTGCTGCGTACCGACCTCAGCGACGACCCCAGCTTCGCCGACGTGATCGCACGCTGCCCTACCGGCGCCGAGGCCCTGTTCCGGATCGGCCTGCCGCACCGGACGCCGAACGGGCACCGCCGTCAGGAGGTCGCGACTCCCTGCCTCATCATCAAGATGGGACTGGTGGACCTCTCGGTGGAGTATCCGACCGACCTATTCGACGCCGACCGTATCGAGCGGTTGGCCGATCATGTCATCGCTGCGCTTGCCGGCGGGCTGGCCGCCTGCGACAGCGCGGTCTCCGACATCGATATCATGCCGCCAGCCGAACGCGAACTCCTGTTACACACCTGGAATCCCCGACCCGCTCCCCGCACGCCGGGCCTGCTGCACCAGGTCATCGCCGGACAGGACCCGCAGCGCGTGGCGATCCGCTTCGGGGAAACCGAACTGACGTACGGCGAGCTGGAAGGGCGGTCCAATCGGCTCGCCAACGCCCTGCGGGAGCTCGGGATCCGCGCCGGGCAGGTGGTCGGGCTGCTGCTCGATCCTGGATTCGACCTGCCGGTCGCCCAGGTCGCGGTGATGAAGGCCGGTGGCGCGTGGTTGCCGCTGGATCCCCAGCATCCACCGGCCCGGCTCGGCTTCCTGGCCGCAGACGCCGCCGCCCGCCTGGTGCTCACCACGACCGACCTCGCCGAGCTTGCTGCCGCGTCCGCTCCAGACCCGATGCTGGCGTCGAAGGCCGGGTTCGAGGCCTGCGCGACCCGGTCGGCCGGGGTGGTGCGGAACAACTCCACCGCGGTCTGGCAGTAGGAGTACGTGCTGTAGTGCGGTACGAGCACACCCTTGGGCGTACCGGTGGAGCCGGACGTGTAGAGCAGGTATGCCGGATCGTCCGGATGAACCTCGACATCCGGCGGCGTACTTCGACTGCTACGCCACGCTGCTCGCCGGAGCCACGCTGATCAGCATCACGCGTGAAACCATCGCCGGTGCCGCCGCGTTCGCCGAGCTCATCCGCTCCGAACGGGTCACCCTGTCCTACATTCCGCCCGCCGTCCTCGCCATCCTCGAACCCGACGACTTCGCCGGCAGCGCCCTGTGGGGGATATTCAGCGCTGGCGAGGCACTCCCGCCCGAACAGGCCAGTCGCTGGTCCCGGTCCGGTATCGAGCTGCACAACTCGTACGGGCCGACGGAGACTACTGTGGTCGTCACCGACTACCTGTGCGACGAGCCACTGACCGGCCCGACTCCGATCGGCACGGCCCTTCCCAACCACCGGGCCTACGCGCTCGACGAGCGGCTGCGCCCAGTGCCGATCGGCGTACTCGGGCAGCTGTTCATCGCGGGTACCGGGGTGACGTACGGTTACCACGACCGGCCGGGGCTCACAGCCGAGCGGTTCCTGCCCGATCCGTACGCCGAGCGGCCCGGAGAGCGCATGTACGCCACCGGAGATCTGGTGCGGTGGCGGCCCGACGGCGTTCTGGAGTTCTTCGGCCGGCGGGACCGGCAGGTCCAGATCCGCGGTCAACGTGTCGAACTGGGCGAGATCGAGCACACCCTCACCCAGCATCCCAGCATCCCGGCATCCGCCAGTGCGCCGTGCTGTTGCGCGACGGCACCCACCTCGTCGCCTACCTGGCCGGCGAGCCGGACTTGGACCAGCTGCGGGAGTACCTGGCCGACCAGCTGCCTACGTACATGATCCCGACCACCCTGGTCACGCTGCCGGCGCTGCCGTTGACCCCCAATGGCAAGCTGGACTCGGCCCGGCTGCCCGACCCGGTGTCACCGGCGGCTCAGTACGTCGCTCCCCGGACTGCGACGGAGCGCTGGCTGGCCGACACCTGGCAGGAGATCCTCGGAGTCGGCCGGGTCGGCGCTGGCGCCAGCTTCTTCGACCTGGGCGGGAACTCCCTGCACGTCACCCAACTCGTGGCCCGCGTTCGGGACCATCTCGACGCGCGCCTGTCGGCCCGTGACGTGTTCACCAGCCAGACGCTGGACCAGCTCGCCCGCCGCATCGACGAACCCGGCTCCGAACCGGCCGATGAATCCGAACCCGTGCTCGACGACGAGATTGCCGAGCTGGAACGGCTGCTGGCCGAGAAGCGGGCCACGAAGGCCGGGCTCGCGGGTCGCCGCATCGTGCCGGTACCGCGAGACGGGCCGCTGGTGTGCACGTATCAGCAGGAAGGGCTGTGGTTCGAACACCAGCTGGACCCGTCTTCGACGGTGTACCACATCCCGTTCGCGTTGCGGCTGCGGGCCCGCTGGACGTGCCGGCCCTCGAGCGGGCGCTGCACGCACTCGTGGTGCGGCACGAGTCGCTGCGCACCCGCTTCGTTGAGGAGGGCGGCCTACCCCGGCAGGTCATCGACCCGCCATCGGACTTGCTGCCGCCACCGGTGGTTGACCTGGCGTCCGAGGACGTCCAGGCTTGGGTGGCTGCCGAGATCGACCGGCCGATGGACCTGTCCGCCGGCCGGCTCTTCCGGGCTCCGCTGGCCCGGTTCGCCGATGAGGAGCACGTGCTGGTGCTGGTGCTGCATCACATCGTGGCCGACGGCTGGTCGGCGCGCATCCTCGCCGGCGAGTTGACCCAGCTCTATGCGGCCGAGACCGGGGCGGGCGCGGCGCAGCTGCCGGAGCTGACGGTGCAGCCGGCTGACCACGCGGCGTGGCAGCGGGGCTGGCTCGACGGCGGCGAGCTGCAACGGCAGCTCGACTTCTGGCGCGAAACGCTGGCTGACCTGCCTACCCTAGACTTCCCGACCGACCGGCCCCGCCCGGCCAACCCGGACGGAGCCGGTGCGGCCCAGTTGCGGCGCCTGCCGGACGACCTGGCCATGGCCGCCCGCCAGTACGCCCGCACGCGTCGCGTGTCGTTCCTGGCGGTGGGCCAGGCGGCGCTGCTCACGGTGCTACACCGCTACACCGGCCAGACCGACCTGCCGATCGGGTCGACCTTCTCCGGCCGCACCCGCGCCGACACCGAACCGATGGTCGGCTATTTCGTCAATGCCCTAGTGTTGCGCACCCGCCTCGACGGCGACCCCAGCTTCGCCGATCTCGTCGACCGCTGCCACGAGACGGTACTGAGCGCCACCGCCCATCAGGACGTGCCGTTCGGACTGGTCGTCGACGCGCTGCGGCCCGAACGGATCCCGGGCCGCAACACGCTGTTTCAGATAAACCTCTCGCCGCAGCCGCCGGGCGCCGCGCTCAGCGGCCTCACCCTGGGCTCGGTCACCGCTGAGCCGATACCAGTCTCCGGCGGGTATGCCCGCTTCGACATCGCACTGTCGGTGTTCGACTCACCCGACGGCCGGCTGGAACTGGCGGTTGAGTACTCCACCGAATTGTTCGATGCCGACCGCATCGAGCGTCTGCTCGACCATGTCACCGAGGCACTGGCCGCCGGGCTTGCCGCCCCGGACGACCCGGTCGCCGACATCGACATCATGCCGGCCGCAGAACGCCACCAGGTGTTGAGGTCGTGGAACGACACGGCCGTGGAGTACCCCACCCGGCCGCTGCAGCGCCTGGTCGAGGCAGTTGCCGCCGGCACGCCGGAGGCGGTCGCCGTGGTGGACCACGACGGCACCCACCGCACGTACCGCGAGCTGGACACGGCGGCCAACCGGCTGGCCCACCGGCTGCGGCGGCACGGCGTCGGTCCGGAGGTCCCGGTGGGCATCTGCCTGCAGCGCGGCGCCGACCTGGTCACCGCCCTGCTCGCCACGTGGAAGGCGGGCGGCGCGTATGTGCCGCTCGACCCGGAGCTGCCCCCGGAACGGGTGGCCTTCCTGCTCGACGACGCCGCCCCGCCGGTCGTCGTCACCGACGCCGCGCACGCCTACGCGTTCGCCGCCGCGATAGCGCTGGACGCCGAGCGCGACGCGCTGGACACCGAGCCGCGCACCGCCCCGGATGGCGGCGCGGAGCAGGACGACACCGCCTACGTGCTCTACACCTCCGGCTCGACCGGCGTGCCGAAGGGCGTCAAGGTCCCGCACCGCGGGGTGCACAACCGGATCGCCTGGATGCAGGACGTCTACCGGCTCGAACCGGCCGACCGAGTGCTGCAGAAGACGCCGTACGGCTTGGACGTCTCGGTGTGGGAGTTCTTCTGGCCGCTGATCACCGGCGCCACGCTGGTGCTCGCAGCACCCGGTGGTCACCGCGACCCGGAGTACCTGCATGGGCTGATCCTTCGCGAGGGCGTCACCACGCTGCACTTCGTCCCGACAATGTGGCTCTTCTCAATGAAGCGTGGTGATTGGTTGCCGACACGGTCGGCTGCTTGGGTCTGAAGGCGGCCCTGGGGCCTCAACATTCGCGGTGTGTGGACACGAATTCAGGAGGCCCCAGGTGGATCAGAACGGTAGCGCAGGCACGGCGATGTTGGGACTGGCAGGCTTCGTCTTGCTGGCGGTGTCTGAGCTCGGTGGTGAGGTGGAGCAGGCGGTCGAGACCACTGAGCGGGTGGTCGGATGCCCAGGTTGCGGGGTGTTGGCGCGGTTGCACAACCGGCGCCCGGTCCGGGTTTGTGACCTGCCGGCAGCCGGCCAGGTGGTGACTCTGATCTGGGTGAAACGGGTCAGGCGCTGTGTCGAGCCGGCGTGCACGGTGCAGACCTGGACCGAGCACGCCGAGGGAATCCGGCCGCGGGCGTCGCTCACCGAGCGGGCCCGGCGGGAGGCGTGCAGGCGGGTTGGGCAGGACGGTCACACCGTGGCCCAGGTCGCCGGCCAGCTGGCTGTCGGGTGGGCCACGGTGATGGCCGCTGTCCGGGAGTACGGCTATCCGCTGGTCGATGACCCGGCGCGGCTGGAGCACGTCAGCGTCCTCGGGGTGGATGAGACGGCGTTCCAAGGCGCTGGGCCACACCGGTCCACTACGTTCGTGACTGGGATCGTGGACCTGTCAGGTCCCTCCGCCCGGCTGCTCGACGTCGTGCCAGGCCGGGTCCGCAACAGCCCTTTCCCAGTGGGTGAATCAACGCCCACCGGCCTGGCGCGACGGGATCACCGTGGCGGCACTGGATCCGTCCGGGGCTACGCCACCGCCCTCAGGACCACCCTCCCGGCAGCGACCCGGGTGCTGGACTGCTTCCACGTCACCCCGCCTGGGCTTCGCAGCTGTCGACGACGTCCGCCGTCGAGTGCAGAACGAGACCCTCGGGCACCGCGGCCGACGCGATGACCCGCTTTCGGATTCGGCGTCTGTTGCGCCGACGCGCTGACCGCCTCACCCCGCACGCCTGGACCCGGCTGCTGGTCGTTCTGGACCTTGGTGATCGTGACGCCCAGATCGGCCGCACCTGGATCGCCGCCCAAGACCTGCGCCTGATCTACCGGGCCCGAGACCGAGCCGACGCCGAGCACCGGCTGCACCGGTGGCTGACCTTCTGCGCCGACAGCGAGGTGCCCGAACTGCACCGCCTGGCCCGCACCATCGACTCCTGGCGGCAGGAGTTGCTGGCCTACTTCGACACCGGCGGCGTGACACTGAGACCCACCGAAGCAGTGAACCTGCTGATCAAGAAGGTGAAACGCTCCGGCCATGGCTTCCGCAACCTGAACAACTACCGATTGCGACTACTACTGCACTGCGGCGTTAGCTGGCAGACTCACCAACCGACACCACTGCGAGGACGGTTACCACGCTTGGCTGCGTAGAGCCGGATATCCGGGCGGCAGCGATCAGTTGCTGTCAGCGTTGCCCTGCTGCTTCGAGGCAGTCGCGCAGGGCGAGAGCGAGCGGCTGGATGTGCGGTGGCTGCAGCAGGCTGTAGTGATTGCCGGGCACCGACCGGTGCTCGAAGTCCGGCGAGAGCGCCTGCCAGGCGGCCACGTCCACGTCGTCGTCCTCGGCCGTACTGATCAGCACGAGCCGGCCGCCGTACCCCCGTGGCCGGTGCGAGAGCGAGGCCTTCACGTTGGTGGTGAAGACCCGGATCCGTGCCCGCAGCTCCTCACGGATGCCGAGGGGGACCAGACCGGCATCCTCGATCACTGTCAGGGCTCGGTCCTCGAGCGTGTCCCGGTCCGGGGCCCACAGCGTTGCGCGGTCGACGTCCAGCGCCGGTACGCCGGCGATGCCGGCGAGGTCGCGCACGAAGCCGGAGAGCACGTCCATGTCGTCGGGAACGTGCTGGTCGGTGGGCAGCCCGGTATCCACCGCTATGACGATCGCGACCTTCTCGCCGGCATCAGTGAGCTGACGGGCCATCTCCAGCGCGATGATGCCCCCGAGTGACCAACCGCCAAGGTAGTACGGCCCGCTCGGGTGCACCCGGCGGATCGCCTCGACATATTGGCCGGCCCGCTCGGCAAGGTCGGCGGTACTCGAGGCACCGCGCAGCCCCGGATCATCGATCGCATAAAACGGCTGGTCATCGCCGAGCAGCGGCGCCAAGCGCACATAGTGGGCCACCGATCCGCCAGCGGGATGCACGAAGTACAACGGTGGCCGGGTGCCTCGGGGTTGCAGCCCCACGACATCGTCGGCGTGTGCGCTGTCCTCCACGCCGCTTCTGTCGAGCCGAGCGGCGAGCTGTCTCAGCACGTGGTTGGCGAACAGCTGGCGTGGTTCGAACTCGACGTGCAGGTGGTCGCGGATGCGGGCGATGAGCTGGGTGCCGTGCAGGGAGTTGCCGCCCAGTTCGAAAAAGCT
>JAABUS010001027.1_pt1 | contig 64746 bp, 56 predicted proteins | sample 5560161 | NCBI WGS metagenome assembly JAABUS01 (sample SAMN10711885, study PRJNA513376) | rock metagenome | isolation source: Antarctica rocks | place: Antarctica: Victoria Land, Trio Nunatak nord | collected 2016-01-04
TGCAGCCTTTATCATTGCTATGTTCATTGAATTGAAAGACGAAGCGAAGTTGACTGAATTAAATGATTTCACGATTTTACTGAATGAAGATGACTTCTTGCTGAGTTGAGTGATGACAGAAGAGATAGATCTCTTTAGTATTTGAGTAAAGATTAAACTCTTCTGTTCTATCGCGATTTTCTTGCTCGAAAGAACAGTCGAATGAGCTTTGATAAAAGCTTTGATATAAGCTTTGAAACTAGAAAATTGAAGACGATTGTCTTTCATATCAATAGTCATCTCGATCTTGTTCATTCATGTTTTTTCAAGAATCATCTGATGTTGATTTAATTGAGTGATCAGCATAAAAGCGAAACGTTTCATATGATCTTGAACAGTTAGATTCAAATAAATTGCATGAGTAATGAGCTTTTTTGCATAATGATCATCGAATTCTGTCAGAATCGTGTCTAGATGAATCAATCAGCGAAAGTCAGAGTTGAATAGTGCTTGATCTTTAAAGATAGCTATAACTAAATATTAAGAATATAGAAGAAGATGAGTACAAAAGCTTCTATTTAAGTAATATTCAGAGACTGCGCTAAGCTTAAAGAGAATGTGTTTGTGACATGAGTAGAATGTAATGTAGAAAGAAAGATGATGTTGAACAAAGAGATGTTGATGAAAGAAAATAGAGACTGAGTCAGATCTGAGTCAAATCTGAGTCAGATCTGAGCTAAAGACATTGACTAACTTTATTCAATCTTGATATGCTTGTAACATTATTCTTTTCTTCGAAAATTCATGTTTGCATGAATGTCACTCGTTTGCTTGCTTTCTTATTGAGTTATTTCGATACTAGCGTAACTTTCTTGAGTATAGCGTATGAAATTCATTCAAAACTTTCTCAAAGTCATTGAATTCATCTTTATCAACATAGTATCATTCATCATCTCTATCTAAATCTTTTCATTTGACCTTGTACTGTATTTGATCTTAATAGCGTCTGAAGTTCAGAATGTCATTTAGCTTTCAATGTTTATCATCGTCGTCATCAATAATGATGAGTTTGAGAAATTCTGCATGCTGTTCTGATAGAGAATCTTCTGAATACGATCGCAGTAGCTTCGAGCTGAACATCAAATGCAGATGCTTCATGCTGACTGATAAATGAAGATGATAAAAGATTCTCGCTTTGACAGTAATCTGATACGATTCTAGTTGTTTATCTTTCAAATCTTTGCATGATCTCGTGATTTTGACGTTTCTGAAGAATAGTCAAACTCAGTCATTTATCTCATAAATGACGTCTCGTCTATGTTTATTGATCTGTGCTTTGATGATCAGCTTCGTCTTTTTCAATTGTTGATAATCAAAGCTCAGTAACTCTTTCATTTAAATGACAATATTGTCTGCTTTTCTAGCTTTCAGTCGTTCACGAGTGATTTCATAATCAGTTGTATCTGAATCGAAACTCATTCGAGGGTGAAAATCTTTATTGAAGTAGAAAGAAGTCATTGAGATTGTTGAGAAGATATTGAAATTGTCGCTGAATTTCATCATAGATATTCATTTGACTCAGTCGTTCTGCATGTAATTGCAGTAGATTCTAAGTTCGCGTTCAACGTCTCGATTGACATGTTTCGTCTGATTGTCAATCTTTGAATGATAGACTGTAAATAAACTAGCTGTGATTCTTAGTCGCTTGCAAAGACTCTTTCACATAGTTGATATAAATTGAAAGTCTCTGTTTGAAACAATAGAACTGAGTAAATCATGCAGTCAATAGACGTTTTATAGCATGATTCAAACCGTTTCTTCGACTGAGATGTCATCATCTCTTCAATGATATGAAATATAGTGACGTTCTTTGATGAGATGACATATGATTGTGCAAATGACGTTATAGTCTTCTGACAGAGATAGTTCAGTGATGAAGTTCATAGCTATATCTTTTCAGCGTTTCTGTGAAATCGAAAGAGAATGATAAAGTTCATTGATGCTATTTCTAAAGACTTTGCTTCGCTGACAAGCATGACAGTTTCGAATGTATCATCGAATAGTAGCTTGATGATCTGATTAATAGTAGAAATGCTGAACTAGATTAATGATTCGTTTATTGTCGAGATGAGAGGTTGAAGATTGATCATGCACTTCTTGTAGTAATTTCGTGTGCATGTTCTCAGAGACTCACAGTAGATCTTTTCTAAATAGAACATCGTCAATGATTTCGCAGTCTTTCAATTTAGTGATATTAAATTTGAGCTTGTTTTCGTTCATAGCTTGTCTATATTCGCTGCAGAACTCATCAGTTCAATTGATCATACATACTCAATGATAGAGATTTGCTTTCGATTCAACAGATAGAACATTGACTCTATCAAAGATCAGAATAGTCTGAAAACGATCTTCAAGACGCTGAGCTGATTCAGAGACGTTCGCTAGAAGCATTCTGATTAAAGCATTGATCTTAGTGTTCATTTTGTCTGATCTAAAGATGATCTGAAAGTTGAACTTTGATAGAATGTTCAGATAGTTGACTTGTCATTGACTTAACTGTTTATTTTTCATGAAGATTTTCAAAGTCTGATGATTGATGAACATCTGAATGAGTAGTTCAGTGCATTTTAGCTCGAGTCATCAGTGTTCAAAGCATTAAATAATGACTAGCAATTTCTTGTCATAGATGTGATAATTGATTTCAGCGAAAATCATGCTTTTGCTGTAGAAAGTCATCAAATCAAGAACTTTCTCGTCATTGTATTGAGATAGTATTTCACCTTTTACATAGTTTGAAGCATCGATCTTCAGAATAGCTTGTCGTTTGAGATCAAAGTGACGAAGTACTGAGACTGAGCTGACTTGTTTCTTTAAATTGTCAAAGACTTAAACACAAACATCATTTCAAACAAAAGACATGTTCTTTCTAGTCAGCTGAGTGATCAATTTGACTAGCTTCAAGAAGTTCTTAATGAAACGACGATAGAAGTTAACAAATTTCACGAAGCTTTGAATTTCTTTTAGATTGATCGAAGTGATTCAGCTGACTATGACTGTCACTTTGCTAAAATTCATATGAAGATCTAGTTCTGATATGATGACTTCTAGAAAGACAGTCTCTTCTACATTGAATTTGCACTTTCGAATATTCATCTGCAGTTCAGCTTCGCGTAGTCAACTCAATACTAGTTTGATGTGATCTTTATGTTTCTTTTTCGTTTTGCTATAGATGAGAATGTCATCTAGATAAACTTGACAAAAGTCGTTCAGAAAGTCTCATAGAATATCATTCATATATTGCTGAAAGAAGATCAATTCATTAATCAGTTTGAATGATAGCATCTTGTATTTATATACTTTTAAAGCAGTGATAAAAGTGATGTAATTCTTGCTATCAAGATGCATTTGAAGTTTGTTGAATGCTGATATGATGTTCAATCTAGTCAGATGCTTGCAACTCATTATTCTATCAATGATTTCGTCTATCAGCGATAGAGAATATCTATTTCTTTTGAAAATAACATTTAGCTTTTGATAGTTCACGCAGAATCAAAGATCTTCATTTGCTTTGAGAGCAAATACAACGAGAAAGAAATAGAGAGTCTGACTAGAAGTGATGAATTTCTTCAACAGATTCTTGTTTAAGTACTTCTTTACTTTCAGAAGTTTGACAGAGAACATTCAATAAACTCAACAGCGAGAAAACGTTGAATTACTGATGAGCTCGATTTTATGATCGTAGAAGCAATGAGAAAGTAGTTTATTCAATTGAGCTCGATCAAAAACATCTAGAAACTCATAATATTTTGATGACAGCTTGACTTTAATATCTTTCAAATTCTGAGTCGTTTCATTGATTGAAGAGACGTTTAAAACGTTCAAATCGCACTGAGTATTGTACATGATTTCTCTATCAATATCAGTCATGAATAGAACAAAGACTTCAGTCTGATTCTTCTTTGATTGATTCAGTAGAGTTTTGAATGAAGCTGCATCTATGCTTCAAATCGAGAATGATTCTTTCTTAGTCGTAGTTGAAACAGATCATTTGAGCATAATAGAGATCTTAGTCTGAATGATAAAAGAGAGTGAAGTTAATCGCGATTAACTTGAGTGCTTTGAATTGAGAGAAATCGAAAAAATCGAAATAGAAGTATTTAATTGATTTGAAAAAACAATGACGTTGTTTTGAATATTCAATAATATTTCGTTTTTGTTCATTCAAACCTTACTCAATATGACTTCATGATGATTGATATCAGTTATCAGCATTGATACAGTCAATTTCTTATGACTTTCAATGATGAGATTGAGTAGAATTTTATGAGTGATGATCTTCTTAAATATCTTCTCATTATAATCTCTTATTAACTTCTCTTTTGTCAGAAGTATAGATTGAATTTCTAGTTTCTTGCATACTTTATTGACTAAGTTAGCGTGTATGAGCGTATGAGTGACTGAATCACTGTTTATTAGCGAACGAAGACTGAAGAATTAATTCTGCGAGATGAGATGAACATCAATTAGAAACGACTTTTCAAAGTAATTTTCTTTCAATAGAATTTCATCTAGTTTGCACAAAGATATAATCTCTATTTCTTTGATGACTTTTGAAAAGATGACTAGTTTTTTGAATCGAAATTCGAATCAAAATCAAATCAATCATATTCATCGTTCACTTCATTAATTCTAGTAGATTGATCAAGACACTCTCTAGAGCTATGATCTGATTTATGACATATGAAACAGATTTCAACTAAAACGTCTGCTTTCTTGACGCTAGTTAAAATCGCGTTGCACGACTTTAGATGATCAGATTTTGAATGATCGACTGACTGAGTAACAACAACTCTATGAAAGATGATCTTTGACAGATCATTGATGCATTTGATAAGATTGACTTTGTTCTTGATTTTTCAAATGACTCACTGATCATTATTCAAATGAATCAGATAGAAACGAATCTCTTTAAGAGAATCAGATTGAACTAATTGATTTATTCAAATAAATCGAAGACGAGAATTTATTTTATCTTTCAGATCAATGATTAGTTGCTTTTCGTGATACTTCAGATAGAAAGATAATCGTTGAAACTGAGTGTAAAACTCACTGAACTTCTTTAATTCTTGAATCAAGTTGTAGTATTCTTTATGAAAGTTGACTTTTTTATCTGAATCATTGAATAACTCAGCTAGTTCTTTCAAAAGATCATCGATGATCTTATAGAAATTAACACAGTTACGTTCGCGTTTAGATTGAGTGACATCAGCTGCGTCATTAAATAATCTGAAATGTACATAGCTCAGTTTGATTCATTCATTTGAAAAGAGATCGACGTTGATCTCTAGTTTATTCTGAATTTTGTTGTATCAGTTTTTTCAAGTAAAATTCTTTTCATCAGTAAATCAGAAAGAATCAGATATTTTCTGAGATCTAGAACGCTTAAAGTAGATGAAATCAGAAGAAGTGATTTCTTTAATTTGAAGTCTAGTCTTCAACTCTTTGATTTCAACGTCTCGTTGATTACTCAGCTCGTTGAGTTGATCTGTTTCTCTGTCGAGAATCATGCATCGAGTCTTTCAGTTTTTAATAGAAACAGAAAATATTACTGTTTCAGTGAATGACTCGTTGTCTTTATTGATGAATGATTTAGCACTAGAGAATTTCAATGAATTAGTCTCAGAGATTTAAGAAAAGCGACTTTGAAATTCTTTGAAACATTCTTCAATAGATGAACGTTTTGACATGATGAAATTTGAAGAAAGAACGAGATCAAGCGAATGACGATGCTCAACAGTATTAATGAAGACGTATGATCAAGTGTTTAATCTTCAGAGAAGAATGTTGTTGATTAGAAGAATATTTTTGGTTTTTGAATGATTCTCAAGCAATTCACGAAGATTCTTTATCGTCGATTCTCTTAATTGAGTTGAACAGCTTATTTTCACTCGTCTGTTTCATGAGAATGAGTTGATTCTCTTGATCGAGTGAACTTTGTGTACTTAGTGAGCAATAAGTTGTCTAGCGATTCAAACAGTCTCATCGTTGATTCTATCAAACTTTCTAGTGTTGTTCAGTCTTTCAATTGCATCAATCATCAGGTAAATGAATTTCTTTAGACTCATTCTGTCTGTACGAGTATGTTGAATGAGTAATGAGATCAGTATCATGTGATTAACGAATTCTTAATATAATGTCAGAATCATGTCTAGATGAGTCAATCAACGAAAGTCAGAGTTGAATAGTGCTTGATCTTTAGAGATAGCTATAACTGAATATTAAGAATACAGAAGAAGATGAGTACAAAAGCTTCTATTTAAGTAATATTCAGAGACTGCGCTAAGCTCAAAGAAAATGTGTTTGTGACATGAATAGAATGTGATGTAGAAAGAAAGATGATGTTGAACAAAGAGATGTTGAGAAAAGAAAATAGAAACTGAGTCAGATCTGAGCTAAAGACACTGACTAGTTCTATTCAGTCTTGATACGCTCGTAACAAATTCTCTTATTGATTTGAGCTTGATTAAAGATAAAGATTCAATTTGCAAATGATCACAAACATTCTGCGCGATTAATTCATCAATGAACGAATAGTCAGCTGCTTCAGTGTCAATCAATGACTTTAATGAGTAACTAATTTCATTGCTAGATAATACACATTCAGTAGTCAAAGATTTCGAAGCAAAGAGATCATTTGAGCTGCTCATTGTTAAAGAAATTAACACATCTTTCATCACGTCTTTAATGAAAGTCACTAGTTTTTTGCCTCATTCTTCAATTTCTCTGTAAATAATTTCTTCTTTTCTTTCAACATGATGATCTCATTGAGACAAGAGATGAATGCATGAGATGTTGAAGTACTAGTCTTCAGCTGAGAGCAGTTCTTTGAAAGATGATTTAATACTTTGCAGTTGAAGCAGATGATTGACATTCTTGATCATTCAGATTCAAGAATGAAAAAAGTAATGAGTTGAACATAGCTAGTAATTGAGACTGAAGTTGATGTTGACGAAGAAACAAAACGTTTTTTCGAAGCTGCTATTGATTTGACTGTTTATTGATCATCACGTAGCTGATAATTGACTCATTGTTTGTTATTCACATCTTGAAGAAAGATTTTAAGCTTATCAAGTGAGCTAAACTCTATGAGACAAACTGACAACGCATTCTGAAGACAATTGTTGATTTTATTCTGAATGTTGTTCATCAGAATGACATCATCATAGTTTAGAAAGCTGAATATTCTAGTGAATTCTGAATAGAAAGAGCTGAAGAACTTGTTGAGCTGCTTCAAAGCAACATATTTGCAACGACACTTTCAAATCAGGTTCTGATCTTCGTAAATTTGTTTCAGATGTTTCAGTAGCTCTGATAGTGATTGATAGAATGAGAAAGCATCAACACGATGCTTTGCATAAATTTGCTGATCAACATTGTCTTCTAGTCTGAAAATCACATAAACAATACAAATCTTTTCAGTAGAATAATGATTCACGTTAACATTGAGCTTGTCAGCTATTTTGATGTTTCATGTCTTTCAGATAGAGTCATTTGTTTTGATAAAAATGAATGAATTTAAAAGTTTAACGAACTTGTGATGATCATTTTCGTTTTCGTTATCAGATAGAGTAAAAGATTCTTGTTGAGAGCAAGCTTTTTTCTGATTGACTTGTTGTTCGACTGACTGAGTATCTTGACAAGACATAGATTGATCAACTTGATGTTGTTTCGCTCTGAAGTTTAATCACTCATCTTGTAACTGATTGATCTTTTTCTCTAGCTCATCATTTTTATCGAAAGTGACTTTTAGTTGTTTCACTCTCTTTTTATGATCATCTTGTACAAGAAGTCAATGTTCATTGAGTTGTAAAGTCAAGTTTCGCTGACTTTGAAGCTTATTCAGCATATTGATAACTTTGTTGAATTGATTGCTGACTCAATGAAACAGTTGTTCTTCAATGTTTATGTTTCATGAAATGACAGCTTTCTCAGCTTCAACTGAAGCATTGATGAATAGAAGTGAAACTTTTTTATTGACAGTGCTTTTAAGCAGACGAGTTGTTTAAGACTCAACTGACTTGACGTTGTGTATCATGATGAGAGAAGATAGAAGTTGTTGAGATAAGAGTAAATAAAGAATTAATGTTTTGAATTGATGTTTTTTGATGAGTGAAAATTCAAAGAATCTCTTGTGAATTTCAGATAATAATTAAGTGCTTTATTTGAAGAATTTCTTGCGAATAGAATGATGAAAATGAGTGTAGAATCGAAGAATTTCTTGCGATTTAAAATGATGATGCAAATTTGAAGAATTTCTTGCAAATTTTTCTTACTGAATAGATTGTTTCATATCATTTATTCATCGATAGCAAAGTAGTAAATGATGAGCATTTATCTAATGTTAGAAACCAGCATAAAGCGAGTCAATATGAGTGTTATTTAACTAGAAGATAAATGCTAAGAAAGACAGATAGCTACAGAAAAGAAGCTGACTACATATATGTGTTTCTCAGTCGACGCTAGACTCAATAGAGACTAGTCAAGATGACGAAGCGAGAATAGATCTGACAAGTCTAGAAGACTGAGTCTGACAAGGCTAGAATCATGACAAGAATAAAGATGCAGTAGCTTCAAGCTGAACATTAAATGAAGTCACTTCATGCTTTTAAATAAATGAAGACGATAGAAGATTTCAACATTTGCGATGATTTAATAAAGTTCTAGTTGTTTGTCTTTCAAATCTTTGCATGATCTCGTTGTTTTCATGTTTCTAAAGAATAATCAAACTCAGTCATTTACTTCATAAATGATGTCTCATTTATGTTTATTGATCTGAGCTTCAATGATCTGCTTAGTCTTTTTCAATTGCTGATGATCAAAGATAAGAAGTTCTTTCATTCTGATGATAATATCATCAGCTTTTCTAGCTTCAAGACGTTCACAAGTTGTTTCATAGTCAGTCATATTTAAATTGAAACTCATTTGAGAATAAAATCTCTTATTGAAGTAGAATGAAATCATTAAGATGATTGAGAAGATATTGAAATTTTCGCTGAATTCTATCATTGATAGTCATTTTGCTCAGTTGTTCTGCATGTAATTGCAATAAATTCTTAGTTCATGTTCAACATCTTGATTAACTTATTTTGATTGATCATTAATTTCAGAATGATAAACTATTGATAAACTAGCTGTGATTCTTAGTCACTTACAAAGACTTTGTCACATTGTTGATATGAATTGAAAGTCTTTGTTTGAAACAATAGAACTAGATAAATCATGAAGTTGATAAAAGTTTCATAGCATGATTCAAATCATTTCTTCGACTGAGATGTCATTGTCTTCTCAACGACAGAAAACATAGTGATGTTTCTTGATGAAATAACATATGATTGTGCAAATGACATTGTATTCTTCTGATAGAGATAGTTCATTGATGAAGTTCATAGCAATATCTTTTCAGCATTTCTATGAAATCGAAAAAGAATAATGAAGTTCATTGATACTATTTCTAAATGTCTTACTTAGTTGACAAACATGACAGTTTCAAATGTAATGTTTAATTGTTGCTTAATGATCTGATCAATAGTAGAAACGTTAAACTAGATTGATAGTTCTTTGATTGTCAGAGTGAGAGATGAAAGACTGATCATGAATTTTCTTTAACAATTTCGTATGCATATTCTCAGAAACTCACAGTAGATCTTTGTCAGAATTATGCCTAGATGATACAATTGATGAAGATCAGAGTTGATAATGCTTGATCTTTAGAAATAACTATAACTGAATATTAAGAATACAGAAGAAACTGAGTATCAGAGCTTCTATATATACTAATATTCAGAGACTGCGCTAGGCTCAAAGAAAACAAGATAACGCAGATAAAGATGTGATGTAGAATGATGATGAAAAAGAAATGTTTGATAACACTGTTGAGATCGTGCCTAGAATCTAATCACACTGCAGCGAGATAGTGCGTAGCTGAATAGAATGTTTGATCAATAGAGATAGCTATAACTAGAATATTAAGAATACAGAAGAAATCAAAGAGAGTTCCGAGCTGTATCTATAGTAGGGCAAAACAAAGAAAGCGAAGCAGGTTTGCTCGAGTATCGAAAGCGCTAGAATAGAGTGTTGAGGCTAGAGGTTCAACATGAATCAAAACCTCTAGAGCTTGTTGACTAGGAAACTCTATTCAATTTCGACACACTCGTAACATTATCTTCTTCTCTTTAAAAGTCATGTTTCTATGACTTGTAGTGTAGTTCATAGCACTGACGTAGAGTCTTGATGTCTGCCTTTCTATCAATCTTTCTATTGATTCAAACCAACTCGTCAAATGTCTATTGTAGCAGACTCACTATGTGAGATAGAATGATCATTGAAGCAGGCTCACTAGTTGCACGTGAACGCGAGGTAGATCGATTCACTGATAGGTCGAGCGATGAGAGTAGATGAGTCATTGCATTGACGAAGAGTGTCATTGAAGCAGACTCACTAGTCGACTTGCTCATCGAAGAGATCAACTTTCGACTTGTCATTGTAGCAGGCTCACTATTTGCATGTGAACGTAGAATCAGGTTCACTGATAGGTAAGACGATGAGAGTAGATAGATCATCGCATTGACGAAGAGTGTCATTGTAGCAGACTCACTATGAGAACGTCATTTGTAGTAGCAGGCTCACTAATTTGATCTGACGGCACAGATTGTTTTGACTCGCCTGATTCACGAGCTTGGTTCGAGGCGAAGAGGGAAAGAGATGGGTTGAACAGCTTATTTTCACTCGTCTGCTTCATGAGAATGGGTTGATTCTCAAGCAATTCACGAAGGTTCTTTATCGTCGATTCTCTTAATCGAGTTGAACAGCTTATTTTCACTCGTCTGTTTCACGAGAATGGGTTGATTCTCTTGATCGAGTGAACTTTGCGTACTTAGTGAGCGATAAGTTGTCTAGCGATTCAAACAGTCTCGTCGTTGATTCTATCAAACTTTCTAGTGTTGTTCAGTCTTTCGATTGCGTCGATCATCAGGTAAACGAATTTCTTTAGACTCGTTCTGTCTGTACGAGTATGTTGAATGAGTAATGATATCAATATCATGTGATTAACGAATTCTTAATATAATGTTAAAACCGTGTCTAGAATCTAATCACACTGCAGCGAGGTAGTGCGTAGCTGAATAGAATGTTTGATCAATAGAGATAGCTATAACTAGAATATTAAGAATACAGAAGAAATCAAAGAGAGTTTCGAGCTGTATCTATAGTAGGGCAAAACAAAGAGGGCGAAGCAGGTTTGCTCGAGTATCGAAAGCGCTAGAATAGAGTGTTGAGGCTAGAAATTCAACATGAGTCAAAACCTCTAGAGCTTGTTGGCTAGAAAACTCTATTCAATCTCGACACACTCGTAACAAACACAAAAAGATGTTGAGAAAACAAAGAGACTTGAATAGAGACTTGAATAGAGACTTGAATAGAGACGCAGACTAGTTTTAATCAATTCGCAGAGTAAGCGCTAGTGTACTCTTTGAATTGATTAGAGTTTCAGTCTTGTCAGTCTTATGATCTTGATACACTCGTAACATTATTTCTTTCTTCAATTATTCATGTTCACATGAATGTAGTCTGTTTGCTGACTCACTTTTCGCTTTATTGTCAGTTGTTTCGTTTATTTAGCGCGGTTTATTTGAGTGTAGCATATGAAATTCATTCAAAACTTTCTTGAAGTCATTGAATTCTTCTTTATTAACATAGTATCAATCATCGTCTTTATTTAGATCTTTTCATTTGACTTTGTACTGCATTCGATCTCAATAGCGTCTGAAGTTCAGTATGTCATTTATCTTTCAGTGTTCTTCATCTTCGATAGTGATTGATCTGAATGATTTGATATGCTGATCTGACAAAGAATCATTTGAATACGATCGTAGTATCTTAGAGCTGAACATCAAGTGTATATGCTTCATGCTTGTAGATAAATGAAGATGATAGAAAGTCTCGACTTTGACAATGATTGAATAGAGATCTAGCTGTTTGTCTTTCAAATTCTTGCATGATCTCATGATTTTGATGTTTCTGAAAGATAGTCAGATCTGATCATCTATCTTGTAAATAACGTTTCGTTTATGTTTATTGATCTGAGCTTTGATGATCAGCTTAGTCTTTTTCAATTGTTGATGATCGAAGTTCAATAGAAGTATGCTTGAGCTCATGCACGTTTCGATTTCGTGCACACTCTAAACTCGATTAGTCACTCATACTATTTTTATCATTATTCAACCATCATTCATAGAATCAAATTGCAATTGATATGACTGATTGTTGATATGTATATGAAGTCTTCAAGCTATAGAATCAATTATCAAATCGCTTAGAAGCTTTGTTTTGCCTTTCAGCTCGCGTAGATCTGATTTGACTTGATCTTCTTTTCATCTGCTCAATAGAAACAAAATCAGTGAATTGCTGTACTTTCATCTCTTTAGACTTCTTCTTTTGCTCTTTCTGAAGCTCTTTAGCCTTCAGCTTTTGCTTCTGAACTAGACGTCATCGCTTCAATTTCTTCGCTCATAGCTTCTTTTTTTGCTTTGCTTTCTTCTTTCGCTTCATCTTTTTTTTTCTCGTTTCATCTTTCTTTCAGCTATTAAACGCTGTTTCTCTAGCTTTCTAAGCTCTTTTTGTTTCTTTTCATTCGTCTTTTGAATAGCAGCTTGCTGTTTCTCTTCGATTCTTTAAATTTAATGATCACGAGTCGTCTGAATCTTATTAGAACTAAAAAACATTCTCTTTGCCTCATCATTAATCTCTAGATTGTCAAATAAAGGCTTGTCACATCGTCTGCGACTTCTTTCTATACATACTATTCATCGAAGATCTTTATTTTCTGCTTTCAGAAGAGCAACATCTATAGTAAGCTTTTTCATCATATTGTTCAATTTACGAGCTTTCGAATCAATTACTTTCTCTACAACTGACTTCATTAATCGTCAAATCATTCTTCAATCAGCTTCAGACAATGCTGAAGAAGAAGAATGACTTGAATCAGATCTAGCGTTCGATTTAATCTACTTTATGATCTGTGACGAATCAAAAGACAGCAATTCTGTCTTTTTTCATTCACTTTTTATGTTGACAGACGTGAAAGCAGCTTGATATGCAGGTCAAAATAAATCAAAGAAGTCTCTTTTCAATATTCGAGAAAGTTCTTGATTCTTAAAAATTCAATCATTCAGATTTTAAGAGTAGTAATTGATCAAAGAATTAAATAAGCTGACATTCAGAGATTGAAGATAATGAGTAGAATGAGAAGAATATAGAGTCACGAGCATCTTGTTCTGCTCACATCAGTCAAGAAACTTCATGTTGATATGACTGTCATGCTCATCAACGAATAGAAGACAATAATCGCGTGAATTTCTGACTTTTGATCTCATATTTCGATCAAATACGATAGTGAGTCAAGAGTAGATCAATTTATCATTAGTTCAGTCAGTAGCAGAGAAAGCAAAGAAGCAGAATTGCTCTTTAAGATCATATTCAGTAAGTCAGCTATTCTGAATATTGTCTGATATCATCTGATAAATGATTGAAGAGAATATATCAGTCATATTCATGCAAATGATTGCAATCAAGATGATTCATTCTTTATTGTCATCTTGATCAGCACTCAGCAATTTATCACTGTCTAGATGCTTTAAACTAAAGACTCTTCGAGTTTTTTAAAGCAGTTCAAGTAGAAAGCTCTTTTCATTCATATTATATGTGTTTGAAGAAAAAATCTTATATTCTTCGATTTTTTACTTTATCTATCTTTATATTAGTATGAAATTAAACGTAATGAAGACATTTACTAGATCAAAATAAAGCTGATATTGATATGCATTATCGACTTTTTTTCGCTCTAAATCAGCTTCTTGTAGAAACTTTGACTGCAGTATATCTGAATGACGTTGAACGAACTCATAAAACCAGTTTTTGCCTGACTGTTTTTCAGATATATTGTACGCAAAAACACGAATCATCGCATTGAGAAAGAGTATATCACGCTTGATAAGCTTGTTTATATAGCGAATAAGCTCTTTTTCTTGTTGATTTGAAAGAATTGACGTCGTTTGCTTGCTTTTCTTAACGAAGGCCGTTTTATTTCTATGTCGTCGCGATAGCGTGCTTCGATTGATATTGAATTTCTTTGCAGTCGCAGTGTAGTTAAATGAGTCTTGCAAAGCTAGATCTGCAAAAGCTGCTTCAATTGAAGTCATATTGAATTTGTAGTTGATTTTTGAAGAAAGATGAAAGTAGTAAAGTGAAGTGTACACGAGATTGAAACGTGCATCGAGCCGAGCATACTTCTAGCTCTTTCATTCAAATGATAATATCATTTGCTTTTCTAGCTTTAATTCATTCATGAGTGATTTTGTAGTCAGTTGTATCTGAATCAAAACTCATTTGAGAGTGAAATTCTTTATTGAAGTAGAAAGAAATTATTGAGATGATTGAGAACGTATTGACATTGTCATTGAACTCAATCATAGATATTCATTTAGCTCAATCATTCTGCATGTAATTACAGTAGATTCTGAGTTCGCGTTCAACATCTTGATTGACTCACTCTGTTTGATCGTTGATCTCAGAATGATAAGCAGTAAATAAACTAATGATAATTCATAGTCGCTTACAAAGACTCTTTCACATGATGAATATGAATTAAGAGTCTTTATTCAAAACAATAGAACTGAGTAGACTGTGCAGTCAATAGACATTTCATAGCATAATTCAGACTGTTTCTTTGACTGAGATGTCATTGTCTTCTCAATGACAGAGAACATAGTGATGTTCTTTGAAGAGACAACATATGATTGTGCAAATGACATTATAGTTCTTTGACAGAGATAGCTCAGTTATGAAGTTCATAGCTATATCTTTTCATCGTTCTAGTGAAATAGATAGAGATTAATGAAGTTCATTGATTGCATTTTTAAAGACTTTGCTTCGTTGACAGATATGACAGTTTCGAATGTACTGTCTGATAGTAGCTTGATGATCTGATCAATAGTAAAAGCGCTGAACTAAATTCATAGTTTGTTTATTGTCAAGATGAAAGATAAAAGATTGATCATGCACTTCTTGTAGTAGTTTTGTGTGCATGTTCTTGAAAACTCAAAGTAATCTTTTTCTAAAAAGAACATCATCAATAATTTTGCAGTTCTTCATTTTAGTGCTATGAAGCTTGAGCTTGTTATCGTTTTTAGCTTGTTTATATTCGCTGCAGAGCTCATTCATTTGATTGACTAATCATACTCTCTGATAGAGATTGATTTCTGATTTCGAATTTGCGTTCAATTTCAAGTCAATAGATAGAATATCAACTCTATCAGAAGTAAGAATAGTTTGAAAGCAATCTTCAAGTCGTTTAGCTGATTCAGAGACGTTTGCTAGAGACATTCAAATTAGCGCATTGACTTTAGTGTTCATTTTGCCTGATCTAAAAATGATCTGAAAATTAAACTTCGATAGAATGTTCAGATAGTTAACTTGACGTTGACTCAGCTGTTTGTTTTTCATGAAAATCTTCAGAGCTTGATGATCGATGAATATCTGAATGAGTAATTCAGTACATTTCAGCTCAAGTCGTCAATGTTTGAAACAGCGAATAATGATCAGCAATTTCTTGTCATAGATATGATAGTTGATTTCAGCGAGAATCATGCTTTTGCTGTAGAAGATCATTGAGTGAAGTACATTCTCATTGTTGTACTGAGACAGTATTTCATCTTTTACATAGTTTGATGCATTGATTTTCAAAATAGTCTGACGTTTGAGATTGAAATGACGAAGAACTGAAGCGAAACTGATCTGTTTCTTCAGATTTCTGAAAGCTTGAATGCAAACTTCGTTTCAAACAAAAGACGTGTCTTTTCTAGTCAATTGAGTGAATAATTTGACTAGTTTGAAGAAGTTTCTAATGAAACGACGATAGAAGTTCACAAATCTCACGAAGCTTTGAATTTCTTTCAAATTGATCGAAGTAGTTCAGTTGACTATGATGATCATCTTACTTAAATTCATGTGAAGATCTTGTTCTGATACAATGACTTCTAGAAAGACTGTCTTCTCTACATTAAATTCGCACTTTCGAATATTTATCTGTAGTTCAGCTTCACGTAGTCGTTTCAGCACTAGTCTGACGTGATTTCTATGTTTCTTTCTGATTTTGCTATAGATGAGAATATCATTCAGATAAGCTTGGCAAAAGTCATTCAGAAATTCTCATAGAACATCGTTCATATATTGCTGAAAGAAGGTCGATTCATTAGTTAATTTGAAGAGTAACACTCGATATTTATATGCTTCTAGAGCAGTGATAAAAGTGATGTAATTCTCGTTATTGAGATGCATTCAAAGTTTGTTGAATGCTGATATGATATTCACTCTAGTCAGATGCTTGCAATCTGCTATCTTATCAATGATCTCGTCTATTAGAAGTAGCAAATATCTATTTCGCTTGAAAATGACGTTTAGCTTGTGATAATTCACGCAGAAGCGAAGATCTTCGTTTGCTTTGAGAATAAATAAAACGAGTGACGAGTAGAAAGCTTGACTTGAAGTGATGAATCTCTTTGACAAGTTCTCGTTCAGTTACTTCTTTACTTTCAGAAGCTTGAAAGAAGACATTCAATATGCTCAACAATGAGAAGAAGTTGAATCACTAGTCAGCTTGATTTTATGATCATAGAAGCAATTTGAAGGTAGCTTATTTAATTAAGCTCGATCAAAAACATCTAGAAAATTATGATATTCTGAAGACAGCTTGACTTTAATAGCTTTCAAATTCTGAGTAGTTTTCTCAACGAAAAAGACGTTCAGAGTGTTCAAATTGCACTGAGTGTTGTACGCGATTTTTCTATCAATATTCTTTATGAATAGAGCGAATACTTCAGTCTGATTCTTCTTTGAGCGATTCAACAATGTTTTGAATGAAGCGACGTTTATGCTTTGAATTGAGAATGACTCTTTCTGAATCGTAGTTGAAACAGATCGTTTAAGTATTCTAGAAATCTTTGACTGAGAAATAAAAGTAGACGAAGTTGATCGCGATCAACTTGAGTGCTTTGAATTGAAAGAAATTCAAAAATCGAAATGAAAGTATCTAATTGATTCGAAAAAACGATGACGTTGATTCGCATATTCAGTAATATTTCATTTTTGTTCATTCATGATTTTTCTAATATGACTTCGTGATGATTGATGTCAGCTATTAACATAGAAACAGTCAATTTCTTATGACTTTCAATGATGAGATTCAATAGAATTTTATGAGTGATAGTCTTTTTAAATATCTTTTCATCATATTCTTTTATTAACTTCTCTTTTGTCAGTGATATAGGTTGAATTTTCAGCTCTTTACATACTTTATCGACTAGATTGATATGTATGATTATATAAACGGCTGAATCACTGTTTATCAAAGAGTGAAGACTGAATAATTCATTCTGCAAGATGAGAAGAGCATCAACTAGAAATGACTTATCAAAGTAATTCTCTTTCGATAGAATTTCGTCTAGGTTGCACAAAGATATAATCTTCACTTCAGTGATTGTTGAAGAGATGACTAGTTTTTTGACTTGAACTCTGATTCAGTATCGAGTTTGAAATGATCGTAGTTCTTGTCAACTGCATTGACTTTGATAGATTGATTCAAGCATTCTCTGAAACTATGATCTGATTTGTGACATACAAAACAGGTTTCGACTAGAATCTCTGCATTTTTGACACTAGTCAAAACTGCGCTGCGCGACTTTGATCAGTCAGACTTCAAAGCAGAAGACTGAACAGCAATAGTTGCTTTAGAAATGATGATCTTTGAATCATCACGTTTGAGTAGTTTGTTCTTGATTTCTTGAACTGCTCTATGTTCATTGTTCAAGCGAATCAGATAGTTTCAAATATCTGATAGCTTGATGAGTGACTTCATCTGAGCTGTTTAAAAGATTCAAAGACGAGAGTTTATTTTATTCTTTAAATCAATGACTAGTACGTTCTTCTGATACTTTAAATAGATGTATAGTCGTTGAAACTGATTAAAGAAATCGCTGAATTTCTTTGATTCTTGAATCAGATTAATATATTTTCTACGATAGTTATCTTTCTTATCAGAGTCATGAAACGATTGAGCTAGTTTCTCTAGAAGTTCATTGACAGTCAGATAGAAATTGTCACAGTTGAGATCGCGTCTGACTTGAGTGACTTCAACGACGTCATCTGCTAGTTGAGAGTTAATGTAGCTCAGCTTGTAGAGTTCATTTGAAAAGATGTTGATGTTCATTGCTAGCTTCTCTCATATGTCAAGAGATCAGTTCTCTCAAGTAGAATTCTTTTCATCAGTGAACATCGAAGAATCGAGTATTTTGTGATATTTAAATCGTTCAAAGTAGATGACAATTGAGAGAGCAGTGATGATTACATTGACTGTGATAGCAGTGAAAGCTTGTAGTTTTGCTTTCAACTGTTGAATTTCACTCTTGTCTTGTTGTTTCATCTTGACGAGACGATCTGTTTCTTTATTAAGATCATAAATACGTTTCTTTCATACTTTTATATCATTGAGTATGATGATTTCAGCGTTTGATTCGTTGAAAGTAATGAATGAAGAAGTGTGTTGTGAGTCAATGATAGAAGAGAAAGCTTGTGAACGTGTTCATTGCAAGAAGTCAGTGAAAGCTTGATCTTTATCAGATGTGTTCTTAAATGTCATAGTGAAGAAGATGAGAATTAATTTGAACTGAACGAAGAATGAAGCTCAATGATTTTATGAAGAAAGACGAATGTTTGTTCAACAAAAAAGATGTTTGTGAGAGTGATTGATCTTGAAGCAATTCACGAAGATTCTTTATTGTAATTCTCTTGATCGATTTAATTCTCTAGCAATTCACGAAGATTCTTTATTGTAGATTCTATTAATTGATTTTGAATGAATGCATACTGAATGAGCGATAAATCTTCTAGCAATTCAATGATTGTATGTTTTTGTTGATTCTATGAATTTCCTGATGTTGTTCTTGTCTTTCAAGATTAAATCATCAGGTAAACAAATTTCTTTAAACTCAATTCGTCTGTACAAGTTAATTGAATGAGTAATGAGATCAGTATCATGTGATTAATAAATTCTTAATATAATGTCAGAATCGTGTCTAGATGATACAATCGATGAAGATCAGAATTGATAGTGCTTGATCTTTAAGAATAGCTATAACTGAATATTAAGAATACAGAAGAAACTGAGTATCAAAGCTTCTATATATATTAATATTCAGAGACTGCGCTAGGCTTAAAGAAAACAAGATAACGCAGATAAAGATGTGATGTAGAGTGATGACGAAAAAGAAATGTTTGATAACACAAAGAGATGTTGAGAAAACAAAGAGACTTGAATAGAGACTTGAATAAAGACTCAAATAGAGATGCAGACTAGCTTTAATCAATTCGCAAAGTAAGCGCTAGTGTACTCTGTGAATTGATTAGAGTTTCAGTCTTGTCAGTCTTATGATCTTGATACACTCGTAATAATCTTGTCTGAACAGAACATCATCAACAATCTTGCAATGCTTCAATTCAATGCTATGTAGCTTCTGCTGATTTTCGCTTATAGCTTGTTTATATTTATTGCAAAGCTCATTCATCTTGTTGACATCTTTTACTCGCTGATAGAGATCAACTTCAAATTCAATAGCTAGAATATTTATTCTATCGAGTGTCAGAATAATTTGATAGCAATCTTCAGTACGCTGAGTTGATTCAGAGATGTCAATCAGAGACATTCTGATTAAAGCATTGACTTTAATGTTTATTTTACCTGATCAAAAAATGATTTGAAAGTAAAATTTAAATAGAATGTCTAGATAATTAGCTTAACGTCGAGTTAACTGTTTATTTTTCATAAAGATCATCAAAGTTTGATGATTAATGAACATCTGAATGAGCAGCTTCATGCATTCTAGCTCAAGTCTTCAGTGTTCAAAGCATCAAATAATGACTAGTAATTTCTTGTCATAAATATGATAATTGTATTCAGTGAGAATCATGCTTTTGCTGTAGAAAGTTACTGAGTGAAGAACATTCTGTCAGAATTGTGTCTAAATGATACAATTAATGAAGCTCAGAATTGATAATGCTTGATCTTTAGAAATAGCTATAACTGAATATTAAGAATACAGAAGAAGATTGATACAAAAGCTTTTATTTATGTAATGTTCAGAGACTGCGCTAAGCTTGAAAGAAATGTGTTTGTGACATGAAAAGAATGTGATGTAAATGAACAAGATGTTGATGAAAGAAAAGAATGTTGAGAAAGAAAAAAAGTGTTGAGAAAGAAAAAGAGTGTTGAGTCATATCTGAGTCATATCTGAGTCATATTTGAGTCATATCTGAGTCAAATCTGACTAGCTCGCTGATTAGCTCTAATCATTACGCAGAGAACTCGCTAGCGTTCACTGTGAATTGATTAAAGCTTCAGTCTTGTTTAGTCTTAATACACTTGTAACATTATTTCTCTCTTTGAAAATTCATGTTTGCATGAATGTAGTTCATTTGCTCGCTTTTGTTGATAGTTATTTTGATATTTAGCGCGATTTGTTTGAACATAGCTTATGAAATTCATTCAAAACTTTCTCTGAATCATTGAATTTCTCTTTATCAGCATAGTATCATTCATCATCTTTATCTAAATTTGTTCATTTGACTTTGTACTGTATTTGATCTTGATAGCGTCTGAAGTTCAATATATCATCTATCTTTCAATGTTCATCATCTTCAATAGTGATTGATCTGAGTGATTTTGAATGCTATTCTGATAGAAGATCTTCTGAATATGATTGCAGTAGCTTCAAGCTGAACATTGAATGCAGATGCTTCATGCTGATTGATAAATAAAGATGATAGAAGATACTCACTTTGACAGTGATTTAATAAAGATCTAGCTGTTTATCTTTCAAATCTTTGCAGAATCTCGTTGTCTTGATGTTTCTGAAAGATAGTCAAACTCAGTTATCTACTTTATAGATGACGTTTCATCTATGTTTATTGATCTGAACTTTTATGATTAGCTTCGTCTTTTTCAATTGTTGATGACTCAAGTTTAGTAGCTTTTTCATTTGAATGATAATATCATCTGCTTTTCTAGCTTCAAGTCGTTCATAAGTTGTTTCATAGTCAGTCATATCTGAATTGAAACTCATTCGAGAATGAAATTCTTTATTGAAGTAAAAGAAAATTATTGAAGTGATTGAGAAAATATTGAAATTGTCACTGAACTTCATCATAAATATTCATTTGACTCAGTTGTTCTGCATGTAATTGCAGTAGATTTTAAGTTCGCGTTCAACGTCTTAATTGACTCGTTTTGATTAATCATTAATCTCAGAGTGATAGACTGTGAATAGACTAGCTGTGATTCTCAGTCGCTTGCAAAGACTTTTTCACATAGTCAATATGAATTGAGAGTCTCTGTTTGAAACAATAGAACTGAGTAGATCATGCAGTCGATAAATGTTTCATAACATGATTCAAATCATTTCTTTGACTGAGATATCATCGTCTTCTCAATGATAGAAAACATAGTGATGTTTTTTGATGAAACAACATATGATTATGCAAATGACATTATAGTCTTCTGACAAAGATAGTACAGTGATGAAGTTCATAATTATATCTTTTCAGCATTTCTGTGAAATTGAGAGAGAATGATGAAGTTCATTGATGCTATTTCTAGAGACTTTGCTTTGCTGATAAGCATGACATTTTCAAATGTATCATCGAATAGTAGCTCAATGATTTGATCAATAGTAGAAATGCTGAACTAGATCAATGATTCATTTATTATCAAGATAAAAGATTGAAGATTGATCATGCACTTCTTGTAGTAATTTCATGTGCATGTTCTCAGAGACTCACAGTAGATCTTTTTTAAATAGAATGTTGTCAATGATTTTACAGTTCTTCAGTTTAATGATATGAAATTTGAGCTTGTTTTCGTTCATAGCTTGTCTATATTCGCTGCAGAGCTTATCTGTTTGATTGATCATTCATACTCATTGATAGAGATTTGCTTTCAATTCAATAGATAGAACATCAACTTTATCAAAAGTCAGAATAATTTGAAAATGATCTTCAAGACACTGAGCTGATTCAGAGACATTTGCTAAAAACATTCTGATTAAAGCATTGACTTTAGTGTTCATTTTGTCTGATTTAAAGATGATCTGAAAGTTGAACTTCGATAGAATGTTCAGGTAGTTGACTTGTCATCAACTCAACTGTTTGTTTTTTATGAAGATTTTCAAAGTCTGATGATCGATGAACATCTGAATGAGTAGTTTAGTGCATTTCAGCTAGACTGATCGCGTCAAGTTGAGTACTCAACTCAAAAAGTGTTGAGTTGAATTGAATTTTTTTTGAAAAAGTGTTGAATTGAATTGAGAAGTTGAACTCAAGCACTTGAGTTGAGTTGAGAAGCTTGACTCAACAACTCGATTCGAAAACTCAATTTGATTCAACAAGATATTAAATAGATGTAAATAGCTTGATTAAACAATCTACATGATTTCTCTTCATGACTTTCTATTATGTTTTCTCGTCATGACTCTCTATCAAAGTCAAACGATCTTCATGTTTTCTCGTCATGTTTCTCTTCATGTTTCTCTTCATGTTTCTCTTCATGTTTCTCTTCATGTTTCTCTTCATGTTTTTCTTCATGTTTCTCTTCATGTTTCTCATCATGACTCTTTATCAAACGATCTTCATATTTCTCTTTATAACTTTCTATCAAATGATCTTCATGTTCTTCTTCATGACTTTCTATCAAAAGATAATGCAAAAAGATAATGCAAAAGTCAAAAACCGGAAAATTTTCTATATTTAGCTCTCTTGATGTCAAGCTCAAGTTCTTGACGAGACGAGTCAAGTTGACTCAATTTTCAGTTGAGTCGAGTTGCATTGAGTTGAAAATATGCTCAATTTGACTCAAGTTGAGTTGAAAATGTGAGCAACTCAACTTTGAATTGAGTTGAATTCAAAATGTCAACTTGAAACTTGACTTGATGATCAGTCTAATTTCAGCTCAAGTCGTCAGTGTTTAAAACATTGAATAATGACTAGCAATTTCTTGTCATAGATGTGATAATTGATTTCAGCGAGAATCATGCTTTTACTGTAGAAGATTATTGAATGAAAAACTTTCTCGTTATTATACTGAGATAGTATTTCATCTTTTACATAGTTCAAAGCATCAATCTTCAGAATAACTTGTTATTTGAGATCGAAGTGACGAAGTACTGAGATCAAGCTGACTTGTTTCTTTAAATTATCAAAGACTTGAACACAGATCTTGTTTTAAACAAAAGATGTGTTCTTTCTAGTCAGCTGAATGAATGATTTGACTAGCTTCAAGAAGTTCTTAATGAAATGATGATAGAAGTTAACAAATCTTACGAAGCTCTGAATTTCTTTTAGATTGATCGAAGTGATTCAGCTGACTATGACTGTCACTTTGCTGAAATTCACACAAAGATCTAGTTCTGATACGATAACTTCTAGAAAAACAGTCTTTTTCACATTGAATTTGCACTTTTGAATATTCATTTGCAGTTCAGCTTCGCGTAGTCAACTCAATACTAGTTTAACGTGATCTCTATGTTTCTTTCTCGTTTTGCTATAGATGAGAATGTCTGTTACAAATGTGTCAGAATTGATTAAAGCTAGTTAATGATTTAGTTGAGATCTGATCTAGATCTGATTCAGGTTTGACTCTGTTAAAGATCGATCTAGAGTGAGTCATAGAAGTGTAATATAACTAATAGATAAATGCTAAGAAAGAAAAGTAGCTACAGAAAAGAACTCGATTTTTATATATGCGTTTCTCAGTTCTGTGCTAGGCTCAAAAGGGTTGACGCTTTACACATATGAACGCAGAGACTCAATGACATCACATTTAGCTCAGATTCTCGCTAGACTCGATTAGAATGAAATCAAGACAAAGACTAGTCGTAGAATAAACGAAGACTAGAATCATAACATTACTTCTTTCTTTCAACTATTCATGTTCACATAAATGTTGTTTCTAGTGCGATTTTCTTGAATATTTGATATGAAAGTCATCAATCATCTCTTGAGCATTCATAAACTTGTCGTCGTCAGTGTTATATTAGTTGAGATTGTTGTCATAACTCTTTCCTTTGACTCTATATTGAAGTCGTCTTCTGTAGCATTGAAAGTTCAATATATCGTCAATTTCTCATTCATCTTCATCGTTTATCACTATTGATCTCGAGAATTTATTCTTTTGATTAGACAGAAAGTTATTGACGGCAGAACGAAGAAGATCTGAATGAAACACGTCGTGTATATGCATAGTGTCTGATAGTTTCAATTTATAGAATGAGTCAACAGAATCAATGATTTGAAATGAATCAAGCATTTTGTCATTCAGCTTTTTGAAAGATCTCGCTGTAATGATGTTTCATTCATTCAGAAACATCTTTGATTTGATCTCATAATTGACTTTCTTTCTATACTTGTTAGCTTGATTCATCATTTGCTCTCGTGTTTTGATCAAAGCTTCGCGAGCGAAGATCAATGTTTTATTCATGTGATTGAATATATTCTTGACTTGATTGATCTGCAAGCGTTCGCGAGTGCTTTCATACTCGATGATGTCAGAGTCAAAGCTCATATGAGAATGAAAGTTCTTGTTCATGAAGAAGAGAGTCAAGAAGATGACTGAGAACAAGATGTTATTGTTGACAAACTCAATCATGAATAGTCACTTGAATCAGTCGTTCTGCATGTATGAACAGAAGAAACGCAGATAGCGCTTAATGTTCTGATTGACTCATTCGCTTTGATTGTTGATCTGAGAGTGATAAATGATGAACAATCAAAGAGAAATGCTCAGTCGTTTGCAAAGAAACTTTCATAGAATAAAGATGAATTGCGTACTTCTGTCAGATACAATGAAGCTGAGTAAATCATGAGTTCAATATACTCACTGAATCAACATTTTCGCTGTTCTTTCAACTGTGATTTCTTCATCATTAATGATGCAAGAAATATAATGTCTTTCTTTTAACAATCTGCAAATGACAGTCAGAATAACGTTGTAGTTGAACGAATCAAATAGATTAATAATGAAGTTTATTGCTATGTCTTGTCATCGCTGTTCAGATATCAATAAAGATTGAAGCAAGTCATTTGATTTATTTCTAGATGTCTTTGATTGTTGATAAACATAGCAGTTTCGAATATATCAATCTACTGTCTTTCGCATGAATGATTAATAGTAGTTTCGTTTGATGATCTTCATCATTCTAAGAATATCGAGATGATCTATTGAGAATTGATCATGTATCTTACGAATCAGATTCATTTGCAGAAGTTCATTGAATAAAACTCATAGCTGACTGTCTTTGTATAAGATTTTATTCTGAATTCAACAATTCTTCAACTTGATGTCTTTACATTGTGCTTCGTCTCTGATCTTTGCTTCACGAAGTAAAGTACAATTCTCGTTGATTTCATTCACGTCAAGAACTTGTTTATAGATTGACTCGCTGACGTTCTTCTTTAGATCAGCAATCTTCATTCAATTCAACGTCAGAATAGTGATTCATTGATAGCAAATGCATTCATCATCGAAATCTCTGAGTACGAAGTCAGCTCAACGAGTTAATGCATCGATCTTAATGTTTTGTTTGTCAGATCGATACATTATCTTGAAGTTGAAATCAGCTAGCTTTTGTACTCAGTGCATCTGATGTCTGCTCAGCTCTTTGTCTTTCATCAATGAGATGAGTGCTTGATGATCAATAAACGTCTTGATAGAAATGTCAGTCAACTTCAGTTTAAGTCGTCAATGCTTAAATGTTTGAATGATGATCAGCAGTTTCTTATCATATATTTCATAGTTGCACTCAGCAGAAGACATGTTCTTGCTATAGAAAGCAATTGAAAGTAGTACTTCTTCGTCATCATATTAAGAGAGAACTTCATCGTTTATGTAGTTGAATGAGTCAGTTTTCAGAATAGTCTCATAAGTCTGATCAAAGTGACGAAGTATAGAAGTTTCAGTCATATGTTTCTTCATGTGATTGAATGCAGTCTGACAAGTCTCATTTCATTCAAATATGATCTTCTTTTGAGTGAATTAAATCATGAAACGAACAATCTTCGAAAAGTTCTTGATAAAGCGTCAATAGAAGTTGCAGAAGTCAATGAATGACTGAATCTGAGTGAGATTATTGAGAATAGATCATTTCATTACTGCTTGTATCTTTCATGAATTCATTTTCAGTTCTTTAATGAATATTAATAGTTCTAGAAAGATGATCTCTTGAACATAAAACTTGCATTTGTTTATGTTCATCTGTAGATCAGCTTCTCGTAGTTTATTCAAGATCAATCGTACATGTTGCTTGTGTTTCTTCAAGATCTTGCTGTAGATGATAATGTCATCTAGATAGATCTGACAAAACTGATGAAGATATTCAAACAGCACATCGTTCATATAACGTTGATAGAAAGTCGAGTTGTTGATTAATTTGAAAGACATCACGTGATATTTGTAGAAATCAAAAAAGGTGATAAAGATAGTTAAATCTTCGTTATTTGAATGTATTCGCAGTTTATTGAACGCGACAATGATGTTTAATTAAGTCAAATATTTGCTTTCTTGTATTTGAGCGAAAGTCTCGTTGATCAATGACAAAGAATAGCGATTTCGTTTGATCAAAGCATTGAGCTTTCTATAATCAACGCAGAAACGCAAACTATCATTTTTCTTTTTGATGAACAAGATAAGCGAGATGTATGAAGCGAAGCTAGAGAAAATGAACTCTTTGTTCAAATGTTTGATCAGATACTTCTTTATCTTCTGAAGCTTGTGATCAAACATCTGATACAGTCTGCTTCGAGAAGATGTTCTCTCGTTGATCAACTCAATCTTGTGATCATAGAAACAATGAAATAATAGCTGATTGATCATTGTTCAATCGAACATGTCTAGATAGTCGTGATATTCAGAGAGAAGCTTGATCTTAATCTGCTTGAGAGTCTTGACGTGTGAAAGCTCATGTAGATTCACTTCTTCAGACTTGTTTTCAACTGTAGTTATGAGTTGATCGATTTTCAAGATGATAATAACAAAGATCTTGACATCTGATCATTTGACTAACATTCTATAGATCGCTGTCTTTATCATTGATATGTTCATTGAACTAAAAGCTGATTTCAGACTGAACGTTGATTTAGAATTAACGCTAGGCAAAACTGCGTCAAGCGATTTTGACTGTTCAACTGACTTCTCTTTGAACTGATTAAAAGAGAGTGTAATGAAGATAGTAGATCTCTTCAGAATATGAATAGAAGTTAAGCTTTTTTGTTTCAAGATTGTTCTATGACTTGAGAGTAAAACAATCGATTTCGAAATAGAAGAATTGAAATTCGAAAATCAAAGAAAATCGATTTGCATATCTATTACTAGATTGATCTTGTTCATTCATGTTTTTTCAAGAATCATTTGATGTTGATTTAATCAAGTGATCAACATAGAAGCAATTTCAATCGTATGATTCTGAACAGTCAGGTTTAAATAAATGACATGAGTAATGAACTTTTTTGCATAATGATCGTTGAATTCTCGTATTAACTTCGCTTTGATCAAAGTCAGAGATTCAATTTGCAACTGATCATAAACAATCTGCGCGATCACTTCATCAATGAATGAATAGTCAGCAGCTTCGATGTCAATCAATAACTTCAATGAGTAACTAATTTCATTGCTAGATAGTACACATTCAGTAGTTAAAGATTCAGAAGCAAAAGAATTGTCTGACATGCTCATCATTGAAGAAATTAACACGTCTTTCATTGCGTCTTTGATGAAAGTCTCTAGTTTTTTGCCTCGCTATTCTCGAAAGACATTTTCTCATTCTCTTTATTCTTCGAAATGATGATCTCATGTAGATGAGAAATGAATGCATGAGATGCAGAAGTGTCAATCTTGTTCAGCTGAGAGCAATTCTTGAACAAATAATTGAGAGTCTTGCAAATGTAGCAAATAATTGACGATCTCGCTAATTCAAAGATAGAAAAGATAGTTGACTTAACATAATTGATTATCAAAGTTGTTATTGATAGAGAAGTAGCACATTTATCAGATACAACAGTGACTTTGATGATGACAGAGCGACGTTCACTGCGAAGCTGATAATTGACTTGTTGTTTACTATTCACATCTTAAAGAAAGATTCTTAAGCGAGTGAGCGAAGTAAAATTCTTTGAACAGACTGATAAAGTGTTTTGCAAGCGATTATTAATTTTATTCTGAAGATCATTCATTAGAGTGTGATCATCGTATTCAAGATAGCTGAATAGCTTCATAAAGTTGAAGTAGAAGACATTAAAAGACTTGTCTGCTTGTCTCAGAGCGTTGTACTTGTGATGACACTTTCGATTCTTATTCAGTTCATTGTATATTTCTTTCAGATGCTCAAGTAGCTCGTAGATTGAGATGTAAGAATGCAAAGCGTCATGATGATGTTGAGCAAAGATATGCTCAGCAGCGTCATCTTCTAGTCTAGATATCACATAAACAATGCAGATAGTCTCATCAACAAAGTGATCAACATTTGTCTGAAGCTTGTTGTTTGTCTTGATTCTTCAGCTATCTCATGTTGATTCATCTTCATCAATGAATATAGATGAGTTCAAAAACTTGAAAGACTTGTGATGATCATTATTGAATAAAGTGAACGACTTACGTTGAGTATGATTCTCAATAAATTGACGAGATAGAGATTTCGTAGAAACTCGAGATTCAGTAGACTGACGAGATTGAGACTGATTCGCTGAATGCAATACTTCTTTAAGTTTATTCTTGAGATTCAACATCTTCTTTTGATAGCGTTTGTTTATCTCTTTTAGAGTGTTTATGATCATCTGTTTGATCTCTAGTTGATTCAATCTCTTGTCATGTTCAACTTGAACAATGATTCACTGCTCGTTGAGTTTCAAAATCATGTTTCATTGAGTTCTAAGCTCGTTCAACATCTTGATGATCTTGTTTGACTGATTATGAGCTCATTAACGAAGCTGTTCTTCTATCTTGATGTTTCATGAGATATCAGCGTTCTTGACATCGACTGAAGCATTGAAAGAAATAAGAGAAACTCGTTTACTAGCAATGCTTTTAAGCAGACGAGCTGTTTGTGACTCAACTGATTTGAAGTTGCACGTCATTGTAAGAAAGATAAGATAGATTTGATTGAGTGATTAATTTTGATAAATTTTGATAAATTTGAGTAAATTTGTCTGTGTGTTTTTTGATGAAAGTAATTCAAAGAATTTCTTGCGAATTTTCTAAATAAACGAAGTAGATTATTTCGTATTGTCTACACGTTGATAGCAAAGTAGTTGATTAGCATTTATCTACTGTTAGAGATTGATCTAGAGCGAGTCATAAAGATGTAATATAACTAATAGATAAATGCTAAGAAAGAAAAGTAGTTACAGAAAAGAACTCAATTCTTATATGTGCATTTCTCAGCTCTGTGCTAGGCTTGAAAGAGTTGATGCTTTACACATATGAACGCAGAAACTCGATGACATCACATCTAGCTCAGATTCTCGCTAGACTCAATTAGAATGAAATTAAGATGAAGACTAGTCGTAGAATAAGCGAAGGCTAGAATCATAACAGATTCAGATATGACTTAGCATCTTTTTTCTTTTCTAGCATCTTTTAATCAGCTTCTATTGTTTTCTAAACAAACACACTTCTTTAAATTACGAATAATCAACAGATTTCTATGATAAACACATTTCTTTGTGTTGCAAACATCTTTCAAATCAACATCTTTCTTGTGTTTCAACACGTTCTCTTTGAGACTAGCGTCGATCTGAATAACTACTATATAAAGCGTGTTCTTCTTGTCTTTTATATCTTCTTTCTTCTGTATTCTTAAAGTCTTAGTTATAACTATCTTTATAGATCAAACATTCTAATCACGCACGCACTCTGATTAGTTTCTAGACACGATTTCAACATTACTTTAAGAATTCATTAATCACATGATACTGATCTCATTACTCATTCAAGTTCACTTGACTGACAACAAAATGAATATAAAGAAATTTGTGTATCTGATGATTGATGACATTGAAAGACAGAACAACATTAAGAAATCAATAAAATCAACGAAAATATATGATCATGTGATTGCTAGAGAATTTATCGCTCAGTCAGTAGCATCAGTTCAGATCGATTAATAGAATCAATGATAAAAAATCTTCGTTGATTGCTTGAGAATCACAAAAAATTCTCTCAAATCAGCAACACTCTTCTTTGAAGACTAAACACTTTAACAAATGATCTCACTACATACTATTGAGCATCGTTTTTCGCTCGATCGTCAATTCTTCGCTATGACTCGATCATCTGTGAACAATTTGTTCAAGAGTAATCAAAGCTTTATTTCTTCTGACACTATAGATTCAGTCATTTATTCTGAGTTATCATCTTGCATATTGAAATATTTTAGAATTGATATCGTATGAAAACATCGATACTCTTTGCCTCATTCTCAGACTCTCAATGAATCTTGTGAAGCTTCTACTTCATGAAATATAAAAAATGTAAAGCAGCTACAACATTGAGTTGAACAAGATTCAGAAGTTTTTCTAGAAGATTTAAACAATCTTCAAACTCAACAAGATTTAAATGTGAAAGCTTGTGAACTATTTGATAAGATATCAAGCAAACAAATATGAAAGACTTGTTTCGAGAAAATGAATAAAGTTAAAGAATGCTTGAATCAATTAAATCAGATGTTTTGAAATCAAGTGACTGAATTGCAACATCAACTGCAATTATTTAAAGAAGTCACTTCTTTCTCTTTTACTCTGTTCAATTTCTTCAAGTGATTTCAAAAGCTTTCGAATTCATCTCTGTTTACTGATGAAAAAGAATCTATCTGAAATGATTGACAAAAAAAGATTCGTGACAAGCTAGAAATCAATGTCGATTATTTTAATATCAATAGAACTATTTTGATCTACGTTCACTTCAAAATCAAAGAAGACGCAGTCAAAGTTACTTTAACTTGTCATCAATAAGATTCGTTGAATCTTTATGTCACAGTTGATGATCTGTTAAATAAACTTGCTCAGCTTTACAATGATTTTGACAAAGAGACAAACTTTTGAAGAAAATATGCTAATCTCTCTCAAGAAAAAAGCAAATTCAGCGACTTTTATTCAATGTTTCAACGTTTGTTCTTTTATTTAAAGTATCACGAAAAGCAATTGATCATTGATTTATGAAACAAGATAGTTTATTATTTTCATGCAGCTTAAAGTAGTCAATTGATTCAGTCAGAATCTTTGAATAAAATACGTAGTTATTTGATTCATTTGAACAATGAGCATTGAGTCATGAGTGACATCAAAGAAAAGAAATCTCTGAACAAAGTCAGAAAGCAAGTCATTTTTGCTCAGAAATGAGATTCATTGAATTTCTACAGAAAGATTGAAGTCACTACACTCGTGAATCATTCAAAGTTGCATGACGCGATTTTGACTAACGTCAAAGACATTGATCTACAAGCTAAAATCTGTTTCATCTGTCACAAATCAGATTATACTTCTAGAGAGTGCTCTGATTGATTTAAAGTTAATGTCTTAAAAGATGATGAGTTCAATCATTCAAATTCTGAGTCAGATTCTGATTCAAAAAACTAACTATCTCTTTCAAAGTTATTGAAGAGATAGAGATCATATCTTTGTGCAATCAGATTAAAGTTCTATTGAAAGAAAACTATTTTGAAAAGTCATTTCTGATCAATGCTTTTCTTATCTTTCAGAGCAATTCTTTCAGTCTTCGCTCTTTGATAGACAGTGATTTCGTCGTCTACATGCTGATACATGACAAGCTAGTCAATAAAGTATGCAAGAAACTTGAAATACAATTTATATTACTAGCAAAAGAGAAGTTAATATGAGAATATAATGAGAAGCTATTCAAGAAAGCAATTATTCATAAGATTTTATTCAATCTCATAATAGAAAGTCATAAAGAATTGACTGTATCAATGCTGATAGCTGATATCAAGCATCATGAAGTCATATTAAACAAACTTTGAATGAACAAAAATAAAATATTATTGAACATGAAACATGATACTATTGTATTTTCTGATCAATTAAATATTTCTATTTCGATTTTTTCAATTTCGTCAAATACAAAGCACTTAAGTTGATCGCGATCAACTTCAACCTCTTCAGCAGCTCACAGCAAGATTTCAAAGATGCTTAAGCACTCAGTTTCATTCAGAAAGAATCTTTCTTGATTCAAAACATAGACATCGTCTCTTTTCAAACTCTGATAAATAGAAAAAAGAAGAATCAGACAGAGATTTTTGCTATGTTCATTGAAGACATTGATAGGAAAATTGTCTACAATACTCAATGTGAACTAAATGTCATAAACGTCTCATTTATTGATGAAACAGCTCAGAATCTAGAAGATATTAAAGCTAAGCTATCATTGTAATATCAGAATTTTCTAGATGTCTTTGATTGAGCTCAAGCAGACAAGCTATTGTCTCATTATTCATATGATCATAAGATAGAGCTTACTAGTGATGCAACGTCATCTTGCTGTTGAGCATATTGAATGTCTTTCTACAAGCTTCAGAAAGTAAAGAAATATCTGAACGAGAATCTTTTCAAAGAATTTATAACTTTCAGTAAAGCTTCGTATTTCTCACCTGTTCTGTTCGCTTTAAAAGCAAATGAAGATCTATGATTCTGCGTTGACTATCAAAAGCTCAATGCTATTATCAAAAGAAATCGCTATTCTTTATCTTTGATAAATGAGATAATCAACAAAATAGTTGATTGCAAACATCTGACTCGACTGAATATCATTTTGACATTCAACAAACTACAAATGCATTCTGATAGTGAGAACTACACTACTTTTATTATCGCTTTAAAAGCATACAAATCAAAGATTCTACTCTTTGAACTTATCAATGATTTGATCTTGTTTCAGCAGTATATGAATGATGTTTTATGAGACTTTCTAAATGACTTTTGTCAAGTCTATCTAAACGACATTCTGATCTACAGCAAAACTCAATGAGAACATAAACAACATGTCAAAATAATATTGAATCACTTACAAGAAGCTGATCTACAGATGAATATTTAAAAGTGTGAATTCAATGTAGAAGAAATCGTCTTCTTAGAAGTCATAGTATCAGAATCAGATCTTCGTATGAATTTTATCAAAGTGAAAGTTATAGTTAACTGAACTACGTTGATCAATTTAAAAGAAGTTCAAAGCTTCGTGAAATTTGTTAACTTCTATCGTTGTTTCATTAAGAACTTCTCGAAGCTAGTCAAATCATTCACTTAACTGATTAGAAAAAACACGTCTTTTGTTTGAAATGAAGTCTGTGTTCAAGCTTTTGACAATCTAAAGAAACAGATCAGCTCAATCTAAGTACTACGACATTTCAATTTCAAACGACAGACTATTTTAAAGATTGATGCATCTGACTACGTCAAAGATGAAATACTATTTCAGTATGATGATGAGAATGTTCTTCATTTAGTAGCTTTCTACAGCAAGAGCATGATTCTCGCTGAATGCAATTATCATATCTATGACAAGAAATTGCTAGTCATTATTCAATGCTTTGAACACTGAAGATTCGAGCTAGAATGCATGAAGCTGCTCATTCAAATGTTCATTGATCATCAGACTTTGAAAATCTTCATGAAAAATAAACAGTTAACTCGACGTCAAGCTAATTATCTAGACATTCTATTCAAGTTTAACTTTCAGATCATTTTTCAATCAGGCAAAATGAACACTAAAGTTGATGCTTTAATCAAAATGTTTTTGATCAACGTCTTTGAATCAACTCAGCGTACTGAAGATCATTATCAGATCATTCTGACACTTGATAAAGTAAATATTTTAGCTATTGAATCTGAAGTTGATCTCTATCAGTGAGTAAAAAATGTTAACAAGACAGATGAGCTTTGCAATGAGTATAAACAAGCTATAAGTGAAAACAAGCAAAAGCTACATAGCACTGAATTAAAGCATTGCAAGATCATTAACGACGTTCTGTTCAGAAAAAATCTACTGTGAATTTCTGAGAATATGCATACGAAATTGCTAAAGAAAATTCATGATCAGTCTTTCATCTCTCACTCTGAAAATCGAAGAACTATCAATCTAGTTCAACGTTTCTACTATAAATCAGATCATTGAGCAACGATTAAATGTTACATTCGAAACTGTCATGCTTGTCAACAAAGTAAAACATCTAAAGATAGTATTAATGAACTTCATCATTCTCTCTTGATTTCACAGAAACGCTGAAAAGATATTGCTATGAACTTCATTACTGAACTACTTTTATCAGAAGAATACAACGTCATTTGCACAATCATATGTCATCTCATCAAGAAACATCACTGTGTTTTCTATCATTGAGAAAATGATGACATTTCAGTCGAAGAAACGGTTTGAATCATGCTATGAAACGTTTATCAATTTCATGATCTATCTAGTTTTATTGTTTCAAACAGAAACTCTCAATTCATATCAACAATGTGACAAAGTCTTTGTAAGTGACTAAGAATCACAGTTAGTTTATCAACAGTTTATCATTCTGAGATCAATGATCAATTGAAATGAGCTAATCAAGATGTTGAACGCGAACTAAGAATCTATTGCAATTACATGCAGAACGACTGAGCAAAATGACTATCAATGATAGAATTCAGCGAGAATTTCAATATCTTCTCAATCATCTCAATGATCTTATTCTACTTCAATAAGAGATTTCATTCTTGAATGAGTTTCAATTCAGATACGACTGACTACAAAACAATTCGTGAACGTCTTGAAGCTAGAAAAGCTGATGATATTATCATCAGAATGAAAGAGTTTCTTATCTTTAATTATCAGCAATTGAAAAAGACTAAGCAGATCATTGAAGCTCAGATCAATAAACATAAATGAAACGTCATCTATGAAGTAAATGACTGAATTTGATTATTCTTTAGAAACATGAAAACAACGATATCATGCAAAGATTTGAAAGATAAACAACTAGAACTTTATCAAATCATCGCAAATGTTGAAATCTTCTATCGTCTTCGTCTATCTGAAAGCATGAAGTGACTTCATTTAATGTTTAGTTCAAAGCTACTGCGTCTCTATTCTGATAATTCATTGTCAGAACAACATTTAGAATCTTCTAAATCTTTGACTATTGAAGATGATGAGCATTGAGAGATAGATGACATTTTGAACTCTAGATGCTATTGAGATTGAATACAATACAAGATCAAATGAACGAGACTAGATCAAGATGACGAATGATACTATGTTGATAAAGAAGAATTCAAGAGCTTGAAAAAAGTTCTAGTTGAATTTCATAAGCTCTATTCAGACAAGTTACACTAAATTGAAAAACAGTGAAAATTTTTGCGTTTCATTTATTCTATTCATGCGAACATGAATTTTTGAAGAGAAAAGTAATGTTACGAATGTGTCAGAATTAATTAAAACTAGTCAATGATTTAGTTGAAATCTGATCTAGATCTGATTCAGGTTTGACTCAGATATGATTCAGCATCTTTTTTCTTTTCTAACATCTTCTAATCAGCTTCTATTGTCTTCTAAACAAACACACTTCTTTGTGTTACGAATGATCAACAGATTTCTATGACAAACACATTTCTTTGTGTCATAAACATCTTTCAAATCAACATCTTTCTTATGTTTCAACACGTTCTCTTTGAGACTAGCGTTGATCTAAGTAACTACTATATAGAGCGTGTTCTTCTTATCTTTTGTATCTTTTTTCTTCTGTATTCTTAAAGTCTTAGTTATAGCTATCTTTATAGATCAAACATTCTAGTCACGCACGCACTCTGATTAGTTTCTAGGCACGATTTCAACAATGTCATCTAGATAGACTTGACAAAAGTTGTTCAGAAAGTTTCATAGAATGTTATTCATATATTGCTGAAAGAAGATCGATTCATTAGTCAGTTCAAATGATAGCATCTTGTATTTATATGCTTCTAAAGCAGTGATAAAAGTGATGTAATTCTTGCTATTGAGATGCATTCAAAGTTTGTTAAACGCTGATATGATGTTCAATCTAGTCAGATGCTTGCAATTCACTATTTTATCAATGATCTTGTTTATCAGCGATAGAGAATATTTATTTCTTTTGAAAATGACATTTAACTTTTGATAGTTCACGCAGAATCAAAGATCTTTATTTACTTTGAAAGCGAATAGAACGAAGAAGAAATAGAAGATTTGACTAGAAGTGATGAATTTCTTCGACAGATTCTCGTTTAAGTACTTCTTTACTTTCAGAAGTTTAACAGAGAACATTTAATAAACTCAACAGTGAGAAGATGTTGAATCACTGATGAGCTCGATTTTATGATCGTAGAAGCAATGAGAAAGTAGTTTATTCAATTGAGCTCGATCAAAAACATCTAGAAACTCATGATATTTTGATGATAGCTTTGCTTTAATATCTTTCAAATTCTGAGTCGTTTCATTGATTAAAGAAACGTTTAAAACGTTCAAATCGCACTGAGTATTGTACGTGATTTCTCTATCAATATCAGTCATGAATAGAGCAAAGACTTCAGTCTGATTCTTCTTTGATCAATTCAGTAAAGTTTTGAATGAAGCTGCATTTATGCTTCAAATCGAGAATAATTCTTTCTTAGTCATAGTTGAAACAGATCGTTTGAGCATAATAGAGATCTTAGTTTGAATGATAGAAAAGAGCGAAGTTGATCGCGATCAACTTGAGTGCTTTGAATTGAGAAAAATCGAAAAAATCGAAATAGAAGTATTTAATTGATTCGAAAAAACAATGACGTCGTTTTGCATATTCAATAATATTTCGTTTTTATTCATTCAGAGCTTACTCAATATTACTTCATGATAATCAATATCAGCTATCAGCATTGATACAGTCAATTTCTTATGACTTTCGATAATGAGATTAAGTAGAATTTTATGAGTGATGATCTTCTTAAATATCTTCTCATCATAGTCTCTTATTAACTTCTCTTTTGTCAGTGATATAGATTAAATTTCTAGTTTCTTGCATACTTTATTGACTAGATTAGCGTGTATGAGCATATGAGCGGCTGAATCACTGTCTATCAGAGAACGAAGACTAAAAGATCAATTCTGAGAGTTGAGAGAGACATCAATTAGAAACAACTTTTCAAAGTAATTCTCTTCTGATAGAATTTCATCTAGTTTGCACAAAGATATAATCTCTATCTCTTTAATAACTTTTGAAGAGATGACTAGTTTTTTGAATCGAAATTCAAATTGAAATTGAAGTCAAAACAATCGTATTCATTGTTCACTGCATTGATTCTAGTAGATTGATCAGAGCACTCTCTAGAGCTATGATCTGATTTATGACATATGAAACAGATTTCGACTAAAACGTCTGCTTCTTTGACGCTAGTTAAAATCGCGTCACGCGACTTTAAATGATCAGATTTTGAATGATCGACTGACTGAGTAACAACAGCTTTATGAAAGATGATCTTTGACAAATCATCGACGCGTTTGATGAGATTGACTTTGTTCTTGATTTTTTGAATGACTCGTTGATCATTATTCAAATGAATCAGATAGAAACAAATCTCTTTGAGAGAATCAGATTGAACTAATTGATCTATTCAAACAAATTGAAGACGAAGATTTATTTTATCTTTCAGATTGATGATCAGTGTTACGAGCGTATCAAGACTGAATAGAGCTAGTCAGTGTCTCTAGCTCAGATCTGACTCAGATTTGACTCAGTCTCTATTTTCTTTTCTCAACATCTCTTTGTTCAACATCATCTTTCTTTCTACATCACATTCTACCTGTGTCACAAACACATTTTCTTCAAGCTTAGTGCAGTCTCTGAATATTACTTAAATAGAAGCTTTTGTATTCATCTTCTTCTGTATTTTTAATATTCAGTTATAGCTATCTCTAAAGATCAAGCATTATTCAACCCTGACTTTCGCTGATTGACTCATCTAGACACGATTCTGACAATCAGTTGCTTTTCGTGATACTTCAGATAGAAAGATAATCGTTGAAACTGAGTGTAGAACTCGCTGAACTTCTTTGATTCTTGAATCAAGTTGTAGTATTTTCTACGAAAGTTGACTTTCTTATCTGAATCATTGAACAACTCAGCTAGTTCTTTCAAAAGATCATCGACAATATTATAAAGATTGACACAGTCACGTTCGCGTCTAGATTGAGTGACATCAGCTGCGTCATTGAATAATCTGAAATGTACATAGCTCAGTTTGACTCGTTCATTTGAAAAGAGGTCGACGTTGATCTCTAGTTTATTCTGAATTTTGTTGTATCAGTTTTTTCAAGTAGAATTCTTTTCATCAGTAAATCAGAAAGAATCAGGTATTTTCTGAGATCTAGAACGCTTAAAGTAGATAAAATCAGAAGAAGTGATTTCTTTAGTTTGAAGTCTAGTCTTCAACTCTTTGATTTTGTCATCTTGTTGTTTACTCAGCTCGTTGAGTTGATCTGTTTCTCTGTTGAGAGTCATGCATCAAGCCTTTCAGTTTTCAATAGAAACAGAGAGTATTACTGTTTCAGCGAATGACTCGTCGTCTTCATTGATGAATGATTCAGCACTAGAGAATTTTGATGAATCAATCTCAGAAGTTTGAGAAAAGCGACTTTGAAATTCTTCGAAACGTTCTTCGATAGATGAATGTTTTGACATGATGAAATTTGAAGAAAGAATGAGATCGAGCGAATGATGATGCTTGACAGTATTAATAAAGATGTATGATCAAGTGTTTAATCTTCAGAAGAGAATGTTGTTAATTAGAAGAGTATTTTTGATTTGTGAGTTTTTGAGTGATTCTCAAGCAATTCACGAAGATTCTTTATCGTCGATTCTTTTAATCGAGTTGAACAGCTTATTTTCACTCGTCTGTTTCACAAGAATGGGTTGATTCTCTTGATCAAGTGAACTTTGCATACTTAGTGAGCGATAAGTTGTCTAGCGATTCAAACAGTCTTGTTGTTAATTCTATTAAACTCTCTAGTGTTGTTCAGTCTTTCAATTGCGTTGATCATCAGATAAACGAATTTCTTTAGACTCATTCTGTTTGTACGAGTATGTTGAATGAGTAATGAGATCAGTATCGTGTGATTAACGAATTCTTAATATAATGTCAGAATCGTGTCTAAATGAGTCAATCAGCGAAAGTCAGAATTGAATAGTGCTTGATCTTTAAAGATAGCTATAACTAAATATTAAGAATACAGAAGAAGATGAGTACAAAAGCTTCTATTTAAGTAATATTCAGAGACTGCGCTAAGCTTAAAGAGAATGTGTTTGTGACATGAGTAGAATGTGATGTAGAAAGAAAGATGATGTTGAACAAAGAGATGTTGATGAAAGAAAATAGAGACTGAGTCAGTTCTGAGCTAAAGACACTGACTAGCTTTATTCAGCCTTGATACGCTTGTAACACTTAGCTCAGTCATTCTGCATGTACAAACAGAAGAATCAAAGATATCTTTCAACGTTCTGATTGACTTGTTCACTTTGATCATCAATTTGAAAGTGATAGACTGTGAAGAGTTGAAGATTAATGTTTAGTCTTTTGCAAAGCGACTTTCATAGAATGAAGATAAATTGAAAGTCTCAATTTAAAACAATGAAATTGAGTAAATTGTATATTCAATATATTCATTGAAGCATTAGCTCAGCTGTTTTTTCTGCTGTGATTTTCTCGTCATCAGTGAAGCAAGAAATATAATGTCGTTTCTTTGTCAATCTACATATCACTGTTAGTATGATGTTTTTGTCTTTTGAAAAAGATAAGTCAATGATGAAATTTATGACTATGTTCTTTTATTGCTGTTTGAATATGAGTAGAGAATGTAATAGTTCATTGAATTTATTCTGAAAAGTCTTTGATCACTGACAAATGTAGCAGTTTTGAATATATTGATTTATTGTCTTTCACATTGAAGATCAATAGTAGTATCTTCTTATGATTTTCATCATTCTGAGAATTTCGAAATGATCAATAGAAGATTGATTGTGAACTTTTCAAATTAACTTTATTTGAAGATGCTCATCAAAGAAAACTTATAGAAGATCATCTTGATATAGTATTTCGTTCTGAACTTAACAATCTTTTAATTTAGTATCTTTGTATTGAGCTTCATCTTTCAATACGACTTCATGAAGTAGAATACAATTCTCGTTGATTTTGTTAACTTCTTGAATCAATCGATAAATTGATTCATCATTCTCTTTCTTTTCTAGATCAGCAATTTTCATTCAATTCAACGTGAGAATCGTAGTTTACTGATAGCAACATCATTCATTCTTGAAACTTCTAGAAACTGAATTGACTTGACGAGTCAATGCATCGACTTTGATGTTTTATTTATCTGAGCGATACATGATTTTAAAGTTAAAGTTAACGAGCTTTTGTACTCAGTGCATTTAACGTCTACTTAGCTCTTTATCTTTCATTAATGACGTTAAAGCTTGATGATCAGTAAACATTTTGATGAGTAACTCAGTCAATTTCAGCTCAGATCGTCAATGCTTAAAGATACAAATGATTGCTAGTAGTTTCTTGTCATAGATCTCGTAATTGCACTCAGCGAGACTCAGATTCTTGCTGTAGTAAATCATCAAATGCAATGTTTCTTCATCATCATATTGAGAAAGTATGTCATCATTGACGTAGTTGAATGAGTCTGTTTCAAGAATAGTCTTTTTATTCTGATCAAAATGACGAAGAATAAAGACTTCAGTCATTCATTTCTTCATATGATCAAAGATCATTTGACAAGCTTGATCTCATTCAAATATCATCTCTTTTTGAGTTAGTTGAATCAAAGAATGAACAATCTTTGAAAAGTTTTTTATAAAACGTTGATAGAAATTGCAGAAGTTGACGAAGAACTGCATCTGAATGAGATTTGTAGAAGTAGATCATTCAACTACTGCTTGTACTTTTCTGAGATTTATCTTTAATTCTTCAATGAATAGTAATAGTCTCAGAAAGAAGATCTTCTGAACATGAAACTTGCATTTGTTTATATTCATTTGAAGATCAATCTCTCGTAGTCTATGTAGAACTAATCATACATGTCACTTATGTTTCTTCAGTGTTTTGCTGTATGAAGATGACTTCTTGCTGAGTTGAGTAACAACAGAAGAAATAAATCTCTTTAATATTTGAGTAGAAGTTGAACTCTTCTGTTCTATAATGATTTTCTTACTTGAAAGAACAGTTGAATGAGCTTTGATAAAAGCTTTGATATGAGTTTTGAAACTAGAAAATTGAAAATGATCATCTTTCATATCAATAGTCATCTTGATCTTGTTCATTCATGTTTTTTCAAGAATCATCTGATGTTGATCTAATCGAGTGATCAGCATAAAGACGAAATGTTTCATATGATCTTGAACAGTTAAATTTGAATAAATTGCATGAGTAATAGACTTTTTTGCATAATGATCATTGAATTTTCTTATTGATTTAAGCTTAATTAAAGATAAAGATTTGATTTGCAAATGATCACAAACATTCTGCGCGATTAATTCATTAATGAATGAATAGTTAGCTGCTTCAGTGTCAATCAATGACTTTAATGAGTAACTAATTTCATTGCTAGATAGTACACATTCAGTAGTCAAAGATTTCGAAGCAAAGAAATCATTTAAGCTGCTCATTGTTGAAGAAATTAACACATCTTTCATTGCATCTTTGATGAAAGTTACTAGTTTTTTGTCTCATTCTTCAATTTCTCTGTAAATAATTTCTTCTCTTCTTTTGACATGATGATCTCATTGAGGCGAGAAATGAATGCACGAGATGTCAAAGTACTAGTTTTCAGCTGAGAATAGTTCTTTGAAAGATGATTCAATACTTTGCAGTTGAAGCAGATGATTGACATTCTTGATCATTCAGATTCAAGAGTGAAAAAAGTAGCGAGTTGAACATAGCTAGTAATTAAGACTGAAGCTGATGTCAACGAAGAAACAAAACGTTTTTTCGAAGCTGCTATCAATTTGACTGTTCATTGCTTATCACGTAGCTGATAATTGACTTGTTGTTTGTTATTCACATCTTGAAGAAAGATCTTGAGCTTATCAAGTGAGCTAAACTTTATGAGGCAAACTGACAACGCGTTTTGAAGATGATTGTTGATTTTATTCTGAATGTTGTTCATTAAAGTGACATCATTGTAGTTCAGAAAGCTGAATATTCTAATGAATTCTGAATAGAAAGAGCTGAAGAGCTTGTTGAGCTGCTTCAGAGCAATGTATTCATGATGATACTTTCAAATCAGATTCTGATCTTTGTAAATTTCTTTCAGATGTTTCAGTAACTCTGATAGTGATTGATAGAATGAGAAAGCATCAACATGATGCTTTGCATAAATTTGCTGATCAACATCATCTTCTAGTCTAAAAATCACATAAACAATACAAATCTTTTCAGTAGAGTAATGATTTACGTTGACATTGAGCTTGTCAGCTATTTTGATGTTTCATGTCTCTCAGATAAAGTCATCTGTTTCAATGAAGATGAGTGAATTCGAAAGCTTGACGAACTTGTGATGATCATTCTCATTTTCGTTATCAGATAGAGTAAAAGATTCTCGTTGAAAGTGAGCTTCTTTCTGATTGACTTGTTGCTCAGCTGACTAAGTATCTTGACGAGACATAGATTGATCAGCTTGATGTTGTTTCGCTCTGAAGTTTAATCACTCATCTTGTAACTGATTGATCTTTTTCTCTAGCTCATCATTTTTATCGAAAGTGACTTTTAGTTGTTTTACTCTCTTTTTATGATCATCTTGTACAAGAAGTCAATGTTCATTGAGTTGTAAAGTCAAGTTTCGCTGACTTTGAAACTCATTCAGCATATTGATGACTTCGTTGAATTGATTGCTAACTTAATGAAACAGTTGTTCTTCGATGTTTATGTTTCATGAGATGACAGCTTTCTCAGCTTCAACTGAAGCATTGATGAATAGAAGTGAAACTCTTTTATTGACAGTGCTTTTAAGCAGACGAGTTGTTTAAGACTCAACTGACTTGACGTCGTGTATCATGATGAGAGAAGATAGAAGTTGTTGAGATAAGAGTAAATGAAGAATTAATGTTTTGAATTGATGTTTTTTGATGAGTGAAAATTCAAAGAATCTCTTGTGAATTTCAGATAATAATTGAGTGCTTTATTCAAAAAATTTCTTGTAAATAGAATGATGAAAATGAGTGTAGAATTGAAGAAATTCTTGCAGTCTAAAATGATGATGCAAATTTGAAGAATTTCTTGCAAATTTTTCTTACTGAATAGATTGTTTTATATCATCTATTCATCAATAGCAGAGTAGTAAATGATGAGCATTTATCTAATGTTAGAAATCAGCATAGAGCGAGTCAATATGAGTGTCATTTAACTAGAAGATAAATGCTAAGAAAGAAAAATAGCTACAGAAAAGAAGCTGACTACATATATGTGTTTCTCAGTCAACGCTAGACTCAATAAAAACTAGTCAAGATGATGAAGTAAGAATAAATCTGACAAGACTAGAAGACTAAGTCTGACAAGGCTAGAATTGTGACAACTATAGAATCAGACAACTCATTTCATTGTTCTTTCAGAGAATCTTTCGAATTCAGTCGTAGCAGATTCAAGATGAACTCTGAATGAATCTTCATTGTCAATGACAGTTTCAATCAATATGCATGTTCAATCTCAGTCAGAATCTTGAAAGATTCTAGCATCTTATTATTCAGCTTCTTTGATGATCTTGCAATCATAATGTTTCTAGAATTCAGAAACATCATGTCATTTATCTTGTAAATCATTTTCTTTCAATGCTTGTCAATCTGTTTCTTCATTGTGACTCTGACTTTTGCTAATGTCTGCTTAATCAACGTTAATGATTATTTCATATGTTTGAATATATTCTCTACTTTGCCTGCTTGAATTCTAGCTTGAGTAATCTCATATTCAGTTGAATTCAAATCGAAACTCATATGAGAGTGAAAGCTCTTATTCAGAAAGAACGCTGATTGTTCAATTGATGATAAAATAGCATTGTTATTGACAAATTCAATCATAGATAGTCAGATGAATCAGTCATCTTGCATGTATGAGCAATAGCTTCGTAGATATCATTCTACATTCTGATTCGCTCTTTTTGTTTAATTGTTAATCTGTGAGTGATAGTTGATGAATAGTTTCATCTTAATGTTGAGTCTCAGACATAAAGACTTTCAGACAATCAATATGAATTGCAAATCTTTATTGAACATTATTGATCTTGATAGTTCATGAGTTTTGAAGATTCATATCAGCAGCAGCTTGACTGTTTATTCAGCGAAAGTTTCTTTGTCATCTAATCAACAAAGTATATAGTGACGTTCTTTAGACAATCAATCTATCACTGTCAGAATCGCGTTGCTTTCATCACTTTTCAATAAATTGATAATGAAATTCAATGATATGTCTTGCCATCGTTGTTCAGATATAGACAATGACTTCAGTAGTTTATTGATTCAATCTCTTGATGCTTTTGACCTACAACAAACGTAACAGTTTCGAATGTAATGTTTGATTGTTGTTCTCATCTTTGATCAGCAATATGATTGTCTTAACAAGTTTAACGTTCAATTCATATCAGAATGATCATTGATCAAAAGATCATGTGCTTTTCTTATCAATTGAATGATCATTGACTGAGAAACTCACAGTCTATCATTCTTTCAAAGTACTTCGTTCAGTACTTTGCAATTTTCTAGACTCATATCTTGACAAGTTCTTCTGTTCTGTTCTATGACTGTTCAAATATTAATACATTGTTGATTCGTTTAATTTTCAACTATAATTCGATTCTGAATAGAAATCATCTCTTCAATTGAATCTTTGTTAGCTTTCAATTTCTGTTTTGAATCTGAGTCAAATATGAGCAAGATCTGAGTTAGATCTTGATTATTTTCTATTGATTGCAGTTCAAATGTGCTTGCTGACAATAGCATCTGATGCTGATATAGCTTTTAATCATCATTTGATTCAACTGATTTGACGTCTGACATTCTGATCAGCACGTCTGCTTTCAGATTCTGCTTTTCTGATTGATATATGATCTTGAAGTTATATTTGAATAACTTCTCAGCTCATTTAGTCTGCCGTCTGATCAGTTTCTTAATGATCATGAAGTACTTCAAATTCAGATGATTGATGAAGATCTTGATCAAAATATCAGTACATTTCAATTCAAGACATCAATGCTTCAAGCATCAAATAATAGTCAAAAGCTCTTTGTCGTAGATTTTGTAGTTGCATTCTGCAGAAATCATGTTCTTGCTATAGAAGATCACTGAATATAGAATGTCTTTATCGTCATACTGAGACAATACTTCGTCGTTGACATAGTTCAAGAAGTTCATTTTCAGAATAGCTTCTCTGATTAAATTAAAATGCTTCAGAACGAGAACTGTCATCATCTGTTGCTTCAGTTTCTCAAAGATCGTCTGACAGATCTCTGTTCATTCAAATAAATAATCTTTTCAAGTCAGCTTTATCATAGATTGAGTGATCTTCGAGAAGTTCTTTATGAATCGTCAATAGAAATTGCAGAAGTCAATGAAAATCTGTACATGAATCAACAATCGAGACACTTTTCAGCTTCAAATCACATCTACTTTTCAAGAGTTCATTCATAAATCATTGATGAATATCAGTAGTTTTAGAAATGAGATCTTCTGAATCTTGAATTTGCACTTGTCAATGTCTATCTGCAGATTGACTTCACGAAGCTTGTCTAGTATCTCTTTCACATGAGTTCTATGTTTCTTCAAGATCTTACTGTAGATAAAAATGTCATTCAGATAGATTCGACAGAATTTATGCAGACAGTTGAACAACACGTCGTTGATATAGTGCTGAAAGAATGTCGATTCATTGATTAGTTCAAAGAGCATTACTCTATATTTGTAAACATTGAAGAAAGTGACAAATGTGATTAGATTCTCACTTTCAGAACTTATGCGAAGCTTATTGAACGTGATGATAATGTTGAGTCAAGTTAGATATTTACTGCCTTGAATTCAAGCGAGTACTTCGTCTATCAAGAGTATTGAATAACGATTTCTTTTAATCAGAGCATTTAGTTTTCAATAATTTATGCAAAAGTAAAGACTATCATCTTTCTTTTCGATGAATAGTATTGATGAAGCGAATGAAGATCTGCTGAGTGTAATAAACTTCTTCTTCAAGTTCTCTTCTAGATACTTCTTGATCTTCTGCAACTTGTGACTCGACATGAAGTACAATCAACTTTTAAAAGATTGATTCTCATTTTCTAATTCAATTTTATGATCATATAATTGATGCAAGAATAACTGAGTTGTCTTTTCTCTGTCAAAAATGTTCAGAAAGTTATGATAAACTATTGAAAGCTTCTTCTTCAGTTTCTTTAATGACATGACAGAGATCATTTCATTCAGTTTCGCTGAATCTTTGATTGAGCTAAGCATCTTGTTGATTTTACTAATGATCAATGTAAAGATCTTGACATTCTTCTTCTTGACTAGAGTTTGATAAGCAACGACTTCGATCATGACAATATTAACGAGCTCTTTCTTCTTCAATGACTGAATGAGTTCATGTTGATCAAAATTAACTTAAGTGCTTTGCTTTTGTATGAGAGCTGATTCAATGAATCAATTCACTGATTTCGAATTTGTAGTTCGCTTTAAGATGATCATTGACATAGACTTCAAGTTCTTTCGTTTCATTTCGCAGATCTCACTTGATTTAAGTCGATGAAATGCTGATTGACTGCTTGCTTTTGAAATGATAAGTTTTGAGATTCGAATATTTGATGAAGATATCAATCAATCGTTTGTAAAATCTATCAAAATTTGATTTCTTTTCAATCAGAAGTTGTCAATGATTATCTTGTGCTGATCTAAATGAGTTATTAATAGAAACATCATTTCATTCTTATGTTCTTGTATAGTGACTGAGATATACAGAGCATGTGTAATAGATCTTTGATCGAGAGTTTTGTCATATGAATGAATTGACTTCGATTTGAACAGTGAAATTGACTGAATATCAAAGCATTTACATAGCTCTGAAATCAATGAATCATTTATGAACGTCATGTCAGTGACTTCAATATTTATCAGAGCGAGAAATCGAAATATCTTTTCTAAACTACTCAAGATGACGTTCACAATAAACGACTTGAAATCAAATGAGTCATCGAGCATATTAATGAAGCAAAATATAAGCATGTCACTCTCAGTCACTACTTTGACGAGAGCAGATCGTTTTTTGAATTCGTTGTGATTTCATGTATCTGAGCTGACTTGAAGCAGTTGCATGCTCTATGTTCTGACTTCTTGCATTTAAAGCAAAGTTCTTTTTTAAACAACTTCTCTCTAGCAGAATCAACGTTTGATATTCTGAGTTTCTTTCATGCAAAGAATGAGACTGAGATCGCGATCGTGATTATCATCAAGATGCTAGCGATAAAGCAAGTGACTTGAGTTATCAATGTCTTGAGAACTGATCAAGCATTTAGTTTTGTCAATTGAACATCAGCTCGCATGCAGATGTCAATGAATTCATTCAAATCAATGATTCATTCATTGAGCGTTGCTCATTGAAGATCTGAACTGATCTTATGCTGCAGATCATTTAGTAAAGTCTCATTATTATACTCTAATTTTGCACTGAATTGTTGAAATTTCATTCAAAAGTCATGAAAGAAGATCTTATTTTAATACAGCTTTAAGAACTGTTGTTGAGTCGTATGACGTTGATTGAAATCATCATACATCTTGTTTATGATTGACAACATCTCTTCTACTTCTAGAAATGAATTCGTGATTGCATTTCTCATTCAAGATGCTATGTGTTTGATCATCATTTCATTGACTCAACTTTTTACATATGCAATCTTCAATTCTTTGATAGAAAAATGATTCTTGTTTATCTTCAGCTTGTTTTGCATTCAAGATAATTAATTATTCACATTCTGTCTTGAATCTTTGAACAAAGATGAGTCAGATAGCTTGATCAACTTCGAGAATTGATCTTTTAAAATCAAAGTGCTTTGTTGACTCAATGCAGTCTTTAAATGATGTATAATCACATTCTTGTTTTTCATCTCTTTCTGCAGACGCATTCTTATAGTATTCAACGTCATCTGAGTAGTCTTCAACTTAATGTTTGCTCTGTTGACATCTTTCAACATTTGAATCATGTCATTGTGAGTTTCAATTTCAATGTCATGCTGATGAGTCATGTACTTAATAAAGATGATGATGTTGTCTGTTCTCTTATCAATTATTCAAGCATTCAGCTCTTCATTGATGCTGATCTTGATCATTTCATGATCAAAAAGCAACGCGTTTGTGTTCTTTTCTTCTGTATTCAACGATGCATTCTTGTCTTCTTCTTCTGATGCTGTTCAATTCTGTGATAGAAGTGATTCTCTTCTAGCATTTCGAAGTTCATAGTGAGCAATGCTCACTGATTCTGATTCTGTGCTTCTAGTCATTGTGTGAGTAGAAAATTGCTGATCGAGATTCAACTGAAATTTCTGATTTCAGTTTTAGAACAACATGTACATGTTCTTCTGTTCTTCTGTTTTGACGACGAGCTCAGTAAAGAGTTAGTCTAGAGCAACGCGTTTATGTTCTTCTGTTCTGTTCTAGAAATTTCTTGATTTCTAACAAGTTCTTTAAGCTTAATTTTCAAGTTTCAATTCTGATTTAAGTTTGAGTGATGTAGCTTGTTTTTATATTGTTTACATGTTGATAGCAAGATTGACGAGCTTTGAACTAATGTTATGAGTCTGCATAAAGCGAATCATATGAATGTATTCTAACTAGAAGTTCAAAGCTAAAGTAGAAAGAAGATGCAACACAACGTGAGTTTTACTCACAAAGACACGTTAAATCACTAGCGTGTCAACAACAGTTCTACTCACAGCTTTATACTAGTTTATGTTAGACTAATTAGACTAATCAGAAGTATCAGAGATGCATGCTTGCATCAAGATTCAGTCACTTATTCTGAGCTATCATTTCACATATTGAAATATCTTAGAATCAATGTCGTACAAAAACATCAATACTCTTTGCCTCATTCTCAGACTTTCAATGAATCTCATGAAGCTTCTACTTCATGAAATATAAAAAATGTAAAGCAGTTACAACACTGAGTTGAACAAGATTCAGAAGTTTTTCTAGAAGATTTGAACAGTCTTTGAACTTAACGAGATTTAAACATGAAAGCTTGTGAGCTATTTGACAAGATATCAAGCGAACAAATATGAAAAACTTGTTTCAAGAAAATGAATAAAGTCAAAGAATGCTTGAATTAATTAAATCAGACGTTTCAAAATTAAGTAACTGAATTGCAACATCAACTGCAATCATTTAAAGAAGTCACTTCTTCTTTTTCTATTTTGTTCAATTTCTTCAAGCGATTTCAAAAGCTTTCAAATTCATCTCTGTTTACTGATGAAAAAGAATCTATCTGAGATGATTGACAAGAAAAGATTCGTGACAAGCTAGAAATCAACGTCAATCATTTCAATATCAATAAAGCTATTCTGATCTACGTTCACTTCAAAATTGAAGAAGACGCAGTCAAAGCTATTTTAGCTCAATGTCAACAAGATTTATTAAATCTTTATGTCACAGTCAATAATTTGTTAAATGAACTTGCTCAGCTTTATGATGATTTTGACAAAGAGACAAACTTTCGAAGAAAATATGCTAATCTCTTTCAAGAAAAGAGCAAATTCAGCGACTTTTATTCAATGTTTCAACGTCTGTTCTTCTATCTAAAGTATCATGAAAAGCAATTAATCGTTGATCTACAAGACAAGATAGTCTATCATTTTCATGCAGCTTGAAGTAGTCAGTTGATTCAGTCAGAATCTTTGAACGAAATTCGTAGTTATCTGATTCATTTGAACAATGAGCATCGAGTCATGAGTGACATCAAAGAAAAGAAATTTCTAAACAAAGTCAGAAAGTAAGTCATCTTTGCTGAGAAACAAGATTCATTGAACTCTTATAGAAAGATTGAAGTCACTACATTCGTCAATCATTCAAAATCATATGACGTAACTTTAACTAACGTCAAAGAGACAGATCTACAAACTGAAAGCTGCTTCATTTATCATAAGTCAGATTATTTTTCTAAAGAATACTCTGATTGAATCTTGAGAATCAATGCTTTAGAAGATGATGAGTTTGATCAATTTACATTGAACTTTGAGTCAGATTCTGATTCAAAAAACTAGCTATCTCTTTCAGAGTTATTAAAAAGATAGAAATCATATCTTTATGCAGTCAAATCAAAGTTCTATTGAAAGAAAACTATTTTAAGAAGTCATTTCTGATCAATGCTTCTTTTATCTCTCAGAGCAATTCTTTCAGCCTTCGTTCTTTAATAGATAGTGATTTCATCGTCTATATGCTGATACATGACAAGCTAGTTAATAAGATATATCAGAAACTTGAAATACAATCTATATCACTAGCAAAAGAGAAGTTAATATGAGACTATGATGAAAAGCTAGCTAAAAAGACTATAACTCATAAGATTCTACTCAATCTCATGATCGAAAGTCATAAGAAATTGACTATGTCAATGCTGATAGCTGATATTGAGCATTATGAAGCTATATTGAGCAAATTCTAAATGAACAAAAATGAAATATTATTGAACATGAGACATGATACTATCGTATTTTCTGATCAATTGAATATTTCTATTTCGGTTTTTTTGATCTCGTCAAATACAAAGCACTTAAGTTGATCGCGATCAACTTCGATCTCTTCAGCAGCTCACAGCAAGACTTCTAAGATGCTCAAGCACTCAGTTCTCTTCATTCAGAAAGAGTCTTTCTTGATTCAAAACATAAACGTCGCTTCTTTTCAAGCTCTGATAAATAGAAAAAAGAAGAATCAGACAAAGATTTTTGCTATGTTCATTGAAGACATTGATAGAAAAATTGTCTACAATACTCAATGCAAACTAGATGTCATAAACGTCTCATTTACTGAGAAAATAGCTCAGAATCTAGAAGATATTAAAGCTAAGCTATCATTGAAATATCAGAATTTTCTAGACATCTTTGATTGAGTTCAAGCAGACAAGCTATCGTCTCATTGTTCATATGATCATAAGATAAAGCTTACTAGTGATGTAACATCATCTTGCTGTCGAGCATATTGAATATCTTTTTACAAGCTTCAGAAAGTAAAGAAATATCTGAACGAGAATCTTTTCAAAGAATTTATAACTTTCAGCAAAGCTTTGTATTTCTCATCTGTTCTGTTCACTTTAAAAGCAAATAAAGATCTACGATTCTGCATTGACTATTAAAAGCTCAATGCTATTATCAAAAGAAATCGTTATTCTTTATCTTTGATAGATGAGATAATCAACAAAATAGTTGATTGCAAACATCTGACTCGACTGAATATTATTTTGACATTCAACAAACTACGAATGCACTCTGATAGTGAGAACTACACTACTTTTATTATTGCTTTAAAAGCATACAAATCAAAAAATTTATTATTTGAACTTATCAATGATTTGATCTCATTTCAGCAGTATATGAATGATGTTTTATGAAACTTTCTAAATGACTTTTGTCAAGTCTATCTAGATGACATTCTGATTTACAGCAAAACTTAACAAGAACATAAACAACATGTCAAAATGATATTAAATCGCTTATGAGAAGCTGATCTACAGATGAATATTCAAAAGTGCAAATTCAATGTAGAAGAAATTGTCTTTTTAGAAGTTATAGTATCAGAACAAAATCTTCGTATGAATTTTATCAAAGTGAAAGTCATAGTCAACTGAACTACGTTAATCAATCTAAAAGAAGTTCAGAGCTTCGTGAGATTTGTTAACTTCTATCATCATTTCATTAAGAACTTCTTGAAGCTAGTTAAATCATTCACTCAATTGACTAGAAAAAACACGTCTTTTTTTTGAAACAAAGTCTGTGTTCAAGCTTTTGACAATCTAAAGAAACAGATCAGCTCAATCTCAGTACTACGACATTTTGATTTCAAACAACAGATTATTTTAAAGATCAATGCATTTGACTACGTCAAAGATGAAATATTATTTCAGTACAATGATGAGAATGTATTACAAGCGTATTAAGACTAAACAAGACTGAAGCTTTAATCAATTTGCAGTGAACGCTAGCGAGTTCTCTGCGTAATGATTAGAACTAATTAGCGAGCTAGTCAGGTTTGACTCAGATATGACTCAGATATGACTCAGATATGACTCAGATATGACTCAACACTCTTTTTCTTTCTTAACACTTTTTTTCTTTCTCAACATTCTTTTCTTTCATCAACATCTTGTTCATTTACATCACATTCTTTTCATGTCACAAACATATTTCTTTTGAGTCTAGCGCAGTCTTTGAACATTACATAAATAGAAGCTTTTGTATCAATCTTTTTCTGTATTCTTAATATTCAGTTATAGCTGTTATGATTCTAGCTACGCATCTTCATTGATAACTATGTTGATGACTATTCTGAGAGCTATTATCGATCGCTTGTCGCTAGAGCATAAACTTGTTTTGAAGTCAACTCTATTCAGAATTAGCTTATGTTCTTCTGAGTCATATAGATAGTTGACTCTTTTCTTCTAGACACTTTTCTTTCTTAGCATTTATATACTCGTTACATTACACTCATATGACTCGCTCTATGCTGATTTCTAACATTATATAAATGCTTCTTCGTTACAGACGAAGAGAAATAATCTGCATCGAGTGCTTCTGCTCAATTTAACTATCGACTTTGATCTAGTCAACTCATCATGTGACAGCACTCACTCTTCTTTTCTCGTGAGCTGATCAGCGAGTATAAACAAAAGATTGAAACTCTTTTCGACTAGATCAGAAGATTAGCGAAAGCAACGAAGTTAGTCATAGAACTGCGTCGAAGTCTTTATCTCAGAAGCAAATCTCATAGTGAGTCTGCTACAATGACATCTTTCGTCAATGCAATAATTTATCTATGCACATCGCTTTATCTATTAATGAATCGATCTATCTTGTGTTTCTGTGTCAACTAGTGAGTCTGCTTTAATGACATCATCAATGCAATGATCTTCTCATCGCTTTATCTATCAGTGAATCGATTCGTCTATCAGTTCACGTGCAACTAGTGCGTCTGCTTCAATGACATTGTCAATGCAATGATCTTCTCATCGCTCTATCTATCAGTGAATCGATTCGCCTATCAGTTCACATACAACTAGTGAGTCTGCTTCAATGACATCTATTCTCAATGCAATGATCTATCTACTCACATCACTCTATTTATCAGTGAATTGATCTGTCAACTCGTTCATGTGCAACTAGTGAGTCTGCTTCAATGATATCTATTCTCAATGCAATGATCTATCTACTCACGTCACTCTATCTATCAGTGAATCAATCTGTTGACTCGTTCGTATGTAACTAGTGAGTCTGCTTCAATGATACTTCTACCTTGCATAGTGAGTCTGCTACAATAGACATTTCGATTCTACATAAGACTAAGAAAATACATTCATGCAAACATGAATCATTGAAGAGAGAGAGTAATGTTATGATTCTAGCTACGCATCTTTGTTGATAGCTATGTTGATGACTATTCTGAGAGCTATCGTTGATCGCTCGTCGCTAGAGCATAGACTTGTTTTGAAGTCAACTCTATTCAAAATTAGCCTATGTTCTTCTGAGTCATATAAATAGTCGACTCTTCTCTTCTAGACACTTTTCTTTCTTAGCATTTATATACTTGTTACATTACACTCATATGACTCGCTCTATGCTGATCTTTAACAATAGCTATCTTTAAAGATCAAACATTATCAACTCTGAGCTTCATTGATTGTATCATTTAAGCACGATTCTGACATTATATTAAGAATTCATTAATCACATGATACTGATTTTATTACTCATTCAACATACTTATTTAGACAGAATGAGTTTAAAGAAATTCATTTACCTGATGATTGATGATAATTGAAAGATAGAACAACATTAAAGAGTTGAATAGAATAAACAACAAGACTGTTTGAATTGCTAGACTACTTATCGCTCATTAAGTATGTAAAGTTCACTCAATTATGAGAATCATGATAAAGAATCTTCGTGAATTGCTCAAGAATCAAATCGATGAATAGATTCAATGATAAAGAATCTTCATTGTTTGCTAAAGAATCAATTAAATCAACAAACAAATCTTATCTTCTTTGTTGAAGATTAAACATCACTCTATACATTTTTCTTCTTCAATCGTTGAGCATCGTCATTCATTCAATCTCTCTTTTCAAACAAATTTCATCATGTCTAGTCATTTATTTACTGAAGAGTATTTCAAAGAATTTCAAAATTGTTTCTCTCAGATCTCTGATGCTGATTCATTGAAATCACGAACAAAATTATCAAGTGCTGCATCATTCATTCATGAAGATGACGAATCATTTGCTGAAACAATGATACTTCTTATGTTCTACGAAATCTGAAAGACTTGAAGTTTAGTTCTTGATGAAGAAACAGATTGACTCTATAAGTTAGATAAACAACAAGAAAATGAAATCAAAGAGTTGAAGACTAGACTTCAAGCTAAAAAAACACTTCTTCTGATTTCATCTACTCTGAGCGTTCTAGATCTCAAAAAATACCTGATTCTTCGCTGTTTACTGATGAGAAGAACTCTATTTGAAAGAACTGATACGGAAAAATTCAGAATAAACTAGAGATCAACGTCGATCTTTTTTCTAATGAACGAGTCAAATTGAGCTATATACATTCTAGATTATTCGATGACGTAGCTGAGATCACTCAGACTAGATGTAAACATGACTGTGTCAATCTTTATAGAATCATCGATGATCTTTTGAAAGAGCTAGTTCAGTTGTTCAATGATTTGAATAAGAAAGTCAACTTTTGTAGAAAATACTACAACTTGATTCAAGAATTCAAGAAATTCAGTGAATTTTATACTCAGTTTCAACGTCTATCTTTCTATCTAAACTATCACGAGAAGCAACTGATTGCTGATGTGAAAGATAAAATACACTCTCGTCTTCGATTTATTTGAGTTGATCAACTAGTTCAATCTGATTCTTTAAAAGAAATTCATTTCTATCTGATTTGTTTGAATAATGATCAGCGAGTCATTCAAGAGATCAAGAACAAGATCAAATGCATCAATGATTTTTCTAAAACTATCTTTCATAAAGCGACTGTTGTCACTCAATCAGTTGATCACTTGAAGTCTGATCAGCTAAAGTCGCGCGACGCGATTTTAACTAGCGTTAAAGAAGTAAATATTCTAATCAGAAGTTGTTTTATATATCATAAATTAAATCATAGCTTTAAAGAGTGTCTTGATCGATTTACTAAAATCAATGCAGTGAACAATGAATATGATTGCTTTGATTTCAATTCAAATTTCGATTCAAAAAACTAGTCATCTCTTCAAAAGTCATTGAAGAAATAGAAGTTATATCTTTGTGCAAACTAGATGAAATTCTATTGAAAGAAAATTACTTTGAAAAGTCATTTTTAATTGATGCTCATCTCATTTCTCAGAATCAATCTTTCAGCCTTCGTTCTCTAATAGACAGTGATTTCGTTGTCTACATAATCATACATTCTAATATAGTCGATAAAGTATGCAAGAAACTGAAAATTCAATCTATATCTCTGACAAAAGAGAAGCTAATAAAAGATTATGATGAAAAGATATCTAAGAAAATCATCACTCATAAAATTCTATTCAATCTCATCATCGAAAGTCATAAGAAATTGACTGTATCAATGTTGATAGCTGATATTGATCATCATGAAGTCATATTGAGTAAGCTCTGAATGAATAAAAACGAAATATTACTGAATATGCAAAACAACATCATTGTTTTTTCAAATCAATTGAATACTTCTATTTTGATTTTTTCGATTCTTCTCAATTCAAAGCACTCAAGTTGATCACGATCATCTTTGTTTTCTTCAATCATTCAGACTAAGATCTTTATGATGCTTAAATAACTTGTTCAAAAAGAGTTCGAATTCTCGATTCAAAGCATAAACGCAGCTTCGTTCAAAACACTGTTGAATTGTTCAAAGAGAGACAAGATTGAAGTCTTTGCTCTATTCATGATGAACATCAATAGAAAAATCGCGTACAATACTCAGTGCAATTTGAACGCTTTAAACGTTTCTTTAATCAATGAAACGACTCAGAATTTGAAAGATATTAAAGCAAAGCTGTCATCAAAATATCATGAGTTTCTAGATGTTTTTGATCGAGCTCAATTGAATAAACTACTTTCTCATTGCTTCTACGATCATAAAATCGAGCTCATCAGTGATTCAACATCTTCTCACTGTTGAGTTTATTAAATGTTCTCTGTTAAACTTCTGAAAGTAAAGAAGTACTTAAACGAGAATCTGTCGAAGAAATTCATCACTTCTAGTCAAATCTTCTATTTCTTCTTCGTTCTATTCGCTTTCAAAGTAAATAAAGATCTTTGATTCTGCGTGAACTATCAAAAGTTAAATGTCATTTTCAAAAGAAATAAATATTCTCTATCGCTGATAAACAAGATCATTGATAAAATAGTGAATTGCAAGCATCTGACTAGATTGAACATCATATCAGCGTTCAACAAACTTCAAATGCATCTCGATAGCAAGAATTACATCACTTTTATCACTGCTTTAAAAGCATATAAATACAAGATGCTATTATTCAAACTGACTAATGAATCAACCTTCTTTCAGCAATATATAAATGATGTTCTATGAAACTTTCTGAATGACTTTTGTCATGTTTATCTAGATGACATTCTCATCTATAGCAAAACGAGAAAGAAACATGAAGATCACGTCAAACTAGTATTGAGTCAACTACGCGAAGTTGAACTGCAGATGAATATTCAAAAGTGCGAATTTAATGTAGAAGAGACTGTCTTTCTAGAAGTCATTGTATCAGAACTAGATCTTCGTATGAATCTCAGCAAAGTGACAGTCATAGTCAGCTGAATCACTTCAATCAATCTAAAAGAAATTCAGAACTTCGTGAGATTTGTTAACTTCTATCGTCGTTTCATTAAGAACTTCTCGAAACTAGTTAAATCATTCATTCAGCTGACAAGAAAAAACACGTCTTTTGTTTGAAATGAGATCTGTCTTTAAGTCTTTGACAATCTAAAGAAACAAGTCAGCTCAATCTCAGTACTTCGTCACTTCAATCTCAAACAACAAGCTATTCTGAAGATTGATGCTTCAAACTATGTAAAAGATGAAATACTATCTCAGTACAATGATGAGAAAGTTCTTCATTCGATGATCTTCTACAGTAAAAGCATGATTCTCGCTGAAATCAATTATCACATCTATGACAAGAAATTGCTAGTCATTATTTGATGCTTCGAACACTGACGACTCGAGCTGAAGTGCATTGAACTACTCATTCAAATATTCATTGATCATCAAGCTTTGAAGATCTTCATGAAAAATAAACAGTTGAGTCGATGACAAGTCAACTATCTGAACATTTTGTCAAAGTTCAACTTTCAGATCATCTTTAAATCAGGCAAAATGAATATTAAAGTCGATGCTTTAACTTGAATGTCTCTAACAAACATTTCTGAATCAGCTCAATGACTTGAAGATCATTTTCAGACTATTCTGATCTTCAATAGAGTCGATGTTCTACTTGTTGAATCAAAAGCAAATCTCTATCAGCGAATGCATATGATCAATCAAATGAATGAGCTCTGCAATGAATATAGACAAGCTATAAATGAGAACAAGCTCAAATTTCATATCACTAAATTGAAGAACTGCGAAATCATTGACAGCGTTCTCTTTAGAAAAGACTTACTGTGAGTTCTTGAGAATATGCATACGAAACTGCTACAAGAAGTGCATGATCAATCTTCAATCTCTCATCTCGACAATAAACGAATCATTGATCTAGTTCAGCGTTTCTACTATTGATCAGATCATCAAGCTACTATTCAACGATACATTTAAAACTATCATGCTTGTCAGCGAAGCAAAGTCTCTAAAGATAGCATCAATGAACTTCATCATTCTCTCTTGATTTCACTGAAACGCTGAAAAGATATAGCTATAAACTTCATCACTGAACTATCTCTGTCAGAAGACTATAACGTCATTTGCACAATCATATGTCATCTCATCAAAGAACATCACTATGTTTTCTGTCATTGAGAAGACGATGACATCTCAGTCGAAAAAACGATTTGAATCATGCTATGAAACGTCTATCAACTGCATAACTTACTCAGTTCTATTGTTTCGAACAGAGACTCTCAATTCATATCAACTATGTGAAAGAGTTTTTGCAAGCGACTGAGAATCACAGCTAGTCTATTCACAGTCTATCATTTGAAGATCAACAATCAGACGAAACGAGTCAATCAAGACGTTGAACGCGAACTTAGAATCTACTGCAATTACATGCAGAACGACTGAGTCAAATGAATATCTATGATGAAATTCAGCGACAATTTCAATATCTTCTCGATCATCTCAATGATTTCTTTCTACTTCAATAAAGAATTTCATTCTCGAATGAGTTTCAATTCAGATACAACTGACTACAAAACAACTCGTGAACGATTTAAAGCTAGAAAAGCAGACGATATTATCATTTGAATGAAAGAGCTACTGAGCTTCGATCGTCAACAATTGAAAAAGACGAAGCTGATCATCGAAGTTCAGATTAATAAACATAGACGAAACATCATCTATGAAGTAGATGACTGAGTTTGACTATCTTTCAGAAACGTCAAGACAACGAGACTCTGCAAAGATTTGAAAGACAAACAACTAGAATCATATCAAATCACTGTTAAAGCGAAGATCTTCTATCATCTTCATCTATCAGTCAGCATGAAGCATCTGCATTCAATGTTCAGCTTGAAGCTACTGCAATCGTATTTAGAAGATCTTCTATCAGAACAGCATGCAGAATCTCTCAGACTCATCATTATTGATGATGATGATGATGAACATTGAAAGATAGATGACATTCTAAACTTCAGACGCTATCGAGGTTGAATACAGTACAAGGTCAAATGAAAAGATCTAGATAGAGATAATGAATGATACTATGTTAATAAAGATGAATTCAATGACTTTGAGAAAGTTTTGAACGAATTTCATGCGTTATACTCAAGAAAGTCACGTTAGTATCGAAATAACTCAATAAGAAAGCAAGCAAACGAACAACATTCATGCAAACATGAATTTTCGAAGAGAGAGATAATGTTACGAGCGTATCAAGGCTGAATAAAGCTAGTCAGTGTCTCTAGCTCAGATCTGACTCAGTTTCTATTTTCTTTCATCAACAACTCTTTGTTTAACATCATTTTTCTTTCTACATCACATTCTACTCGTGTCACAAACACATTTTCTTCAAGCTTAGCGCAGTCTCTGAATATTACTTAAATAGAAGCTTTTGTACTCATCTTCTTCTGTATTCTTAATATTCAGTTATAGCTATCTTTAAAGATCAAGCACTATTCAATTCTGACTTTCGCTGATTGACTTATCTAGACACGATTCTGACATTAAGTTACTATTCATGATCGAGTTCATCAACAATAATGCTTTGTTCTCAGTCATTTTCTCGATTTCTTTCTTTCTAAACAAAGACTTTCATTCTCATATGAGCTTTGAACTTAATGTCATCAAATATGAAAGTTCTCATGAACGCTTGCAAACGACTAAAGTTGAGAATATATCTGAACGTATGAACAAAACACTGAAGTTTGTTTGCGAGTCGCTAGTCAAAACACGAAAACAAATGATGAAACAAGTCAATAAACATAGAAAAGAAGTTGATTATAAAATCAAATCAAAAATGTTTCTGAATGAAAGAAACATCATTACAGCGAAATCTTTCAAGAAGCTAAATGACAAAATGCTCAATTCTTTCATCAATTTAGATTTCATCAACTCTTCATATAAACTGAAATTATCAGAGTTTATGCATGTTCATGATGTATTTCATTCTGATCTGCTTCGCTCTGTCGTCGACGACTTCTTGTCTGATCAAAAGAATGAATTCTCAGATTCAATAGTGATAAATGACGAAAATGAGTGAAAAATTGATGATATATTGAATTTTCGTCGATATTAAAGACGACTTCAGTATAGAGTCAAATGAAATGACTATGACAATGATCTCAATTGATACAACGCTGATGACGACAAATTTATGAACGCTCAGAAGATCGTTGATGATTTTCATATTTAATACTTGAACAAATCGCGCTAATCAACAATTCAATCAATCAATTGAGTTAAGCAGAAAATACATTTATGCGAACATAAATCATTGAAGAGAGAGAGTAATGTTACGATTCTAGTCTTGTCAGACTCAGTCTTTTAGTCTTGTCAAATTTATTCTCGCTTTGTCATCTTGACTAGTTTCTATTGAGTCTAGCGTCGACTGAGAAACACATATATGTAATCAGCTTCTTTTCTGTAGCTATCTTTCTTTCTTAGCATTTATCTTCTAGTTAAATGACACTCATATTGACTCGCTTTATGCTGATTTCTAACAATAGTGATAAATGATGAAGACAAATGAAAAGTGAAGCACATACTGAACTTCAGGCACTACAGAAGATGACTGCAATATCGTGTCAATTGAAAAGACTATGACGTCGATCTACATTGATACAATGTTGATGAAAATGAGTTCAAAGACTGCTTAAAGATTATAAATGACTTTCATCAGAAGTATTTGAACAAATCAAAGTAGAAATCAACTCAACAAGAATTGATCAATCAAACTGCAGCAATGAGAACATTGTTAAATGAAGAAAGAGAGTAATGTTGCAAGCATGCATCTCTGATACTTCTGATTAGTCTGATTAGTCTAACATAAACTAGTATAAAGCTGTGAGTAGAGCTGTTGTTGACACGCTAGCGATCTAGCGTATCTTCATGAGTAAAACTCACGTTGTGTTGCATCTTCTTTCTACTTCAGCTTTAAACTTCTAGTTAGAATACACTCATATGATTCACTTTATGCAGACTCATAACAAATCTGTAGTGTCAGAAGAAATAAAGCTTTGATTATTCTTGAAGAGATTGTTCACAGATGATTGAGTCATAGCGAAGAATTGACGATCAAGTGAAGAACAATGTTTAATAGTATGTAGTGAGATTGTTTGTTAAAGTGTTTAGTCTTCAAAGAAGAGTGTTACTGATTTGAAAGAATTTTTTGTAATTCTCAAGCAATCAATGAAGATTCTTTATCGTTGATTCTATTAATTGATTTGAACTGATGCTACTGACTGAGCGATAGATTTTCTAGCAATCATATGATCATATGTTTTCGTTGATTCTATTGATTTCTTGATGTTGTTCTGTCTTTCTGTCAGAACTCAGATCTATGAGAGTCAAAGTTCTTCAGAGAATAGAGAACAGACACGAGAACTATTCTTCAACGCTATCATCAAGCTCTCAGACGAGAATCTGAGCCTACGAGAAACTTTACTGCCGATTCTCAGAAGCACTGAGTCTACGAGAATTTCTACCGCCGATTCTCAGAGACTCTGAGCCTACAAAAGTTCAAGTCATATACAAATCTTGATGTTTCATCAATGATAAAAGTTCAAGTCACATATGATCTTCGAGAGATTTTACATGAATCGCATGTAATCTCGCTGATCTCATTGACAATGCTTGAGCTTAGTCTTCTGAATATATAAAGAAGAGTTTGCTTCTGTATTTCGTAGCCTAGTGTTAACTTTCTATACGAATAGATATTACTAAGCTACTATCAAATTTGATCGTATTATCTACGTGCATATTCTCTAGTGTGACTGCGCGTTTCTTGAGCTACTCACAATTTCGATGTTCTTGATCATCAGATACACAAATTTCTTTATATTCATCTTGTTGTCAATCAAGTGAACTTAAATGAGTAATGAGATCAGTATTATGTGATTAACAAATTCTTAAAGTAATGTTGAGATCATGTCTAGAAACTAATCAGAGTGCGTGCGTGATTAGAATGTTTAATCTATAAAGATAGTTATAACTAAGACTTTAAGAATACAGAAGAAAGAAGATACAAAAGATAAGAAAAACACGCTCTATATAGTAGTTACTCAGATCAACGCTAGTCTCAAAGAGAACGTGTTGAAACACAAGAAAGATGTTGATTTGAAAGATGTTTGCAACACAAAGAAATGTATTTGTCATAGAAATCTGTTGATCACTTATAACACAAAGAAGTGTGTTTGTTTAAAAGACAATAAAAGCTGATTAGAAGATGCTAGAGAAGAAAAAAGATGCTGAGTCATATCTGAGTCAAATCTGAGTCAGATCTAGATCAGATCTCAACTAAATCATTGACTAGTTCTAATCAATATACAGTGAACTCGCTAGCGTTTACTGTGAATTGATTAAAGTTAAAGCTTTGATCTTATTCAATTCTGACACATTCATAATACTCGACTCGATTGATTGAATTGTTGATTAGCGCGATTTATTCAAGTATTGAATATGAAAATCATTAATGATTTTCTGAATGTTCATAAATTCATCATCATCAGTGTTGTATCAATTGAGATCATTGTCATAGTCATTTCATTTAACTTTATACTGAAGTCATCTTTGATATCAACGAGAATTTAATATATCATCGATTTCTCACTTGTCTTCGTCGTTTATCACTATTGAATTTGAGAATTTATTCTTTTGATCAGACAAGAGATCAGAATGAAATATATTATGAACATACATAGACTCTGATAATTTCAGTTTATATGAAGAGTCAACGAAATCTAGATTAATGAAAGAATCGAGCATTTTGTCATTTAGCTTCTTGAAAGATCTCGCTGTAATGATGTTTCTTTCATTCAGAAACATCTTTGATTTAATCTTATAATCAACTTCTTTTCTATGTTTATTGACTTGTTTCATCATTTGTTCTCATGTTTTGACTAGCAACTCGCAAGCAAACTTCAATGTTTTGTTCATATGTTCAGATATATTCTTGACTTTAGTCATCTGCAAGCGTTCACGAAAACTTTTATATTCAATGACATTGAATTCAAAGCTCATACAAGAATGAAAGTCTTTATTTAGAAAGAAAGAAGTTGAGAAGATAACTGAGAACAAAGCATTATTGTTGATGAACTCAATCATGAGTAGTAGCTTAGCTCAGTCATTCTGCATGTATGAACAGAAGAATTGAAGTTATCTTTCAACGTCTTGATTGACTCATTCACTTTGATCATCAATTTGAAAGTGATAGATTGTAAAGAGTCAAAGGTTAATATCTAGTCTTTTGCAAAGTAACTTTCATAAAATAAAGATAAATTGAGAATCTCAATTCAAAACAATGAAATTAAGTAAATCATGTATTTAATATATTCACTGAAGCATTAGCTCAGCTGTTTTTTCTGCTGTGATCTTCTCATTATCAGTGAAGCAAGAAATATAATGTCGTTTCTTTAATAGTTTACATATCATTGTTAGTATGACGTTTTTGCCTTTTGAAGAAAATAAGTCGATGATGAAATTCATAACTATGTTCTTTCATTGCTGTTTAAGTATGAATAAAGAATGTAGTAATTCATTAAATTTATTTCAAGAAGTCTTTAATTGCTGACAAATGTAACAGTTTTGAATATATTGATTTATTGTCTTTCGCATTGAAGATCAATAGTAGTATCTTCTTATGATCTTCATTGTTCTGAGAATTTCGAAATGATTAATAGAAGATTGATCATGAACTTCTTAAATTAACTTCATTTGAAGATGCTCATCAAAGAAAACTTATAGAAGATCACTTTGATATAGTATTTCATTCTGAACTCAACAATCTCTTAATTTAATATCTTCATATTAAGCTTCATCTTTTAATACAACTTCACGAAGTAGAATACAATTTTTGTTGATTCTGTTAACTTCTAGAATCAATTAATAAATTGATTCATCGTTCTCTTTCTTTTCTAGATCAACAATTTTCATTCAATTCAACGTGAGAATTGTAGTTTGCTGATAGCAACATCATTCATTCTCAAGACTTCTAGAAACTGAATTGACTTAATGAATTAATGCATCGACTTTAATGTTTTATTTATCTGAGCAATACATGATTTTGAAGTTGAAGTCAACGAGCTTTTATACTCAATGCATTTGACATCTACTTAGCTCGCTTAGCGTCATCTCAGAAAGTCAAAGGTACGCATAGGAAGCTCTTACTAGGCCACGTTGCTAATGTAACATAGAACTGCGAGAATTTGTAGATGAGCCTCCTAAGACGAACGCCAAATCGGCCATCAATAGCTCTAGCTCAGTTATGCAGATGACACCTGAATTGAGTGATTAGCTAGGACTACTGCACGTTCGCGAAGATAATGATGCTCTCAGTATAGACATTGCGACTGGTGATGTCAAGAATGCAGTTCGGTTTCCGGCAAAGCTATTAATTGACTACAATAGAAATATTCTACCTCAATAAGGACTGCTCGGAAGCTGCGAGATGAAAG
>JAABUS010001029.1_pt1 | contig 64729 bp, 62 predicted proteins | sample 5560161 | NCBI WGS metagenome assembly JAABUS01 (sample SAMN10711885, study PRJNA513376) | rock metagenome | isolation source: Antarctica rocks | place: Antarctica: Victoria Land, Trio Nunatak nord | collected 2016-01-04
GCCTCGGCGGGCTGTCCGGCCGGTCCCGGCGCTGGCAGAACGGATTCGTGCGCTCGTACGCGTTGTCCATGATGGCAGGGACGCTGGCGCTGGTCCTCGCCCTGCTCCTGGTGAGGTATGCGTGAGCGGACAGGGAGTGAGGATCGCAGGCATGCAGCCAGGCACGAGCCGCGAGGCGACAGGGAGTGAGGATCGCAGCCCTGCAGCGAGGGACGAGCGCAAGGGCGAGGATCGGAGCGACCGCGGAGCCGAGCAATCCGGTTCTGTGCCGAGGACCGGAGCGATCGCGGAGGCGAACCGATGACACCGATGGGAAACCCTTTGCTGTTGCTGATGATCGCCGTGCCCCTGCTCGGGGCGACGGCGATGGCGTTCGGCAAGCGGATCCCCGAGCGCACCGCGAAGACCATCGCGCTGCTGGTGTCGCTGGTGCCGCTGGCGCTCGTCGTCGTGCTGTGGATCGGGTTCAAGCGGGACATGTCGAACCCCTACGCGGGAATGCCGACGCCCACCGCCACCCCACCGGCCAGCCTGGCTCCGCTGTTCTCGCAGACGTTCTCGGTGGATTGGATTCCCTCCTTCGGCATCAGGTTCTCCCTCGGGGTCGACGGCATCTCGCTGGTGATGATCGCCCTGATCGCCCTGCTGGTGCCGATCGTGCTGGGCGCCTCCTGGGAGGAGAGGCTGCCGGCCGGGCGCGGCACTGCCGGCTACTTCGGCCTGCTGCTTGCCCTGGAGAGCGCCATGATCGGCGTCTTCGCCGCGACGGACGTGTTCCTGTTCTACGTGATGTTCGAGGTCATGCTGATCCCGATGTACTTCCTGATTGGCGCCTACGGCGGCGTGCGGCGCGCATACGCCGCCACCAAGTTCTTCCTGTACTCGTTGTTCGGTGGTCTGCTGATGCTGGCCAGCATCATCGGCATCTACGTCGCCAGCGCAGGCATCCGCCCCGAGGGCGGCACCCTGGACTGGGCGGAGCTGCGGAAAATCGCTCCGCAGATCCCGTTGTCCAGCCAGCTGTGGATCTTCGCCGGCTTCGCCATCGCATTCGCCATCAAGGCGCCGCTGGTGCCGCTGCACACCTGGCTGCCCGACGCGGGCGCCGAGGCGCCGGTCGGAGCCGGAACCCTGCTGGTCGGCGTGCTGGACAAGGTGGGCACCTTCGGTTTCCTGCGGATCTGTCTCCCGTTGCTGCCTCTGGCGTCGGTGAAACTCGCCTGGCTGATGCTGCTGCTGGCAGTGATCGGCATCGTCTACGGGGCGATCGTCGCCGCCGGGCAGACGGACCTGAAGCGATTCGTCACCTACACCTCGATCGCCCACTTCGGCTTCATCGCGATGGGCTGCTTCGTGTTCACCAGCCAGGCCGTCGCGGGCGCGGTGCTCTACATGGTGAACCACGGTCTGGCGACCGGACTGCTGTTCCTGGCGGTCGGCATGTTGACCGCCAGGGGCGGATCCCGGTTGACCGCCGACTACGGCGGCGTGTGGAAGGTGGCGCCGATCCTCGGCGGCATGTTCCTGATCGGATCCCTTGCCACCATTGCGGTCCCCGGCACCAACTCGTTCATCTCAGAGTTCCTGGTGCTGCTGGGATCGTTCCGGACCCAGCCGGTATGGGCGAGCATCGCCACGGTCGGCATCGTGCTGGCCGCCGTGTACATGCTGTGGATATTCCAGCAGGTGTTCACCGGGCCGGTGCGCGGACGCGGCGTGATCGGCGACGCCGTCGACGGTTCGACCCCGGCGCAGCAGCTTCCCGGGCAACCGCGGGCCGGTGCCCGGCGCCCGGGCTCGTCGCCAGAGTGGGCTGTCGCTGCGCCAGCCGGATCCTCGGTGACCACGCCGGCGCCGGGCGATGAGTGGGCCGTCACGACGCCGGCCGGATCCTCGGTGACCAGGACTGCTGCGGTGGCCGTGCAGCCTGGGGCGGCCGTGCAGCCTGGGGCGGCCGTGCAGCCTGGGGCGGCCGTGCAGCATCCAACGACCGTGCAGCGTCCAGTGACCGAGGCCCTCACCGACCCGCACGGCAGTCCGGCGGTCGACGGGTCCCATCCGGTGAGCCGTCCCTTGGCACTGTTCAAGGATCTGTCCAAGCGGGAGATCGCTGTACTGAGCCCGCTGGTGATCCTGGTCGTGTTCCTCGGCGTCTATCCGAAGCCGGTTCTCGACGTGATCAGCCCTACCGCGGTGCGGACCGTCGTCGACAGCGGGCACTCGGCAGTGCTGGGTGGGACGGCGCAGGCGCCGCAGGAGGAGAACAAGTGACATCGATCCTGTTGGTCACTGCACCCACCGACGCCATCGCGGCGCCGGCCGTCGACCTGCGGGCGGTGTTGCCGGTGCTGATCGTGCTCGGCGGCGCCTGCCTCGGGGTGCTGGTGGAGGCCGTCCTGGGCCGCAGGATCCGGTACCAGGCGCAAATTGTCGTCACCGGATTGTCCATCGTGGGGGCCGGCGCCTTCACCGTCCTGGGCGCCACCGACAAGCACTACGCGGTAACCTTCGCCGGGTCGATCGCCGTCGACAGCGCCACCTATGTGAGCTGGGGTGTGCTGCTGGTCCTGGCGCTGGCATCGGTGCTGCTGATGGCCGACCGGGTGTCCGAGCCGGGTGGCGCCTTCGTCGCGCAGGCGTCGGTACGGGTCGGCTCGTCCCGGGACAGGCTGGCCACAGCGACCGCCGTGCCCATGCAGACGGAAGTATTTCCGCTCACCCTGTTCGCGGTCGGCGGCATGCTGGTGTTCCCGGCGGCGTCCGATCTGTTGACGCTGTTCGTCGCACTGGAGGTGCTGTCGCTTCCGCTGTACCTGCTGTGCGGTCTGGCCCGCCGTCGCCGGCTGATCAGCCAGGAGGCCGCGGTCAAGTACTTCCTGCTGGGAGCGTTCACCTCGGCGATCCTGCTGTACGGCATCGCCCTGATCTACGGGTATGCCGGCACCATCAAGTTCTCCGGCATCAGGGCCGCGGCGTCGGTGGCCAGCGGCTCCGACGTGCTGCTGATCGTGGGTATCGCGCTGCTGGTAGTCGGACTGCTGTTCAAGGCATCGGTCGGCCCGTTCCACCTGTGGACGCCCGACGTGTACCAGGGCGCACCCACTCCGGTGACGGCATTCATGGCCGCCTGCACCAAGTTGGCCGCGTTCGCCGCGATGCTGCGGGTGATGATGGTCGCCCTGGAACCCATGGTGTGGACCTGGCGGCCGGTGCTGTGGGTGGTCGCCATCGCCTCGATGCTGATCGGCGCGGTGCTGGGCATCACCCAGACGGATCTCAAACGGATGCTCGCCTATTCGTCGGTCGCGCACGCCGGGTTCCTGATCCTTGGGGTGATGGCGGTGTCCGAGCGCGGCGCCTCCGGGACCCTGTTCTACCTGCTCACCTATGGCCTGTCGACCATCGGTGCGTTCGCCATCGTCACCCTGGTCCGCAAGGGCAGCTCAGAGGCATCCCACGTCGCCGACTGGGCCGGGCTTGCGAAGCGGTCCCCGGTGCTGGCGGCGACCATGAGCCTGTTCCTGCTGTCGTTCGCCGGTATTCCGCTGACCAGTGGGTTCATCGGCAAGCTCAGCGTTTTCACCGCCGCCTCCTCGGCCGGAATGGTGCCGTTGGTGGTGGTGGGGATGGTCGCCACGGCGATTACCGCATTCTTCTATCTGCGCATCGTCGTGTTGATGTACTTCTCCGAGCCGGTGGCGGGGGAGAACGCACCGCACGTGGTAGTACCCGGCGGCTTCACCGCGGTGGTGATCGGCGCGTGCGCGATCGCGACGGTGGTGCTCGGCGTCATCCCGAGTTGGGGCCTGGACATGCTCACGGTGACGGTGCCCTTCCTTTCCTGAACCAATCGCGGCTATGCTGGGTGAACATACGTTCGAACGGGAATTCCGATGACCGAGCCGAACTGGCGGCGCCGGCTCAGCAACGGCGTCTGCTCCGCACTGCGCCGATGACTTCGCGTCCTGACCGTGCGTGCCCGGTGACGGGACCGCCTGCCCGATCTGCTCCGATTCTGTTTCCCGTCGGCTCCTGAGCCGTCGGCCGCGTTGGTATCACTCTTGGTAGCATGTAGCCATGGCCATGACTCTCCGACTCGACGAGACCGAGACTGTGGCGCTACGTCGGCGCGCGGAGTTGGAGTCGCGGTCGATGCAAGAGGTGGCCAGACAGGCGGTGCGCGAGTACATCGACCGCCACAGCAGAACGGATCTGCTCGAGCAGGTGCTGGCGGAGGAGATTCCGCGCTTCACCGAGGCATTGGATCGGCTCGGACGGTGATCTACCTCAGCGTCGAGGACCTTGTTCTGGTCGCTGAGAGGGTCATCGGACCGAACCTGATACGTGACCAGGGATTGTTGTCGTCTGCTGCTGCGCGGCCGCAGGCAAGCGCATTCGGCGAGGATGCTTACTCCAGGCTTCCTGAGAAGGCTGCGGCACTGCTGCATTCGGTGGCGATGAACCACGCCCTCATCGACGGCAACAAGCGGCTGGCCCTGGCGGCAGCGATCGCGTTCCTTGGTCTGAACGGGTGGCGTCTGACCCTGACCAACGACGCGGCATACGATCTGGTCATAGCCGTCGCTTCCGGAGCGATCAGAGACGTTGCAACGATTGCCGCTGCAATCTGGGACAACATCGAGTCGCGCGCTTGACCCGGTCTACTTGACCGGACTTTCCAGGTCTGCAATGCGCTGCTCCAGTAGCTTCCGTTCGGCAGCATTGTCGGTCAGTTCCAGCGCCCGCCGGTTCGCGGCAAGTGCTGCGTCAGTACGCCCGAGCCGGACCCAGAGGTCAGCGCGGGTGGCATGGAACAGGTGGTACCCGTCCAGGTCCAGCCCCTCGATCTGGGCCAGAGCCGTTGCCGGGCCCGCGATCTCGGCGACCGCAACGGCGCGGTTCAGCGTCACCACCGGACTCGGATCCATCGCCAGCAGCTGATCGTAAAGCGCCAGAATCTGCCCCCAATCGGTGTCGCCAGCCTCGGCCGCATCGCTGTGCACGGCGGCGATCGCCGCCTGGATCTGGTACGGGCCGGGGGCATTGCGGCGCAGACACCAGCGGACGACGGCTTGACCCTCCTCGACCTGAGCCCGATTCCAGCGACCGCGGTTCTGATCAGGAAGCAGCACCATCGCGCCGTCACCGGACGTTCGTGCAGGGCGCCGGGAATCGGTGAGCAACAGCAATGCCAGCAGACCCTTCGCCTCCGGCTCGTCGGGCATCAGCTCGGCCAGCACCCTGGCCAGCCGGATCGCCTCTGTGCACAGGTCCGCCCGCACCAGATCGGCGCCCGCGGTGGCCGTGTGACCCTCGTTGAACACCAAGTAGATGACGGCCAACACGGCCGACAACCGCTGCGGGAGTTCGGTTCCGGCGGGAACCCGGTAAGCGATCCGGGCAACGCGGATCTTGTTCTTCGCCCGGACCAATCGTTGCGCCATCGTCGGCTCGGCGACCAGGAACGCCCGAGCGATCTCGGCGGTCTGCAGACCGCCGAGCAACCGCAGCGTCAGGGCAATCTGCGCCGGCCGTGCCAGCGATGGATGGCAGCAGGTGAAGATGAGCTTCAGGCGATCGTCGTCCACCGGCTCCTCCGAATCGGCGCCGGTCAGCGCCGTGTCGGCCGCATCTGCCGCGGTGTGGTCAGCGCGGGCCTGCAGCAGTGCGGCTTCTGCGTACCGGTTGTCGCGGGACGCCTCGCGGCGGAGCCGGTCGATGGCGTGATTGCGGGCCGTCACGGTGATCCATCCACCGGGATTCGGTGGCGTGCCTGAGTCCGGCCATCGCCGCACGGCGGTGACGAACGCCTCCTGAACTGCCTCCTCGGCGATGTCGATGTCACCGAAGATGCGGGTCAGGGCAGCCACCACCCGGCCGTATTCCTCCCGAAAGATCCGGGAGAGGGCAGCGCGGTCGACTCCGGGAACGATCATCGCCGGGAGTTCGGTGCGGTGGTCGGGTCCGGCTCGGCTCAGGCTTGTGGCTCGTCCCCGAACGGACGGACCTCGACCGGCCCCTCGCACGCCGCCGAAGCCTTACGGGCCCAGCCCAGCGCGGCGTCCAGGTCGTCAGCGTTGATCACCCAGAAGCCGCCCAGTTGTTCCTTGGTCTCGGCGTAGGGCCCGTCCGTGGTGACCGGCGAGCCGTTCTCGGTGCGGACGACGGTGGCGGTGCTCGGCGGGTGCAGCCCGCCGGCGAAGACCCAGGCTCCTGCACTCCTCAGCTCGTTGTTCACGTCTTCCACCTGCTGGTAGATGCGCTGCATGTCGACGTCCGAAGGGGCCTCGTCTGCCTCATTCATGAATACGGAGAGCAGGTACTGGGACTGAGTGGCCATCAGATTCTCCTTCGCTGTGGGGCGGCCCGGATGCCCGCCCTCATCCTGTCCACGAACGGGATCGCCGGAATCGACAGCCGGGACCAGAAATTTTCCAGGACTCACGTAGCGCCTCCGTCCCCGGTCACTCGGCCGGCGCGGTGCCAAACATGGAACAGTGCCAAACATGGAACGGTGCCAAACATGGAACAGGGTCACCCCACATCCTGTCCAGCTGGTCCGGGTCGTGCCTGCACGAGGTACACACCCGGAGTGATGGTGAACTGGACGGTGACCTCGGCCACACGCCGCGAGCCGACCACGGCGGTGTCCTGCGCCCCGGCATCGACCCCATCCGGGTCCGGCTCTCCGAAACGGCGCGTCATCCCTGTCCGCCGGATGAGGTGGAACCGCCTGACCTGCGCCGGCCGCCCCGATGCCGAGATCATTTGACCGCATCGGGCGCGGGCGGCCGTGGGCCGGTGTCATAGGCTCGTGGTGTGAACGCGCCGACGGCTCTCGCCGGTATCGAGCTCGCCGACCCGGCACTGGCCGCCCGGGTCGCCGACGGTCTGGTGCGCGTCGAGAGGCTCCTGCAGTCCGAGGTGGTCAGTGAATTCGGATTCGTCACCGAGGCCGCCTCGCATTTGATGCAGGCCGGCGGCAAGCGATTCCGGCCACTGTTCACCCTGGTGGCCGCCGGGGTGGGGCCGGCGCCCGGGTCCGACGAGGTGGTCACCGCAGCCGCCGTGGTGGAACTGATCCACCTGGCGACGCTGTATCACGACGACGTGATGGACGAGGCCGACATCCGGCGCGGCGCGAAGTCGGCGAACGCGCGATGGGACAACTCGATTGCCATCCTGACCGGGGACTTCCTGTTCGCGCACGCGTCCAGGCTGGTGGCCGGGTTGGGTCCGGAGGCGGTGCGGATCATCGCCGAGACGTTCGCCGAACTGGTGACCGGGCAGACTCGCGAGACCATCGGCCCGGGCGTGGATCAGGATCCGATCCAGCACCACCTGCAGGTGCTCAACGAGAAGACGGCGGCGCTGATCGACACCTCTGGCAGATACGCCGGAATGTTCTCCGGCGCCGCGGATTCCGAGGTGCAGGCGCTTCGTCGCTATGGCCGGGCCATCGGGGTGGCGTTCCAGATCTCCGACGACATCATCGATCTGACCTCGTCCGACTCCGGGAAAACCCCCGGGACAGACCTCCGCGAGGGTGTACCCACATTGCCGGTGCTGTACACGCTGGCAGACCCGGACGTCGATCGCCGGCTGGTGACGCTGGTGTCCGCGCCGATCTCCTCGGACGCCGAGATCGCCGAAGCCGTTGCGCTTCTGCGGGTCTCGCCGGGGATGACGCTTGCCCGCCGCACCCTCGGAGAGTATGCGGAGTCCGCTCAGGCAGCGCTGGCGGAGCTGCCGTCGTCGGCCGCGGTGGACGCGCTCGGATCGCTGGTCACGTTCGTGATGGACCGCTCGCGGTAGAGCCGGCTGGCCGGCGACCGGAGCCCGGAAACTCCCCGGGTTCAGTTGCTCGGTCCCCGGCGGCTGCCGGCGCCGCTGACCCGCATCTGCGAAAGGACAGTGATCGACCCCGATCCGGGTTTGCGGCCGGCGCGCAGGACCGGTTCTTCCCGTCGAGTTCCAGCGGTCGCTGGCTCGGATGCGACTCGGGCTCGAGGTCGATGCCCTGCCGGGTGGCCATCTGATGGCACTGGCCCAGTCGGCGGCCTGGCGAATGATCTGCTCGGCGTCCGAGCGGATCGCACCCTCGGACCGCGGTCTGTCGCCCTGTAACGGCATCGAACACTGGGCGGGGTTCCGGCGCCGGGACCGGAAGGTGGGAACATGGAACGATCCCGCTCGGTTGACCTGGCTGGACCCGTCCGCGCCGATTCCCGGAGGCATGCAATGCCGACCCTGAGCATCCCGAACGACGCCGACCCGAAGTTCGCCGATTACTCCGCGCCCGAACGGTTGGTCAGCACGCAGTGGCTCGCCGACCATCTCGGTACCCCTGATCTGGTGGTGGTGGAGAGCGACGAGGACGTGCTGCTCTACGAAACCGGGCACATTCCGGGAGCCATCAAGGTCGACTGGCACACCGATCTCAACGACGCTGTCACCCGCGATTACCTGGATGCTGATGCCTTCGCGGAGTTGATGTCCCGCAAGGGGATCAGCCGCGAGGACACCATCGTGATCTACGGAGACAAGTCCAACTGGTGGGCCGCGTACGCACTGTGGGTCTTCAGCCTGTTCGGGCACGCCGACATCCGGTTGCTGGATGGCGGGCGGGCGAAATGGCAGGCGGAGGGGCGACAGCTGACCACCGACGCTCCCGATCGCGCCCCAGCCGATTATCCGGTAGTCGAACGGTCCGACTCCGCGATCCGGGCGTTCCTCCCGGAAGTACTCGGCCACCTCGGCCAGCCGATGATCGACGTCCGCAGCCCCGCGGAGTACACCGGCGAACGCACCCACATGCCGGACTACCCGGAAGAAGGGGCGCTGCGGGGCGGACACATCCCCGGCGCACAGTCGGTGCCATGGGCGCGCGCCGCCAACGAGGACGGCACCTTCAAGTCCGCCGACGAGCTGGCCGCCATCTACATCGACGAGAAGGGGCTCCGGCCCGGCGACGACGTCATCGCCTACTGCCGGATCGGGGAGCGATCCAGCCATACCTGGTTCGTCCTCACCCACCTGCTCGGTTTCGACAAGGTGCGCAACTACGACGGATCCTGGACCGAATGGGGAAACGCCGTCCGGGTTCCGATCGTCAAGGGCGACCAGCCGGGTGACGTTCCGGTGCGGGCATGAGCACCGGTGTGACAGCGCCCCCGGCGTCCGATCTGCCGGCGGCCCTTCAGGAGATCGTTGACGACTTCGCGGCTCTGGGCAATCCCGACCGGTTACAGCTGTTGCTCGACTTCAGCAAGGAACTGCCGCCACTTCCGGCGAAGTACGCCAAGAACCCGGAGTTGCTCGAGCCGGTTCCGGAATGCCAGTCGCCGATATTCCTGATCACCGAGGTGTCGGGATCCGGACCACAGGGCACCGTCCACGTGCATTTCAGCGCGCCGCCGGAGGCGCCCACCACCAGGGGCTTCGCCGGCATCCTGCACGAAGGGTTGGACGGCCTTGCGGTGCAACAGGTTCTGGACGTTCCGGCCGACCTGCCGATGCGATTGTCACTGGCGGACGCCGTCAGTCCGTTGCGGCTGCGAGGCATGAGCGGCATGCTCGGCAGGATCCAGCGTCAGGTGCGGCAGAAATCCGGTCACCGTCCATCCGCTGCCGGCTGAGGCGAGGTCCGGTGACGCCGCCAGATGCCGGCATTTCGGTCGATCAGGAGTGACCAACGCCCCAGTACGCTTGACCGGTGCCAGAGCCCATCGATCTCGACGAGAGATTTGCCCAGTTCAGCCAGGCCTGGTCCCCCAAGGTGATCGCCCGCCTCAACGACTACGAGATCAAGGTGGTTCGGCTGGACGGCGAGTTCGTCTGGCATGCCCATCCGGACACCGACGAGCTCTTCCTGGTGCTCGATGGGCAGCTGACCATCCAGCTGCGGGCGGCCGACGGTGGTGATGTGCGTGTCGGCCCGGGCCAGATGTTCGTGGTACCCCGAGGCGTGCAGCACTGCCCGCGAACAGACGGGGAGGTCCGCGCGGTGCTCATCGAACCTGCCGGCGTCGTCAACACCGGCGATGCCGGGGGAGCACTGACCGCCGAGTACGACGATTCGCTGGCCGGGGCGGCAGATCGGCCGGCCGAAGTTGACTGACCCAACAAGATAGGCGGCTGTCCTTACTAGCGCCCCGGGCTGACGGGCGCGCGATCGAGAGGGGCATGCCGGGTGCTGGCGACCTTCGTCATCGGGCTGCGGGAGGGGCTCGAGGCGGCGCTGATCGTCGGCATCATCGCGGCATTCCTCGCTCAGGACGGCAAGTCGCGCGCCCTGCGGTTGATGTGGACCGGCGTCGCCCTCGCGGTGCTGCTATGGCTGGGCATCGGCATCACGCTGGCCGTGCTGTCGGGTTCGTTGCCCCACCGCCGGCAGGAAATGCTGGAAACGGTGACGGGCTGGTCGCGGTGGTCGGCGATCCGCTGCACCTGGGCGCGCCGCTCGGCCCGGGCCTGCGCGGCCGTAGCCTGCCCGGCCGCCCGCGCGTCCGCGGCCGCTACCGCCGGCGCCGGCAACGGCTCGTCGCGCTCGTCGCGCTCGTCGCGCTCGTCGCGCCAGGCCCGCATCCGGTGCGCCAGCCATTTTGTGGGGGACCTTCACCGCGGCGGTTAAGGTGTGCGCCCGGCCGTCCGGGGTGTGGTCGATCGCGTACAGCAACTCGGCCACCGTCCAGCCCAGTTCGGGCCGCTCCAGCCACGGCAGCAGCACTTTGCGCAGCCGGCGAGCCGACGCCGGCCGCAACGCCGGCGCCTCGACCTGCAACCGTTCGACCAAATCCAGCCGTCGTGCCGGGAGCCGGCGACGGCACACCGTGGCCACCCCCGCTTGTCGCTGCGCTCTTCCCCGGCTCGAAACCCGAGCACCGCGGCGGCCGGACCGTTCGCGCGCGCCCGGGTAGGGGTTTCCTCTAAGAAGAAAACCTAGACAAACAGACGGGTCACTTTTGTCCACAGGACTAGCCGGATGCGTCGCGCCGTTGGCCGCCGGCACGTCGTCGACGAGGACCTCGACCACCGCCGCGGCGGGCTCAGCTGCCACGGTGACGCCCGGGGTGCACAGCACGTACACCGACACCCGCCCACCCTCGTCCTGGACAGCCATCGGCCGGAACCGGGCGAGGCGGCCCACTTCGAGCTGGGCCATCACGCCGTGCCGGACCATCCAGCACGTCCAGCGCTTCACCGTGGCATCGCTCAGGCCCGTGAGCTGCATGACGAGCGTCCGCGACGGGCTGGTAACCATCGCCCGCTCCGGCGGGCGGCCCGTGCGCCGCGGGTACACCCAGGCGATCGCGAGCAGGTTCCGCCGCCCGTCACACGCACCTGGTGCTCGTCGGCCAGGTCCTCGACCGCACGGACGAATGCTGCCTGCCGAGGCGCCACGGTCCAGCCGGGGCGCAGCGCGGCCGCGAGTTCGGCCGCGACGTGCGGCTCGGGAACTGAATATCCAGTTTCCGGCGTGTCAAAGCGGTACCGCGCTAGCAGGCGGTCGGTTGTCGTCGTACAGTGAGCAGGCAACACAAGACCTCCTGATGGACAGTCAGGGAGATGTGTTTGCCAGGGTAGGTGTTGTCAGCACCGATCCGGCGTCAGATGTAGCGGTGGCCGTCCCTCAAGGGGCGGCCATTCCGCGTTTAGGCGCTCTTGTCGAGTGGCAACTCCTCGTCTTGACGCGGCTTGCGCGGACGTCCACCGTGCCCGCGCGGGAAGTCGCTCAGCTCGACGGCGCACATGCGCTCCGGCATCGACTTCGACGACCTCCACTTCGAGCGCCGCAGCTACGACCCACAGATCGCCCACGGCGCGAGAGGTGACCGCGCCAGCCGCCGATCCGGGCAGCATCACCGCGGCCGCGGCCGCGGTCGCCGCCGCGGTCGCCGAGCTGCTCGCGCGTCGCCGAGATCACCCGAGCACGTGACTACGTAGCTACGCGGTTACGTTCCGACAGGTGCGGCGACGAGGTGGCCCCAGCGCTGTTGGGCGCCTTGTTTGCTCAGGCCGGCGGCCCGGCCGACTTGAGTCCAGGACGCGCCGCCGGCGCGGGCCAGCTGCACCTTCTCGGCGATGCGTTGCTCGAGGTCACGCAGCTGGTCGGTCATCTCGTCGAGGTCGGCGAGCGCGGCGAACGGCGCGACATGGGCCGACCACTCCCGCGCGAAGGCCTCCTCGATCTCGGGGAACGCGTCGTAGTCGCGGTAGCCGTCGATCGGCGAGTCTGGCGCCACCTGCGCAGGCCGCTCGCTCCCGGTCCAGCCGCACTCGCAGGTCAGACGCCACGTGACCACCTGGTCCCACGGGATCACGACATCGACGTGGCCGGTGTTCGGGTAGCGGCGTACCTCCCGCTCGGCGGCGATGTCGTCAGCGGTTAGCTCATGCACGATCACCCCACCGCCGGTGCTGGCCCCGGCGACCCGGCCATCGGCCAGGACGTTGGCGACCCAGCCCTCGTGGTCGTAGACGCTGTCTCTGATCCATCCCATCGGACTCTCCCTCGCACGGCATCGCCGATACCGTCAACAGTAGTTGACCGTCCGTGATTGTCAATAGTTGTTGACGCTACGTATACGCCGTAGTACGCTCGTGGTGTGGGGGCGGATTGGAGTCACCGGGGCGAGTACATGCAGGCCCGGCACGGTGTCAGCGTCGAGGCCGCGAACGAGGCGCTAGCTGATCCTCACGCGGCGGTGGCCGACCCGGACTACGCCAGCCAGTCCGGGCGCAGCGTGCGCACGATCGGCTGGTCGACCAGCGCGCGGCGGCTGCTGACAATCATCACCGTCGCCGAGGACGGCGTGACCTACGGGGTCAACGGCTGGCCGTCCAACGACATCGACACCCGACGCTATGAGGCAGAGAACGAGGCAGGAGAGCAACCATGAGTGGTGATCCGAGTGAACTGGCGCGGCTGCTGGACGCCGAGGCCGAGCATGCCGAGGCCACCAGGAACGACCCGCCCCCCGCCGGGGTGGTGTGGACCCGTCCGGGCCTGGCCCGCTCGGTGACGTTCTCGCTGCGGCTGAACCCCGAAGAACTGGCCGCCCTCCAGGACTACGCCCAAGCCCAGGGCGTGCCCGCCTCCACGATCGCGCGCGGCTGGATCGTGGCTCGCCTCGCGGCCGAGAGCTACGGGCCCGATGACACCGCCACCATGCTGGACCGGCTCGAGACCGACGTGCGGACGCTGCGCAAGCTCGTCGCGTCCTGACCTGGACAACGCGCGTTGTCCAGGTCTGTCTAGGTGGGATGGCGACGTCAGGTGCCGACTCTGGCGTCGGCTGGCTCGTCGCTGTGCGATGGCCGGGAGATCATCCAGATCAGCGGGGACGCGGCGTACAGCGCGGCGATGAAGAGCGCGAAGAGGGTGTCGGCGAGCAGCTCGCCGAGCGGTGTCCGGTCCGCGAACGGCCGGGTGATCGCGATGCCGACCGCCGAGGCGATGAGCAGCGAGCCGAGGCCGTTGCCCCCGGCGCCGGCCTCCACGGCCAGCGCCCAGCCCGCCAACGCGGTCGACGAGCCACGCCACTGGTCCGGGCTGTGATCGTTGCCGCGCGCGGCGAACACGCCGACGAACATCGCCACGAACGCGATGGGACCGAGCTGGGTGGAGCGCTCGGTGATCCAGTGGTGGGCGCGCAGCGGCCAGGTCCACGACGACGGACCGGCCCACCAGTGGGCCACGTGGTCGAGCGCTTCCAGCGGTGTCCCGGTGTGCACGCCGGGCAGGAACCCGATGACAGCCACGACGCCGATCAGTCCGCAGACGAACCGGTACAACGTCGACGGTTCGAAACGCAGCAGTGTCGAGACTGCCGGAAATGCCATCGCCGCCGCTGCCCCTTTCTGACGGTTGGGTCTACTGCTCGACCAGGGCGGGCGTGTACACCGCCGCCACCAGCCACCGCCCGGCAAGCCGAAGAAGCCGCCCGACAGCGCATGCGCGAGGCTGACCGCCACTACGGGCCGAGCTACGGCCCGACCACCGGACGAGACGGCCCCAGCATCGGCCGCTGAAGAGTACGCCCGCAGGTAGGTACCTAGCCGGATCGCGATCGCGGCACCCTGCTCGGGGGTCCGCGGCGCGTTGAAGCCGGTGAAGTCGGTCGCAACGTAGCCCGGGCAGGCGGCGTTCACGATGACGTTCGTGTCGGCAAGTCGGCGAGCATACTGCGCCGTGACGCTGTTGAGCATCGACTTCGACGGTGCGTACGCGGCCATGACCGGGCCGGTCTGCAGTGTCAGCGAGCCCATGTTGCTCGACATGTTGACGATGCGTGGCGAGTCCGCCCGGCGCAGTAGCGGGAGCATCGCGTTCGTCACCCGGATGACCCCTAGCACGTTCGTATCAAGGACGGTGCGAACGACGTCAAGGTCGAGCGTCGTCGGGTCCTGCGCGCCACCGTCAGTCCGGCCGGAGATGCCGGCATTGTTGACGAGCACATCGAGGCGTCCTGCCGTTTGCTCGATGCTCGCCGCTGCCGCGGCGACGCTGTCGTCGCAGGTGACGTCGAGGGCCACCCCGAACGCGTCGACGCCTGTGATGCGCAGACGGTCGACGGCCTCCTCGCGCCTGGCATCGTCGCGCGCCCCCACCGCGACCATGAAGCCGCGCGCTCCCAGGCCCTGTGCGATGGCAAAGCCGATTCCCTTGTTCGCGCCGGTGACCAGCGCAGTCTTCGTGTCGTTCATTCCATCCATGCTCCGTCAGTCACCTGCTCGTTGTCCAAGATCGATTCAGTGAGCTGTGATACTTACCCGGTATCAGCTCGGTAGACTTCGTCCATGGCCGATCTCGAGACCCGCGAGCTCCGGTACTTCGTCGCCGTCGCGGAGGAACTGCACTTCGGACGCGCCGCCGTTCGGCTCGGGATCGCACAACCGCCGCTTTCACGCGCGATCCGCCAGCTGGAGCAGCGGCTCGGCGTTCAGCTACTTGAGCGGGACCGTCGTGGAGTGGCGCTCACCGACGCCGGCAGGGTGTTGCTCCGCGAGGCATGGACAGCTCTCGATGCAGTCTCGGGCGCTGCGCGTCGGACGCGGCGGGCTGGAAGTCCGAGGCGGACGCTAGTACTTGCGACGAAGGCCGGGGCGTCCCACCAGTTGCTGCAACGGCTTCTGGACGCGGTTGCCAGGGAACCCGGCGCGACACCGATCGAGGTCCTCCTGTGCGAGGTCGGCGAGCAGGCACGTCTGCTCCGCGACGGGCGCGCCGACGTGGCACTCATGCACCAGCCGTTCGACGATCTCGCCGGGTTCGACACTGAGGACCTCTTCGTCGAAGGCCAGGTCGCGCTCCTTCCCGCGGGGCATCCGCTCACGTCACGCGATCAGCTCACCCTGGCCGATGTCCGCGATGTGGCGGACCTACCGATCGCTCGCTGGCCTCGGCTCGACGGGTCCTACCCGGACGGTCCCGGACCGGAGGTGCACACCCAGTCCCAGCTCGCTCAGCTCGTGGCGCTGGGCAGGACGCTGCTCGTCATACCCGCCTCCAGCCGTGCCTGGCAGTGGCCTGATCACGTCGCGGTGCCCGTCGTCGACGCACCGAACGTCACCACGGTGATTGCCTGGCCTCCGAATAATCAGTCACCGGCGGTTGCATCACTCGTTCGTTCAGCGGCCGGGCTCCGGGTCACCGCGCTGACTGCCCCCGCGGGGTAAGCGCCTGAACAACCGCCCGTCCGGCGATCCTTCACTGCACAACAAAGTTGGGGCGCTTCGACTGAAGATGGCGGTGGCGCTGCGGGGTCAGCGCGAAGAAGGTCGGTCGAGACACTCCAGAGCCGCTCCGCGGCAGCGGGATCTAGCGCCCATTCCTTCACACCGTGTGGGTGCTGCGCGAGGTCGGCGTCGGTCGGCACGGTGTAGGCCTCCCGTGCGTCGTCGAGATAGTGACCTCCGGAGTGAGCGAACTGCGGGGCGACGGCCGCGACGATCGTCGTGGCGGCTCCGTGTTCAACGGTCTTGTAGGTAAAGACGCCGGCGGCTTCGGCAGCGTCGAGGGACTCTCTCTGCTGTGTCGTGAAGTTTCGTTGCAGTCCGGTCGCGACACCGCCAGGGTTGACCGCATTGGCGACGATGCCGTCGGAGGCCCACCGGCGGGTCGCTTCGACGGCGAAGAGCGAGTTCGCCGTCTTGGACTGGGCGCACTGCTTCCCGAACGAGGGCCTCGGCGCCGGCCGCTGGCAGCAACCGCGCCCCGGTGCCCTGGCTGGCCATGACCGTCTCGACGAGTGCCGGGTAGCGCTGGCCGGCGATGTCGCGCACCAGGGCGCCGAACGCGTGCTCGCGATGGTCACCTGGATGGTGCTCTGGATGCGTCAGCACTCCAAGGATCTCCGCAAGGAACTGGCCCGGGCCGCCGGCGGAGCGCTCGAGCAGGGCACCTCGTTCGCCTTGGTGGCGATCGCGTTCCTAGCGGTGGTACGCGAGAGTGTCGAGACAGCCGTCTTCCTGGTCGCTGCCTCCCAGACGTCGGCCGGCGGCGTCACCTTCGGGGGCGCAGCCCTCGGTGTCGCGGTGGCCTTGGTCCTGGGCTACCTGATCTATCGCGGTGGCGTGAAGGTGAACCTGTCCAGGTTCTTCCGGATCACCGGTGTGGTGTTGGTCCTGGTGGCCGGCGGTGTGCTGAGTCTGCACCATGCCTACGAGGCCGGCTGGATCACCGTCGGCAACGAGGTGTGGCTGGACCTCTTCGCGGTGCTCGCGCCGAGCTCGGTACCGGAATCGCTGCTGGCGAACAAGATGCCGAAGGCGCTCGCACCGTTCGGCAGGGTACCGGGCGAAGGAGACATGAAGCCCGACATCAGCGGTGGCGACATCTGTGTGCAGGCCTGCGCGGACGATCCACAGGTGGTGTTCCATGCGATCCGGAATCTCACCCGGATTGCCCGTGGCACAGCGGTTCTGCGCTGGTCGCAGCTCGGCTTCGTCAGGGCGTCGGCCACCGGGACCGGGCAGAGGACGCCGCGGAACCTGTTCGGGTTCAAGGACGGCACCCGTAACATCCACGCCGAGGAGACCGCCGATCTGGACGCCGACGTCTGGGTCGGCCAGGAGACCGAGCAGCAGTGGATGCGTGGCGGCAGCTTCCTGGTCGCCCGCAAGATAGCCATGATCATCGAATCCTGGGATGCCACCGAATTGGCCGAGCAGGAGCGGATCTTCGGGCGCCGCAAGGCATCCGGCGCGCCTCTGTCGGGCGGCGACGAGTTCGCCCGACCGGACTTCGAGGCGAAGGCGGCGGTGGCGGGCCGCGGGGAGCGGTCCGCTACGACGGTCCCCGTGATCGATGCCCGCGCGCATGTGCGGCTCGCCGCGCCGGAACAGAACAACGGCGTGCGAATCCTGCGCCGCGGGTACAACTACACCGACGGTCAGGACGTGACCACCGGCAGATTGGACGCCGGCCTGTTCTTCATCGCCTTCCAGAAGGATGTCGGACAATTCAGGGCGCTGCAGACGAAACTCGGCACCAGCGATCTGCTGAACGAGTACATCACGCACATCGGCGGTGGCACTTGGGCCTGCCCACCCGGTGTGTCCAAGGCCGGCGACTGGTTCGGCACGGCGCTCTTCGCCTAGCAGTCGCGGCACAGCCGTGCCAGCGCGGTCAGCGCAGACCGCCACGCGGGGTTACCGGCTCGTGTCGTCAGGAACCGGGAACGGGGTGAACCGGTAGCGCAGGTCGGCGGTCGACCGGTCGTTCGCGTCGGTTCGCCGGGCGACGAAGGAGTCCTCACCCACCTCAATGACGGTGTAGGCGACCAGCATCTCGAACGGTGCACTCACGCTGAACCGGCCCGACGGGGTGTATTCCCCGGAGCGAACCTCCGGCGCGGCCAACGCCGTCCGAGCGGCCGCCGGGTCCAAGCCGCCGGCCGCCTCGCGTACCCGGGAGCCGGTGAACTGCAGCGCCGCGGCATCGGAGAGATAGACGCCATCGGTGCGTGGGCGGAAGTCAGCCGGATCCGGTCCTGCCGGGTCGCCAGGGCCGATCTCACCGCCGGTCTGATCCGCAGCGTGATCCTCGGGGTGATCCTCGTCGCGAGATCTGCGACCGCGCAGCGAGTCCAGGATGCCCATGTGCGTTCCTCCCTCGGATTCCCGATCACCATCCTGTGAGCAACTCTAGGCATCCGTCGCTGGCCGCGCATCGGCAGTGCTGGGCAGGTACCGGGGTCGGACGCGCTGCCATCACCGCCAGCGCGGAACCTCCTGGCAGGGATGAAGCTCGGCCCCCGTCGAGGCATGGGAGTTCACCACGGCGACCTCGGTGCCGAAGTCGAGGTACCCGGCGAATCGATCTCGCGTCGCAGCGTCCGACACCTCCTGGCGGTCGTACTCGTCCAGGAACAGTTCGATGAACCGGCGGCGCTGGTGGTCCTGGATGGCCAGCCCACGGTGGGCCGCCAGCAGAGCTGGAAATCCGCCGAACTCGTTGGTGTACCGGGTATCTCCGCCAAACACCTCGACCAGGAAAGCCGTCAGGTGATCGACGTGGTCGGGATCGCCGGTACCGAACAGCGGAACAAGGACAGGGTCGGCCAGTACCCGGCGGTACCAGCCACCGACGAGTTCCCGGATCGCCGATTCCCCGCCCATGGCCGACAGCAGGCTAGTAGGAGACGTCATGATTACAATGTTACTCAACGGTCCCCAGAGGTCAATCCTCCGGTGTGGCCCCGCGGCGGAAGATCACTCGAAGTTCGGTTCCACCACGCTCGTCGGACGGTCGAGCACCGCCGACAGAACGATCGTCGATTCGGTGCGGGCGACGCCGTCCCCGGACCTGATCCGTTCCAGCGCCTGCTCGAAGTGAGCCATGTCCGCCGCCCGGAGATGCACCAGCACGTCCGCGTTCCCGGACACGGTGTACGCCGCGATCACCTCGGGGATGGGGGACAGCAGTCGGCCGATCCGGTCGGGTGGGACGTTGCCGCGGTAGGTGACGGCGACGAACGCCTGAGTGTTCCACCCCACCATGGCCGGATCGATGCGCGCAGAGAAGCCGGTGATGACGCCATCGGCCCGCAGCCGGTCCACTCGGCGCTTGACGGCGGGAGCCGACAGACCGACCTGGTGCCCGATTTCGCGGAACGAACTGCGAGCCTCGGACACAAGGCACGAAATGATATGACTGTCGATCTTATCGATCTGCAACGATTGGCCTTCCGGGCGTCCGCACAACGGCTTGTTGTTTCGTCCGAGGGGATCCTATCGTTCAGTCATGTCCCTTGCTCTCGAGAACGAATCCCTCCCGATGCGGCGCGTGGCGCGCCCACGCCGGTACCTCATGTGCCGTCCCACCTATTTCGACGTCACCTACGAGATCAATGCCTGGATGCACGCCGACGTCGATGTCGATCGGGAACTGGCGATGCGGCAGTGGGAATCGCTGCGGGATGCGTATCTCGAACTCGGCGACACCGTCGCGGTGATCGAAGGCGCGCCCGGGCTGCCGGACATGGTGTTCGCGGCGAATGCCGGCACCGTGATCGGCGGCAAGGTGGTCGCGGCCAAGTTCCTGCAGCTGGAGCGCACCGGCGAGGAGGAGCCGTATGCGGACTGGTTCCGGATGCACTTCTCCCAGGTCGAGATACCGGAGTACGTGAACGAGGGCGAGGGCGACTACCTCTGGACGGGCTCGGCCCTGCTCGCGGGCAGTGGCTTCCGCACCGACCCGCGGGCACATGCCGACGTGGCCGACGTGCTGGGTGTCCGGGTCGTCAGCTTGGAACTGGTGAAACCGAGTTTCTACCACCTGGACACGGCGCTGGCAGTGCTCGGAGACGATCAAGTCGCCTACCTGCCCGAGGCGTTCAGTGAAGCGTCGCAGCGGACCCTGCGGCAGATGTACCCGGACGCGGTGATCGCCTCGCTCGCCGACGCCCGCTGGTTCGGGCTGAACGCGACCAGCGACGGCAGGAACGTGGTGGTGGCCGCCCAGGCGGAGCAGTTGCAGCGTGACCTGGCCGCTGCTGGTTACACGCCGGTGCCCGTGAACGTCAGCGAGTTCCGCAAGGCCGGCGGTGGCATCAAGTGCTGCACCCTGGAGCTGCGCGACTGACCCGAAGGTTCGACGGGGGGTGTGAGCCCAAAGCTCGCCGTCGAGCAGCCTGGACGAGGCCGCAACGACCGCGTCCTCCTGCTGACAGTGGCCGCGGCAGAGGATCTCGGCGGGGTTGGATGAGCGGTCATGTGGTTGATGATCAATGCTGGGTTGTCGCCACCGAGCTGGTTGCGGCTCGCACGGCCGAGGGGATGTCGACGGCGGTGGCGGTCGGCGGGAGGCCGGGCAAGGCGACGATCCCGCCGCGCCGGACGAGGACGCTGCGTAGCCCGGCCAGCGAGGCCCCCGCGACATCCCAGTCGTGCGCCGCGATCAGTGTGGCCGCGTCTGCCGCGGCGTGCTCCTTCTCCAGGACCATGCGGTAGGCGCTCGGCGACGGTTTGAGTGCCCGCACTTCGTCGGCGGAGTAGGCAGCGTCGAACAGTGTGCTGAGCCCGGCGTGGTCGAGTTGCGCGTCCACGGTGGCCCGCGGTGAGTTGCCCAGCGCCACCACCCGGTGGCCGCCTTGGCGGGCGAGTTGGAGGCCCGCGACGGTGTCGGGGTGCGGGGGCAGCGAGCGCATCGTGTCGGTCAATCTCGCCAGGCGCGGGTCGTCGGCCCCCTCGGCGATCCCCAGCACCTGGCGGGCGCAGGCGGCGCCGAGCTGACCGAAGTCCACATAGCTGGCGGCGGCGGTGCGGACGGTGGCCGTGCGGATCAGCAGGTCGAACCACGGCCGGTGATTTCCGAAGACGTCGTCCAGCGGAGACAGGTCCAGCAGCGTCTCGTTGATGTCGAAGATCAACAACATTGGGCGCCCTCCTCGAGAGGTACGATCCTGCACCATTGGCGCATGCTGCGGGAGGCCGGCCTGATCCGCCAACGCGATCTCGGCAACGGCAGCGCCGTCCGGCTGCGCCGGAGGAGATCGACGAGCGGTTCCCTGGCCTGCTCGACGCCGTACAGGCTGCTTCCCGGAGCCCATGACGTGACCGGCAGCTACCGGCACAGCCGACGGCCTGGTCACTCCGGCGAATGCATCGCACCGCACCGCACCTGCTCACGCTCCTCGCCGACATCGGTACGACAAGCGCTGGGTTGCGACTGACGTCATAGCCAACTGTCGATCCCGCACCATTGAGGCGGCCGGTGCGATGCTTCCACGCCCCGCGGCATGCCCACTTGCAGCCATCCCCGGGGGCTATGCATACGATTCGCTGCGGCGGTATGCTGTTCATATGCGCACCCGGGTCACAGTTACCGTCGACGATGCCGCTGTGCGCGCTGCCGAGGCCGCTGTCGCCGCTGGGCGCGCCCCTTCGGTGAGCGCATGGGTCGCGGCGGCTATGACCGACCGGGCCCACCGCGAACAGCTGGCCGACGTCCTTGCCGGGATCCGCGCTGAACTCGGACCCCCGACCAACGAGGAAACTGCGTGGGCACGAAGCGTCCTCGGCCAGTAGTCCTCGACGCGGGCGCCTTGATCGCCATCGATCGAGCCGACCGACGCCTGATCCGGCTGCTGGAGCTGGCGCAGGAAATCCACGTGCCTGCCGGGGCGCTCGCCCAAGCCTGGCGCAATCCAGCTCGCCAAGTTCGCCTCGTCCGTGTCGTGTCGTCGGACGGCGTGGTCATCCACCCACTCGACGCCGCCAGCGCCCGCGCAGCGGGACAGCTGTGCGCCGCCACCGCCACGTCCGACGTCATCGACGCGTCGGTCGTGCTCGTCGCCCGCCTCCTCGGTGCGGTGACCGTTACCAGCGACCCCGGGGACCTCCGCCGCCTCGATCACACCATCGATCTGGTCCCCTGTTGACCTTCGGTCGGGGCCGACGGCCAGGGTGAACGCGCACTCTCTAGCGGTAGTTGGTGAACTGCAGGGCGACGTCCAAGTCGGCGCTCTTCAACATCGCGATCACCGACTGCAGGTCGTCCTTCTTCTTGGCAGATACCCGCAACTGGTCGCCCTGGACCTGTGCCTGCACGCCTTTCGGGCCCTGATCACGGATCTTCTTGGCAATCTTCCGGGCGTTCTCGCTGGAGATGCCGTCGAGGAAGCTGCCGGTGACCTTGTGGACCTTCCCCGACGACTCCGGGTCATCGACCTCGAACGACTTCAGCGAGATGCCGCGTTTGATCAGCTTCTCCCTGAACACGTCGATGGCGGCCTTGCAGCGCTCCTCGGTCCCGGCGGTGATGGTCACCGCGTTCTCGCCGGCCCACTGGATGCTCGCGCCGGTGCCCCGGAAATCGAAGCGCTGGCTCAGCTCCTTCGCGGCCTGGTTCACCGCATTGTCGGCCTCCTGATGGTCGACCTTCGACACGACGTCGAATGATGGATCTGCCACTGCTCACGCTCCTGTCTGACGGTCCCGCTCATAGCCGGTGCGTCGAACCGGACGCGCCGACCCCCATCTTGCCCGTCACCCGAGCAATTGGACCCAGGGTGCGGCCGTTGTAGTCTGGTTCGACACGGCAGGTTGCCCGAGCGGCCAAAGGGAGCTGACTGTAAATCAGCCGGCATTGCCTACGGGGGTTCAAATCCCTCACCTGCCACGCCGCAGCAAACAGCGGATCCTCCGGCCGGAGGACCCGCTGTTTCGCTGTTCGGAGGGTCGGATCGGGCTCGTCCGCTGATGCAGTGGGACTCGCCTGGTGCTGTATCGTTGTCGACGTCGTGGCAGCGCGCCGGATCGGTGCCGTGCCCGTACGGCCCCTTTAGCTCAGTCGGCAGAGCATCTCCATGGTAAGGAGAAGGTCTACGGTTCGATTCCGTAAAGGGGCTCGGAACGATCGGCCGTGGGCTCGGGTCCGCGGCCGTTGTTCTGATCGGAACCGGCTGGGCCGGATCCGATCGGCAAGGCGGTGTAGCTCAGTCGGTAGAGCAAGCGGCTCATAATCGCTGTGTCGCCGGTTCAAGTCCGGCCACCGCTACCACGCCGCCCGCCGGGCGGTCCACCGCCCGCGGGTGGCCGTGCGCCAGCACCGTCATCCCCGTTCCGAGAAAGAGAGCCTTCCGCCGTGGCCGCCACCGACGTTCGCCCGAAGATCACCATGGCTTGCGAGGTCTGCAAGCACCGCAACTACATCACCCGTAAGAACCGCCGCAACGATCCGGACCGCCTGGAGATCAAGAAGTTCTGCCCCAACTGCGGCAAGCACAACGTGCACAAAGAAACCCGCTGACCTCGCGGCCAGGTAGCCGAGAATGGGCATGGACCCGGCCTTCGTCGGCCGGTCGTTCCCGCCGCCGCGGCCGTACCTGGTCGGCGCCGAGAAGATCCGCGAGTTCGCGGCAGCCATCGGCGATGATTCCGGAGCCTGTCACGACCGCTCGGCCGCGATTGCTGCCGGCTACCCGGACGTGGTGGCACCACCGACCTTCGCCATCGTGGTGATCGCGGGCGCCCAGGAGGCGGTGATCTTCGACCCGGAGCTGGGGCTGGACTTCTCCCGGGTGGTGCACGGCGATCAACGGTTCGTCCATCACCGGCCGATCGTCGCCGGCGACGAGTTGACCAGCGTCGTTCACATCGATTCCATCCGGGTACTGGCCGGCAACGACGTCATCGGACTGCGCACCGAAATCAGCGGCGTCACCGGCGAGCCGGTCTGCACGGCTCATTCCACGCTCGTCTCCAGGGCACCATGAGCATCCCGTTCGAATCGGTGGCGGTGGGCGACACACTGCCCGCACTCACGGTGCACATCGACCGGGCGCAGCTGGTGCGTTACGCCGGCGCTTCCGGCGACTTCAACGCCATCCACTGGAACCCGCGGGCGGCCAGTTCCGTGGGACTGCCGGATGTGATCGCCCACGGCATGCTGACGATGGCGCTGGCCGGCCGGGTCGTCACCGACTGGGTGGGCGACCCCGGCGCGATCGACGACTTCGGTGTCCGGTTCACCCGGCCGGTCGTGGTGGCCGATCCGAACGGCGCGGACGTGCAGATCAGCGCCAGGATCGGGGCTCTGGATGCGGACGCCCGCAGCGCGCGGGTGGACATCACCGCCACCTTCGACGGCCAGACCGTGCTGGGCAAGGCCAGGGCGCAGGTCCGTCTGAGCTGACTCGGCCGACCAGTCCGAGCGGAACGGCCGCTGTCGTGTGGTGGCGGATCGGGAGGACCCGGAACGGCATGTCGGAACGGCCGGCGCCCGGAACTACTCTCTCAGTCGGCCGCGGTGGCCAGGAACTCGCCCATCCGCCGTACGCCGGTCACCAGATCGTCGTCGCCGAGCGCATAGGACAGCCGGAAGAAACCCGGGGTGCCGAATGCCTCCCCGGGAACGACGGCCACCTCCGCTCTGTCCAGGACCAGCGTCGCCAGCTCCGCGGAGGACGACGGCCGCACCCCACCGAACGACTTACCGATCAGCTCCCGGACCGAGGGGTAGGCATAGAACGCGCCCTGCGGAACCGGGCACTGGACACCGGGGATGGCCTGCAGCAGCTCGACCATCATGGTTCGCCGCCGATCGAAGGCCGACCGCATCTCGGCCACCGCGTCCAGTGGCCCGGCTACCGCAGCGAGCGCAGCCGCCTGCGCCACATTGCAGACGTTCGACGTCAGGTGCGACTGCAGGTTGGTGGCCGCCCCGATGACGTCGGCCGGGCCGATCATCCAGCCCACCCGCCAGCCCGTCATCGCATAGGTCTTGGCCACTCCGTTGAGCACTACGCAGGTGTCGGCCAGCTCCGGAACCACCACCGGCATCGAGACGTGGCGCGCCCCGTCATACGTCAGGTGCTCGTAGATCTCGTCGGTCACCACCCAGAGGCCGCGGCCGACGGCCCACCGGCCGATCGCCTCGACCTGCTCCGGGGGGTAGACCGCGCCGGTCGGATTCGACGGAGAACAGAACATCAGCAGCTTCGTCCGGTCCGTGACGGCCGCATCCAATTGCTCGACGGTCACCAAATATCCGGAGCGCTCGTCGGCGACCACCGGCACCGGAACGCCACCGGCCAGCGTGATGGCCTCCGGATAGGTGGTCCAATACGGGGCGGGCAGCAACACCTCGTCGCCGGGATCCAGCAGGCTGGCGAAGGCTTGGTAGACGGCCTGCTTGCCGCCGTTGGTCACCAGGACCTGTTCCGGCTGCACCCGATAGCCGGAGTCACGGGCCGTCTTCTCCGCGACGGCGGCGCGCAGGGCCGGCTGTCCGGGTGTGGGGGAGTAACGATGATTGGCCGGGAGGACGGCAGCGGCGACAGCCGCCCGGACGATCGGCTCGGGGGTGGGGAAATCCGGTTCTCCGGCGCCGAAGCCGACCACCGGCCGGCCGGATGCCTTCAGCGCCTTGGCCTTGGCATCGACAGCGAGGGTGGCGGACTCCGCGATGCCGCCGATTCGTGCGGAGACCCGCGAGCGGGTGGCGGGGTTCGGATGATCGGAGACCGTGGCAGCAGAGGTGGAGGTGCGGTCCTGAGCCTGCGATGTCATGGAGTCAATGCTGTCATGCCGAGGGGGGCCGAGCCGCGGCCCGATGCCTCGTCCGGCCGGCGGCCGACGATTGGTCTGCCGATGGGGTGGTGGCCTACACTTGACGTTCTGGGGTGTGCCTAAGCCTGCCCGTCGAGTGCTGCGCGTGCACGGCTTGATCACAGTGCACGGCTTCATCAGGCGGCCGGCGGCGAGCGCATCCCGGTCTCGTGAACGGGACCGGATCGTCCGTCTGCTTGCGGGGATGGCACCGGGCCCGCGGCGAGTTCAGAGGGGCGTAGCTCAACTGGCAGAGCAGCGGTCTCCAAAACCGCAGGTTGCAGGTTCAAGTCCTGTCGCCCCTGCTCCGCGGGGCCTGGAAGGTTCTGGCTTCGGGATCACCATCCGGCTTCGGCCGGAACCGTCCAATGGGGACGGATCGGTTCGGCCACCTGCCGACCGAGCCAGTCAGGGCAACGCTGTTCGTACACTTGAGCGGCCGGAACGGTAAGGACGAGGTAGGCGTGAGCAACGATCGCGACGGCGCCGAAGGCGCCGCGGACCTCGGGGACACCCTCCCCGGGTCAGAAGTCGACCCCTCCGACCCGGACACCGATCGCTCTGACCGCTCTTCCGGGCCGACTTCGGACGCCGCGGAGGACGCCGGACGGGCCGCCGATGGCCAGGAAAGTCCCGCCGGCAGCACACCCAGCCCTTCAGCCGGCAGCACACCGATCCGGCCGGCAGGCAGCAGCCCCTTCAGTCCCGACACCGATGACGCTGTTTCCACGCCTCTTGCGGGCGAGGACTCCGGCGGCGACCTCGGTGACGGCGACCTCAGAACCGACGATCCCAGAACCGACGATCTCGAAGATGGCGATCTTCCGGCAGATGACGCCGACTCCGGGGTCGACGAGGCGGACGGGTCGTTGGCAGCTGTGGGCGCGGCCGCGGGGTCCGCCAGGGCAGCGGCCCGGCGCTCGGCCGTCAGGTCAGGCGTCACCGAGAAGAAAGGCCGTGCCACCGTCGCCAGGGACGACTCGGCCGACCGCAGGTCCAACATCCTGTCGCGGATCTCCCGCTACCTGCGCGAAGTGGTGGGAGAGCTGCGCAAGGTCATCTGGCCCAGCCGCAACCAGATGGTCACCTACACGCTTGTGGTGATCGTGTTCGTCGTCTTCATGGTCGCGCTGGTCTACGCCCTCGACCTGCTGTTCGCCAAGGGAGTGCTGGCGATCTTCGGCTGACCCCGGGTCACCGGGCCACCGCAGCCGATACCGAACGCCACACCCCGAGAAGGAAGTGAGATAACCGTGTCGATCCCGTCCCGGAATGATGCAGTCGAGAACACCAGCGGCACCGAGTCCATGGTGGAGCCGCTCGAGGCCGACCCCAGCCCCGAGTTCACCGGAACCCCCCTCACCGACGAACAGGCAGCGGATGCCGCTGAGGACGCATCCATCGACGCCGCCGCCGAAGAGGCGGAGGTCGAGGCGACTGCCGCCGTCGACACCGACGCGACTCCCGCTGCGGACGATCTTGGAGCAGACGAGGACGCGGACGCAGCGGATCCGGTCGCCGAGCTGCGGGAGAGTCTGCGCGCCGCGGACGGCCACTGGTACGTCGTGCACAGCTATGCCGGATACGAGAACAAGGTCAAGGCCAACCTCGAGACCCGGATCCACTCCTTGGACATGGAGGACTACATCTTCCAGATCGAGGTGCCCACCGAAGAGGTCACCGAGATCAAGAACGGTCAGCGCAAGCAGGTCCAGCGCAAGGTCTATCCGGGCTACATCCTGGTCCGGATGGAACTGACGGACGCCTCATGGAGTGCCGTCCGCAACACCCCCGGGGTCACCGGCTTCGTCGGTGCCACCGCTCAGCGGCCGTCGCCGTTGAGCGTTGACGAAGTCGTCAAGATCCTCGCCCCGGCCGCACCCAAGAAGTCCGCCGCCAGCACCACTGGGACCGGCCAGCCGGTCCGGACCGAGGTGGACTACTCGGTGGGCGAATCGGTCACCGTCATGGACGGCCCGTTCGCGACCCTGCCGGCGACCATCAACGAGGTCGACGCGCACGGTCAGAAGCTCAAGGTGCTGGTCTCGATCTTCGGTCGAGAGACGCCCGTCGAGCTGTCCTTCGCCCAGGTCTCGAAGATCTGAGTCGATATCGGCGCCGGGAAACCTCCCGGCGCACCCACGGAAATCCGCAAGAGAGAAGTCATGCCTCCGAAGAAGAAGAAACTGGCAGCGATCGTCAAGCTGCAGATCAAGGCCGGCGCCGCCAACCCCGCACCGCCGGTCGGTCCCGCGCTCGGCCAGCACGGTGTCAACATCATGGAGTTCTGCAAGGCGTACAACGCCGCCACCGAATCCCAGCGTGGTGACGTCGTCCCGGTCGAGATCTCGATCTATGAAGATCGTTCGTTTGACTTCAAGTTGAAGACGCCACCGGCCGCGCGCCTGCTTCTCAAGGCGGCGGGTATCGAGAAGGGCTCCGGAACTCCGGACACCCGCAAGGTGGCGTCGTTGACCATGGCTCAGGTCCGCGAGATCGCCGCCCTCAAGCAGGTCGACCTGAATGCCAAGGATGCCGACGCAGCTGCGAAGATCATCGCCGGCACGGCCCGCTCCATGGGCATCACGGTCAAGTAGCACCAGCAGTACGAGCCCGGAGCGAACGTCTCGGGGTCGCGAAGATCAGAATTGAATAGCGCGATCGGTGAGTGAGCATCGCAGGCCCGGAGCGAGGTACGAGCGAAGGGCCGAGGAGCGGAGCGAACGTCTCGGGGTCGCGAAGAAACAGTGGGAGGGCTGCTTCGGCCCGCACCACGACCTCCACTAGTAGAAGGAGCAGACATGAAGCGCAGCAAGGCATACCGCGCGGCCGCCGCACAGGTCGACCGCGCCAAGTTGTACAGCCCGCTGGAAGCGGCGGACCTGGCGAAGAAGACGTCGACCGGCAAGGCCGACGGCACCGTTGAGGTTGCCATGGTCCTCGGCATCGACCCACGCAAGGCCGACCAAATGGTCCGGGGGACGGTCAACCTGCCGCACGGCACCGGCAAGACGGCTCGGGTCATCGTCTTCGCCGTCGGCGACAAGGCGACCGAGGCAGAGGCCGCCGGCGCCGACGAGGTGGGCAGCGACGATCTCATCGCCAAGATCCAGGGCGGATGGCTGGACTTCGACGCGGCGATCGCCACTCCTGATCAGATGGCCAAGGTGGGCCGCATCGCCCGGGTGCTGGGACCCCGCGGCCTGATGCCGAATCCGAAGACCGGCACCGTGACGGCGGACGTGACCAAGGCCGTCACCGACATCAAGGGGGGCAAGATCAACTTCCGCGTCGACAAGGCCGCCAACCTGCACCTGGTGATCGGTAAGGCATCGTTCCCGATCGAGCAGCTGGTGGAGAACTACGGCGCTGCTCTCGACGAGGTATTGCGCGCTAAGCCCGCGGCCGCCAAGGGCCGTTACGTCAAGAAGATCGCGATGAGCACCACCATGGGTCCTGGTATCCCGGTCGATCCGACCATCACCCGGAACCTGATGACCACCACGAGTGCGGACGTCGGGGTCTGATCGCCTCCTCCCCGTACCCCCGGGACGCGCTCTGAGCTCTCCGGTCGGGGCGCGTACTGGTTTCCGGCGACGGCAAGCGGGAGCGGGGGCGCACGAGATATCGTCGGTGGCGAGGACCGGGGGCTCCGATCCGAGTGTTGTCCCGATCGGAGGGTGCGGATGTCCAGGTCACGTTCGATAGTCGTCGTGCTGGTTGCTGCCGGCCTGCTGACGAGCGGATGCGCCTCCACGGTGGCCGGTTCCGCCCAGGCAGCGGGTTCGGTGAGCGCAGGTCCGGTCAGCGCTGGTCCGGTCAGCGCGGTTCCGTCGAGTGGTGCGAGCGCCACCCACGATCCAGCGGTTACCGGCACCGTCAGCGGGTCGGCGGAGGATCCTCAGCAGTTCTACGCCAGGATCCAGGCGGCGATGAAGGGGGTCACCTCTATGTCGGGCTCGATGTCGTTCCAGGGGAGCGCCGGCGGCGTGCCGATGGACGAGTCGGGTCCGATGAAGGCGACGTACCGCGATGGTGCGGTGCAGTCCATCGACATGCAGATGTCCATGACGGTCCAGGGCACCAGCGTCAGGTTCAGCTTCCGGCTGGTGGGCGACAAGGCGTACATCGGTGGACCGGCGATCATGAAGTCGTTGGGCGCGCAGGCATCCGGGAAGCAGTGGGCCCTGCTGGACAAGAACTCGTCGAACAAGAATCTCGCCATGCTGGGCTCGATGATGGGCTCCGTCATCAATTTCGGTCGCTCCGATGCCATGATCGCGACCATCAAGGGGGCCAAGAGCGTCACCAAGGTCGGTCCGGAGAAGATCGGCGCCGTCGACGCGACCAAGTATCAGGCGGTGATCGATCTCGGGGCGATCGGGTCAGCCCTGGCGACCGCCATGCCCAGTCAGGTGCCCCGCGCAACCCAGGGCGGCACCTCCACGGCGCTGTACTGGATCGACGCGCAGGATCGCATCGTGAAGGCGACCAGCCAGACCGAGCAGCAGGGCAAACCGCTGACCACCGAATACCTCGTCGACGCCTACAACCAGCCGGTCGACATTCAGGATCCCGACCCGGCGACGGTCTACACCGGCTGACGTCTGCCCACGATTGGCGCCTCGGGGCGGCGACCGGTACCGTCGGTACCGATCCACCGAAGACCGTCGGCTCCCGCACGCACTGGCCCAGCCAGGGCGTCGGGTGAAGGTCCGGGACATCCCGGGCGGCCCGCGCAGGAGGACGAGGTAGACAGGCGGATTCCGCCCTTCACGCCCCGTGCCCCGCGCCCGGGGCGTTCGTCGTTCCAGCGGGCGTCCGCGCCCGTTCCTTCCGGCACCATCGGTGGCCGGCAGCAGATCCGGGGCCGTTCCGCCCGGTGATGGTGCCCTCACTACCCGAGCCCGATGAAGGAAGGAGCGTCAGATGGCCACTCCCGCCAAGGTTTCGATGGTTGCCGAGATCGCGGACAAGTTCCGCACCTCGAACGCTGCCGTAGTGACCGAGTACCGCGGGCTGAAGGTGTCCCAGCTCAGCAAGCTCCGCAGTGACCTGGGCGCCGAGGTGTCCTACACCGTCGCCAAGAACACCCTGGTGCGCCTCGCTGCGGCCGAGGCCGGTGTGCACGGCCTGGAGGAGATGTTCATCGGCCCGACCGCGATCGCGTTCATCACCGGTGAGCCGGTGACGGCCGCGAAGGCGTTGCGTGATTTCGCCAGGACGAACGAACTGCTGGTGATCAAGGGCGGGTTGATGGACGGAAGGGTCCTGAACCCGTACGACGTCACCAAGCTCGCCGATCTGGAATCTCGCGAGGTCCTGCTGGCGAAGTTCGCCGGCGCGATGAAGGCGGGCCTGACCCAGGCCGCGGTCCTGTTCAACCAGCTTCCCTCGCAGGTGGCGCGGCTTGCCGCGGCCCTGCAGGAGAAGAAGGTCGCGGCCGGAGAGACGGTCGAGGTCGCCGCAGCGGCGGTGCCGGCAGTCGATTCCCCCGAGTTCGCCGATACACCGGAGACCGATGCGGTCGCCGAGGCAACTGCCGACCCGGAAGCAGCCACCGAAACCGAAACGGCTCAGGCCGCCGGAGATTCCGACCCGGCCTGATTCGACCAGGCCATCCGGTCGGATTCGCTTGTGCCGCCGGTTCACGTACCAGCCATGCACCATCCCATACCTGCCCTACGTCATCGCGGGGCAAGGACCACGAGAAAGGAACGCCCATCATGGCGAAGCTGACCACCGACGAGTTGCTCGACGCGTTCAAGGAACTCACCCTGATCGAGCTCTCGGAGTTCGTGAAACAGTTCGAAGAGACCTTCGGCGTCACCGCCGCGGCGCCGGTCGCCGTCGCCAGCTCGAACGGGCCGGCTGCCCCGGTCGAGGCCGTTGAGGAGCAGGACGAATTCGACGTCGTCCTCGAGGCTGCCGGTGAGAAGAAGGTCCAGGTCATCAAGGCCGTCCGCGAGATCGTTTCTGGTCTCGGCCTGAAGGAGGCCAAGGACCTGGTCGACAGTGCACCGAAGGCCATTCTGGAGAAGGCTCCCAAGGACGTCGCCGAGGCCGCAAGGGCGAAGCTGTCCGACGCCGGCGCGACCGCGACCGTCAAGTAACCCCGACCGTCAAGTAACGCCCACCGTCAAGTAACCGCACCGGCTCCGGCCGATCGCAGCAGTTCAGATCCAAGGGACGGGCTCCTCAAGGAGCCCGTCCCTTGGCATTCAGCGGATCGTCGCCCCCGGCGCGAATCTGGTCGCGCAACCGTGCGCCGCCCGGCAGGATGCGATCCGATGACTGCCTCGTTCATGCCCGGACTCAAGCTCAGCGCCGGGTACTACCGCGAAGTGGTCGCGCCGCTGCTCGGGGACCGAGCGCATTCTGCCGCGCTGCTCGGCTATGGCTCCGATGTGCTCGGCTACGACACGGCCAGCTCCACCGACCACGGCTGGGGACCGCGGCCGCAGGTCTTCGTGGCCGACGAGGACGTCGCCGAGGTGGCCGCGCTGATCGAGCACGGTCTGCCGGGAGTTCAGCGGCTGGCCGACCAGGTTCGGGTGGGACGCCATCGCCGTTCGTCATCAGGTCACCGTCACCTCTGTGCGGGACTGGCTCGTCCGGGTGCTGTCCAGCGACCGTTTCGTGCAGGCCTGCCTGGCGGAGATCTCCGACGATTGGCTGCGCGTGGAGCCGCTGGTCGGATCGGCGGATCAGTTCGCCGACTCGACCGACGTCACCAGCAACGCCGTCACCATTCGTCGGCTACGGCACGTCTACTCATCGAACCCAGGAGGCACCCTGCTGGCACGATGAACCGATGGGCATCGTTCGATGGGGCATCGTCGGGCCTGGCCGGATCGCGGCGAACGTTGCCGCGGACTTCCCGCTGGTGCCCGACGCCGAGCTGGTGGCGGTCGCTTCCCGTTCGCGGCAGCGGGCTGCGGCCTTCGCGAGTGAACACTCGATCGCCCGTGCCCACGGCTCGTACCGGGACATCGTCGCCGACCGCGAGGTCGACGTGCTGTACATCGCCACGCCGCATCCGCAACATCACGCGATCGCGGTGGCCGCGCTGCGAGCCGGCAAGGCGGTGCTGGTGGAAAAGGCATTCACTGCCACCGTCGGTGGTGCCGTGAACATCATCGACACCGCCCGGTCGGCCGGCGTGTTCGCGATGGAGGCCATGTGGACCCGGTTCCAGCCGGTCGTCGTCGCCGCCAGGAAGCTGATCGACGACGGCGCGCTCGGTGAGGTCAGGCAGGTGCAGGCCGACCTCGGCGTCGACCGGGCCTACGACCCGACAGACCGGCTGTTCGATCCGGCCAAGGGTGGCGGCGCGATGCTCGATCTCGGGGTCTACGTGGTTTCCTTCGCGCAGTACTTCCTCGGTACGCCGGACACGGTGACGGCGACCGGGTCGCTGGCGCCGACCGGCGTCGACGCCGAGGTGGGGCTGCTGCTCGGCTACCGCGACGGAAGGTCTGCGGCGCTGCAGGTCTCGCTGCGCAACCCGACACCGGGGCAGGCCAGAATGTTCGGCACCGAAGGCTGGATCGACGTGCTGCCCAGATTTCATCATCCGCAGACGATCGTGGTGCATCGCAGCGGCGCCGAGCCGGAAACCATCACCCGCCCGGCGACCGGCGGTGGCTACGCGCACGAGCTGATCGAAGTGACCGAATGCCTACTCGCCGGCCGCACCGAGAGCGCCGTGATGCCACTGGCCGACACCCTGGCCGTCCAGACGGTGATGAACACCGGCTGTGAACAGCTCGGGGTGCGGCATGCCGAGGACACCTCTGTTGTCGTCTGATCCTGTCTTGGCGGCAGCTGCGAACAACGCGGACTGGTGCGAGTTGGTCTGCCGTGCCAATGCGGTGGCCACACAACGGAACAATCGGTGGTGGTCGGCCGCCAGCCGTTCGCCAGCGCAGTATCCCGACGCGGTGACGCTGACTCCGGCCGTCAAGGTCCGGGAACTGCTCGGCACCATCGACAACACCGACGGGGCGTCGGTGAAGGACAGCTACGGCACCCTCGAGCTCGCCGGCGGCGGATTCCGGCTGCTGTTCAAGGCGCATTGGATCAGTCGGCCACCGCCCGCGCCCGCCGGCACAGCGGGACCAGCGTGGGACGAGGTGAGCGACCCTCATTCGCTCAGGGAATGGGCGGACGCGCACGGAATCGGCGCCACGCTCACACCTGCGGTGCTGGCCGATCCAGCGGTCGTCATCCTGCGACGACGGTCCGCCGGCCGCACCGACGGTGGCGCCATCCTGAACCGCAGCGCCACGGTGCTGGGCGTCAGCAACGTGTTCGGAGAGGGAGGCGCCGAGCTGTGGAACGACGTCGTCGCCGCGATCCCGTCTCGATTCCGTCGACTGCCCCTGGTCGGCTACGAGCGCGGTGACGAACTCGTCCATTGCCTGGCAGCCGGTTTCGAACAGATCGGCGACCTCAGCGTCTGGCACAGGTAACGGTCTACAGGACTGCGCCCGGGTTGAGGATTCCATCCGGATCGAGCGCGTTCTTGATCTTCCTGGTCAGCTCCATCACGGCCGGTCCCAGCTGATCGGGGAGGGCTTCCTTCTTCAACCGGCCGACGCCATGCTCGCCGGTGATGGTGCCGCCCAGCGCCAACGCCAGCGCCATCACCTCGCTAAAAGCCAGCCGGGCCCTGCGCACCGAATCCGGATCGCCACCGTCGTGCACTACCAGCGGGTGGGTGTTGCCATCACCGGCGTGGGCGACCACCGGGATGTCGACGCCGAACCTTTCGGCGATCCTCTCGATGCCAGTAAACAGGGCCGGCAACCGGGGGATCGGCACGCCGACGTCCTCGAAGAGCAACGTGCCGCGCCGCTCCAGTGCCTGGAAGGCGTTGCGTCTGGCGTGCAGGAACATCCCGCCCTCAACCGGGTCGTCGGTGACGAAACATTCCTTCGCGCCATGGAAGTCGCACGCCTGCTGCATGGCTTCGATCTCGATCCGGCGGGCCGGCCCCGGAGCATCGGACTGGCCGATCAGCAGGGCACCGGCGGTCCGATCCAGGCCCATCCGGAACATGTCCTCGACCGCGTTGATGGAATATCGGTCCATCAGCTCCATCATGCTGGGCCGTACCGACGCGCCGATGGCCACCACCGCGTTGGCCGCGGATTCCACGTCGGGAAAGGACGCCACGAACGTCGCGGCCGGCGGCTGCGCCGGGAGAAGTCGCAGGATGGCCCTGGTGATGATGCCCAGCATTCCCTCGCTGCCGACGAACAGCTTGATCAGCGACAGGCCAGCGGTATCCTTGACGCGTTGGCCACCAAGGCCTATCAGCGTTCCGTCGGCCAGCACCACGTCCATTCCGAGCACGTAGTCCGTGGTTACGCCATACTTCACGCAGCACAGGCCGCCGGCGTTGGTCGCGAGATTGCCGCCGATGGAACAGATCTCGAACGAGGATGGATCTGGCGGGTACCACAACCCTTGCAGGGCTGCCGCTTTCTTCACGTCGGCATTGATCGCACCCGGTTCGACGATCGCGGTGCGGGTGGCGACGTCGATGACGATGTCCGTCATCCGCTCCAGACTGATCACCAGCCCGCCGGTGACGGCGGTCGAACCGCCGGACAATCCGGTGCCGCAGCCGCGGGGGACGATCGGCACCCGGTGGCCGGCGGCCCAGCGCACGGCCGTCTGCACGTCGCCGGCGGCGCCGGCGCGCACCACGGCGAGCGGAACGCCGGCGTCCGGATCCCTGGCCCAGTCCTGGCGGTAGTTCTGCAGCGTTGCCGGCTCGGTCACCAGGGCTCCGGCGGCGAGGTGTGCCGCCAACTCCCGCAGCGCAGCCTCCGGCACCGGGCTCATGTCAGAGAAACTACCCCGGGAGAGCGCCACCGGCTTCTGCGGCGGATGGGCGAGACAGCTTCGATGCTCGATGCGTCGATCGGCCCGGCGGCGGCGACGGTCAAGGGCCCGGACTCTCCCATCGGACGACGCCGAACCGGCCGAAGTCGTTGTCGAAGGAGACGATGGTGGCCCGGTGCTCGACGGCGAGCGCGGCCAGATGGGCGTCGTTGACCAGATTGCCGCCGCGGCCGACCTCGGACAACAGCTCGGCCATGATCACCAGGTGCCGGCTCGTCGGTTCCAGGACATGCGCGGCCGGCTGCGCCATCCAGGCCTCGAGCTGGGCAACAGCGGTCGGCACCCGGAGTGGGTTCGCGAAGATCGACGAATTTGTCGTCAAGCGCAGGAATGCCATCATCACCAACCAGCTGAATCCGACACCGCTGGCGCCGGCCAATGAGCGATCGAGCCATTCCCGCGCCTGCTGATGGTGGACCGCGTCCTCGTTGACCGCGTACACCAGGACATTGGCGTCCACGACCTTCACCTCGCGGTCACTTGCCCAGATCCATCTTGCGAACCAGTTCCGCGTCCTCCAGATCCGCCACCACCCGCAAAGCGCGATCCAGCTCGACCGCCGGGCTGCCGAGCGACTGGGTCTTGGTCACGGACAGCGTCTTGCGCCCGCGACCGTTGGCGTCGCGGATCGAATCGTTCAGCGCCTGCTTGAACGACACGCCGCGGCGCCGCATTCGCTCGCGCAACAGCTGTTCGGTATCGCTGTCCAGGGTGACCGTCGTTCTCATCCTGGCAGCATAGCGTCAACGGTGCTGACAGCACGCTGTCAGCAGATCGGCATACTCGCAGCCGCACCACACACACCTGCACATCACCGGCGACACCGCCGATCCTTGGCCGGCCGACACCGGCGGCAGCTGTGGTCGACATCCCGCGCTGCGATGGGTGGGTGCGGCTGTCGGAGCTTGGTGCGAGGATCGGATCATGATCGATCATCTGGGAGTGCAGGCGGCCGACGTCGAGGCGTCGGCCCGGTTCTACACGACGGTGTTCGCGCCCATCGGTTTCACCGAAGGAGCGCGGTTCCCGGCAGAGAACGGCCCGGTGGTGGGGCTGGCCGATGGTTCAGGGAACCTGGGCTTCTGGCTCAGCCCCAGGACGAGCGACGGGGCGCCCAGTGAGAACCACGTCGCGTTCGCCGCCGGATCGCGCGAAGACGTCGACGCCGTCCATGCGGCTGCGGTCAAGGCCGGGGTGGAGGTGCTGCACGAACCGCGGGAATGGCCGGAATACCACCCGGGCTACTACGCGGTCTTCCTCCGCGATCCGGACGGGCACAACGTGGAGGCTGTCGTACACCGCTGACCGCCCGCACCCAAGGGCCGGGCCGTGATCCACCGGCGATGATCCGTGATCCACCGGGCGATGAAAGGCCCGGAAAACTTGCTCGCCGGGCACGGGTAGCTTGACGTTTCCGGTTTCCCGGTCCAGCATTGATGCACGACGTCGGCCATATAGCGGGCCGCCTACCCCGGTGATCAGCGGTTCGAACGAGTGGTGTGAGGAAGACCACGCTCGTAGAGGGCACAGCCCGGGGGCACGTCTGGACGGGCGTGCCCGGAAGCTGGTAGGCTTCGACGTTGCGCTGCCCTCCTTCCGCCGCCCTTTCCCAGCCCACTCACGTCGCCCTGCAGCCGTGCTCGCCACGGCGTCTCAGGTGACCTGGTGGACCGGAGCAGGAGACGGTCGGATCGCTCCCGGCGGTGCAACAGTGACCATCCGGCAGGTCCGGTCCTTGGAAGGACGCATCTTGGCAGTCAGCACGTCAGCCCAGACCCCCACCCAGATCCCCTCAGGCATCACCAAACGGGTTTCCTTCGCCAAGACACGGGAGCCACTCGAGGTTCCGAATCTCCTGGCCCTGCAGACCGAGTCGTTCGACTGGCTGGTCGGCGGCCAGGCCTGGCTCGATCGTCAGACCGAGCCCATCCCATCCGGTCTGGACGAGATCCTCGCGGAGATCTCCCCCATCGAGGACTTCTCCGGCAACCTCTCGCTGAACTTCGCCGACCCATGGTTCGACGAGGTCAAGGCCAGCGAAGCGGATTGCCGCGAGAAGGACATGACCTATTCGGCCCCGCTGTTCGTCACCGCGGAGTTCATGAACGCCGAGACCGGCGAGATCAAGTCCCAGACCGTATTCATGGGCGACTTCCCGATGATGACCAGCAAGGGCACCTTCATCATCAACGGCACCGAGCGGGTCGTCGTCTCCCAACTCGTCCGGTCTCCCGGCGTCTACTTCGACAAGACCCTGGACAAGGCCGCCGGCAAGGAGGTGTTCGCCGTCAAGGTGATCCCCTCCCGTGGCGCCTGGCTCGAGTTCGACATCGACAAGCGGGACACCATCGGCGTGCGCATCGACCGCAAGCGCCGGCAGCCGGTCACCGTGCTGCTCAAGGCCCTGGGCTGGGACACCGCCAGGATCGGTGAGAAGTTCGCCTGGTCCGAGGTGTTGCTGTCCACGCTGGAGAAGGACCACATCGCGGGCACCGACGAGGCACTGCTGGACATCTACCGCAAGCTGCGCCCGGGCGAGCCGCCGACCAAGGAGTCCGCGGAGAACCTGCTGCAGAACCTGTTCTTCCGTGACAAGCGCTACGACCTGGCCAAGGTCGGCCGGTACAAGCTGAACAAGAAGCTGGCCCTGAACGAGCCGACCAGCGTCGGTGTGCTGACCGAAGCCGACCTGGTCGCCACCATCGAGTACTTGCTCCGGCTGCACGACGGTCAGGAGTCCTGGACCGTTCGCGGCCAGGAACTGCCGGTCGAGATCGACGACATCGATCACTTCGGCAACCGTCGGCTGCGTACCGTGGGCGAGCTCATCCAGAACCAGGTGCGGGTCGGCCTGTCCCGGATGGAGCGGGTGGTCCGCGAGCGGATGACGACGCAGGACGTCGAGGCGATCACGCCGCAGACATTGATCAACATCCGCCCGGTGGTCGCCTCGATCCGCGAGTTCTTCGGCACCTCGCAACTGTCGCAGTTCATGCAGCAGACCAACCCGCTCGACGGTCTGACCCACAAGCGCCGCCTGTCGGCGCTCGGCCCCGGCGGTCTGTCGCGGGATCGGGCATCGCTCGAGGTCCGCGACGTACACCCCTCGCATTACGGCCGGATGTGCCCGATCGAGACACCGGAGGGCCCGAACATCGGCCTGATCGGCTCGCTCGCGACGTTCGCCAGGGTCAATCCGTTCGGCTTCATCGAGACCCCGTACCGCGAGGTGTCCAAGGGTGTCGCGACCGATCAGATCGACTACCTGACGGCCGACGAGGAAGACCGGCACATCATCGCCCAGGCCAACGCCAAGCTGGACGGCAAGGGCAAGCTGACCGAAGCGAAGGTGCTGGCCAGGCGGAAGGGCGGCGAGGTCGACCAGGTCGATCCGTCCGAGGTCGACTACATGGACGTCTCGCCGCGGCAGACCGTCTCGGTGGCCACCGCGATGATCCCGTTCCTGGAGCACGACGAGGCGAACCGGGCACTGATGGGCGCCAACATGCAGCGGCAGAGCGTCCCGTTGCTGCGCAGCGAGTCGCCGCTGGTCGGCACCGGCATGGAGAAGCGGGCCGCTGTCGACGCCGGTGACATGGTGCTGGCCGACGCCGCCGGTGTGGTCGAGGAGGCCAGCGCCGACTTCATCTCGGTGATGGCCGACGACGGGGCGCACAAGACCTATCGGCTGCACAAGTTCCGTCGTAGCAACCAGGGCACCAGCTCCAACCAGCGTCCGATCGTCACCGAGGGCGACCGGGTCGAGGTCGGCCAGGTGCTGGCCGACGGCCCGTGCACCGAGGGCGGCGAGATGGCGCTGGGCAAGAACCTGCTGGTGGCCTTCATGCCGTGGGAGGGCCACAACTACGAGGACGCGATCATCCTGTCCCAGCGCATCGTCCAGGACGACGTGCTGACCTCGATCCACATCGAGGAACACGAGATCGACGCCCGCGACACCAAGCTCGGCCCGGAGGAGATCACTCGGGACATCCCGAACGTCTCCGAAGAGGTGCTCGCCGATCTCGACGAGCGCGGCATCATCCGGATCGGTGCCGAGGTGCAGGACGGCGACATCCTGGTCGGCAAGGTCACGCCCAAGGGCGAGACCGAGTTGACCCCGGAGGAGCGGCTGCTGCGGGCGATCTTCGGCGAGAAGGCCCGTGAGGTCCGCGACACCTCCCTGAAGGTGCCGCACGGCGAGACCGGCAAGGTGATCGGCGTCCGGGTGTTCGCCCGCGACGAGGAAGATGCCGAACTGGCGGCCGGCGTCAACGAGTTGGTCCGCGTCTACGTGGCCCAGAAGCGGAAGATCCAGGACGGCGACAAGCTCGCCGGCAGGCACGGGAACAAGGGCGTCATCGGCAAGATCCTGCCGGTCGAGGACATGCCGTTCCTGGCCGACGGAACCCCGGTCGACATCATCCTGAACCCGCACGGGGTTCCGCGACGGATGAACGTCGGACAGATCCTGGAGACCCACCTCGGTTGGGTGGCCGCCCAGGGCTGGCAGATCGAGGGCACCCCGGACTGGTCGAAGAACATCGAGGCGCGGACGGCAGAGCCGTTCACCCGCACCGCGACTCCGGTGTTCGACGGCGCGTCCGAGGACGAGATCACCGGTCTGCTCGGTGCTACCACGCCGACCCGCGATGGCGACCGACTGGTCGACACCGACGGCAAGGCGACCCTGTACGACGGCCGCTCCGGCGAGCCGTTCCCGTACTCGGTGGCGGTCGGCTACATGTACATCCTGAAGCTGGCGCACCTGGTCGACGACAAGATCCACGCCCGCTCGACCGGCCCGTACTCGATGATCACCCAGCAGCCGCTCGGTGGTAAGGCCCAGTTCGGCGGCCAGCGGTTCGGCGAGATGGAGTGCTGGGCCATGCAGGCGTACGGCGCCGCCTACACGCTGCAGGAACTGTTGACCATCAAGTCGGACGACATCGTCGGCCGGGTGAAGGTCTACGAGGCCATCGTCAAGGGCGAGAACATTCCGGAGCCGGGCATTCCCGAGTCGTTCAAGGTGCTGCTCAAGGAGCTCCAGGCGCTGTGCCTGAACGTGGAGGTGCTGTCCAGCGACGGCGTCACCATCGAGATGCGCGACACCGACGACGACGACCTGGAAAGGGCCGCCGCCAACCTCGGGATCAACCTGTCCCGCAACGAGGCTGCCTCGGTCGACGACCTGGTGAACTGATCGTGAGGCGACAGGGAGTGAGCATCGCAGCCTCGAAGCGACGTAGGAGTGTAGAGGCGAGGCGCGGAGCGACCGTGGAGCCGAACAGTTAGACATGGACGGCCCGTACCCGACCCCATCCGGTCGGGTCCGGGCACCGTCACCCCCGTTCTGGAATGACGAGAAACGTTCCAGGACACCGCTTTCTAGAACAAGGGACGTACACAAGTGCTCGACGTCAACTTCTTCGACGAGTTGCGTATCGGCCTCGCGACCGCTGACGACATCCGCGCCTGGTCGCACGGTGAGGTCAAGAAGCCCGAGACGATCAACTACCGCACCCTCAAGCCTGAGAAGGACGGACTCTTCTGCGAGAAGATCTTCGGCCCGACCCGGGACTGGGAGTGCGCCTGCGGCAAGTACAAGCGGGTCCGCTTCAAGGGCATCATCTGTGAGCGCTGCGGCGTCGAGGTGACCAGGGCGAAGGTCCGCCGTGAGCGGATGGGCCACATCGAACTGGCCGCACCCGTCACCCACATCTGGTACTTCAAGGGTGTCCCGTCCCGGCTGGGCTACCTGCTCGATCTGGCGCCGAAGGATCTCGAGAAGATCATCTACTTCGCCGCTTACCTGATCACATCGGTGGACGAGGCGCAGCGTCACGACGACCTGCCGACCATCGAGGCCGAGATGGGCGTCGAGCGCAAGAACATCGAGAACACCCGCGACGCGGATCTGGACACCAGGGCCAAGAAGCTGGAGACCGATCTGGCCCAGCTGGAGGCCGAGGGCGCCAAGTCCGACGTGCGCCGCAAGGTGCGCGACGGCGGTGAGCGCGAGCAGCGTCAGATCCGGGACGCCGCGCAGCGCAAGCTGGATCGCCTGGACGAGGTGCTCGACCTGTTCCGCAAGCTCAAGGTCGGCGACCTGATCATCGACGAGTTGCTCTACCGCGACCTCGAGGACCGCTTCGCGGACTACTTCTCCGGCGGCATGGGCGCGACCGCGCTGCAGAAGATCATCGCCGATTTCGACATCGACGCCGAGGTCGAGCGACTGCGCGACACCATCAAGAACGGTAAGGGTCAGCGGAAGCTGCGGGCGATCAAGCGGCTCAAGGTGGTCGCCGCATTCCAGCAGACCCAGAACTCTCCGCTGGGCATGGTGCTCGACTGCGTGCCGGTGATCCCGCCGGAGCTGCGGCCGATGGTGCAACTGGACGGCGGCCGCTTCGCCACCTCCGACCTGAACGACCTCTATCGCCGGGTGATCAACCGCAACAACCGGCTCAAGAGGCTGATGGACCTCGGCGCGCCCGAGATCATCGTCAACAACGAGAAGCGGATGCTGCAGGAGGCCGTCGACGCGCTGTTCGACAACGGCCGCCGCGGCCGGCCGGTGACCGGGCCGGGCAACCGCCCGCTCAAGTCGCTGTCCGATCTGCTCAAGGGCAAGCAGGGCCGGTTCCGGCAGAACCTGCTCGGCAAGCGGGTCGACTATTCCGGCCGCTCGGTGATCGTGGTCGGTCCGCAGCTCAAGCTGCACCAGTGCGGACTTCCCAAGCTGATGGCGCTGGAGCTGTTCAAGCCGTTCGTGATGAAGCGGCTGGTCGACCTGAACCATGCGCAGAACATCAAGTCGGCCAAGCGGATGGTGGAGCGCCAGCGTCCGCAGGTATGGGACGTGCTGGAAGAGGTCATCGGGCAGCACCCGGTGATGCTGAACCGGGCACCCACCCTGCACCGGCTGGGCATCCAGGCCTTCGAGCCGCAGCTGGTCGAGGGCAAGGCCATCCAGCTGCACCCGCTGGTCTGCGCCGCCTTCAACGCCGACTTCGACGGCGACCAGATGGCCGTTCACCTTCCGCTGTCCGCGGAAGCGCAGGCCGAGGCCAGGGTGCTGATGCTCTCCAGCAACAACATCCTGTCGCCGGCGTCCGGCAAGCCGCTGGCCATGCCGTCACTGGACCTGGTGACCGGTCTGTACTACCTGTGCGGGCTCGATCCCGAGGCCACCGGAGCGGGCCAGGTCTTCTCCTCGCCGGCCGAGGCGATCATGGCTCGTGACGCCGGCCTTGTCGGAGTCCGGGCGCCGATCAAGGTGCGGCTCAGCGGGGTCGCCCCGTCAGCCGAGGAGCTGTCGAAGCTTCCGGATGACTGGGAAGCCGGCAAGCCGTGGCTGGCCGACACCACCCTCGGCCGGGTGATGTTCAACGAGCTGCTGCCGGCCGACTACCCGTTCATCAACGAGGAGATGCCGAAGAAGCGGCAGTCGGCGATCGTCAACGATCTCGCCGAGCGGTACCCGATGTCGCTGGTCGCCCAGACCCTGGACAAGCTCAAGGAAGCCGGCTTCTACTGGGCCACCCGCTCCGGCATGACGGTCGCCATTCACGACGTCGTCATCCCACCGGAGAAGGACGCGATCCTGGCCTCGCACGAGGCCGACGTGACCAAGGTCGAGCGGTCCTACCAGCGCGGCAACCTCAGCCACGCCGAGCGGAACGCCGACCTGGTGCGGATCTGGGAGAACGCCACCAAACAGATCGAGGCGGCGCTGCCTGGCGCGTTCCCGAAGAACAACCCGATCTACAACCTGCTGGCGGCCGGCGCCGCCGGCAACTGGATCCAGGTGCGGTCGCTGGCCGGCATGAAGGGTGTGGTCGCCAACTCCCGCGGCGAACAGATCCCGCGGCCGATCCGGTCCTCGTTCCGCGAGGGCCTGTCGGTGCTCGAGTACTTCATCAACACCCACTCGGCGCGGAAGGGCCTGGCGGACACCGCGTTGCGGACCGCCGAGTCCGGCTACCTGACCCGGCGCCTGGTCGACGTCAGCCAGGACGTGATCGTCAGGGAGAACGACTGCGGCACCGAGCGAGGCGTCGATCTGCCGATTGCCGAGAGGTACGCCGACGGCAGCGTGCACGTTCACGAGCACGCCGAGACTTCGGTGGAGGCCAGGATCGCCTCGGTCGATGTGGTGGATCCGCGGGGTTCCAAGGGCGGGGTGATCATTCCGGCCGGCACCGACATCCGCTCCGAGCACATCGAAGCTGCTGTTGCCGCCGGGGTGACCGTGGTCAAGGTGCGTTCGGTGCTCACCTGCGAGACGGCCATCGGTACCTGCGCGTCGTGCTACGGCAGGTCGCTGGCCACCGGCAATCTGGTGGACGTCGGTGAGGCGGTCGGCATCGTCGCAGCACAGTCCATCGGCGAACCGGGAACGCAGCTGACCATGCGGACGTTCCAGACCGGTTCCGCGTCGGGCTCCTCCGACATCACCCAGGGTCTGCCGCGGGTGCAGGAGCTGTTCGAGGCACGCATCCCGAAGGGCAGGGCGCCGATCGCGGACGCCGCCGGACGGGTCCAGCTCGACGACAGCGACAAGTTCCTGAAGATCACCATCATCCCGGACGACGGGAGTGACGAGGTCGTCTACGAGAAGCTGCCGAAGACGCAGCGGCTGGCGACGATCGCCGTCGACGGTTCGGAGCGGCTGATCGCCGACGGCGATCAGGTGGAGGTCGGCCAGCAGCTGCTGGAAGGTAACGCAGATCCGCACGAGGTGCTGCGGGTGATGGGCGCTCGACAGGTGCAGCTGCACCTGACCAGCGAGGTGCAGAACGTGTACCGCGCGCAGGGCGTCTCGATCCATGACAAGCACATCGAGGTGATCGTCCGGCAGATGCTCCGCCGGGTGACGGTGATCGACTCCGGTTCCACCGAGTTCCTGCCGGGTGCGGTGATCGAGCGCGGCGAGTTCGAGCACGTCAACCGCAGGACGATGGCGGAGGGCGGCGAGGCTGCCGCCGGGCGTCCGGTGCTGATGGGTATCACCAAGGCGTCGCTGGCGACCGACTCGTGGCTCTCGGCGGCCTCCTTCCAGGAGACCACCAGGGTCCTGACCGATGCCGCGATCAACGCCAAGAGCGACAAGTTGGTGGGTCTGAAGGAGAACGTCATCATCGGCAAGTTGATCCCGGCCGGTACCGGCATCGCCCGTTACCGCGACATCTCGGTCAACCCCACCGAAGAGGCCAGGGCGGCTGCCTATGCATTGCCGACGTTCGACGACACGTACTACTCCGGCGACTTCGGTAGTGGCGTCACCGGCGCCGCGGTGCCGCTGGACGACTACGACATGGGTCGCGACTACCGCTGAGCAGGGTATCCGCTGTGCGGTGATCCCGGAGGCCGTGAGCTTCCGGTCGGTGGACGAAGGGCCGGTTCCCACTGGGAACCGGCCCTTTTCGTTGCTCGGGAACAGGTTCCGCCGGCTCGTCACCTCACCCCGCTGGGCGCGCCCGCGATTTCCGGCTCGGCGACTCTCTGGCTCGGCGACTCTCCGACTCGGCGACTCTCCGACTCGGCGACTCTCCGACTCGGCGAGGATCAACTTCGGCTACGAGGCTTTGATTGTTGCTGCTGTCACTCCCGCCACAAAGCACCCGAAGTTGATCCGCGCGGGCAACGGCAGGACCTGAGTTCGGCGGGAGTTGTGCAGCGAAAGCGCCAGACTCGACGGTTGCACCCGGGACGTCTCAGGATCGACTCTGAAGGGTTTCTCCGGCCTGTCATGTCCGCAGAGCGTCGACAGTCGCGGCGTCGACGTCGAGGACGACGGTGTGGTAACTGTCGATCGGGGCCAGCACGGCATCACGCGGACCGGTTCGCCAGTCGTCACTGCCGTAGAAGTCCTCTTCCTGCCGGTCGCGTTCCCCGATGCTGGCGAAGGCGCGCATGAGGTAGGCGTGATCACCGTCGTCGGGCACCACCGACGGTCCGGTAGCCACCACGTCGATGCCGTAACGGTCGAGCAGTGGGCGCGCCTTGGCCATCGCACCCAGGAACTCCTCCAATCGGTCGGGCAGCACCTTGTAGGTACGGATCTCCAGGATCATGCACAGCAGTCTGCCAGCGCGGCGGCTCTGGTGTGCGCGGCGTCACACTCGGAGGACCTGCGGCCCCAGGACCGAGTAACGGTGGGCGTCGTGGGCCGGCAGCGCGGTATCGGTGATGAGCGCCTCGAACTCCGATACATCGGCGAACCGGCAGAAGCTGGTGACGCCGAACTTGGTGTGGACCCCCACGAACAGGCGCCGGCGAGCCGAGTGGGCTGCGGTTCGCTTGACGGCGGCCACGGCCGGGTCGGGGGTGGTCAGACCGTGTTCGCGGGAGATGCCGTTGGCGCCCAGGACAGCGAGATCGATGACCAGCTCGGCGAGCATCGAGGTGGCCCAGTGGTCGACGCTGGCCAGGGTCCGTCCGCGTACCCGACCGCCCAGGATGATCACCGTGTGCTGCGAGCTGAGAGCCAGCAGCCCGGCCGAGGTCAGCGACGAAGTGACGACAGTTAACGGACGCTGCACCGTGACCAGCTGCTCGGCAATCAGCTGCGGTGTGTACCCCTCGTCCAGATACACGGTTTCGGCGTCGTCGAGCTGGTCGACGGCGGCGACGGCTATCCGGTGCTTCTCCGCCACCCGGCTGCCGGACCGGAGATCGATGCTGGTCTCGTAGCCGGCGCTCTCGACGGGATAAGCGCCGCCATGGGTGCGGCGGATGAGTCCGTGATCCTGGAGCAGCTTGAGATCGCGGCGGACGGTTTCGGTGGCCACCTCCAACCGCTCGGCCAGCTCGGTGACGCCGATGTGACCGGTTCCACGCGCGTGGTCGAGGATCAGCCGTCGCCGCTGTTCACCTGCCTTGACCGACAAGGTGTCTCCCTCCGCGCCGAGGACCCGCGTCCCGCCTCTGCAAGCGACGAACCAATCGGACAGCCGGGGAGCTTTCCCGCCCGAACCAGTGGCACGCCTCACAGACAGGATGCCGGATGCCGTCCGGTGCCGCCACATCCGTCGAACTGAGCGATGCGCGGGTTCGACCGCACCAGAACTCCCGTCCAGCGCACTGCCGGGCGCGGGTTCTGCGGTTCGTCCCTCTGCCCTGGGGCTTCTCGCGAACAGATTCAGTGGATACCACCGACTGAGTTGCTGTTATCCGCCGAAACTGTTCGCCAGACCGAGCACCTGCTGGTCGCCCCGGCCCGGCGAGGTACCTCAAACCCAGTTCTCCACAGCGAACACACATTCCAGGGCCGAGCACCGGCTGGTCGCCCCGGCCCGGCGAGGTACTCCTCCGCTGTCTGGGGTGGTCTGCCACCCGGGGATCACGCTGTAGACTGGACGTCGAGTACCCAGCGCTGTGATTCGGTCTGCCCCCGCTACCTCCATCGCCCCTCGGGCCAGGAGGCGTGCGGATCAGTGGAGACCGGATCGGCGGAGTCGACAGCCGAGCATCGTTGTCACCCGTCCGGCATCCGCCCTCGCGAGTTCTGCCTCGTCGGCCCCGAAGGTTCCGCGTCGAACCCCTGGCCGGTCCAGTAGTGTTCGCGATCGGCCAGCACATGCTGGGTTCTTGTCGCATGCTCAGGGCGGTCGGTTCAGCGCTGGGCGTCGACCGAGTGTCGCCCAGTTCGCGGTCCGGGTAGTTCCCGGATCCGAGGGCGTCGCTCTGCAGTCCGCACGCCCTCGAGGCGGACGGACGCCGGTGGCACTGGCCCGCCAGAGCCGCCGCCGAGCACGTCCGAACCGTCACACAGCCGGAAGACAGGAAGAAGCAGCCACCAGATGCCCACGATCCAGCAGTTGGTCCGCAAGGGCCGCCAGGACAAGATCACCAAGTCCAAGACACCCGCACTCAAGGGTTCCCCGCAGCGCCGCGGTGTGTGCACCCGCGTCTACACCACCACCCCGAAGAAGCCGAACTCGGCGTTGCGGAAGGTCGCTCGGGTCAAGTTGACCTCGCAGATCGAGGTCACTGCCTACATTCCGGGTGAGGGACACAACCTGCAGGAACACTCCATCGTGCTGGTTCGTGGCGGCCGGGTGAAGGACCTGCCCGGAGTTCGGTACAAGATCATCCGCGGATCGCTCGACACCCAAGGTGTCAAGGGACGGAAACAGGCTCGCAGCCGCTACGGCGCGAAGAAGGAGAAGAGCTGATATGCCGCGCAAGGGACCCGCTCCGCGTCGGCCACTGGTCGCCGACCCGGTGTACAACTCGCCCATGGTCACCCAGCTGGTGAACAAGGTGCTGCTGGATGGCAAGCGGTCGATTGCCCAGTCCATCGTCTACGGCGCACTGGAAGGTTGCCGCGACAAGACCGGCGCCGATCCGGTCGTCACTCTCAAGCGTGCGCTGGACAACGTCAAGCCATCGCTGGAGGTCAAGAGTCGTCGCGTCGGTGGCGCCACCTACCAGGTGCCGATCGAGGTCCCGGCTCGCCGGCAGACCACCCTGGCCCTGCGCTGGCTGGTCGGCTATTCCAAGGCCCGTCGGGAGAAGACGATGACCGAACGGCTGATGAACGAGCTGCTCGACGCGAGTAACGGCCTCGGCGCTGCCGTCAAGCGACGCGAGGACACGCACAAGATGGCCGACTCGAACAAGGCGTTCGCGCACTACCGCTGGTAACCGGGCTGCGCCGGGTGACGGAGATCCGTCATCCGCCGCCTGCGGTCCGGCTCGAAAGACCGAGTTCCACGATCGACACATCGACAGACAAGAGAGATCGCAGTGGCTTCCAAGGCCCTCGACAGGACCCGCAACATCGGCATCATGGCGCACATCGATGCCGGTAAGACCACCACCACCGAGCGGATCCTGTTCTACACAGGCATCAACTACAAGATCGGTGAAGTCCACGACGGCAACGCCACCATGGACTGGATGGAGCAGGAGCAGGAGCGGGGCATCACCATCACCTCCGCGGCGACCAAGACGTCGTGGAAAGACCACACCATCAACATCATCGACACCCCCGGCCACGTCGACTTCACCGTCGAGGTCGAGCGATCCCTGCGCGTGCTGGACGGCGCCGTCGCCGTCTACGACGGCGTCGCCGGCGTCGAACCGCAGACCGAGCAGGTCTGGCGGCAGGCCGAGAAGTACCACGTCCCGCGGATGTGTTTCGTCAACAAGCTCGACCGGACCGGTGCGAACTTCTTCCGTTGTGTCGACATGATGGTGGACCGGCTCAATGCCACACCTGCGGTGCTGCAACTGCCGATCGGCGCCGAAGGCGACTTCATCGGCGTCGTCGACCTGATGACGATGAAGGCCCTCACCTGGCGCGGCGAGACCGACATGGGGGAGGCGTACACCGAGGAAGAAATTCCCGGAGATCTGCAGGCGCAGGCCGCCGAATACCGAGAGAAGCTGGTCGAGGTGATCAGCGAGAACGACGACGAGGCGATGGAGTCCTACCTCGAGGGCACCGAACTGCCGGTTGCGGAACTCAAGGCCGCGCTGCGCAGGGCCACCATCGCGTCGAAGGTGAACCCGGTCGTCTGCGGGTCCGCGTTCAAGAACAAGGGCGTGCAGCCGATGTTGGACGCCGTCGTGGATTACCTGCCCTCGCCGGTGGACGTCGGGGCCGTGCACGGCACCCTGCAGGACGGCGTCACCCCGGCCGAGCGCGAACCGGACCCCACCGTGCCGTTCTGCGGGCTGGCGTTCAAGGTCGCCACCGACCCGCATCTTGGCAAGCTGACCTTCGTCCGGATCTACTCAGGCACCCTGAACACCGGCACCCAGGTGGTGAACGCAACCCGGGATCGCAAGGAACGGATCGGCAAGATCTACCAGATGCACGCGAACAAGCGTGAGGAGCTGGCCAGCGTCTCCGCCGGCGACATCTGCGCCGTGATGGGTCTCAAGCAGACCACCACCGGCGAGACGCTCTCCGACCCGGCGAACCCGATCGTGCTGGAGTCGATGACCTTCCCGGACCCGGTGATCTCGGTGGCCATCGAGCCCAAGACCAAGGCGGACCAGGAGAAGCTGGGCACCGCGATCCAGAAACTCGCCGAAGAGGACCCGACGTTCAAGGTCCAGAACGACGAGGAGACCGGCCAGACCGTCATCTCCGGAATGGGCGAGCTGCACCTGGACATCCTGGTCGACCGGATGCGCCGCGAGTTCAGGGTCGAGGCGAACATCGGCAAGCCGCAGGTCGCCTACCGGGAGACCATCCGCGGAACGGTCGAGCGACTGGATTACACCCACAAGAAGCAGACGGGTGGGTCCGGGCAGTTCGCCAAGGTGCAGATCAAGGTCGAGCCGCTGGACATGACGGCATCGGAGGGTGCCACCTACGAGTTCGTCAACGCGGTCACCGGTGGTCGCATCCCGCGGGAGTACATCCCGTCGGTCGACGCCGGCGCCCAGGACGCGCTGCAGTACGGCATCCTGGCCGGCTACCCAATGCTCGGCGTCAAGCTCACCCTGCTGGACGGCGGCTACCACGAGGTGGACTCCTCGGAGATGGCGTTCAAGATCGCCGGTTCCATCGCGATCAAGGAGGCAGTCCGCAAGGCGCAGCCGGTGATCCTGGAGCCGATGATGGCCGTCGAGGTCGTCACCCCGGAGGAGAACATGGGTGACGTGATCGGCGACCTGAACTCGCGTCGCGGGCAGATCCAGTCGATGGACGAGCGAGCCGGCGCCCGCGTCGTCCACGCGCTGGTGCCGCTCAGCGAGATGTTCGGCTACGTCGGCGATTTGCGGTCGAAGACTCAGGGTCGGGCCAGCTACTCGATGCTGTTCGACAGCTACTCGGAGGTTCCGCAGAGCGTCTCCAAGGAGATCATCGCCAAGGCCACAGGCGAATGAGCATCGCAGCGAGCGCCAGCGAGCGAGGAGCGGAGTTCGTCGGGAGCCGAGCAATCGGCTCAGCGAAGGCGACCGGCGAGTGAGGACACCAGAGAGCGCAGCGACCGGGGCCCGGAAAGAGTCCGGAGTCGAGCGGTCCAGGTTCGGCAACAAGCCGCACTGACCTTTACTCCGATCTCGAAAGGGATCCACCGCAGCACCAACAAGTCGTATGACCACAGGGGAAACAACCCGGTGGTCATCGGGTCCGGGCCACATGGCTCCGGTCCAGATCCACCCAACGACGTCGCATCCGATCAGGGTCGCGGACGTTTCCATCAGTCCTGAGGAGGACCGCAGTGGCGAAGGCCAAGTTCGACCGCAGCAAGCCGCACGTCAACATCGGAACCATCGGTCACGTTGACCACGGCAAGACCACCCTGACCGCAGCCATCTCGAAGGTGCTGGCGGAGAAGTTCCCCGACGTCAACAAGGCCGCTGCGTTCGACGAGATCGACAAGGCGCCGGAAGAGCGTCAGCGCGGCATCACGATCAACATCTCGCACCAGGAGTACACCACCGCCAAGCGGCACTACGCGCATGTGGACGCTCCTGGTCACGCCGACTACATCAAGAACATGATCACCGGCGCGGCGCAGATGGACGGCGCGATCCTGGTGGTCGCCGCCACCGACGGCCCGATGCCGCAGACCAAGGAGCACGTGCTGCTGGCCCGCCAGGTCGGCGTGCCCTACATCCTGGTCGCCCTGAACAAGGCCGACATGGTCGACGACGAGGAGATCCTGGAGCTCGTCGAGCTCGAGGTCCGCGAGCTGCTGGCCTCCCAGGACTTCGACGAGGACGCCCCGGTGGTGCGCACCTCGGGGCTGAAGGCTCTTGAGGGCGACCCGGAGTGGGTCAAGACCGTCGTGGAGCTGATGGATGCGGTCGACGAGTCCATTCCGGATCCGGTCCGGGACACCGACAAGCCGTTCCTGATGCCGATCGAGGACGTCTTCACCATCACCGGTCGTGGCACCGTCGTCACCGGCAAGATCGAGCGTGGAGTGCTCAAGGTCAACGAAGAGGTCGAGATCGTCGGCATCAAGCCGAAGTCGTTCAAGACGACCGTCACCGGCATCGAGATGTTCCGCAAGCTGCTCGACACGGCGCAGGCGGGCGACAACGCCGGTCTGCTGCTGCGTGGCACCAAGCGGGAAGAGGTCGAGCGCGGTCAGGTGGTGGTGAAGCCGGGTTCCATCACCCCGCACACCGACTTCGAGGCGCAGGTCTACATCCTCGGCAAGGACGAGGGCGGCCGGCACACGCCGTTCTTCAACAACTACCGCCCGCAGTTCTTCTTCCGCACCACCGACGTGACCGGCGTGGTGACCCTTCCCGAGGGCACCGAGATGGTCATGCCCGGCGACACGACCGAGATGAACGTGAAGCTGATCCAGCCGATCGCCATCGAGGAGGGCCTGCGCTTCGCCATCCGCGAGGGCGGCCGTACCGTCGGAGCCGGTTCGGTCACCAAGATCAACGCCTGACGTCGACCTGCTCCAACTGAGCGATCCGATCTGCTCCAACTGAGCGATCCGATCTGCTCGAACTGAGCGATCCGATCTGCTCGAACTGAGCGATCCGATCTGCTCGAACTGAGCGATCCGATCTGCTCGAACTGAGCGATCCGCTAGGTCGAACTGGGGGATCCGCGGTTCGACACGGACCAGAGACCCCGTCCGGCCACCTGCCGGGCGGGGTCTCTGGGCCTGCGCTTCTGGCGAACAGATTCAGTGGATACCACCGACTGAGTGGTTGTTATCCGCTGAAACTGTTCGCCAGACCGATCACCGACGGGACGCGCCCGGCTTTGGACATGTCAGGCCGGCTCCGGCAGCCGGTTCCGCGGTGGTGCAACAGCACTCCCTCTGATGGCGCCGATCTCGACGAGTCGGCGTCGAGATCTGCAGGCCCGCATGATCCTTTCAGCCACTCGCCCGGGATCTCGCAAGTCGGCCCACGTTACTCGGATCACCAGCCACCCCAGCTCGGTGAGCAGCTCTTCGCGGGCCTTCTCCTCCAGCACCGCTTCGGTGACGTCCTGCCCGGGCTTCAACAGCTCGCGATACTTGCCCCTGCCATCGAACTCCACCAGCACCCCGTACCGCAGGAAAGCCAGATCGACGCGGGCGACGAATCGGTCCCGGTCGTCACGGATCTCAACCTGCAGGGTGGGCTCCGGCAGGCCCCGACCCATCAGGGCAAGCCGGAGGAGACTTTCCCCCGGACTCTCCGCGCGCGCATCCAGCAGCCGCAGCGCACGCCACGCCCGCGCGGATCCCTTGTGCCATCGCGCATACTGCAAGGCGTCCAAGATCTCGGTCCACGAGGTGAGGTTCCCGTGCAGCGCCGCGTCTCCGGCAGCGACCGTGGTGTCGATCGCCGACGTGCGTCCCATGTCGACCAGAGTCCTGGCCACCGACGTGAGATCCACGCCCTGGACGATCATCCGGAACTTCGCCGGTAGTTCGCCGGCGTGAACCCAGCGAGTGGCGGTGCGTCGTCCCCCTCCGGTGCCTGGACGGGTCAGGTGAACAATTGCCCGGTCGAAGTTCACCAGGGGAAGTTCGTGCACTGCCGCAGCGGATTCGTGGCTGACCACCAGCTGCAGCGCCTTGGCCGCTTCGGCCCGGACCCGGATGCGGTACTGCTCGTCCGGGTTCAGGGTGCGGTACAGATGGGTGTCGACGTACAGACCCGAACCGAGCCGGGTGGTTCGGCCCCTACGAACGGCGGCGCGGATCTCTGCGTCCGTGACGCCCGTCTCCAGAAGATCGCGTCGCAGCCGAGGACTCGGCTTTGCTGCCTGTGAGTCCTTGCCCGTACCCCGCTGTGAGTGCATGCCCGGACGCTGTTGTGACGGCGTGGTCGGACCGTGCTGTGACGGCGTGGCCGGACCGTGCTGTGTGTGGGTGGCCGGAGGCTGCTGGGTGTGGGTGGCCGGAGGCTGCTGTGTGTGGGTGGCCGGAGGCTGCTGGGTGTGGGTGGTCGGAGGCTGCTGTGAGTGCATACTCCGAACCTGCCAACGTTCCGGATCGCGAACGAGACGAAGTCCTCGCGGTGTGGACAAGTAACCGTCGGTGCACAACTCGCGGGTCATCCCGTGCTCTGAGTCCGAGCACGCGAGCAGTTTCAGTCGATAGCAACAACTGAGTAGGTGTCAACCACTGAAACTGTTCGGACGATCCGGCACTCCGCGGTGCGGTGCGGTGAGGTGCGGTGCGGTGCGGCGGGAGGTCGCAGGTCTAGGTCGCAGGTCGCAGGTCGCAGGTCAGGCCGCAGGTCTAGGTCCAGGTCGCGGGTCCGGGTCCAGGTCGCTGGTCGCAGGTTCAGGTGGCCCAGGCGCAGGTCCAGCTCCGAGCCGCTCCGCCGGACGGTGACCTCACCGGCACTGACCTTCTGGCGTCATCTCGGACTGGGCGATGGACTTGACCTCACGGGCACTTGACGTTCTAGCGTCCTCTCGAACCGCTTACCGGAAGAGGAAATCGATGCTGATCTGCGCCACCTGCGCTGTCGAGTACGACGAACCGACACCCGCAATCTGCCCGGTCTGCGCGGATGAACGGCAGTGGGTGCCAGCCGGCGGTCAGCGCTGGACCACCTTGGAAGAACTGGCGGCGGCCGGGCAGACACTCAGCTGGACGAACAACGAACCCAACCTGGCCGGCATCGCCACCGACCCCGAAGTCGGGATCGGTCAGACGTCACAGCTGGTTACCACGTCCGCCGGCTCACTGTTGTGGGATCCGGTGGGCTACGTCGACGACGAGACGGTTGCCGCCGTGCTGGAGCGAGGTCCGGTGCTGGCGATCGCCGCCAGCCACCCGCACATGTACGGCGTGCAGGTGGAATGGTCCCGGCGTCTCGGGAACGTTCCGGTACTGGTCCCGGAGGCCGATCGGCAGTGGCTGGGTCGCGCCGACTCGTTCGTCGAGTACTGGTCCGGCACCAGAGAGATTGCCGATGGGCTGACCTTGCACCAGGTCGGCGGCCATTTCGTCGGAAGCGCGGTGGTCCAGTGGACGGCCGGAGCCGAAGGCAGAGGTGTGCTGTTGACCGGCGACAGTGTCTCCCCGAACCCTGACCGGCAGTCGATCGGCTTCATGTGGAGCTACCCGAACAAGATCCCGTTGTCCGGCGCGGTCGTCGAGCGGTTGGCGACACAGTTGGCGCGGTTCGCCTTCGATCGCATCTACGGCAACTTCAACAACACCATCGATGCTGACGCCAAGAACATTCTTCGCAAGTCGGCCGACCGGCACATCGGTTGGGCACGAGGCGATTTTGACCAGCTCACCTGACCCGGCGAGGCCGAATGCGGTCGTCACCGCGCTGTCGGATTCAGTACTTGACCAGCACGGTGAATCGTTGCAGTTGCGGCGCTATCGTCGTTGCGTAGGTATAAAGATCGGGGTCAGCGCAGGCAGCGGTGATGACGAGACCGAACCGTCCGCTGGCGTAGGCGTATGTCTGGGCAGTGGCCGGTAGATCCGGGAAGTGCGTGCGGAGACCGGCGAATTCGACCCTGGTGGAACTGGCAACTCCGTTGACGGACGCGGCCAGCAAAGTCCCCTGGGTGTTGACGGCCTCGACCGTCGACGGATCGGACTTCAGCAACCGGGTGAGCTGGGCGACGGCGTCCTGGGCGAGTTCGGCACTGGTGCGCCTCTCACCCGCCGGGTACATCGGCTGGGCCACCATGACACTGCAGCCATCGCCGACCTTGTACGTCAGCGCTCCGGCTTGGTGGGCGATGATCGTCCAACCGGGGATCTTCTTGGGAAGCTGCCAGGCCAGATTCTTGGGCGGCGCACCGGCAACCAGCTTGGCCAGTGCTGTGTCGCGGTCGGTGTTGGCCGATGAGGGCAAGTGCGCCGAAGTGATTGCCGTCGTCGGGGCTGAAGGTGCGGTGGCAGTGTCCGCGGTTGACGGCGTGGTGGCAGTGTCCGCGGCTGACGGTGCCGTGGCAGTGTCGGGGGCTGAGGGTGCGGTGACAGTGTCGGGGGCTGACGGCGTGGTGGCAGTGTCAGCAGCCGAGTCAACCTCCGATGCAATGGTGACGATCTCGGGGACCGAATCGACCCGGGTTGCGGTCGGCGGGCCGGAACCACCGGAATCGGCCGCAGACAGCGCGGCCACCGCGCTACCCGCCGACGAGGTCGAACATCCGGCGAGCACCACGGAGATCACCACTCCCACCGCAGCGGCCAGGTACGTGCGCATCAGAATCCCCTTTTGCACATAGCTCCCTACGCGAACTCAGCCGACCGTATCGGTCGCTGACACCCGGCTCTGGAGTTATCCACATGCGGCCGCGGATCGCCTTTTCGGCCCTCGATCCGATGCTTCCGAAGTTCCGATCGTGCCCGAAGGTCAATCGATGAACCGCTGCAGCCAGCGCAACGGCTGGGAGACGAGCAACAGCTGCCTGGCGTGGGACAGGGCGAGGTACAGGGGTGAACCTCGCGGAGTCCTTCTTGTGCCGCCGGATCGGGCCGGCGGCAGCCAGTGCGGCGAGCTGTTCCGATGTCGGCCACCGGACAGGGCAACCGCCGCCGCATCCGCAGTCGTTGACCACCACGACGGCGACGCCCCGGATGATATCGCGTGCCGCAGCGTCGTTGAGTTCTGTCTCGGTCACCCGGGTACCAGCGGCTGTCGGCGTCGACGGACACAAACTGGATCGGGTCGGACGGCTCGGAGCGGGCGCCGCCTCTGCTCGACGGACTGCTGCTCGAAGGTGTCGACGATCTCGACGAACGTCTGGTGCCGGCGGGTGGTCATGCCGATCATGATCAACCCTCGCCCCGACGCCTGTCGAGCTCGATCGAGGCGCCCGCCGCGGATGCAACAATCAGCCGGTGAGTGAACAGCGGGGCTGCCGGATCGCGTTGGTATCGATGCACACCTCGCCGATCGCCACACCCGGGTCCGGAGACGCCGGCGGGATGAACGTCTATCTGGAGGCCGTTTCCCGGCATCTGGTCGCCGAAGGACTGAGTGTCGACCTGCTGACCCGTCGAACCGATCCGGAGCAGCCGGATTCGGTTCGGCTATCGAGCGGAGCTGTGTTGCGGTATCTGACGGCCGGACCTTCCGATGCGGTGCCCAAGGCCGAACTCGGACGCTTCGTCGAGGAGTTCTCCCATGAGCTGACCGATCTTGAACCCTACGACGTGGTGCACTCGCACTACTGGTTGTCCGGCGTCGCCGGTCTCGCGCTGGCCAGGGCCAGCGATGCACCGCATGTGCTGAACCTGCACACCGTCGCGGCCATGAAGAATGCCGCATTGGCCCCTGGGGACGCCCCCGAACCGGAGTACCGCCTGCGCTGGGAGCGTGACCTGGTCCGAGCCAGCGCGCTCACCATCGCCGCGACATCCGCGGAGGCGCAAGCGGTTTGCAGCCACTACGGCGCCGAACCGGACCAGCTGACGGTGATACCGCCGGGCGTCGACCGGGAGCTGTTCCGTCCCGATGCCCCCGCACCGAACTGGCTGCACACCCTGCGGCCGGCGGGTCTACGTGCCGCGGTGGCCTCGGGTGGCTACCTGATGATGGCGGCGCGGACCCAGCCGTTGAAGGGTCACGATCTGGCGATCCGCGCGCTGGCCACGATGGATCCGGGAACCCGGCCGCCGCTGGTCATGGTCGGTGACGTGAGTCCAGGTCAGGACGAGTATCGCTCCGAGTTGGATGCGTTGGTGCGCCGACGCGGACTGGAGGGCGAGGTGTGGTTCCTGCCCGCACAGCCGCGGGAGCGGCTGGCCGATCTGCTGCGTGGTGCCGTTCTGCTGCTGGCACCATCGCACTCCGAGACCTTCGGCCTCATCACCCTGGAGGCCGCCGCCTCCGGCACCCCCACCTTTGCGTCCAGGGTGGACGGTCTGGCCGAAGCCGTCAGCGACGGTGTGTCCGGAATCCTTGTGTCGAGCTTCGATCCGGAAATCTGGGCGGCGGCCATCGGCGAACTACTGATAAGGCCGGAAAGCCTTGCGGCGATGGCGCTTTCGGCGCGGCGCTACGCTTCCCACTTCGACTGGGCGGTGGTGGCCGCCACCTTGGCCGGACACTACCGGCAGCTGTCGGCGCTCATCTCACCAGGAACGCCGTGTTCGGGCTGACGCTGCGAACGGTGTTGTTCCTGCACGCGCACCCGGACGACGAGACGCTGGCGACCGGCGGCACCATCGCCCGCCTGGTCGATGAGGGCGTCCGCGTCGGTGTGCTCACGGCCACCCGCGGGGAACGCGGCGACGTGGTGCCCGGTTCGCTCGGCCCGGATGCAGACCTGCGGTCCATGCGGCTGGCAGAACTGGCGCTGGCACTGGATGCGCTCGGTGTCACCGACCACTTCTTCCTCGGCGATCCTGGCGCCCGGGCGTCGACGGCGTCGGCGCGTCGATACACCGACTCCGGCATGCAATGGAGCGCAACTGGTACGGCGGTTCCGGCCACCGACATCACGCCGGATTGTCTGACGGCGGCGCCGGTCGAAGAGGTGGTCGCCGACCTCTGCGCGCTGATCGACGCCTACCGGCCCGACCTGATCATCAGCTACGACGCCGGCGGTGGCTACGGACACCCGGACCACATACGTCTGTATGAGACCGGGCTGCAATCCGCCAGCCTGGCCGGCGTGCCATTTGCCGAGGTCGTCCCGTCCGGTGCCGAGACCCATACCGATGACGACCGGTTGGAGGCGGTTGACGTGTCCGCCCAACGCCCCCGGCGGATGCGGGCGCTCCGCTGCTATCGCAGCCAGCTCGAGCAAGTGCATGACGATCACGTGATCCATGTCGGCGGCCAGCGACAGGAGCTACCCACGATCGAGTACTTCCGACTGAGCTGACGGGCAGCACGCCGACCGGCAGCCTGCCCGCCAGCGTCGAACGATGACGTCGGTGCGATGATGCGCCCATGTTTGTCGCGATTACGGCCGGCCTTGCGGCGCTGGTGCACGTCTACATCTTCGTCATCGAGTCGCTGAGATTCCTCACCCCGTCGACGATGAAGGCGCTCGGCATCCGCAGCACCGAGGAAGCCGAGATCATGAAGCCGTGGGCCTTCAACCAAGGTTTCTACAACCTGTTCCTGGCCGTCGTCGCGGCCGTCGGGCTGGTGGTGTTCCTGGCGGCCGGGGACGGAAACGTCGGGGAGGCGGTCGGTCGGTCGCTGATCTGGGCCGCCGTTGCCTCGATGCTGGCCGCGGCACTGATCCTGGTCGGCAGCGATCGCAGCAAGGCCCGCGCCGGCGCGGTTCAGGGGCTGTTCCCGTTGTTGACCGTCATCGCATTGGTGGTGAGCTGACACATGACCGACTCCCCGGACCTGGACATGGTGCTGCTGGTGAACGGCGAACGGCACGATGTGACGCTCGACCCGCGCACCACCGTGCTGGACGCACTGCGAAATCGCTTGGCGTTGACCGGCACCAAGAAGGGTTGCGACCAGGGGGCGTGCGGGGCCTGCACGGTGCACGTCGCCGGCAGGCGGGTGCTCAGCTGCCTGATGTTGGCGGTGCAGGCCGATGGTCTGGAGATCAAGAGCATCGAAGGTGTTGGTACGCCGACGGATCCAGACCCGATGCAGCAGGCATTCATGGATCATGATGCGTTCCAGTGCGGCTACTGCACGCCGGGTCAGGTGATGTCCGCGCTCGCGCTGATCGCGGAGGGCCGAGCCGGTGACGACGCCGAGGTCCGGGAGTTCATGTCCGGCAACCTCTGCCGCTGCGGCGCCTACCCGCACATCGTGGATGCGATCCGGGAAGTGGCCAGTGGCGCAGCCGACATCGACCGATCGGCCGGCTCCTGATGCGGCGCTTCGACTACTTGCGGCCTCGTTCGGTTGCCGAGGCAGTGGCTGCTGGAGCAGAGCAGGGGAGCCAGTTCCTGGCCGGCGGCACCACCCAGCTCGACTTGATGAAGGATGGCGTGCTGTCGCCGCGGCGCCTCGTCGACCTGACCCGGCTGCCGCTGCGCGACGTGTCCCAGGACGGCGACGCGCTGCTCGTCGGCGCTCTGGTGACGATGGAGCAACTTGCGGTCCATCCGTTGCTCGAGCGGGCGCCCGTGGTACGTGAGGCATTGCTGGCCGGTGCATCGGTGCAACTGCGCAACATGGCCACCATCGGCGGGAACCTGTTGCAGCGCACCAGGTGCCGCTATTTCCGGGATTCGGCGGTGGCGCACTGCAACAAGCGGGCACCCGGCTCCGGCTGTGCGGCGGTGACCGGCCATGCCCGGGCGCACGCCATCCTCGGCGCCGGTCCGAACTGCATCGCGGTGCACGCCTCCGACCTGGCGGTCGCTCTGGTGGCTCTGGACGCCGCCGTGCGCATCACCGGCACCGCCGGCGACCGCACCGTTCCGCTGACCGAGTTCTACTCTGTTGCCGCCGACCGCCCCGACCGGGAGAACAGCCTTGCCCCAGGGGATCTCATCACGCAAGTGCGGATCCCGCTACCGGCCACCCACTCGCGATCCGGGTACCTGAAGGTGCGCGATCGCGCCTCCTATGAGTTCGCCCTCACCTCGGCAGCGGTGCTGCTCGAACTGGACGGCGACATCATCCGGTCCGCCAGGGTCGGGCTGGGTGGAGTGGGCACTGTGCCCTGGCGAGCACGCCGAGCCGAACAGCTGCTGACCGGTGCGCCGTCAACCACTGCCGCCTTTCGCAGCGCTGCCAATGCCGAGATGGTCGGAACCTTCACGGTGCCCGCCACCGAGTTCAAGGTCGAACTGGCCAAGCGTACGTTGGTCCGGCAACTGGAAACCGTTGCGGCGCTGCACTCGTCCGGAGCCGAGCGTTGACCGCCACCGAAGCGCCCACTACCACCGGCGCTCAGGGGCGCGCCGAGATCGGCGCCGGCATCAACCGGGTGGATGGGCCGCTGAAGGTGGCTGGGCAGGCCCCGTTCGTCAACGACTTCGCGCCGGACAACGTCTGCCACGGCGCGCTGGTGCAGAGCACGATAGCGGCCGGCCGGATCGCCCGGATCGACACCGCGGCGGCGTCAGCCGCGCCCGGCGTCATCGAGGTCATCTCTCATCTGAACGCGCCGGCGCTGGCCGATCCCACGATCAAACCGCCGCCGCCCTTCCAGAACCAGGCGATCAGCCATCACGGTCAGTACGTTGCGCTGGTCCTTGCCGAGACATTCGAGCAGGCAACGGATGCGGCCGACCTCATCGACATCGCCTACCACCGGACCGACCCGCTGGTCGATCCCAGCGATCCACGTGCCGTGCCCGAGGAGAACGTGTTCGACACCGACACCGACCGGGGCGATCCGGATGCCGGATTCGCGCACGCGGACGTAGTGATCGACGCCGAGTACAGCACTGCGGAGAACACCAACAATCCGCTTGGCCTGTTTGCCACCATCGCCTGGTGGGACGGCGACACCGTCACGGTCCGGGACGCCACCCAGGGGCCGATGTCCGCCTCGAAGGGTCTGGCGAAGACCTTCGGCATGCCGGAGTCGGCTGTGCGGGTGCTTGCCCCGTACGTCGGCGGCGGATTCGGGGCGGGCCTGCGGCTCTGGCCGCACATCGTCGCGGCCGTGATGGCCGCCAGGATGGTGCGACGCCCGGTGTCGGTGGTGTTGACCAGACCGCAGATGTTCACCGGCATCGGGCATCGGCCGCCATCCAAGCAGCGGATCAGGATCGGCGCGACATCGGGCGGCACCGTCACCGCCGTCGAGCATCTGTCCACCGTCACCACCTCGATGAATGACGGGACCTACGAAACCGTCACCGACGGGACCAACTCGGGTTACGACTTCACTCACCTGCGGACCAGGGATCGGCATGTCCGGTTGAACGTCCCGAGCGCGGGGGCGATGCGGGCGCCGGGGGAGGCGCCCGGCAACTTCGCGATCGAGACGGCGATGGACGAGCTGGCGGTTGTGCTCGGCATCGATCCGATCGAGCTGCGGATGCGGAACTACGCGAACATCAACCCGGCCAACGGATATCAGTGGTCGAGCAAGGCACTGGACGAGTGCTACCGGCGCGGCGCCGAGCTCATCGGCTGGGCCGACCGCAATCCCGAGATCGGCTCGATGCGGGATGGTCATTGGCGCATCGGCTACGGGACGGCAGGCGTCTGCTTCTTCTGGTGGCAACCGCCGTGCACCGCCGAGGTCACCCTGCGGGCCGATGGCACCGTCCTGGTCCGAGCCGCCACCACCGACATCGGAACCGGCACCTACACGGTGATGGGCCAACTCGCGGCCGAACTGCTCGACATCCCGGTACCCGCCGTCACCGTGGAACTCGGGGACTCGCAGCTGCCGTCGGCGGCCGGAGCCGGTGGGTCCGGGCTGACTGCCGCGCTCGGCAATGCGATCGCCGACGCCTGCCGCCAGATCAACGCCAGGCGGCCGATGGCCGGCGCATCCGGCGTCGCCGGCGACATCACCGCTACCGGAACCAGCGAACCGCCGGAACCGGACGAGGTGCAACTCTCCCCGTCCGGCGCGTTCGCCGCCCGGTTCGTGAAGGTCAGGGTCGACGCGGACCTCGGAGTCATCAAGGTCGATCGTGTGGTGTCGGTGGTCGACGCCGGGCGGATCCTCAACGAGAAGACAGCCCGAAGCCAGATCGTCGGCGGCACGGTCGGCGGTATCGGGCATGCTCTGCTCGAGCGGACGCTGACCGACACCGACACGGGCCGGATCGCCAACGCCACGCTCGGCGACTACCTGATCCCGGTGAACGCCGACGTACCGCAACTGGACGTCGAATTCGTCGGCGGCCGGGACCGGTACAACGGCATCGGCGTCAAAGGGGTGGGCGAGATCGGTCTGGTCGGCGTCGCGGCGGCCATCGGGAACGCCGTCTTCCACGCCACCGGAGTGCGGCTGCGCGACCTACCCTTCACCCTGGATCGGCTGCTCTGACGTTTTCCGGCTCGCTCACCCGGTGCTCCGCGCCGTGGCCGGAATCGGCGCTGTGTTCGAGATGAGTGCGGTGGGCGGGATCAGCGCGGGATCGGCGGCCACCACCGCAAAGCTCGTGTAACGGACCATGCATTCGCCCTGCTCACCGGAGTCGTCGGTGTACATCTCCACCGTGTCGCCGTCGACTCTGAGCCGCGGAGTGAGCGACGGTCGGCAGTTCTGGTCCAGGAAGCCGGCGAAGATGACGGCGTCCCGGGGCGCCGCATCGATCGCCCAAGCCAAGTCGCCCCTGAGCCGGGAATCGCGGAAGTGCCGAAGGAATGCATCCCGGGCTACCGGTTTGCCCTCCCGGGTGACCAACGTCGCGGGCACCCGCTGGAACTCCTGAGAGCTCAGTGTCTTGCTCCACCGCAGCGGCACCTCTCGACCCTGTGCGGCCGGATCGGAATCCGGGGAGCCGGCTCCGGTGACCGTTAGTCGACATCCGGCCAGGACCGTGGCGAGCGTCACCACCCCGACCAGCACACCCAGGAGTCGTGACGTGACAGCAGTACCCAGGATCCTCATGTCGGTCGGGACGGTGCCAGCTGGTATCCGGTTGCACCCGCCCGCGCCGACGTGCGACACGATCGCTGACCGGTGCTGATCGCCGCGACGGGACCACCGGCGTCGACGGCCCTGGCCGCGGCGTGATGCCGGATCGGCCGGCCGCCCCGTCAGACTCCTCGCCGTCATCCGATTTGAACCGTTGGCCCCTCGTGAGGCATACTTTTCAGGTTGCCCTCAGCGGGTTGCGCTTCGGCGCGGCCCGCACACTCCGATCACCCAGCTCGACCTGGCGGAACGTCACCCGGATGATCGGCAGGGGCGACCGACCGTAGTAGATCTCAGCAGGACACGAGCGCTCCACTGCGAGCGCTGCCGATCCGTGCGGGCCTTCCCGGCACTTGTGGGCGGGCGGACGCATGAGCAGGTGGGCGACACACCCGACTGCGTGGACCGGTGAACCCGGATTGATGAACAGCGGCAGCGGAACGTCCTTGGACGCTTCGGGCGAACCACTGGGAGCGCCCCGGCGGGAAGCACCGGGCCCTGCTCGCCATCAATGCGGCGGCAGTGCACAGGACCTCAGTGTCCGGCTTGCTCGGCCGGCACACCGACAGACGACATGAAGGACGGCAAGCGTGGCGGGACAGAAGATCCGCATCAGGCTGAAGGCCTACGACCACGAAGCGATCGACGCCTCGGCGCGCAAGATCGTGGAGACGGTGACCCGCACGGGCGCGAGGGTGGTCGGCCCTGTTCCGCTGCCCACCGAGAAGAACGTCTACTGCGTCATCCGCTCGCCGCACAAGTACAAGGACTCCCGCGAGCACTTCGAGATGCGGACCCACAAGCGGCTGATCGACATCCTCGACCCGACACCGAAGACGGTGGACGCGCTGATGCGCATCGATCTGCCTGCCTCGGTCGACGTCAACATCCAGTAGCGGATCTCGACTTCTTAGCCCTCGGCCGACGCTGCCGGGGAGATGGGTTTCCACATCATGGCCAACACTCTGAAGGGCATCCTGGGTCACAAGCTCGGGATGACGCAGGTCTTCGACGCCTCCAATCGGATCGTCCCGGTGACCGTCGTCGCCGCCGGTCCGGTTGTCGTCACCGCCGTCCGTACCGTCGAGAAGGATGGGTACAACGGGGTGCAGTTCGCGTTCGGCGCGATCGACCCCCGCAAGGTGACCAAGCCGGTAGCCGGTCATTTCAACAAGGCAGGTGTCACCCCGCGCCGTCACCTGGTCGAGCTGCGGACCGAGGATGTCAGCGGATACCAGGTCGGTCAGGAGTTGACGGCCGAGCAGGTGTTCGATGCGGGCGCCGAGGTGGACGTGACCGGTACCTCCAAGGGCAAGGGCACCGCCGGCGTGATGAAGCGCCACGGCTTCAAGGGTCTGTCCAGTGGACACGGTGTCCACCGCAAGCATCGGGCCCCCGGCTCCATCGGTGGCTGCTCCACTCCTGGCCGGGTGTTCAAGGGCCTGCGGATGGCTGGCCGGATGGGCAACGTCACCGTCACCACGCAGAGCCTGACCGTGCACGCGGTGGATGCCGACAGAGGTCTGCTGCTGATCAAGGGGGCCGTGCCCGGCCCCAAGGGTGGTCTGGTCATGGTCAAGACCGCCGTCAAGAGCGCCGCTGCAGGCTCTGCCGGCGGCGGGAAGGTTGACGCCTGATGAGTACCCCCAAATCTGTTCCGGTGTCCACCCCGGCCGGTGACACCGCCGGTACGGTCGAGCTGCCCGGCGACATCTTCGACGCCACGTCGAACATCCCGCTGATGCACCAGGTCGTGGTGGCCCAGCTGGCCGCCGCCCGGCAGGGCAGCTCCAAGGTCAAGACCAGGGCCGAGGTCCGCGGCGGCGGCAAGAAGCCGTACCGCCAGAAGGG
>JAABUS010001030.1_pt1 | contig 64636 bp, 28 predicted proteins | sample 5560161 | NCBI WGS metagenome assembly JAABUS01 (sample SAMN10711885, study PRJNA513376) | rock metagenome | isolation source: Antarctica rocks | place: Antarctica: Victoria Land, Trio Nunatak nord | collected 2016-01-04
TTACTACTGCTATAGATATACGCGCATACATGGCCATTGCTGCTGCCATAGATATGCGCATACATGGCCATTGCTGCTGCCATAGATATGCGCATACATGGCCATTGCTGTTGCCATAGATATGCGCATACATGGCCCATAGATATGCGCATTCATGGCCCATAGATATGCGCATACATGGCCTATAGATATGCGCATTCATGGCCATTGCTGCTGCCATAGATATGCGCATACATGGCCCATAGATATGCGCATACATGGCCATTCTTGCCCCCATAGATGCGCGCATACCCCTATTTATGGCCTATACATATGCGTATATATGATGTTCCATGATCGCCCTTATCGACGGTAGCGACCCCCCGGAACCACCCCCAACGCCAGTAACTTTTGATTCCCGGATTCGATCGATTCGCGCGAAATCTACGCGGGGGTGACGCCTGGGCTATACGGCTCCGGATATATGGCGACGTTTTCCCAGGTGTAATTATGCGGTGCGGTGCGACAGCGACAGGACCTTGGCCATGAATGGAATGGGGCCATGGCCATGAGTGGAATGCGCCATGGCCATGAGTGGAATGCGCCATGGCCATGAATGGAATGCGCCATGGCCATGAATGGAATAGGGCCAGGGCCATAAGTGGGGCCATGTATGGGGGCCATGTTGGTGGCGCATTCTAAATTTAGGTATTCTCACGAGCCAAAAATATTCTCAGGAGCGCTCACGGGCATTAATAGCGCTCAAGAGTTAAGATATAGTATTACCCCGCTCAACCAAGCTTAACCGGCTTATATACGCTTATGGCGCTTAAAGCCTACTCTACACTTTTGTAAATAATATAAATATACCCTTATATTAACGAAATAATATTTTCTTAAAGCGGAAGAAGGTAGTTATTAAGGATAATAATTTTATTTAGATTATAAATATCGACTACGACTTTACCTTTCTATATCGGTATTCTTTTAGGGCCTTTATATACTATCCGTTATATAACGAAAATAGGGAAAACGAATAAAGAAAGACTCGGTAAACTACGATATTTTTCTTTATTAATATATTTTATCGAATTTCTTATTTATTAAAGTTTTTATATCGGGGCTTAATAAATAAATCTTATAATTAAATTTTATATTAAATAATTACTAGTCCGTAGTAAACGGAATCGATAATTATTCGGATTCGGGTAAATTAATTATATCTCCCGTATTTTCCTAAATACGAGGGTATTACTTTATAATCTCTTTAATCGCGGTAATATCGGAGTTATTATTATAGATCGTAATTTTATTCGGTAGTTTTATTTTTATAAAAAAATTAATCTTAAATCTTAAAATTAACTTTAGATTATAAAGATTAATAAGGTATAATATAATTATATTATCCTCGTAAATTTTCGCCGTAAAGGAATAATTATTTAAATTAATAAAATATACTTCTTCTACCTCGTATTCTATAATTAATTTTATTCGTTAACGGCGAGGAATAATAAAAGGTATATTCCCCTCGTTACGAATATTAATAAAGTTAATTATTAAGTTTATAAAATAAGTATAGACTTCTTTTATTTATAGTTCGAATAAGAAATCTCGATCTAGTAATTTTAATTTCCCTTTTAACGAGATTACTACTATTAATATAATTTATACTAGAACTATTTAGCGGCGCTTTAATTATATAATATATTAAATCCTTATATTATCCCTAGTTATAAATTAAATAAGGATCGTAATATTTTCGTAATTATTTAAAATTATTTAATTATTAAGGAGGTCGATAACGGCCTTTTTTTAACCTAGGATATTTATATTAATAAATATATTAATTTTAAAATTATCGATAATATAGAAGTCTCTAGTGATTTTAATTATTATTTTTATATTATCCTTCGTTTTTCCGTTTATATAGAATATAATTAAAATCTATTTTATAATAAAATAATAGTTCGAGCCGATACCTCTTAAAATAATAACTTTATTATAAATTTATAACTAAAGACCGGGGATTCGTTATATAATAAATACTCTATCGATTATATTTATCGGATACTTAGTATTAAAATATCCTAATTCTCGAATAATATTTAAAATAAAGTTTATTTAGCCGGTAAAATAATATTATATACGAAATATTATCCTATTAATTAGTGAAGGCGGAGTAGTAAATTCGATTATTAATTTATTTTTTTATCGAGGGGAAGATTTAAGAGTTATCGATTTTAATATTATTATAATTTTTAAAACTAAAATCTTCGGAGTAATATTTAACTCGGTATTTTTAAATTTTATAAAGATAGGATTAATTATTTTCTAGATATTAATCGAGTATATATATTTCCTTTCTTTTAAGTATATATATAGTAGATTATTCGATAGGAAATTAAATTTATAGTTTTTATAAATAGGATATTAACCTATTTTCTCTATAAAAATATAATACGTAATTAAAACGAATCTAATATTAATATCTTTATTAATATTTTATTCTTCGTTTATAATACTCTCTTTAATATTATAATAACTTTTATTAATATTTATATAATAATCGTTATAATTTATCGGCGGAGTTTCGGGAGAGTCGAAATAATTATTAATAAATCTAAAGAAAATACTATAATCCGTATTTTCGTTATTAAGATTATTATATAGTTTATTAAAGTAAATAAACTATATTTATACTTAATTACTAAAAATATTATATAGTCTCGGCGGGTAGTATAAGTGTATTTTATAGTTTTTATAATTTTAGTTATTATAGTTTTAGTTCCCGTAACCCCGATTCTTAACGAATGAATTTTAGTTAAGTTAAATATTTCCGGCGGTAATTATAAATAATTATTTTAATAATAGTAAAGTATTTTTTAAAGATTTTTACGAGGGAGGCTTTTAAATTTATTATAATTATTATTATTATTATATTTAAAATATAGTCTACCGATTTTAAAAATAACCCGGTTAATTATAAATATTAATATAAAGGAAAGAAAGTCTAGTTATTTATTAATATAAAAAAGAACGAGAATTATAAAGATTCGGTTTTATAATAAATAGTCTCTATTTTTAAAAGCCTTAAAACTAAGGACCTTAAGGTATTTAAAAACTTTAAGATTAAAAAAGTTAATATTATTATTAAGACCCATAAAGTATTAAATTATAATATTTATTTTATTATTATAACGATTATTTATTCTTAGGTAGTTATTTATCCTCTTTTATATCGCGATTCTTTTCTCGTTTTTTAATTTCTTTTCGATAATCCTTATAACCTTCTTTATTCTTTTAAATTTATATTTTATATTATATCTCCTTCTTATTTTTAAACTATTCGATAAATTATTTAATTAAAGTATTATTTATTAAAGGAGGGATAATAGCCTAGAAATTAATATTAAAGTAATTTTATACTTATATAATTTATATATACTCTTCGGTAATACTAGTTTAAATAATATATTTAACTACGTTCTAGACGTAGATAAATAAATTATTTCGTTCGGCCGTATTCTTCGATATATATAACTAGCGATTAAGTTCTTCTAGAGTTATAAATATTATAATTTTGAAATAATTTTATAATTTAGTAATTTAGCGCTATAAATTATTCGGTAGTTATATTATTATATCTTTCTTATCTTGGGAAAGGATTTTAAACTACTAATTTATAACGATACCGCGGAAATAATTATTTAGATTTCTCTTTATTATATTTTTACTTTTTATTATAACGAAATCCTAAATTTTATTATAAAAGGTATAGACCTCTTTAAATATTAATTCTTTAAAGTTAAAAACGATATTATTAGCGCTCTATAACTCTAGGTAATTTAAATAAAAGAAATCTAATTTATTAATATAAAAATACTTAATCTATTATTATATTTATTAAGTATACCCGTCTTTATTAATTAGTTTTTACGATTTAATAAGTTTTAGAGACTCTTTAAAAACTTAACTTTAATTTTATAAAATAATTTTAATAATATTTAATATAATAGATCGTATAGCCTAGATTATAATATTATATAAATTTAAATCGATCTTTACCGGCGGAGGTAGTATTCGTAATTAATTTATAATTTCTTATTCCTATTAAGATTAAGGATTAAATAGAGTAAATTAGTTTTTTTTAAAATTATTAAAATCTTTTTAATTTTATCTTAAGGAGCTAGACTAGCCTTTATTATTATTAATTATATTCTCGGTTTAATTAAAAAGAATTCTTCGTATAACGTTATTTATAGTAAAAATTAATTCTTATAAAAGGAATTAAAATATTAATTTTCTCGGAGTTAATTAAACTATAAATTTAACTAGACTAGAAATTAAAGAAAAGAATATAATTAGAAAAGAATAAATAAGAGTAATTAAAATCCGGTCCTTAACCCTTCTCTAAGAATAAAGTAGTTAAGGATTTAAAATCTTTTTATTTCTTTTTTTCTAATTATTAAAATATATTAAATCGGTATAATATTTAACGCCTTTAATAAAAGTCGTTAATATTTCCGTAATTAAAGGAGGGTATATTTAGGAAATCGGAAATATAAAAAGATTTTCTTTTATAAAACTTTCTTCTTCTTAAATATTAATAAAGGTAGAATATTATTTTTTTATAAATAACTCGCTACCTTTTAATATATCTAATAAAGGATCGTACTAGTCGATAATAAAAAGAATTACTTTTTAAATTAATCTATTAATATTCTTATTATACTACTCGAAATACTTTTTTAAAAATATAAGGAATTAAAATACTAAAGAGATAATAAAATTTAATAAAAATAGTTTCTTTACCTCCGCGTGGCTTATAGGTAAAGAAAATAGGATAAATTATATATATTTATAAAGATCTTCTACCGGTATATAATTCGAAAGTTTATTTATATAATATTAAAGATTTAAATTTTAATTACGTAAATTAGAAATAGCGAAGTAAAAAGCGAGAAGTAAAGAATTAAAAAGAAATTTTTAAAATTCTTATTTTAACGCGGGGAAACCCTATTAATTTCGTTATAATTTTTAATAGGGTAAATACTACTTCTCCGCTTTTAAATAAATATAGACTTTAGATTATAAAAAAAATAAACTCCGCTCTTAACTCCGTAGTTCTAACGCGATTTAACTTTCTTAATAATTAATTATAATTAAACCGAGATCTTTAAAAAAAGATAAGGATTTTTTATATAAACGAAAATAATTATATATAATATAAATAGCGGCGACGCTTTAATTTAATATAGATTATTCTCTATATTTATAACTAAAATATAAAGTACTCTTTATAACCGGGGTATAGATATTCCTTTAAATTTATAAAGCGCGTTTATAAATTAATTTATATAATTATAAAAACTTAATATAATAACTCGACTATTAGGATTTAAAGTAGGCGTAGTTAATATAAAGAAATACCGTTATTATATGTAAAGATTAAAACGAAAACGAAGCGGCTCGCTTCGTTCGTCGTTATAGAATATTAATAATTAAAGAGTTAGTATTAATATTATAGTTAATAGTAGATATAAAGACGAATTATAATTAATTTATAATTCTTTAAAATAATTCGACCTATATAAAAGAATAATAATACGGATAATAATTATATCTTCGAGATATTAATAAAGGATTTAGTATTTTATAACTAGTACTTTAAGGGCTAGTAACTAGTCTCCTTTTATTTATAAATAAAATTCGACTATATTATTACTATTAAATAGTAAAAATATAGTATTAACGAAATAAGATATATAAGAATTATAATATCAACGAAATAAAATAGTAATCAAGATTTAGTTTTAGTATATTATATATTTCTTTAATTATCTATCGGTATAAATAAACTACTATCTTATATTAAAGTACTAGTAACTATAATATTAACGGATAAATAATTAATAAAATTAAAGATTAATCGAAAACATCTAGTAAAATTAAGGATAAATAATAATAAGGGATTTTTATTACGAGGAAAATATAAAAGATATAACCGTCGAGTCGTTAATAATAAAGAGACTAAACCCGAGTTAATAAATTATAAAATTAATAATAACGATTTAAATAATACCTCGGAGAATAAAAATATAATATCTTCGAGCGGTAACTTTAATAAGGACGATAATAACGATAATAATAATAATAATAAAGATTAAAGAATAAATAATCGGGTTAAATATTTCGGTTATGATTATATAGGTTTATTAGTTAATTCCCTTAAATAAATAATAAAGAAAAATCCAAAAACTATTAATATAAATATTAAAACTAGTTAAATCGGTACTCTTTAAATATTTATAAAAACTAGGTCCGATTTATAATATATTTATTATATATATTTATATACTATAAGTAGATATTTCGGCCTATAGATTAAATTATTAAATAAAGAGAATATTCGTTTATAATTAATTAAATACTAGCGTTATCGAAATAATATAAATACTTTTAAAATTAACGTAATTATTAAAAATTAATAACGGATAATAACCCGACTATAGATAAACGATAATAAATATAGGGTCTATAGATACCGAATAATTAAAGCGAGTATTAAAGTATTTCTAATTAATTAAATATCACGGTTTATTATTCGTAAAATAAAAAAGCTAGAAGTATAAAATACCTAAAAAAAGACGGGTAATATTATTATTGAAAATATATTTAATTAATTATAGATAAGGGTAAATTTAAAGAGTAACTCTAAATTTAAAATTTAAAATATTATAATAAAGGAGTTCGATATATATTTTTATTATTAAATAAAATAGAACGGATAATTTAATAGAAAATAACTACGGATAATATTTTATTTATTAATATAATAAATTATCTAGTAAAATCCAATATATTAGACTCTATATATATACCTACGACCTAATCGTAATTATTAATTAATTTTATATTTTTATTATATTAAATATACTCGGCCTAAAGACTCGATCTTTTTTTAATATATTAATATAAATATATTTAAATATCTCGCTTATAGGTATAGAGTTAATATTATATAAAAATTAATATCTCTTAATAATAAAATTATTAATAATTATATAGAGATTATTCTATTTAGGTTTCTATAAAAATATAACTAAATAATAAAAGAAAATAAAGAGGTAGAGAAAAATAATAAATAATTAAATATATAAAATAAATAAAATCTAGGAGTTAGTAAATATAATTAATTATAATTAATTCGTTCTAGTATTATATATATATAGAGACGTAAAGATTACTCGGTTTAAAATATTATATAATTTAATATTAAGCCGTTTAAATATTACCCTCCGAAGAATTATTCTTTTATAATTTATAAAGATAAGGGAAAATAACGAGACCCTAAATAATAAGAAATTCAATAAATAATCGGACCTCGTTTTTATTTATTTAAAATAAACGGTAGTAAATTTTATATTATCGGGGTTATTAAATAAATTTAATTTAATTCTTTATTAATTTCCGGCCGGTATTTAACTCGTTCTAATATTACTCGTTAATTAAATATTAATATATAAAGTAATTTAAAAGGACCTACTTATTTAAAATTATATTAATATATTATTAGAGATTAACCGAATATACGTATAAAAAATTATTTAAAAAAATTATTTAAAATAACCTAAAGTAGAGTAAAATAAACTAAGAAAAATTTTTATAACGAGAGTAATTTTTTTCAATAGGCGGATAATAAAATTAAAGGGCGCTAGTATTAAATTATATAAATAACGTAGGATATTATTAATTATAAAGTAAAACCGCGCGGCGCGGTTTCGTATAACTCTATTATTTTAATTTTATTTATAATAATTCTATACTAATTATTAATATTAATAATCCGCGTTATAAATTATATTAATATAGAAACTATATTATTATTTATTAATTTATTATCTAGCTCCTTAATATCGCTTTTTATAAAGTAATAATATATTATATATATTTACGCCCCGTTAAAGGCGCTAGTGCGTTATATACGCCTACGCTCCGCTACCTCTATAATATTATTATTTATCGATACGGGGTTCTAGCCTTAATATCGCGGGGTTCTAACTTTTAATAATTTTATATCGAGTTAATATTCCCCCGTTTTATTAAAATCCTTAGAGATTAATTCTATTATTAAATCTAGGATTTAAAAACTATTTAGTAATAAACCCCGTAATTATTTTATATTTTTTATATTATTATTAAGCCGCTAGCTCTACGCTAGCGATTTTAAATATTATAGTTTTAATCTTTTAAATCTTTCTAAGGAAAAAGCCTATTATTATTATAATATCGGGTTTAACCTTAGGACGTCTAGAAGAATTTAATAATATTAATATTAATTAAACTCCCTCCGATAACCCCTATTATAAAGATAATAATAAATTCGAAGGTATTATTACCCCCGAAGAGACTTTAGATATATAATTTAAAGTTATTAAAGAAAAAAACCGTCGCCTTAAATAATAATAAAAGTTAGAGATATTATAAATTTAAAATTAAGGATTATATAATCCTATTATTTTTATATCCGCTAACGGAGTATTAATAGAATTTATTATTTATAGTAGAGGTTCCTTAATTATTATACCTACCGGAGGAATAATAATAAATTTAATTATATTTAATAAAGATGTCTTTATTAGGGCGAAAATACTACGCTTTAATAAAATACGTTCTTATAAAAGTACGAGCGAAGGTGAATATTTATACTAGTTCCGCGATATAAATATTAAATTTTTAATTAGTTCTAAGTATTTTACTACTAATTATTTAAAGATTATATACTATATAAACTCGTTAAAAGGTAACTCTTTAACGTAGTAATATAAATATTATAATTTATATAGTTTAGCTAGTATTATATTTAGCTTTTTTAAGAAGTTTCTTCTTAATTTAATAATAGATTTAATTAACCGTCGTCTCTTTATTTATAAAAAGTAGGAGGAAGTTAAATAATAACTTTATTAAAAAGTATCGTTATTTAAAGTTTATTTCAAAGAAATAAAGACTAAATTACCTCTTTTTTCAAAGAAGTATAAAGTAAATTTCTTTTTAATTAAATTTAAACCTAAATTTAAAAATAAGATCTTTAATATTAATAATATATTTATTTAAAAGAAAGAAATTCTTACCTAGATTATTATATAAGAAAAAGAATCTAGAGTATATATAGTTAATAAATAGTTTTAATTCTAATTCAGGTTCCTAATTAAAGAACCCTAATAAAGAAAAACCTATAATAAACCGAATTACTAAATTTAATACCGGCGATAATACTAAATAAGCGTATTTAAAGAAGAAGGGTAATAAATATAAAGTTAATACTATTAATTCTTTATATAATAAAATTATTTATTATTATTATAAAATAGAAAGTTATATTAAGCCTAAATATCCCGATATAAATTAATTAATTATAAACGTCGGTATAGTATCGATAAAAAATAATTAAGTTTAATTTACGCCTTAGAAGAAGAGTAAGAAAAATAATTAATAGAAATATACTCTTCTATTTTTTCTAAGAGTTAGATTACTTTTTAAAATAAAATTAAATAATTTATTACTTTAATTAACTCTAAAATATAAATTAATTTAATTTTATAATAATTCGTTATTAAAAATAATTTAGAATTTTATAATACTATTTTACTACTAGTTAAAGTAATTAGCGGGCAAAGTATATATTACTATAATATATATTAATTAAATTATTAAATAATCGATAGTTAGGGTTAAGGGCGTAAATATAATACTTTACTCTATATTATAAACTTTAAAAATTTAGACATTATTCTAGGTATATTTAAATTATATTAATTAAAAATATTAATTAATTCTAAGACGGATTAATAGCGGTTTAAAGTTAATTCTAGTAATTTATAAATTAAAAAACCGGTTAAATTCACTAATAACTTTAAAAATAAACCGAATATATTCGCGGTTATATACGTTACGGTAGTATAAAGTAAATAAGAAAAACTTCTTAACTTAAAGATTCCTAAAGAACTTATAAGATTTTATAATATTTTTTCTAACGAGAAAGCGAGTACCCTACCTATTTTTAAATAAAAAGATTACGTTATTAAAATAGAAGTTAATAAAGAACCACTTTATAGGCCTCTTTATAAGTTATTTTAAATTAAATTATCGGAGCTACGGCGTTATTTAGAATCTTTATTTTATAAAGACTAAATCCGTTATTTAATCTTTTTAATTAAAGTACTTATTTTTTTTATATTTAAAAAAAATAATAGGCTACGTTTTTATATTAATTATCGAGGTTTAAATATAATAATTATTAAAAATTAATACGTATTATTTTAATTATTAAGATATTAGACTATTTATATAATTTTAAAATCTTTACGAAGTTAGACTTTAAAGATATTTATTATAAAATCCGGATTAAAGAAAGCGATAAATAGAAAATTATTTTCCGAACTCGCTATAATTATTTCGAATATTTAGTTATACCTTTTAGGCTCGCTAATATACCGGCGATATTTTAAATTTATATTAATTATATATTTATAAATTTAGTAGATATAATATATATAGTATATTTAGATAATATCCTAATTTATAGTCTTAATCCGGCGGAGTATTAACGATATATCGAGTAAATATTTGAATAATTATATTAATTCTAGCTATTTATTAACCTTAAGAAATATTAATTTAATACCGAAATAATCGAGTTCTTAGGTTTTATTATATTTATTAATAAAGTAATTATAGACCCGGAATATATTAAGACTATTAAGGAATAATCTTAATTAAAAACTTATCGGGAGGTAGAAATCTTTTTAGGTTTTATTAACTTCTATAAATAGTTTATTTATAGTTATTTTAATATAATTACGTTATTTACTAACCTATTTAAGGGTAGTAAAATAAATAAGAAAATAAATCCGTTAAAATAAATAAACGGCGCTATAGAATTATTTTAGATTTTACGAGATATATTCGTAAACGCGCCTTTTCTATACTATTATAATTTAATTAAGTAATTATATATAAAGACGGATACTTCTAACTTTAACCTTAACTCTATATTATTATAATAAAATAAAAATAGTTATTAGCGCTTTATAATATTCTAGTTACGGAAATTAAATTCTTTAAAATAAAATTATAAGACTTATAATTAAGAATTACTCGTTATTATAATAGTAATAAAATAATAATAATATTACCTAGAAGGTAGCCTCTATTATATTAAAATTTAAATTAATTATAATAATTTAAAGGGTTTTATAAAGTAGAAGGAGCTAAACTTTAAATAGGTTTATTAAGTATTTAAATTAACTATTTATAACTTTAAAATCTTCTATTATATTAGAAAATTAAATCCTACCGATATATTATCGCGGTATTTTAATTATAAAGAAGTATCGCCGTTAAATATTAAATTATTATTAATACTTTAGAATAAATTTACTCTTTAGACTAGCGGTTAATTATCGGAAAGAGATAAAGAAGTAAAGATAATTATAACCTCTACTTTTTAAATTATAGAGTTAAGAGTAGTAATTCTAAAGCGGGATATTATAATAGTATTTAAAATTATATATAATAATCCTAAAAGGCCTATTAAAATATTAATTCGGGAATTATAAATTTATAATAATTAAATAAACTCTTTTCGAACTAGAGCGAATATATTAAAAAACCGCCGTCGTATAAAGAATAAAGTATAGGTTATAAACTCTAGAGAATTATTAAAATATAACGGTCGCCTTTATATATTAAGGGATAAAGCTCTAAGAGAAGAGTTTATAAAGAGATATTATAATAGTTCTTTAATAAGTTATTTTAGTATTATAAAGTCGTATAAATTATTTACCCGAAAATTTTTCTAGGAGGGTAATCTAAAATAAGTTACGGACTATATTAAAATTTACGATATATATTAACGGACGAAGGCGCCGTAATATTATTTATATAATAAATTAAATTCGCTTTTTATTATTATTTAGCCTTAGAAAGAGATTTCTATAAACTTTATAACTAGTTTACCGTTTAATAAATATAGGGGTACTATTTATAATATTATTTTTATTATTATAAATCGATTTACTAAAATAGTTAAATATATATTTATTAATTATTAAAATTAATACCGTTTAACTAGCGGAAGTATTTTATTTTAAAATTATTTACCGTTATAGTATATTTAATAATATTATTAGCGATAGAGGCTTTATTTTTATAAATACTTTCTAGTCGATTATATATTTTTATTCGAAAATTAAACGACGCCTAAATACTATCTTTTACCTTTAAACGGATAAATAAATAAAGCGCTAAAATTAAATATTAAAATATTATTTATATATATTTATTAATAATAAATAAATTAATTAGGCTAGATTACTACTTATAATAAAAATTTTAATAAATAATAATTAGAGTACCGTTATTGGAACGATATTTTTTTTTTATATATATAATTATTATCCTAAAATCCGTTAAGAGATCGAGGACGACTTTAGAGAAAAAAGAGTACTAGTTATAAATAATAAAATACGATAATTATAAATTTTAAAAAATAAAACTATAAAGCGCTTTTAAAGCGCTACCGAGTACTAAATTAAATAATATAATAAAATATATAAACTATAAAGTTATAAAATTAGTAATTTAATTATATTAATAATAAAGAACCTAAAATAAAAGCGCCTAAATAAGAAATTATCCTATAAGTTTATAGAGCTCTTTAGAATTATTAATAAAATAAAAGTATAAATTTACTACCTATTACTACCTTTTATATATAGAATCTATAATACCTTTTATATATCGTTATTTAAATTATATTATCTTCGCGATTATATTAATATAGCGGAATCTTTTATATAAGCCCCCGAATTTATTAATAATAATAAATTATAGAAGGTAGAAGAGGTAATTAATAAAATTAAAAATAAAGAAAATATTTAATATAAAGTTAAATAAATTAATTAAAGCGAAGAATATAATTAATAATTATTAGACGAAGAGTTTACTAGTATTAATAAATTAATTAAAACTTTTAAATAAGTAGGTAATAAATATAAATATATAAATATAATTAAAGAGGTTACCTAGTTATATAAAATAATAAAATAAAATAAACGGAGCCGATATTAAAAATAAATATTACTACTTTTATATTAATATTTATATAACGGATATTCTCCTTTATATTTATAATCTTATTATATAGTTTTAAGATATAACTAAATTTAATTTATTATTAAACTATTTATATATAATAACGATAAGATATTATATTTATAAAAATACTTTTATTTTAAATATAGTTTATATAGATACCTAGAATATATTATTAAATAATATATTTAAGTAAATTTAGCTAGCGCCGATTTAAGAAAAAAAAATTCGATATCGTTATTATATTATACGAAAGATTTAGTTACTATCGGAATTATTAAAAGAAGATATAATTTTTTTAATATAATCCTTAAAGATATTATTTTCCTCGGAACTCTTTAGGTCCTATTTATATTAACGGAAACTTTTAACTTCTTTTTTAAAAATTTTATTCATCGTCTTTAATCCCTTAATACGCTAGTTCGCTACTATTAATTAATTCTATAAGTTAGCGATTATAGTAGAGGTTTACCTATTAATTATTATTATTTTATTATATATTTTACGCTATTAAGTAATTTCTTTATTTATTAAATTATATTTATATTCTTCTTTAGGAGTTTTATTATTAATACGGGTATATTAATATATAAACCTCTTTACCTTCTATCGGAAAAATTTAAAGATTTATTATTATTAATATATATTACTTTAAAGCTTACGGTTATAATTTACTTTTATATAATAATCGATTCCGTAGCGATTAATATAATAGAGTATATAAGGAGGGGACGTACCTCGAATATAATTATTATTAAATTAATAAAAATAAACTTAGTAAGAGAGTTATAAAGCGTAGTAAATTATTATTATAATTAATATTACGTAGTCGCGTTAATAGCGGACTAGTTATATTTATTAATATATTTATAACTAAAATAATTAATATAAATAAATTAATATTATCGGTAAATAAGAGTTATTTATAGAGTTAGAAGAAAATTATATATAACGAGAATATTATCTATATATTAGTTATAATACTAGAATACTATTATAAAACTAGAGTAATAATATATAAAAAAGACTAAAGGAGTTACGAAGAGAGAAAGTAAATAAACGAGCGAGTTTATTTTAATAATAAATTATCGCGCTAAATACCTTATTATTATTATATATTAATACGCGCCTCCGCTCCGTTACCTCGCTTTTATTAATAAATATAATCGTTATTATAATAGTTATATTATTATTAATCTCCTAGTATAATATTAAGGCTATATTATTTATATATAATACTTTATTACTAGTATTTTTATAGTATAATAAAAGTATATAGTAAGGATAACTACTACTATTCCGTTACTAATATTATAAATACTATAGGAATAATCTGATATACTATATTTACTATAAATACTATAAGCGCTATAGGAATAATAGTATATACTATTTCGCTCCGTTATTATTATATATAATAATACTATAGGGACGAAAGAAATATTATTTAATTAATTATTATTACTATATATTAGCGCTATAGAGATAGCTTTATAAATATATTATTTATTTACTACTAATATTATTATATAGTAGAGATAATTTAATAGTATTACCCTTCCGTTATTAATATTATATAATAATACTATAGGAAATAGTTTCGTATCGCTCCGTAATTAATATTATATATTAGCGTTATAGGACCGATAGTATAAATTAAAAAACTCTTTTCTTTTATTTCTCTTAAGGAGTTTAAAGATTTTTCAATAAAATTTAACTAATTAACTAAATACTATTCCGTAATTAATACTATAGGTATTAAAGGATTAAATACGTAACTTTATATTTAGGTTATTATATAATAATATTATTATATTAAATAACTCTTTTCCCTTATTTCTCTTAAAGAGTTTAAAGATTTTCTAATAAATATTTTTTAATTAAAATATTTAGGTACCTAGAGACTAGGGCCTAAAGAAAAAAATAATTATAAAGTAATAATATATTATATACGCCTACGCCCCGCTAAAGACACTAGTATATTATATACACCTACGCTCCGCTACCTCTATAATATTATTATTTATCGATACGGGGTTCTAGCCTTAATATCGCGAGATTCTAATTTTTAATAATTCTATATTAAATTAATATTCCCCCGTTTTATTAAAATCCTTAGAGATTAGTTTTATTATTAAATCTAGGATTTAAAAATTATTTAATAATGAACCCCGTAACTATTTTACGTTTTTTATATTATTACTAAACCGCTAGCTCTACGCTAGCGGCCTTAAATATTATACCTCTTTATTTATCTCCGTTATATATAAAGACCGTAAATTATTTATTTAAATAAACGCGCTATACTCTTATTTTGAACCTCCGCTCTAATATAATCTTAAATAGGTTAGTCTTTATCTCTTTTTTTTTAAATTCTTCCTCCGCTTTTACCTCTATCTTTACTAGTAGTAATAATTTATCGGAAAAAATAAAAGTAAATAATAAAAAATATTATCGATAATAAATAGAGGGTAAAAAGATTACTAGTATATTAATAATAATAACCGATATATAATAAGATATAAAGAGATTTTTAAGAGCGCTCTATAAACTATAGAAGGTTTATACTTTCCGTTTAATATAAAAGTAATTTTTCGATTTCGTTTATAACGAGTTATTTAATAATTCCCGATTTAAAAAATAATTAATATTTAAACGGCGTAACTCGCTAGTTAGGAGATAAAGTTAACTAGTTATTAATATATTTTAATAAGAAATTAAAGTCTTAAGGAAGTATAAAGTATTTAATACTTTTTATTTATTTATAAAAGGGTTTAAAGGCGGTACCTTATAACTATTTAAAAATATTATTCTAGTTATATCGCGACTGGCCCTATAATAACTTAATATCTTCTACCGAGTTTATTATAAGAATAAATTAAATAGTTATTATTATTATTAATAAATCCTACTATTTAATAACCCGTTATTTTTATATTATTAATACTCTACTATTTAATACGGCCTTATAGGTCGACTAACTTTTAAACGATTTTAGGACTTTATTTATATTAAAAGAGAGTATAACGACGAGTTCTCGATACTCTATATTAATTTAGTTTAATTATTTTATATTTAATATTATAACGATATATAATAACTTTAAAAAAAACCGAAATAAGGGTTTCAATAATAAAGTAGGCCGCGAGTACTATTTTAATTTATAATAATTTTAAATATATAGAAAAAAGGCGTAGAGAAAGAATAAATAACTACCGAGAATTCCGATTAATTATTATTATATTAATTTTAAAAGGGTATCTCTTCGATAAAAAGGCCCTTTAATAGGATATATAATACCCGATAATTATATTATTCTTAACCGAGATAATCGCTCGCTAGTTAATACTTATTAATATAAATATAAAGGTACGTTTTTTATTTTTAATTTTATTACTCTTCCTTTTACACTTTAATATTAATTAAAATATATTAACGAACCCGAGTTCTAAATTCGGCTATATTATATTAAATCGGTAATCTCGGCGATATATATACTTTATTTAGGTAATATAAAGCCTCTATAAATAAAAATAATACTAGTTTTAAAGAAATTAGACCCGGTAATAATAAAATACTTCCCGATAATATTAGTATTTAAAGATAAAAGTACGACGGCTAATAATATCTATATATTAGAGGGTATATTCAAATATTAATTTAAATTAAACGATAAAAGCCTTATTTTCAATATTAATTTTCGATTAATATACGGTAATTTTAATATATAATTACGTATATAATTTATTAAGACTTTATATAGCGATATTTCCGAGTTTTTATTTAATATTTTTAATTAATTACTACTAGGCTTAGGTCTTTAATACCTTCGCTTTAATATATTATAATTATTCTATAAAATTCATTAAGGCCCTAGTAACTTTACGGATTTATTTATATTATAGTATATAACCGATCGTTAAGATCGCTTTAGGGTTATTTAATTAACGAACTTTAAAATATTAAAAAACCTAATTATCTATAATTATTAAATATATATAATAATAATATAGGTTAAAATCTTAAGGTAGTAATTTATAGATTTTTAATATATTAAGAATATCGTATCCTAGCTCGCGGTATAAAATATTTTAAATATTAATACCTAGTCTCGTATATTAAAAAAGATTTCTAAAATTATATATACCTAACCTCTATCTACTCGCGATTAATAATTTTAAAATTATTAATATTTTTATATATACGTCGAAATTTATTTAACTCTACGATATATTATTAAATATATTAATATTAATCTACTCCGCTATACTTTATACTATATTATAATTATTTTTTAAACCGACGCTACCGGTATTCTAAAATATATATAGACTCTATTTTATATATTTTATATAATAAATTCACCGGTAGTAATAATAAGATTATAAAAATATATATTAATAAATAGTTTTATAAATTTATAGAGAATAGCGAATATAAATTTCGAGCTCGACTACTTTTTTAAATTACTTAATAATAATCTTAAAATATTTTAATATAACTAGTCTTATTTATTAAGGCTCTCCGTTTAATACTTTAATATAATATCGATAGAACCTAGATTAGTACTCGTAGAGAGGAGTATTAAAGAATAAAGAATAATAAGTTTCGTATTAATATAAAATAAGGCTAGATAAATTTAGTTACTTAATTAATAATTTAATAAACGTCTATATTTAGAATCTATAATTAAAAGTTTTAAGGGAAGTTAAATATAAAACTTTTATCTACTAGGAAAATATATAATTTATATAAAAGAAAGAAACTACGCTATTTATTCGTTTACTCGCTTATTTTAATATCGAGTAAATAAATAATTAAATATTTATTTATTTATTAATCTATATACTACGTCGAGTAGTAAATAAATCTTTAACGTATTAAATATATTAAGTTTATTAAGGTTTTTAGCGAATTTTAATTATAATACTACCCCTCCTTTCTAACCTTCTTTACTCTTAAAGATAATTTTATATCTTCTTATTAAATAAAATAACGTAATAAATTATAGGAATAAATTATTTCTAAAGGTTTTATAATTATAATTATATATATATATTACGCGATATATTAAACCGAATATCGATTATCTTTATTATTATCGAAATACGGGGAGTATATTAAAATTAGGAAAAAATATAAACCCTCTAAATTTATTATTAATTTTTTAGGAATTAATAAAGTTTTAAAGTATTTAGAACGTAAGGAAAAGAAAATTAAAATTATATAAAAAACGGCGAACGAAGTCGTTAATTAAAAGAATACGAAATTAAAGAGATTTCGTTAATAAAAGAAATTCCTGAAGGAGCGTAAATAAAAGATATTCGATAAAGATTTTATAAATATAGAGGAGTTAGAGCGTCTAGAAGAACTTAAAAAATTTAATAAAATAAAATATATAATAGTCTTAATCTTATACTTCGACGATTTTATATCTTTAAAATTCCTTTTATTTAAGAACCCTCGATTAACTTTTTTATATTATTATTCTTAAAACTTCTTTAGAAGATCCCGATAATTAATTAAATTCGTTAATAACTCTTAAATATTTTCCGACTCGTTATAATTTTTTTATTTAACGAGGTAGTTCTAATCTTTTTAATCTAAAATCTTTTTTATCTTAAACTCTATTTTTTCTCTAATTTAGAAATAAAAAGTATTCTATAAAGATATCTTAAAGTTTATTAATTTTAATCGAAAGATATAAAATATTAAATATACTTTAACGTCGGCTAGAAGATTTAATTTATAATTAATTAATCCTTTACTTTTCTTAATCGAAAATAGTCCGATTTTAATATAATCTAGTTTCTTACTCGGTCTTTTATTTATTATATTTTTTATTAAGAGGTATACTTTATCCCTTTCCTTTAACTAAAAATACTTTTTTCGATATTTATTTACCGTTAATTTAGTTTAAGTATTTATTAATTTAATTTAGGTTTATATTTCCTCTAGTAATATAACGCCTTTATATTAATTATATAAACTAGCGCTTTATACGCGTTAGGTCTTTATTTTAAATTTAGAAATATATTAATATATTTATTATAGTTTACGAAGAATAATATAAGTTTTATTATATTAAACTATACGTTATTAAACGTTAATTAAATTATAGGTAGAAGTTTTACCTAATTATTTTATTTTTTATTTACGTAATATTATAAATATATTTCTATTATTTAATTTATCCGCTTTATTTACCTATCCGTCTATAGGTAATATACGGTCGATATTCGTAACTTAATTCCGATAATATTAATTAATATCTTTTAATAGTTAAAGATAAATTATTTATCTTAGTTAAAGATAATTAATTTAGGTATCCTATAATCCCTAATAAATCAATTTAATAATACGAAGATAATTTATTCGGCTTTATAAATTTCCTTAATTAATATTATTATCGCGTATTTATTAAATTTATTATAAATTATTATTATAAAGTTAAAGATTTCCGATATAATAGGGTCCTTTAATTTTAGTAAATTAATAACGAAATCTATTATAACGTCGTTTTATAGTATTTCCGGTACTAGGGTAAACTAGATTTAACTATATTTAATATACTTTATAAACTTATTTTATTAGTATTCGATATATTCTTTAATATATTTCTCGATATATAACTTTAGTCCTAGCGCGTTATATTCTTTATAAATAAATTTTATAGTTTTAATAACTCTAGGGTATCCTTAAACTAGATTATTATAATAATCGTAAATAATTTCTCTAAAATATTCTTTAAGAAGGTACGTTTTTTTATTATACTCTAATAATTTAATTTATAACTATTAACTTCTTAATATTATAATTAAAATATCGTTTTTATATTCTTTCTAAATATTATTAATAATTCCGGGAATAAAGATATATAACGTCGTTATTAATTTTTATACTAGGACTAGCGATCTATTTTATTATTAAATAAAGACTAATTATATTACTACGTCCTTATCCTTTATATAGTCCTCTCGTTTATTAAATATATCGGTGCGATTATTATTCATTTTTAAAGTATAAAAGATCTTAAATTTATATTATCTTAATAACTCTAACTATTTAATTTACCTTCGGTTTAATTATTTTATTATCGTAAAGTTAAGAAGATTCTTATAATTTATAAAGATAATAAGGTTTAAATAATTTTCTATATATACCCTTTATTATTCTAGTATAGATATTACTACTAGTAATTCCTTATTATAAATATTATAATTCTATTCCGTTAATAATATTTTTCTAAAATAGTATATAATAGGGTATTATTTATCGTCTCTTTATTAGAGTATATAAGCGCCTATTATTAAATTTAAAGCGTCGGTTTCGATTCGAGCTAGTTCGTTACTTTAAAAAGAATATAATACCGGCGGCTTTTTATAAACCTTTTTAAATACTTTAAAAAATTATTATTATTTTTTCTTCTATTAGAAAATAATATCTTTCTTTATAATATCCGTTAATAATAAAGCCTTTTTAGAATAATCTTTAATAAACTTTTTATTAAAGTTCGTAAATCTTAAGAAACTTTATACCGTTTTAATATTATATAATATAAGTTATTCTTTAATACTCTTAATCTTTTTAGGGCTTATATAAATACCTTTAATATTAATTATAAATTTAAGAAATTTAATTAATTCTTTATAAAATTCGTATTTTTCTAGTTTAAGGAGAGGTCTAATTAGTAATAAATAAATTAGGATATCCTATATATATTAAATATATTCTTCCTTATTAGTAGAGTAAATTAATATATTATCGAGGTATATAATTACCGTTATATCTAGGTATATTTATATAATATTATTAATTAATATTTAGTAGGTTACTAGTATATTAATAAATCCGAAGGGTATTATTAAGTATTCGTAATAATCGTATTTAATTTAGAAAATAATCTTCTACTCCTCGCCTTCTTTTATTCGAATTAAATTATACGCGCCTCGAAGATCTAGTTATATAAAGATTTTTATTATTATAAATCGATCCTATAACTCGCTAATATTTAATAGAGGGTACCGATTTTTTATTATAATATTATTTAACTTCTAATAATTTATATAAAGTTATAAACTTTTATTCTTCTTTATTATAAAGAGGATTAAATAACCTACTAGTAATTTAAATTCTCGAATAAATTCTCGAATAAATTCTCGTCGATATACCCGCGAAGTACTCCGAGTTCTTTTTTTAATAAAGCGTATATAAATTTAAATATCGGCGTTTTATTAAGTTCGAGTTCGATTTTATAATTTTATAATTAATATTTAAATAATACTTTTATAGTTATCTTTTCTTAAAAGAGGTACTTCTATTATTAATACTTTTTAAGGATATTAAGAGGTTCGTTTTTATTTTTAGAAACTTTAATTTATTCGCTTTACTAACCTCTTTAACTAGTATATATTAAATCGGATCTTTATATAAAGTTATTTTTATAGGAAGATAAAATATTATAAACTTCGACCGGGTTATAATTCGATTTCTTATTTATAATTATCCTTTATAAATATATAGGTATTATATTAATAATATTTTTAATATATAGAAATATAAATACTCCTCTCGTCTAATTTATTATTAAATTATATTTCTTTAATTAAGGTATTCCTAGAATAATATAATAAATAATTATTTTTATTATATCAAAGGTAATTTCCTTATAGTAGTATTAAATAATAATTAGTAACGGGAACGTTTCTTTATTTATTCTCTTTATTAATAGTTTCGACCCGTTAATTAATTAAAGTTTATATTATTTCTTTTTTTCTCGAGTTAATAAGTTAATCGCCTAAATTATTATTCGAGATATAAAATTACTAGTTACTCCCGAATCTATTATTATAATAATTTTATATCCGTTAATTTTTACTAGTATTCGTATATATATACCGTATTAAACTAAATATAAATATTATTTTAAAATTAATATATTAATCTCTTTATATTTTCTCTTAATATAAGGGACTAATCTTTTCCCGACGAAGATAAAAATTTATAATACTCTTTAGACTTAGAGTACCTCTCGTAATCTCTAATTAAATAATAATATTATTTATTTTAATTATAATATTTCGTCTTTTTACTATATCCTATCTAGTTTTATAACTATAATTATTATTTTTTATCGTAGCCTAGGAAGATTTAGTTTTCCCTTTTCTTAACTAAATACTACGGGTAATTATCTTTAATATAGTTATACTATTAATTATAATTATATTTTAATTTTACGATATACTTTTACTCTCCTAAACTATCGTAATAATATTTATAATATTCGTTTATATATACTAACTAGTATATCTCCTTATATTTTAGGTAGTATTTATTATAAATATAATTAATTTTAAAGATTTATCTTTTTTCCTTTTTCTCGTCTTCGGGTTTTTTTTCAAATATAATAAATTAAATTTTAGAGTTATCGAGGTAATTTATTACCTAAAGTTATTCTTTAGAATTTATTATATTTTATTCTTATTTTTATCCTTCCTCTAAATCTTTTTTTAGAGTTTTATTATTATTATTATTTAATTTTTCGAGTTTTCGAATTCTTTAAACGATTTTTTCTTTAACCTCTTTTTATTTCTTTAATAAATCGTTAAGCGTAGAATCGTCCTATATTAAATCTTTAAAGAACCTAATTATATTATCTAATATCTCCTTTTTAAGTATATTTAATTATTATCGATTTATTATATTTTTCGAACGATAATTCCTAGCGATATAACCCGGTTTATTATAATTATAATGATTTATTATTTTTTTACCCCCTTATTACTATTTACTCTTTTTCTAGAATCCTCTCGTAGATCTTTTTTTAATAAAATCGAGTTCTATTAATATATAACTATACGGGTTAAGTTTCTTATAACGGTAATAATTAACCGAATTATATCCGTTATTATAAACTCTTAAATATCCTTATCCGTTAATTCCTCCGTTATAATATTTCTTTATTATATATTCGTATAACTTATTATTAATTTTAATTATTTATTTTATAAATATATCGAGGTCCTTTATAATAGCTCCTATTTATATAAATTCGTTTTATATATTATCTTTTAGTCCTCGTCGATATATTATTATAAAAATAATATCGTCCTAGTCCGTAAATATTATATAATATTAAAATTATACCGAGTAATCGGACGTAGACCTTCGTTATATTAAATATTATATAATATAAATTACTATACTATTTTCGTTAGATAATTTAAATATATAACGAATCTCGGTTTTAAACCTAGAGAAATTTTCTATTTAAAACTTTATTAATAAATTATCGGTATTATTTACTACTTTTATATAGTATTTTAAGAATAATTTAACTTATTTTTATATATTACCTTTTATATAAATTATTATAAAGGTTAATTATTTAATAACTAGTATTATATTCTCGTTAAATACGAAGAATAATTAAAGTTATAATAGTTAGTCGTTAAACTTCTCGCGCTTTTTATAGTAGTAATTTAGGCGGGTAACTTTAATACGGTCTTTTTCTTCTATAATATTACGTCTTTTAATACTATTTTAAATACTCGGGGTTAAGGCCTTTATTAATCCTAAAATATTTATCTTAAAGATATTTAAAATATTAAAGCTCTCCGTTTAATACTTTAATATAATATCGATAGAACCTAGATTAATATTTATAGAAAGAAGTATTAAGAAATAAAGAATAATAAATTTCGTATTAATATAAAATAAGACTAGATAAGTTTAATAAACTTAATTAATAATTTAATAAATATTTATATTTAAAATTTATAATTAAAAGTTTTAAGGGAAGTTAAATACGAAGTTTTTATTTATTAAAAAAATATATAGTTTATATAAAAGAAAGAAACTACGTTATTTATTCGTTTACTCGTTTATTCTAGTATCGAGTAAATAAACGATTAAGTGTTTACCTACTTATTAATCTATATACTACGTCGAGTAGTAAATAAACCCTTAGTATATTAAATATATTAAATCTATTAAAGTTCTTAGCGAACTTTAATCGTAATATTATTATTCTAAATATAGTAATATATTATTTAAGAATTAGGTTTTTAATAATTTATATTTTTTAAAATTAAAGAGGATAGTAGAGTTTATATTCGGAAAACCCTCTTTAATTATATATCCGGTTAAAAGCGCTATTAAGGATATTTAAAATATAACTTTTAACCTCGCCTATAGATTATTTATTTATTATATCGAGTAAAATTTTTTTTTTTAAATCTAATTATTAACTTTTTCGATACCGTATTTAAATAATTAAATAGGAATATATTAAAATATAATAAATAATATACCTAAGAGTATATATTATTAATAGATAATAAATATAAAGATACTCTAACGACTAGGCTAAAAATTAAATATAATTTTATATTAAAGAGTTTTATAATTCTAATTTTTACCCCAAAGTCTCTAAATATAATATTTATTAATTAACTTAATAATAAATCCGCGCGGCGCGGGTTTATTAATTAATTTTAAAATCGCGTAGAGCGTTATCTATATTAACGAGATTAAAAGAGGGTTAGTTTTACTAGTTTATTTATTAATACCTCCTATAATAATTGATATAATTATTATAATATTATTAATTCCCTCTTTAATTTACTCGCTTTACTACGAAGATTAAATTATAAAATATAATTTTTATTATTATATTACTCTTTAATAATATAATATTTATTACTTTTATATTAAGTCGTTTTCGGTTTTATATTCTAAAACTTATTAAATTAACTCTCCGCCGTATTAATTTTAATATAAAATTTATTCTTTATAACGGGTATATTTAATCGTTTAGTTTTTACTTTATTAATTACGGTTCTACTCTTAATATATATTTTCTTAATTATTAATTTATATTTTATCTTAATTAACTAGTTATCCCTTCGCTCTTTAAATTTAATTTACTCCTCGTTAAATAACGGATCTAGCTCCGCTTTCTTTTAATATTATTATATATTATTTATATATCGAATATTTTACTCCGATCTAACTCTTTTTATCGTCTCTACTCTAGGATATTTAATATTTTAATATAATATAGGTAGAGGCTAGACTACGCGTTATTAATTTATTAATATATAATTTATTTATCGCGAATACTCTCTACTTATATTATTAAATCTCTTAAGATTTTATTAAATATTATTAAGAACGTAGAGAAATATTAATATAAATCGACGAATTTCTTATTTAATTTTTAATATCGTTAAGCTCGAAGTTTAAATATATATTATAAATATTTAAATAAATTCTCGTCTACCGATTTATTTAATTTTATATAAATAGTAATAAATATTTATAATTCTAGATTATAACCTAAATAATAAAAGAATAATTTTATATAATTCGATATATTATATTCCGTATTATTAAAAAAGACGAGGCCGATATTGCGAATATAATTATTTTTAAATATATTAAAGAGATTATATAGGCTAGGTATTATTCGAGCTCGTCGATTAATATTTATATAATTTATATAAACTCTTCTCGACCCCGATAAAGATTTTATTATTATATTATCGAGCGAAGTTAACTCTATTAAAGATATATTATTTCTAAAGCCTATATATTAGGGTAGATATAATAAAATAAAATATATTTATTTTTTAATACCGCTTTAATAGGTAAAAATATTAATAATAAAATTTAAAAAATAATACCTCTATTAAATCTAGTTTTTATAATTAAAATTAGATTTATTCTCTAGTTTAATAATATATTTAAAATATTATATTATTTCTCTTTAAGCTCGATTTTAGAATAATATATTATAATATCTTTTATATACTCTTAATCTAAAGTCTTATATAAATTATTTATTTTTATTATAATAAATATAGACGCGAAATCGCCTACTATATATAATATTATTATAATAAATATTAGTTTTAATTTTAAATATATTTCGCGGAGGGTTTTATAACGAAGGGGATTTATTAATAATAAAAATTAAAAACTAAATAATAATAAATAATTATTATTATAATAATAATCGAAATTTAAATTATAATTAAGGATTTTTAAATAACTTATATTTATTTCGTTATATATATAATAAATAGTATTATAGATAATTATATTTAAAAGAGTATATATAGAAATATTAATACGCGATTAATTTAAATCTTATTCTAAAATAATTAAATAACGATTATATCGTAAAGTTAATTATTAATAAAGAAAAAAATTAACGGAAAAATTTATATAGACGGCCCGCGAAAATAATACGAATTTAATAAAAATATAGGGTTTTACGCTTAGACCTGCCGCCGTTTAATTACGAAGTTAGTATTTCTAACCCGAAGGGGCTTAGTAAACGGGAGCTAACCCGAAGGGGCTTAGCGGTGGCTCGGTAGGTCTGAGGGACTGAGGCAACGTAAGGTGCAACAAGATTCAACCGGAAACTAGGGACACATCGGCAAATCTCAAAAGTAAATGTCAGTATGCTCCAAGCGCTATCAGCCCTGTCAGAAAGCCGTTTACGGGTTTGCGCTGAAACTCCATGTCAAATGCCGAGCCGAGGTTCAGTAGGATCAACAAGTCGGGGGCCCGGGCAGGGTCCTGTCAGCAAATAGTACTTGCTGTCAGTAGGTTCAGTAACTCGGTAAACCGTCAGCAACTCAAATAACGGACGAAAGCCCCCATTATATACTTAATAGTACATATATAGTATGCGCCATAGTATGCGCTACAATATGAGCTACAATATGAGCAAATGCATGCGTAATTACATGCGCAATAGCATGAATGATAGTATGAATGATAGTATGCGTAATCATAGTATGCGCAATTATGGCATGCGGAATGGCATGCGTAAAGGCATGCGCCATAATGTGGAACATATGTGCGCGTTTTCCCCGGATATGCCTGCGTGACGCCCCCGCGAGAACTTTAGCCAAAACTCATTATTCCGGGCCCGGTAGGTCGCTGGCGTTAGTAGTCGTCGCTAGGGGTCGCTGCCGTCGATGGCGACGATTATAGAACTTCATTTATTTCAGCCCTATAATAGGGCTAGCTGCTGTTAGTATACTAACGGTATATATAAGTTACTGAAGTTACTAATCCTATTGAAATTAACTTAGAGTTATTAATAGGATACTACCTAGAACCTCGATTTATTAAATTTATTAAAAGTTACCTACCCGGACCCCTAATTTATTAAACTTATTTATAGGACACTAGTAACTTTATCTATAAATTAAAGTTATTAATAATATTTTATTAGTAATTTTTCTTAGTAAAAGTTATTAATAGGACGCTACTAGCCCTAGAAAAGGAAGGATCTCGTTAATATAATACTATAGTACTATTTAATATATATAGAATAAATTAATTAATTACTAGTAGTTATTTATAGGCTAGTTATATATAATATCTAGAATACTAGAATAATAATAAATAAATAGCGGAGAAAAGTATATTATTTAGGTATTAATTATATAAGGATTCTCTATTAATAGGATATTTCCTCTTTTAATAATTTTAGAAAACACGTGCGTAACGCCCCCATGAAGTAATTTATATATACTATCGTTAATAGGTGATTTCGTACACTCTTAAAGACTATAATATTATTTTAAAGTATTTTTAATCCTAAAGGGTCTTCTTAAATAAACTTTTAACTAGTTATTTAATAAATCTATCTCGGAGATATAAAAATAAAGCCTACGTTCCGTTTAAATTATATATTTATATATTTAAAAGAAGGGATATACCTTAAGGGATTTTATTACTATTTATATTAAAAGTATTTACTTTATTAAATATAAGTCGTATACCCCGTATCTAGTATATTAAATAGTTCTCTCGTTATAGAAGTAATAGTGGATATCTTAAAAGTTTCTATAATAGTCGCTATTTTTCTTAAGGAACTTATAATTATAATTATTAATTTAAGAGTACCTACTCTATTAAATATAAATTATATACTACTATATTAAGTTAATTATCCTCGTAATTCCTACTATTTAATATTAATTACTAGATTACCTCTCCGTGGATTTAAAAACTAGGTATAAATTAATAATATCTTCTAACTATTATAGTATATTTATAGCGTAATAATTAGCTTCGTATATTTTTAATAAGCCGTAGTAACTACTAGTAAGGCCCTAAGTTTATTTTATTTTATTAAAGATCTAGTTATATTTACCCTTTTTAGAATAGATACGTTTCTCTAGTATACTTCTCCGTAAATTTAAAGATAAATATAGTCTAATAATATCTTCTAATTATTATAGCTTATCTAGAAGTAATAAATAAATTCGTATATTTTTATAAATTTATAATAGTTATCGTTAGTGCTTTAACTTTATATTATTTTACCGATATCGGAAAACCGGGAAGTAAAATAAGGTAAAAGAATAATCTAAATAATCTCCGGCTAACTTACTCTATTATTAATTAAAATACGACGGAGAAAATAAATAAATAGCCCGAATACTTTTTTGATTCTCGAGTTATATTATTTTAATTACGTAGAGTACTAAGCCTAAGGTATTATTAGGTAATTCCTAGAGAAGAGAATAAATAAATAAAACTAACGTCATTCGTGGTTCTCGCTTATAAGTGATTCCTATTATATATATCTTCTCCTATTCTCTTTATATTTCTCTCTTCTCTTTTTTTTTTAGTATTATTAATTATTATATCTTTCGGAACTAGTATAAGCCTTTAACTTTCTCGCTCGTAGTTCGTACGAAGTTAACATTTATATAATATACTTAATTATTAACCGAATCCGTATTAATCTCGAAGATATAAATCTTTAATCCTTTATCTTTTAGAGATATTTTTAGTATTTATATTTATACTTTTAGTATTTTTCTTCTTGGTTTTCCTAGGTACTTTATTTATTTCTTAATTAATTTACTCGTAGTTCTTCGTTTACTTTTTAATTAAGTATCTTTAAACTCTTTATAATATAAATAAAATAATCGATCTCGCTTTAAATTATAGGATTATTCTAGGAGATTTTATTATTTTATATTTTTAAAAGTAAACTACTTTCGTCTTTTAGGTAACTTTCTTAATTCTTATAATTCCCCGATATATATTAACTCTTCTTAAGTTTTATAGCCGTGATTAGGTTCTATTTTATAATTATTATCGTTAAGATTTTACACCTACTTTAGGATCCGGGGACAAGAAGATTATCTTTCTAATTTATTATATTCGAAATAGAGGCTAAAGGGAAGCGTGTAGTAATTATTTATAATACTACCGTCTTAATCTTTATAATTTATATAGGTTTTCCGATTTTTATTCCTAAGTCTTATTAATTATTCGTTAGGTTTAATAGTATTAACTCCTTTTATCTTTACTCCTCCTCCTCCGTCTTTAGCTAGTCGAAGAGAAGGGATATATATAAATCGTAGGGAGTCTAGTACTACTCTTCTCGATAAAGTTATCTTTAGAGCCTATCCTCTTATTCGTTTATTAATTTAATCTTATCCTCGCCGCTTTCGTTTAGAGACTCCTTTAGAAGAGGGAGCCTATATTATATCTAATTATAATTCTAGTAATAATAATAATATTCCTTTTAAAGATACTAGTTTTAGGATTTAAGATTATAATAATTTTATCTTTAAGGAATTTAAGCTTTTTATTCCTACTACTACTCCGGTTATTAAATATATCTCTTTTATTCTTACTTTTACTCGTCGGTTACTTCTTATTTTTAATCCTATCGAGTCTACTATCGAGTCTATTACTCCGGCTGTCGAGCCTATTACTCCGGTCTCTACTCCGCGTATATAGTTTCTTTTTATTCTTGGTACGTAGTCTCTTTCGATTCCTAGTAATTTTATAATACTAGAATACTTTTGTATTAAGAACTCTTTTCCGTTCCCGGCTCTTATAATTCCTACTTTTATAATTTTTATTCCTACTTTTATAATTCCTCCTCGGCCTATATTTACTCTACCTTCTTAAGAGGAGATTCGTACTAGTTAACTATAATAATATATATACCTCCTATATAGGGATTATACTCTGGTCCGGCGTCTATATAAAGAGCGAGAAGTAGTTTAAGAAGTTAAACTTCGTAATTAATAATAAAGATAGAGTTAAAATCTTATTTATTAGGGTATAATAGGTACTTTTCTTTATATATATAAATACTTAACGAATTAAATATTAATTCGTACACTAGATCGATTGATCCTTATATATTATCGATACGTTATTATTCCTTTAATATTTATATTATTAATACTCCTTTAGGATTTTCTCTCTAAAATATAAAAATCTTCTTTTACTTTTTCTTTCTTAAAAATATCTTTATCTAACTTCTATAATAAAATTAGTACCGATATAGTATATAATTAATATAAGAAAGATTTAATATACTGCGTCGATTCGTACTTCGAATTAAATAATATCTTTACTTTATTAATCTACTATTACTACCGTTATATTAAATAAATAATATCTATATTACTAAGTCTTCTTTAAGACTTTCTCTGAAATTTACCTATATATATATATATAAAGTTAATATTAATATAAAATACCTTTAATTTAAGAAAAATCTAATGTACTAGATTAGTTCGTATATTTATTTTAAATATCTCTATCTATTATAGTTACCCTATCTACTTTATAATAAGTAGACTAGGTAATTATACTAACTATTTAACCTTTAATTTATTTTCTTTTATTAAGCGAATTATTCTCGGAAACTTTAATTCTTTTTTATTCTTTAGTTTAAGGTATCTTTACTTAAGTTTAAATAACCTTAAATAATCCCCGTAATACGAATACCGCGTTGTTTTTCTATTACTTTTTATAAATTTATAGGTAGAGCCTTACTTATTTATATATCCTATAATAATAAAGAGTCCTCTTTATCTAGGCTCGCTCTTTAGCCTACTCGTTCGCGTATCTTTTAATATTATAAACTATCCTAGGGTTAGAGGTTAAGTTAATTTTATATCTATATCGTATCTTCTCTTCTAAAAGTCCTTATTATTAATTAAGTGATATAAGATAACCTCTTTAACCTCTACTCTCTTCGCTATAAATTCCTAAACTATTAAAAGTATTTCTTCTAGATCTAGGAGATTAATTTCCGTTAAGAATAAACTAAATATAATACCTCTTTTAAATATATTTATAGGTTTAACTCTATGAAGAATCTCTATTAATAAGTATCCTAGGTGATTAATTAAATATATATTAATATTTATTATTAAGCTTTAGATAGAGAGCTTAAATAATTTATTTAAATAATCTTCTCTTCTTTTTTTAAAATACTTAATTAGAATATTATTCGTTTTCTTAACTATTCCTATAGTATATTTTACTCTACTCGGAGTCTTTAATATTACGATACCTCTCTCTCGGAGATACGATTATAGTTTATTATTTATAAAGTATAAACCTATATCGAAGTATATTATATTCGGGGCCGGATTCCTAATAAAGTAGTTTATTATACTTATTTTAATATCTTTTAAACCGTAGCCGTCTATTAACTCTAGGAATAAGTTTTTTATAAAATAGTTAATAATATTAAATATATATAACTATTTATTCTTATTTAAGAACGGTTTAATAAAGTTAGCCCCTAGTAACTAGAATAGTAACGACGTTTAAATAGGCGATAAGGGTACTAATCTCGCTATATTTATTTATTTAATATAGGGGAGGTACTCTTTAATATACTATATAACGTCCGTAGCCATTTTTAGCCAATATACTATATATCTAATTTTATTAAAAATAATTTTAGTAGAGAAATATCTACTATTATTATAAATATCTTTTAGTAGCGTAGCTATTTCACTCTTTATAAAATACGTAGTCTATTTACTTCTAAATCGGTATATTAATTTATTCGTACGATTATCGAAAATAAAGGAGGTAGCTTTATAATTAAAGACTCGTATCTAGTAGTTATTAAAATCTCGTGGTTTTTCTTATCGAGTATAAAAGCGATATATATCCCTATACTAATTATTATTTTCGTAGTCGACTTTATATATCTTAGGAGGTAGTAGGTTATATAGGAGTATTAAGTCTAGTAGTATATCTTTAAGTATCTCTCTATTAACTATTATTATATATACTACTACTATTAATCCAAAGGCTATATTTTCGTTCGTGAATAAAGTCTATTTAATAATAATAAGGCTTGGTCCTTCTCTTTATTCTTTTATTTTATTCGTACGATTTTCTTCGCCGAGTTACTTAAATATATCTATATATCCTCCCTTCCTAGACTTCTAATATTATTCTAGGTTATTATAATTTTTAACCTCTTTTATAAGATTTATAATAAGTCTATCTAGTTTATAATTAAGATTATTAAATATTACTCGTAAAAGATTATTAATAACTATATTCGCCTTTCCTACTATATATATTATTTTAATATTTAATTATCGGAGCTTTATCGCTTATCGAGTAAAAATATCTTTATAAAACTTAGTATTTATAAACCTAATTAGTAGTTTATAGTTAATATAGATAATCGAGGCTTCTTTACCCCTAAGTATATAGGAATATTTCTACGTAAAGTAGACGATTACTTTTAATTCTCGTTTATAGGTATTATAATTTCTTTTAACTTTATTAAATATAAATAAGTCGTATATTATTAACTTTATCTCCCCTTTTTATAACTAGTTAATAAAGTACCCTCCTCTATATCTTAATGTATTATAAAATATAGTAACTAGGTCCTTCGGGTCCTATAAGAATAATATTTTATTTAATGAATAAATCCTCCGTATAAGTGTAAAGGATAGTTCTTTTAATTCTCTTTATATTTATTCTATATTTTCGTAAAGCCTAGTAAAAGGGCGATTTATTTTAATATACCTCTTTATCTATTTTCTTATAGATTAATAAATCCCTAAAAATCCACGAATAGCGCTCTAGTCCTACGGTGTCGGTTAATTCTTAATCTTTTTAGTTATAGTTAGTTTAATTCGTATACACCCCCTAATCTCGTATATCTCGCCGAGTACTTTTATTTTTATTATACCGATAAGTAACTTTAAAAGCGACAGCTTAAGGTTTAACTATAGTATTCGTAGAAAAAAATATTTATAGAGAAACTTATACTATTTCTCCTAAGAATCATAAGCCTTAAAGATATTATTAATATAGAAAACTAGGTTAGGACGTTTATACTAGCTATTACTACTAAATAGAGAAGATTCTAGATTTAGTTCTAGTATTAGGCCTAGAGTAATATTTATTAATTCAATAAAAATAAATAACGAAGTCTTTATTCCCTAAGGTATTCGAGTTAATTAAAGTTATCCGAGACTAGGAATATTAAACGCTAAATAGTATTTATTATCTAGGTATACTAGAATGACCTAATAACTATATTTAATATTTATTTAGAAAAATATTTTATATAATAGGACCCTAAATAAGTTATATATCTTCGTTATTAACTCTATATATAACCCGGAGGGATCTTCGTATACGAAGTAGTAGTTAAATATAAATCTTAGCTCGTCTTTTCTTTCCTTTTTAACTAGTATTAACCTAGTATTCTATTAAGAGACCCGTCTATTTACGGTAGTATAGCGTTTATAATAACCTACTTCTATACCTCTCTCTATAATCTTACGGAGCCACTATTCTTTATTATTCGTAAACTACTTTTATACCGCTTTATATAGTTTTAGGTCATTCTTTAATACGATATAATAAATAATTAAATCTATCGGGGGGATTTCTTTTACTTCCTTTACTCCTACGTCTTTATAAATTTAGATCAACTATAGTAACTATAATCGAGTTTCGTTATCGGGAATGACTTCTCTTAAAGTAATTTATTTATTTTTTACCTATTTTATAAAGGCTTCGAAATTCTTTATATAATTAATCTAGCGACGTTATACTCGTCTTTTAATAAGAAATAAAACCCTTAGATTCGACGTCGTCGTTTCGTACGAAACTATATTATTATATATTATAAAAAGGGCCTTTTATCTCTTCTCTTCCTCCTTAAAGTAGAGGATATATATATATATACTTTTAGAGTAATATCTGTAAATTAGTATATTATTATATATAGTACACTTATAAATATAAGTATTATAGACGGTAAACTTATAGTTCGTACGAATAAAAATAGTTCTATTCTAATATTTTATTTTTAATATATCGTCGTCCTTTCTCGTTTCCTCTTTTAGATTTTTAACGTTATCCCCGGGACGCTTTAGTTTAATAAGTCGCTAGAATTTAACTCCTCCTCGCTCTCTTTATTTATTAATAATTCCTCTAAAAGGTTATTTTCCTCGCTCTCTTTATCGCTTTTATTATTATTATTTACTTCCGGTTTTAGGATTTCTAGGATAACTTTTATTTCTAAATATTCGGTTCTTTTAATTTCGTAAGGTTTAATAAACTTTATCGGCTCTCCTTTCTCGACGTCTCTAATAATAATAAGGCCCTTTATAATATTTATTTTTATATTAACTATACGAAGTTATAGAAGATTAAATAGGATAGTAAACCTAAGATTATTCCGTAGAGATACGAAAGCCTATTACTCTTTCTTAATACCTACTATATTAATCTAGAAACGGGTCTAGCTTTTAATAATATTTTCTTACCCGCTAGCGATTATTATTAAAACGTACTATCTATTCCCTAGGAGCTTTATTAAGAACTTCGGTAATTTTATATTATCGACTAGTAAAGGCGTAACGACTACTATATCTAAGCCTTGATTTAATTTAACTTTATATAACTCTATTAATATCCTTAGTCCTCCTTCTTTTTATATAATATAGGGAATTATTTATACTATAGACTTTAATATAAGAATCTCCTTTATCTCTTTATACGGGATAATTACTTTAAGTTTTCCTACTTTCTTAATTATAATAGTATTTATTATATTAATTAATTATATTAAAGTAATAGTAGTAGGGCTATCTTCCGTAACTTCTATTATTATAGCTTTCTTTTAAGGTTTCTTTAGTACCTATTTTAATTTTTATAACTCCCTCCTAAAATAGGGGGAAACCTATATTATATATAGGAATAAAAGCGAGATTATTATATTTAATAATAATTTGTTAATATCTAGTTAGGACTTGCCTAGAAGACTTTTTATAATTAATAATTCTTTCTTTATATTTATTTTCTTAATTAACGTCCTCTTTTTTCTTCCTTTAATAGGCGCTTCTTATATTTATAATTACGGAGTCTCTTCTATAAATTCTTCTATCGTTCGTCTTTTTTTTAACGACCTAGTATTATATACTACTACTATTTATAAAGTAGTTATTTTTAGTGTTACTATAGCTGATCTAATAGTATTATATAATATTATCGTATTATATTCTCGGTAGACCTCATTATATTAGGGAACTTCTATTTCGTACGAATTTATAACGTTTACTACTCTATTATATTACCGTCCCTCGACTTAAAGGGGAACTATAATATAGTATATTAAAATAATCGGATTATCTCGTCTAACTTCCTTAACTACTTTCTTATTAAACTCTTTATTTAATTCCGGATTCCTTTATACTAGTATTCTAAGGAGAGTATAAAGGTTATTCTTATTCTCTCGTCTTTCTTTCTATACTTTATAATCTACTACTTCTTACTATACGTCTTATAGAATTTATTTAATAAAGTACTACTCTTCTCTTAATAGATAAGTATTTATATATTCTATAACCTTATGACTAATAATTCTGTATAGTATATAAAGTGGTAGGCTACGGTGTTTCTATTATTCCTACTTTTTTAGTCCACTCGTATATAGATTAGAAGATATTATACGGTCGTACGAATTTACTAGACGTTAGGATAAATAACTATCTTCGCTAAAAGTAGTTAAATACTTCTAGTTATAACTATAATTACTTCTAGTTAGTGGATTTTCTCCGCGAGAATCTTATGGACTATAGCTTAATTTTTCCTTATATACTTTTAAGGGTATAATAACTAGAGTTTAAGATTCCTAAATTATATATAGTACTTTATACAAAGTTAGCGAATATACCCTACGCTTTTCTAGGTGAGCGTAGGCTCTATTTACTATTATCGGTTTATTTAATTTAATATTTACTAGCCTTAAACGAGTAATTACTATCTATTAAATATTCCTATTACGATTACGATATATTAACTTTATTAATATTATTAAGAGAGTTTATAATATATCTTTATTTACTTTTACTATTTACTTTTAGAAGTCTTTATAACTATTAATTTCAGTTTTTTCTTATATAAATATTATTATCTCGTTTATTACTAGTAGGATTTCTATTAAGCTTTATATTTTCTTGAATATACTATATAATAATCTCTTTAACTTTATTTTATATTCTATTATACGGATACGTAGCTTATTATCCTTAAGGCCTATAATTTATTTACTAACTACGTTATATAGCGCTATTAACTCTAGCGGTACTATTTCCTCTAATTTATTATCGTCTTTATCTCTTACGCTAATTACCTTTAATAGTCGGATAGTTCTCGTATAGTATACTTTAAACTCTTTATCTATATTTTATTTTAAGTATTTAATTTTATTTAAAGAGTTTTCTTTAGTTTTAAAATTACGAATTTCGCCTAGGAACTCCTCTTTTAAGAGTATAATAATAGTTTCTTTATTATCTTCTATAACTTCCTTAATATTCTTATCGGAGAGGATTTTAATTACTTTTAAAATTTTTAATATTTATTTAATAATCTTACTTTATAACCTAATGTTAAATCTTATAAATTATTATAATAGTATTAAGTTCTTAGAGATCTCTTCTTTAAGAATACGTAACTACCTTAATATACTACCTATATTATCGAATAGAGTTCGGGTTACTATTATAGGTATTAATTAAACTATTTAAATTAAAATAGGCGGTAATATATTCCCCGATATTAGAGTTATAATAGGCGGCGAGGTTTATTCTAACGGCGTAATTAAAACTACTAGTAAAGTTATAGTTAACGATATAAATATAAATATTAATAATCCTTATAAGTTATCGGTAAAGAAATCTAGGATAAATAACTTCCTCCGTATAAGAAAATAATCTTCGAAAATTTTATAAAGTTTAGTTATATTATTTATAATAATAATAAGGTATTTAAACTTCGTTCCTAAAGACGTCTTAAGTATACGAAATAATATACGTAATTAATCTAGTCTTATTCCTTTAGAGAATAATAATTAATAGGTTTTAATTATAGGCTTCTCTCCTAGTTAAAGAAGTAACTTTTTCGAAGATCTTATAAGGTTTAGTTATATTATTTATAATAATAATAAGATATTTAAACTTCGTTCCTAAAGGCGTCTTAAGTATATAAAATAATATACGTAATTAATATAATCTCGTTTCTTTTAAGAATAATAGTTAATAGGTTTTAATTATAGGCTTCTCTCCTAGTTAAAGAAGTAACTTTTTTAAAAACCTCTAAGATTTTTTTAATATCGTAAATAATAGTAATAAAGTACTAGGATTTCTTTCTAATATTCGTCCTAAATATACGAAAGAATAGGGGAAGTAGTTCGACCCTATTTTTAAAATTACTTTTTATTTAATAGACTTTAAGGTTAGACTCTTCTCCGAAAAATAAAGAAACCTAAAGGTATATTAAAATATAGAATATTAATTTTTAGCCCTTAAAGTACAGCGATTAATTAAACTAAACTAGAGTATAAACTTAATAAGAATCCTGAGGGGATTAGGACGAAAGATAATTACTATAATTAACTCTTTCTAATAAGTCTTTTAAGGTATTCTTTAATATAATTTATAGATAGAATAATAGTAATAAATAACTATTAATTCTTTCTATAATAGACGGTAATAATAATAAAATACTAGTTATAATATAAATACTATAAAATAATAGGAAAGTAATACGTACTTTTAGTAATTAATATTTTACTAGAAAGACGTCTCTATTTTCTTTATTAAATAAAAATTTAATCTTACGATAAAATAGTAGAATAATACAATAACTAGTACTGAATATTATAAAGCTCTTTCGTACGAATAGAAGTAGTAGTTAAGAACTCTATTATTAATAGGGTAGACTCTTAATTCTTACGAGGTAAATAAACTATTTTCTTATAAAATTATTAATTTCGAAAGATTATTTTAGATCGTACCGTAGTCGCTAGAAAAGAAAGAATCTCGTTAATATAGTACTATAGCACTATTTAATATATATAGAATAAGTTAATTAATTACTAGTAGCTATCTATAGGCCAGTTATATATGATATCCAGGATACTAGAATAATAACAAATAAATGGCGGAGAAAAGCATGCCACCCAGGCACTAATTACATAAGGATTCTCCACCAATGGGATGTTTCCCCTCTTGACAGCCCTATCCGCGCGGGCGGTAACTCAGGTTTTGGCAGGAGTTTTTGAGATTTGCCGATGCAATCACAATAGCGACGTAACAAAAGCGCCAGTTAGTCCCTTGTGACCTTGCACCGGTCCATGCACGTTCACTTGCATATGCACTATCCAGATCATCAATTTTAACGGCCGTCTATGGTCTAGGGGGCTTTCCTCAAGGCACTCGCTGCAAGACTATATGCAAAGCCATCCTCCCGGCCCCGTGTTGCATAACCAATGCTTCATTGTATGGAACTCAAGGAACTGGTACCGAAAGCTGAGTGCTGCGCCGCTCGATGCCAGCGCACCTCATTCAGTGTAGCTGTGCTCTTGCACTTACATTCGAATCAAGACGGACGATGCATGCCTTGACTCGCTTTCCAGCCTTCTAATATCAACATAAGGGAGATTAGGGAGCCGCCTTCGCCACCCCCATGCATCACGCGAAGGCTTGAGACTGAACAGGCAGCCTCCACCGCTGAGCCCATTCTTGGTACGGATCAATTATTGTAGGTATCCGTGTCTTTCGCCCAACACAAGGTCCGTCCGCACACATCTGCCATATCCTTTTCTGTAGTTCTTCTTCGGTGCTCGGCGCCCACATTTGCCACGATGACGCCAAACCCAGGAGGAGATCTGATCAGACATGCCAGCATCGCAGATGGTGTTATCGCCACCGTTGCCATCGCTTTACGTCTTCTTGCACGATGGAAGAGCAAGGCAAGTCTCGGTGCCGATGAGTGTTTGATCATCGTCAGTCTCTTACCGCAATATGCCGTGATCACTATTAGTCACCTAAGTATGGACCGGGCAAAAAACTATTTCAAACTCGCCTGTCAAAGCTGACCCTGAGCAGTCGTGTATCATGGGGGTTTGGGACTACCGACTGCGGATCTGAAGCCAGCATGACTGTCTGTTCTATTGAAAGTATACCAATAATAATCCCTTTCAAGGCGGCTCCTAGGCTTATCAGACCCTCGCAGTACATGATGGTCGGCCTAATCACCACTTCCTTAACCATCACAACAGTCAAAATAGCAAACCTAGTCCTCTACCCCCGAATATTCCCCACCCCAGCCTTCAAACAAGAGACCCTGATCGTGGGCATAGCCTATATCGCATGGTTAATCGTCGTCCCCTTGACCAATCTCTTCCAACACCGGCCTTTCAACGCAGCTTTTGATCCAGATTTGCTGTTCACAGATTCTTGAATCGATCTGCAGGCTTTCTACTGGGGAGTTGTGTCTTCGAATACGGGGATTGATATTGTCATGCTGTATCTACCCATCAATGAAGTGTGGAAAGTACACTTACCAAGAAAGCAGAAATCTATGCTCTCGGGCGTATTCCTGCTAGGTAGCTTGTAAGATCTGCACTCTCAAACCCCTGATATACTGTAAGTAACAGTCAACAGCGTCTGCGTCTCAGCAGCAATGCGCATCGTGACCGTCAGTAATCTGAAAAAGGAAGAGGGCAGTCGTACGTAAAACCTCCCCTTACAATGCACCTGCTCTTCGATCTCCAATACGTACTTACCCCCGTACAGTCAGCCTCGTCTTAAAATACCCTTGGAACTAAATCGAGCCGGGAGCCGCGATCCTTTGTGCCTGCATTCGTTACATATAAACCCCTGTTCACCTACGCCAAGCTACCTTTCTTAAAGCTGTCGGGCATTCTCAGCCGGAGCAAGAGTATATAGTCCGAATATGCCTACTGGATGGATGTGGTAGAGGGGGATGATGTGCAAGAGTTCCGAGGGACAGATGCCCGTCGCTTTCAACATCTCGCCGAGAAAGCTGCGAAAGGGGAGCTTCGTGTCATTAACGTAGGCTCAGGGAACAGAGACCGTCTTGGGCTAAATAGCAAGACTTCGAGTGGAGGACAAGCGTCGAAGCTTACAGCCTTACGAAAGGAGGGCGCGTTGATAACAAAATTCTCCGCTGATGAAATTGCGCTCGGGGCCATCTCTCCGATGATTCACGCGACTAATCTCGGTATGCTGATGATGGAGTTCACGTAGTATTGAATTGTAGAGACTCATGGAGTATCGCAAGGCGCTTAAATTCGTGTACTTTGACTGACAACATTAATTTCCGATGTCTTGATTATCTGGACGATGTGGAGTGACTCTCGATATTTTTCCAACATTAAGTGTGTCACATTTCTCAAAGCTGGTCTAAGCATCGATCATTTTATTCACTGATGGGGCCATTGTACATCCAAGAATGTGCCGTCAGATACAGCAACAGGAAGGGAATGGAGTGGAAGGTATTCATAGAGTGCACACGATCGAATACACGATCCTCATTCTCACAGTGAGCAGAAGACATGGCTGCATGATAGATAGTACAAGCGAAGGACGCGTCGTCTGCTGAGCACCTTGACTAGGCGGAGTCACAGACTTGGTAACAGTGGAGCAGGAAACTTGTCTAGCGAAAGCGTCCAGGAGCCACAGCTAGCGCCCATTGGAGAGGGCACCCATGATAGTCGTAATACACAAGCTGCGTCGCCCACGCAGATTAAGCAAGCCTGCTCAGCCACTCTCGTCCCTCTCGTCCAGCCCGCTGAGGTCGATCTCATGACCCAGAGATTGCTCCAGGTGCATGATTTCCATCTGCCCCAGTCCACTATTGATCATAGCTTCAATGCAACTCGCAGCGGTAGCCAGCAACCGACTACTAACCTGTGCCTCTCCCCTTCTGGGCAAAAGCAAACCCGCGACCCTAGAAGTGTTTGTGGCAGTCATGAAGATGTAACCGACCACGAACGTCAAGTGGCTTTCTTTCTCTAGATAACCGGCGCCATATAGTTCAAGCAATTGGGGTTTGCAAACCTCGTTGACATGTCGTAGGAGCCCCCAGCCGAGTCGGTGCAGTCGGAGATAGTCGAGTGTGAGTTCCATTGATTCGGCGTGCAGAGCGTTGGTGAGAAGTTCAAGAAAGTCGAGGGTTGGTATATTGGTGGATCTGAAATCTTTGGGTTTTCGTAGCAGAGTACCTGTGTTTGATGTCTTAACCTTCTTGCCAGAGCTCGGTTTGGTGCTGACTCCGTCATCGTCGTCGCTATCGTCGTCCATCATGGACTCTATGATCGGCGTGAGAGATTCAGATGTCCATGATACAGCTCGCGCGTTATTGCAATAGCGCTCTTCAAACAGCGAACCAACTTTGCACAATTTTTCGAGACCTCTTGGACCCCTCGCAGATGCAATTGGCGCATTTCTTCTCCTATTGCTGGCGAACGCTGTGGCAGAGTAGCCCATACTTAACAGGTAGCGTTTGAGATACTCTTCTAGGCCTTTCGGAGCATTGCCGACAAACATGCTTTCGGAACTCTGCAGTGCGATGAGAAGCTCCATATCTTTCCACAACCTCGACGATAGCTTCTCCTGGCGTACCGCGTTATAAAGGTGGCCAGTGTATAGCACAGATCCCCAGGCATTTGCGAAGGCCATACCGATCTCCTGATATCGCACCTTTAGGGCGAAGCTGTAAAGGCCGCAAAGAAGGGGGTATTGCTTTAGCAGGCGAAACGGCTCAGGTTCAGGGCCTGGCATGTTGCTTCCAATCTAGGCAGGCGTCAGCTAGCGACAAGTTTACGGCGCGGACATTACGCCGCCTAGAATTAGATGCAATTTTTACGCGAGAAGCATGACTCACTTTCTTCAGTGTGCTAGCTACAATATCCCCTTGAACCCAATCTTCAATGACCGTGAGCATCTCCTTAAACTTGAAGTCGTTTGTGCGAGGCCAGGTATCGACTCGAAGTGACTTGTGGAACTCCAGGTTATGCTTGATGGAATCTCTGATGGCATCACCGGTCTGCAAGAGCTGCTTATGTGGTCGATCGAGGTCCTGCTCGAGAACATGCTGAACGTCTAAGAAACATTGCGCCGCAAAAACAAACCATAACGGGATGTCTTTGTTAGGTCCCATGTTGCGGAAACCACGAATCAGCTCGTCCTCAGCTATGGGCCCAGTCATCATGGTCATTCCCATAAAGTCTGGAAAGGCTTCGAGGAGGACGAGCTTATCGTCTTCGAACTTTGCCCTGGACGACTTTTGAGACCAGTGGGTTCTCAAATCACGGCGACCAAAATGGCCAGACTTGTATATGGGAAGATGACCTGGACTAATCACATCCTGTACACTAGCGACGATAGTATAGGTAGACAGGAGACACTTTTCTGCTAGGTCGTAGACTGCCATATTAAAAATGTCGTCTGGTCGTTGCTTGTGGCTTGGATCCTCGCCTCGATGCGCACCTGCCCAGCCATCGAGGTAAGTATATCTCTAGAGAGGTGTTTGGAGCAATGATGGAGGATCGCTAGAGTTTTCAAGCAGGAAAGACCATGGTCTTCAAACAGGTCGAGCAGTGACAAGGCACATTGAGGTCCACAACGAGAAAAAAAAAGGCAATGTTTCCAAGTACCATGAGCATCATAAAACACTGAAGTATACGTACATTGCACCTTGTAAAACATCTGCACTATGCTCTCGTAGTCTGACTTTTCCGGAAATTGCTGCAAATAATCCTGCTCCAGATTGCGGACGAAGTCAATGGCAGTGTTGGTAGTGATAGAGGCCGCAACTAGGTCCATCCCTTCCTGGTAATTGGCCCATAAGCGGCCAACGAAATCACGTATCTTGCTTATATCCTCAAACAAGCAATGAGCTCCCAAATATTGCTCCTCGAGACTGTGTAATGTTTCTGCTTCGTAGCGAGGCGTGGAGATGGATGCATTCGCGGCAGCTGGCTCCCTATCAGGAGCGTCGATGAAGGCTTGAGACGGCTCCTGGATGTCAAGATTGGCAAACACGTTGCTCATCTGGCTGCTGGTTTGGTCACCAATAGGCTTGGAAAGGAAATCATCGACCATGTCTGATGGCATACGAGATTTGAGAATCTCACGTGTCCGCTCCAGAATGCCTAAGAAGTACCAATGGCCCTCATCTTTGACTTGATCGGTAGGCTTACCTGCTCCTTGTTGCTCCCGGGACCAGTCACAATGTTGCCTGCGGAGGTTGATAGCGCGGTTCAAGGTGTGGACCAGAGCCTTGGGTACCTTGACCACCGCCTTGGTAGAGCTAGCAATGTGGTCGGCTAATACGGTAAAGTCTTTGACCTTGATGGTGTAGGTAGTTCCTGCTGGGACGTTGCTGCCATGCCCTAGGGTTCCAGAGCTCTTGACCTGACCATTTGCAACATCCTTGGCCTGCTTTCGTGCCTTACCTTTGAGGCGTTTTGAGGCCTGCGGAGCCTTGGAAGGGACTGTATTCTCCTCGTTGTGATCAAGAAGATCAGAGGGATATCCGCATTGCTTCGCTTTTTGCGCCAGCCAGGTAGCGATGGCATTTGTGTCTTCTTTATAGACTTTCAAAGAAGATTGAAGAAAATCGGGCAGCATCTTGGGGATCGTCGAAAGAGTTGTGGAAGGAGACCAAATGATGGATGTGTGGCTCGAAACGTCCAGTGACGGATAATGAGATGGGACACTACATGAGAGATGGCAGACTGCATGCAAGGAGATAGAGCGGGCTGAGACACTCTCTAGACTTACGGGAACTACTAGATGTTGAAAGAAATCTAGAGATGAAGCGATTGGACAAAGAAGTTGGAAGTGATGGAGATGGGGATGGGTCTTGACCGGCAGGTAACCGTAGAAACTACTGCTGAAAATGGCGCTAATCTTCCTAGACAACGCCATCTCAGGATCTAAGCACCAACGATTTGCTGAAAAGCTGAGTGCCTCATTGCTCTTAGGCCCTCTTACCGGGCAAAGACGACGCTCATCTACGACTCCAATTCCGTTCAATCTGATCAAAGACACCCTTAAAGAGGCCATACTCAAAAGATTTCATAAACCATTGACTACGAGTATAGCCACTGCTCCTAGCCCTTATCTTCGGCTGAAAAGCTCCATCTTTTCAGGACCTCTGCTCCAAATGAACTTCTCAAACTTTCTATGGATCTAATCTTACCGATAGTAGCGCCGCCGCTCTATGCATGTACATCAAGACTCCCTCTCAAACTCCAGTCGCTATGCAAACGCCACTCATGTTTGATATCATGAGAACCGCAGAAAGCCTTTCCATCTAGCAATCACACTTTTGAACCACGACCGATTCGGTGCTTCATTGAGTTCCTTCATGAGGTTCACGTAGTAATCAGGGTTCGATGCGGGCTTCATCATCCTCTCCGACAGTGGATACTAATGATACACAATAGTCAGTCATTTTGCAATTCCACAAAAGAGCAGAACGGCATTATCACCCCTACCTTCTTTGTATATCTATTCTCCAGAAACGAATATAGCACATTGACCTGCTCTAGCTCGCCCTTTTCATCAAAAGGTACGGGAGTCGGGACCGAGGCTTGAGCTTGATTTGAGATGACATTATCTTGTGAGGGCGCTGCAGAGGGTTTGAGTCGAGTATCTACGCGTTGCTGTATGGTTTTCTGGAATGAGACTTCGGGCCTTAGGAAGTCTGCAGGCCAATTGTTCAGGATTCGCTGGTAGTGCTTCTGTACTATCTGTGCAGTATCAATGTTAGTAGCTTCACATATTACACGTCGTCTGAGAAGGTGGAGCTGCTTACTGCCTTGGCCATTGCGGTATGATTCTTTGTAGGATCTCTTTGTCAAGTACGTCAATATTTCGCGGGATCGGTTGTTGCCAAGCCGCCATCTCTGGTGGCGGCCGCGTGCTCGGGGCTGAATGACACCGCAACGAACCTCCTGGAAGCCTTCTTAATAACAGCAATAACTCCACCCTCCCACTACAACAACTTTGAGCAATTTACGACCGACTTCTGTAGATACACCGCCTGAGCTCTGTTATCGACTGGCTCTTTGAAGCTGGCGTGAGTCTCGCAATGAGCTCACAGAAATATGAAAGGGTTAGTCTATTGCGACATTGAGGCTCTGAGGCCTCACCCCGAACGCTTGGGAAGGAGGAAGCTGACAGTGATCGCATTCAGGTGTCTGCAAACAATCAAGATGACCACCTAGAGAATACCCTAGAGCCTGCATCTCGAGAAACAACTCCCTTTTCTCCACCGCCTTCATTCCGTTCTCACACCTCATCGCCCTCACGACATCTACTCTCTTCGGATCCCATAGCAACAGAAGCAGAAAGAAATCTAGCCGATACCTTCGACGATGGATCAGATTCAGACGATGATGGCCATAATGAGGGAGATGACCGCCAGCGCTTAATGCGGGCGAATACAATACAGTCCGAAACAGAACAGCGAACCGTATGCGATGGAAATAGGCCTGAGCTCCCAAGGACAGCCACACGGTTCCCAGGAGCTTTTCCAGTAACAACGACGACTGTGCCTGCTCGACCGGCCGGTGCACCTTTCAACTCATTCTCGCAGAACGACGGCGTCTTTGCCAATCTGAATGCAAAGCCCGAACGCGGCGAAGAAAAAGAAGAGCAGCCTCCTGTAAGCCTTTGCCCCCTTGATATATCTTACGCTTTTCGTGCTAAATTGCTTGTAGTCATATGAAGCTGCTGCCGCCGACGCTACTCCTCCCTACTGGGAAACCACCATCCTCGCACCTGGCCACCTTACATCCTCCGACGAAGTCTACGTTGATGGACTACCTGTCGGCTCCCTCTTTAGCTTTGTTTGGAACGGTTTGATAAGCATGTCATTCCAGCTAGTTGGCTTTCTCCTCACCTACCTCCTACACACCACACACGCCGCCAAGAACGGCTCAAGAGCAGGACTAGGCATCACACTTGTAAAGTATGGTTTCTACATGCGTAGCGGCGCGTACAAATCTGCACCGCCTACCTCAAATCCCAACGACCCGGCCTTCGCCCCGCCAGGGGATCCCAACAGTCACGATTTTGACCCTTCGAAATTCTCCGATAGCGCCGCTGCCGCAGCTGCAGCAGCTATGTCACAAGCTTCTCAACAAGCTCAAGCCAGCAGTTCGAGTGGTAGTTCACTCAACAGCGACTGGCTTGCATACGCCCTTATGATAGTTGGATGGTTTATATTGATACGGGCGGTCAGCGACTTCTTCAAGGCACGGCGGCATGAGCAATTGGTCCTACAGAGTCCAGACCGCGGTTTGAACGTTCCCGTTGTTGCTGACACGGAGAGGCCGGAGACCGTCGTATAACGATTGGGGTAAGTTGAGTCAGTGGGAAAAATCGGCGCTTTTCAGGCGTGGGTAAGCAGGGATCGGGCTGTACAGGGTTCGCATCCTATTTTCATTAATGTATCAAGCACCCTTAACAACCAGCTCCGCACTCCAAGACTGTTGGTATTATCGATTTTGTCAATGCCAAGCATTGTTTGCTTTTCCCCTGCAGCTTCTATTTCCCGGTGGTGCGTGCAGATCACTCACGTCACCCATTGACTCCAACCTTTCGGCCTTCCTTTCACTCGCTCTTATGACCAGACATGCCAATTGATCTTTGTACTTGTCGAGCTTTGCTTTCGGTGCTTCTCACACACTGACGTACAGCACTACAATGGCTTCATTGCGCCAACTACGCGGGCTTCCAGCGCCCTTGCTTGACAGCATCTCATGCAGGTCGCGTGCATCAGTCCTTGCATGCACTCGATTATTCTCCGCATCATGCCACAGAAGGGCAGCCCTCGGCCTAGACGCTCTCGATGCCAGCAAAGGCGGCCGCGAGCGCATTGTGATTCTCGGCTCCGGCTGGGCAGGTCAGCTGAAGCCTCCTCTTCTCAATGAACAGCCATTGACTTGCGGTGTACAGGCTACGTCCTCTCCCAAAGACTCTCAGCGAATTACCAGACCCTCGTCATTTCTCCACGCTCGTACTTCGTCTTCACTCCCCTCCTCAATTCCACTGCAGTCGGCACTCTTGAATTTCGCACAGCGCTAGAGCCCGTCAGATCAAGAAGGAAACCCAACGTTGAGTTTATGCAAGGATGGGCGGATGACGTGGATTTCAAACGGAAGATCCTCAGAGTAGAAGAAAGCGTCGTCGATCCAGATCAAGGGAACGCAATGACCGGCAATCGCTACAACGAAGAAACCAAAGGAGAGAGCCACTCCGAGAAAAAGGGCAAACGCAAGGAAGGAAAGCGCTTCGAAGTCGCCTACGACAAGCTCATCGTAACTGTTGGCTGCTATTCACAAACCTTTGGCACCCCCGGCGTAAAAGAAAACGCCTTTTTCATGAAAGACATCAACGACGCCCGCCGTATCCGCAAACGCGTCCTCGAATGCTTCGAAATCGGAAACCTCCCTACCACTTCCGATCAGTTGCGTGAACAACTCCTTCGCTTCGCAGTCATAGGCGGTGGACCCACAGGCATGGAATTCGCTGCTGAACTCTCCGATCTCGTGCACGAAGACCTGACGAAGTTATATCCGGCCCTCGTTCCCAAAGTTCGCATCGTAGTTCGCGACGTCGCGCCACAGGTGCTCAGCATGTTCGACGACAAACTATCCGAATACGCAATGAAAACCTTTCGTCGCCAAGGCGTCGAAATAAAAACATCAAACCACATCGAATCTCTACGCCCCGGCCTCCCAGCCACCGACCTCTCCGGCAATAGCACCTCCAACATATCCGACCCTGCCGGCTGCTACACTCTGAAAACAACAGAAGACGGCGAAATAGGCGTCGGCATGTGCGTATGGAGTACAGGCAATATGATGAACCCCTTCGTGCAGCACGCTCTCTCAAAGACCTACGGCTTCCCTTCCGCTTCCGCGGAGATTATAGAGGGCAAGAAGCCCGAGGACGTAGACAGTGAGGAGTGGATGATAGAAAAACACCCCAAAACCGGCGCCATCATCGTCGACGATCGATTGCGGGTGCAACTGCATTCCAAAAATCCTCCTCCATCCAAGGACGGAGTAGACTCCCCTCCCACCGCCGCAAGCGCCACAATGACAGACGTTTTCGCCCTTGGGGACAACGCCATGATCCGAGACGCTGCTTTGCCCGCTACAGCGCAGACAGCCGCCCAACAAGCCATCTGGCTCGCCAAGCGATTCAACAAGGGCGATTTGGAACAGCAGACTTTCAGCTTCAAAAATTTGGGCATTATGACTTATCTCGGCAATGCGAAGGGGTTGGTGCAGACGGAGGGGGTGATGGGGGATATTTCGGGACGGGCGGCGTGGTTGATTTGGAGGGGGGCGTATTTGACTATGAGTGTTAGTTGGAGGAATAAGATTTTGATTCCTACTTATTGGTGAGTGTGACGACTTTCTTTCTTTTTTTGGGTTTGGAGTTGGCTGATGCTGTGTGTGATGGGTTTTTGAATTGGCTGTTTGGGAGGGATATTACGAGATTTTGAAGAATGAGGATTACGGCTCCGAACGGCTATGGTTCGTGGGTTTTGGGAGGATATAATGCTGTACATATGTGTCTCTCCTCGCTCCCTTTGACTTTCGATGTTGGTATTTTTTGCGTAAAACAACACGCTGCGATGCTGTTTTGCTGGCTGCGAATCATAGGTTGGCGCCGTATTTTCTGGCGTTAAGAGGGAAAACCCGATATTTGGCGTAAAGTCTACATCAAGCGTCGCTATGTACCCAGCGCTCTGAAGGATGTTCGAGAACGCTGCAAATGGATCAACTGTACGAAAGAATGAGCTGTTGGTGCCAATTGAATGGGCTTGCTTCATTTTACAGAATAATCAACAGCTTGTCTCATGCTACATATCCAACTTCCCTAGCTTCACTTTTCCTTTGCCGTTCTATGGTACTCATGGCCCATGCAAACATCACCCGTAAACATTACAATAGAGTATCACCCAAAGCACACCTCACCAACGAGCAGCCCGCCCTAATAGTCTCCTGTGCACCCATCGCCTCCAGAGATGGATTCACCTCGACCAGATCCATCGCAACCAGACCCCCAGTCTCATGCACGCACTCAGCAATATAGTCGCCTTCCCTCAACGTCAAGCCGCCTCGTACCGGGGTTCCAGTGCTAGGAGCCCACTGCGGATCTAGCGCGTCGACGTCGAAGGAGAGGTGGATAGGTGTATCTGTGCCGATATGACCCAACGCCATATCCATCACGCGTCCAATGCCATATCTATTTCCCATTAGCCTCCCCCCAAACCGCCCGCAGAAAGGAAGAAACATACTTATCGATATCATGCATACTGAACGCCCTAATCCCGTTCTCCCTCAAAATATTCTTCTCCCCTTTATCCACATCTCTCAACCCAATATACACCAACTTCTTCAAACTCAACTTCGGCTCCGCCCCCAACCACCCAAACGTATCCTCCCTGCTCTCCTTCGCCAATCCAGTCAAGAAGGCAACAGGCATGCCATGAATGTTCCCGCTCTCGCTCGTCTCAGGCGTGTTGATGTCTGCATGTGCATCCACCCATATGACAGCCATTTCCCGTCCCAGCCGCTCGCGGATGGCCGTGGATGTGCCCGCTACCGTGCCAATGGCGATCGAATGGTCTCCCCCGAGCGTGAGGACGAGACGCCCTGCTTTTGCGTGTTCGTAGACTTGGGTTGAGATTTGTTTCGTGACGGCTGAGACCGCGAGGGGGTTTTTCATATTGCGGAAGTCAGGATCCGAGGACGGCATGAGGGAGGAGTAGTGGTGGACTGTGTCATCGTGGTGCAGGGTGTAGCCGAGGTCTTCTTTGAGTTGGGTGAGGAGGCCAGCGGATATGAGGGCTGTAGGGGCGGCGTCGACACCGGGTTTGCACTGGAAAGAGGGTTAATGGGGGCTTGTGTGGTGGGGGGAAGGGGGAGGGGGAGGGGAGGGGGAGGGAGGTACTTGGCCGCCTGAGAAGCCGACAGCTACGACGCCGAGTTCGTTGTTGGAGGCGAGGAATTTCGGGGCGATTGTTGAGGGGGAAGTCATTGTGGGTTTGGTGACAGGATCGAGAAGTGTAAGTAGAAGGCTCGACGAGCGATGGTCCAGGAAGTGGTAGTGAAGTGTCCTAGCAGAGCAAAGCGCCAAAGGTGACTCTGTGGATTGCAGGAGACAGTTGAGAGCAGAAGATAAGCAAGAAGTAGACGAAGGTAAGGACAGTGTCAAATATATATCAGGCAGGAAGAAACATTCCTTGGTCGAAAAATTGTTCGGTTCCTTGTCGGCAAAACGTAACAAATCCGAGGCCCCGCCAAAAGCTGCGCTTAGGGTGCAAGGTCCCTCCAAGCCAGCGCCTGTACCGCCGAACGCCTTACCCCTAAGTACAGCACTCGTCCCCTAAGTGAAGGTGTAAGAGTTTTCAACATCACCTGCCATCCACAAGCCCCCACACTAAAGTTCTTGATGTCTGATCGTCATTAGCCAGACTCTGGCTACCAAGGATATGTTTAGTAGCAGAGGAATGCCGAAGTGACCTGAAAACGTGTTCTGCAGCCTTCTCGTTCGATGTCACGCAGCTTGTATTTTGAGTCTCCCTTCTTGATTGTGGATGACTTCCACGTCTGCCTTTAGTGTAGCAAAGTCAAGCTTGAGTAGATTCTCTGTTTCAGAAACCCCAATTATGCTGTCTTTTGTATAGTAACCATAGCCCAAGTAGAACACCCTATTCGGGGTAATATGATACGATCTGTTTGGCTGTGGAATAAAAGTAGCAGGAGGACCACTGCTGCCTCTGCCAGTGTACGAAGCACCATAACCGATCATATAGCTGTTCTGCTTGGCTTCCTCGGCGGTGAAGTCGTTCTGTGTCTTGATTTCGAACGAGTCCTTGGTGCCGCCGTTTGCGAGCTCTTTATCGTCATCGAATTGTAAAGCCTGGTCGACGACCTGGACGGCGAAGGTGGACCCCGGACTGTGGGCGTCTTCGGAGGTACTTGACCCAAGGGCAATTGGCTTTTCATCATAGACCATCACATCGACACCTTGAAGTTGAGTGCTCTGGGATGATCCACATATGGCATAGTATGTTTTGTGGAGGTAGAAACGAGACTGTTGACCGGTAGGAACTCGGGCCTGAGCAATCACGCTGGCGGAAGGCGCGTACATTTTCTCGAGAACGTTGGGCGTGAAATGTGGTCGCTCGTGGAATAGAGCATAATTCTGGTAGCTTCCGGTTTTATTGGCGACAATGATGGTGTAGGCGCTCATTTTGTAAACAAACGGAAACGATGGCGATGGAAATGCAATAGCAAGAACGCTGCACGCACTGGTCAAACCTCTTTGATTGCGTTTGCCATTAGGCCCTGCAAGACTCAATATCTACTGGCAGAGAAATCCATGTCGGCGTCATCGCAAGCCCATCATGCCAGCTCAGAGTGGCACAGCGTAGCTTGGCGGGCGAAAGCAATTTGGCCAACCATGAAGCGGTTGGGCTAGATGTCTTTGATAGGGACCCGACATATCTTATGGACCAGACCTGGACAACGTCCCTCTATTCCATCAAAATATAGCCCGGCACCATTAAGTTCAAAGAGATTTCAGGATGGGTGCATTAGCATGGTAAACTTGTCGGTTGTGCAATCGATTTCGGCCGAGTCAGCATCCTATCCTCGCAATAATGCGATGGACTCGGAGGCAGCTCTTGAACGCATCGCAACTCCACATGAACTCATCCCTACAGCGAAGGTGTGACAAAGCTGTGAAGCTGTACCTCATAGATTAGTAACAGAGTGTGCCCCTCTCATCTTGGCCTTATTTTTGCTTTTTTTTTGCGGCAATTCCAGAATGGTATTTTTGTTCCTTGTATTCTCTAAACAAATATGTGAGTGCTATTTACTATTATTTTGCGTTCTCGTCTTGAATTTACCTTGTCTTTTCGTGGCTAAGACTAAGGCGGGGTCTCTTGCGGTCCTCGAAATCCTAGAAGCCTAATCATCGTCGCGTTTGGAGGATGAATCGAGAGAAAGGCACCCGTTGCACGGGGAAAAAACGCAATATAAACAGCATCTTTTGACTGTTTTCTCGCACTCTTGGCGATTATATTCTTCGTATCTGGCGCTTTTACGCGTCGTACCAACTATATACTCGTCGAGGACGTACCGTATACAAATACACTTCTTTCCGCAGTATCCCATAAACCGGCAACGCCCTCCCGTTTGAATAGGGTTAGGGTGTGGGAGGGCGAGGGTTGCAGGTCTAAGTGATAATTAGTAAGTGTATCGTAAAATTTTATCATGTTTCCAATTGCCCGAGTGTTAACGTTGAGACAGGTTCCTAGCTTCTTTCCCATTGTCTTCGCACTTATAGCTGTACGTCTCATAAAACCTATTCACCGGGCATCAGCCTCTGGAGACAAGAAAAGAAATAACATTCAAGTCAAAGTACTTCAACAACTACTGGATAGTAGAACGATTGGAGACACTCATGCTACGTTGGCGAAGTTCAGGACGGTCAATTTAACAGGATTTTTCGCTATCAGGAGGCCAAGCGAGCCTAAGAATAACCACGATGGAGACGATTCAATGGCTAGATCATACAACGTTCTCCTACATCGACTTTGACACAATCTACACCATGTATACTGGGTCTGAGTGGTGGATTGAGAATATCGACATTATCAAGGCGATCTATAACACTTCCCTCATCAGCTCCTATTATATGAGGAAGTCCCCTGAAAACGCCTAGGGAAACTTCAAAGTCCCCACTGTAGAACGACTAGTCATGAACCAAAATACATCTGCACGGACGAGAATACCATCAAACGCTGATATAAACGCCGGTTCGGCTGATAATATCTACTCGTCGCTCTTTGGCATTCCCGTCGCCAGCAACAACTCTGCCTTCTACGACCCGATCACAGCCGGTACAAGCGCATCTAATGCAACCTTTTTCCTCGAAACAATGTATATGTATCTTGGCCGTAGGAACCTCCCCAGGGACGACGTTCCTACAGGAGTCGACTTGCGGGCGGGATGGTCAGTGGCATCGAGTGCAAATGGATTCCAGATCGCGACCAATACTGGTGAACGCGGCAATTTTAATGGGTCTTCCACCATACAAAGACAAGTATACTATCAGGCTTCAGGGCAAAATGAGGATGACCCAAACGGTGATCCTATCCTCATTTCAACTACATGCAACCTAACGTCTACGTGCGTCGAGCTCAACATCTCCTGCATAAATCCATCATGCTCGGCGACACAGATCCGTCTTTCAAAACAGAAGGCGATGTCTGAGCTCTGGTCACCATTAACCTACAACAGCAGTGTCGCTGATAGTTTCTTTGGCGATTTCGTAAACGCTACCGTGCCCAGACAGCTTGCATCCCCCTCCGCTATTGAATGGTATGTCACCGACCCAACCCAGCCATTCGGTATAGACGCCAAAAATAACACGCCAATTACTCGTATATTGATTCGGGCGAGTTCTCATTACGACTCACCCAGCTGCTCAACGCCTACTATCTAGCCAATATTGCCCCCGCCGCTGTTGCAGGCGATCTGATCACCGCGGACTGAATATGCTACTACGTATATGTCTACACAACCGTCGCAGGCCAAGCTGTAAGCCCGTTGTCGATCATTGTCTGTCATAATCAATGGCTCGCGATCCTGCTTCTTGCATCGGTGGTGATGATGGGATGTGCCTTTGCGTTTGCAGTGCTTGCAGTCCTTTATCCGAGTACTGATCATCTGGACGTCGAAATTGCGGCAGCTATGAAAAGAAAACGGCCGAAGGCTAATCAGAAGAAATTGGAAGAGTTTGTGGGTGATAATTGAGGCGGGAAATGATGTTAAACATATGATATCGATGTTCCTGCAAAGTTCCGTAGTTGGTTTCTCTTCCTTAGACTGCAATCGGCAACCCATTTCTAATTCGAAAGACCGGATACAGCGCATCTTCATGCACTATAAGCACTCTATCGAGACAGTGCCTCGCCAAGAAATCTAGATATGATGAACATCCAATACCCGGTGGGGGCGATGGCACGCCCAAAATGGTCCATGGGACGCCTAAGCATACCTCTTTCAGCTGATCATCCGGGCGATTTCTTACCAGTTACCATTGCCTTTTGACGACAAGAGCGGGACTGTTTTGCAACAAGAGAGAGTACGACCCCCTCGATGGTTTCAAAATTCCCTTCATGGCTTCACAGCCCAAAGCAGCTACGCCAAAATTGAAGCGCGTATTGATACCCTCCTGGGTCATTCCAGCTCTTCTTGACAATACCTTTGGTTGCCGCGGCTGGCTACGATACATCAACTGAATTCGTAGCGTCCGTCTTCCCACTTCCTCAACGCGCTAACCACCGAATACATTGCTAAATTGGAACAGGAATATGATATTAGTCCTCATCTTCTCGACAACATGCCTTGTTCTCGACATCACCGAAATCAACCTCTTCGCCCGCAACGACCTGAAAACTATAACATACCTCATATGCCAATGCGTCAAGACAGGCCTCTGGCTCATCATATTAATATTCGGAGACATCTCTGCGCTGAATAAACAAATCTCTTGAAGTACTGCGGGTCGATCTGAAGGGAGTCTTGCTGGTGGAGATACTGTCCTACTGTGTTTTCAACTATCTGTCGCCAGAAGACTTGCCGATGATACTAGTCTCGAACTCGCCGCAAGCCTTATCTACGCAAGTGGAATTTCTCCACCGTAAACGTCTCACTCGCAGAAGAAGAAGCAGAGGGTCTGATGAGCAACATCCCCCTCAAGACCAATACAACAACGGGCGATGGGCGAAGGCCAAACACCAACGGCCGGATACAACCCACTCAGTGCCGTCAGTTCGTCAGTATATGGTAGTCAATCGACACCAAGGTTTCAAGCTGGGCCATTCGAAAGCGACGCGGCTCCTCAGGGCCCGTATGAGAGTGATGAGAAGGCGATCAATCGACCTCCAATGGTGCAGGAGTTGAATAGTCCAATTATTGCGCAAGAGTTAAATAGTCCGCCCCCAATGCATATGGCGATGATTGGATTGCCGGAAAGGAGTGAGACTCATGAGTTGGGGGCATCATCAACACGTGATAGGAATGCCGGAGAAGCGAGAGTTAGGCGCTCCTATCTTCACTCATGGTCGAGTTCGCCGGCTGAGACGCCAGATAAGGGATAGAGATGAAGGGCGTCCCAAAGATCCAAAGACAGGGGCGGAGTATTTGTTTTGACATTCTGTTGTCTGACAGAATCATTATACCCAATGCGAAATTTTCCATGATGTTTCGAAGTATCCTCTCATCCATGAAAGTTATCATGTCCCAAGACTCGGATATTGTTCTTATTTGAGATGGTGCTCTGGAAGGTAGACTTACCCTTGCGCATTTATGGTGGGTCCTTGGTTGACTCAGAACTTGCGGCTTTTGGTTTGTGATTGATGAAGAAGACTCATGGTTCCTGCTGATATGAGCCACCGTTGGATGTTCGTTGCCTAGGAGTCAGAGAAGAGTCATGCAAATGGACATGTGCCTTTCTTTGTGGGTGATTTGAGATGCGGATAGAATTTGTGCCCCTGAAACAACCTGGCTCCTTTGTTCTCACCCGTTTTGAACTTCTTCCTGTCATTAAAGCATTCAGTCATCTCGTTTTATATTGTTTCACAGTTCTGTTGCGGGTATGAATATGGGCCTAAGTTTTGAACTTCAGCAAGGTTTCTGAAGAGATTGAGTCAACTTCCAGTCAAAGCAATTCCTTTGATGTTGTAAATTTGGAACAGTGTGAAGTCCCAACGCTCCTGAGAAGCAATTGTATATTACAATCATGAAAGAAAGAGCGAATGCACTTTACAAGTTGACTCAGAGATCTTTGTGGTAATTGATGAATATTATCATGTGTCATACATGGTCTTTTCAGTCTTATATAAAGGCAGACTTTCTCCGACGCCAGAGAATTCCCAGAGCAGTACAAATCTACACAAATAAGCCGTCAACAAATCATTCAAAGATTGATAAACTCAAAACATAGAATTCTCTGATCGTTAGCGTCACAATGCAATACATTACCTTTCTTCTAGCCCTTAGTGGGGGCGCTCTTGTGCATGCCGTCCGAATCAATAGGCCACTCTCCAGCGAAGAACCCGCTTCGGTTTCTGAAGCGGGAAAAGATGCTGCTCAAAAAGCCGCTAGTGACAATGTTACTATTGCGTCTTATTCCGATGGCCTTTGTCAAGCAATGGAAGGGCTTTCGAATACTGTGAGTCCAAGCTCTCAACCGACAGTTGATCAGTTGTCATCTCAATGCTATCTGTGCATCAAAAAGTCACGCTATCAGAGATTCTTCTAGACAAAAGCTGACTTGAGATTCTTACAGACGATCCCTGGAGACGGGAGTTGCCTAAGTCTCACCAACGCTAGATTGACCGACAATATCGGTATATATTTCAACAATACAGTCGGCGGGTTGAGATTGTTCTTTGATGATAAGTGTACCCCGGGTCTCAATGTGTCGGTCTCCGCAGGGTTCAGTCGCAAATTCATAAGATGTTACAATATTGAACGATTGGGCAATGACAAACCATTCTTAAGCGTGCGAGCTCTCCCTGATGTTCCACCGCTTCGTGCCCGTTCCGCCTCAGCACTTGGTGGCCCACCTCCTATGAATCAACCCAAGCCCAAAAAACCCACGGTCCAGGCATCCATTGCAACTTACACGGATCCCGAATGCAAGGAAATCGAAGGAGATCCAACCTCAGTAAGCCCATTCCCAGGAATGATAGCCTGCCGGTCTAAAACCGTTTTTCATTCGAGACACCTGGTGAACCTTGCTGACCTCAGGATCTTGCAGTATACCGACGGCTCGTGTCTGCCAATAACACCAGGCGAATACTCTGGCATCCGCTGGGGAAAGATGTACGGCACTAACCTCTACAGCGACTCAACGTGCGACAATCCGATTGCGCAAGTCACTTCTGACATGAGAAAGGGAGGCCCAGGCAGCTGCTTCAATATGAGCACGCTGGCGGGTGGACCTGTTGGGAGCATGAGCATGTTCGGTACTTCCAAAATGAAGCGTCGTGAGGCTCTTAAGATTCCTGCCACCCCCCTCAATGCAGCAACTGTCAGTCAAGTAGCCAGCAGCGAGGGAACGTTTGCGGCTTACCCCAACACCGACTGCACCGGAGAGACGGGCGATCCGCCATGGGTAAGCTCTTTCCTTTGATAAACAATTGGCCACTCTCACTTGGCCATCCAGCAAGACTTTTCCCCAGAAAACAAGATATTACCAAACTTCAACCCAAAGAACGGGCTAATTTTGAGATCCTACAGTACCTCGGAGGTACGGCTACCGGCCTGTGCATCATCATTACCCCAAAATACGACACCATCGGCATCAAATGGAAAGAGGTCAAGGGCCTTCATTTCTACAGCGATTTCCACTGTGGGAATAGCACCATGAACCTTACCTCAACCATGTTTCCTCACAAGATACAGGGGGCAGCAGGCAGCTGCTTCAGTATGGGTCAGAATGGTGGCCAGTATTGGAGCATGATGGTATCGGATACCTCAGATCTTGAACCTCGTGAGGCCCGTCATCACAAGCCCAAAACCCCACCGCAGCCACCCGCCTCGACGCCTACGGGACCCGACCCATATTTCGTTCCAATGCTCTGCTGTCCGTGATGGAGCAAGGAAAGTCTTCTTGCATAGACAGAGCTAGATCATAACAAGAACACATACCATGGAAAGTGGAGAATGATGGTTTCAGCAGCAATGTGCAACATCAATAGCCAGCATTTGTTATGTACTAGTACTAGATACCCAGAAGCCGGGTCGATGGTGCTTCGAATGGTATGGTAGAAATTCTGACCTAATAATTGCCCTGCTTTAGCACAATGAAAGATATGCAGACTGTTCCAAGTGCAGCCCTCTAGCAGAGTTTCCATGCTGTTTGCACACTCATAGAGAATATATAACCCATAAGACCAGATTACCTGATTGAAAGGGGACTGCAAAATGCGCAAGTCTTATCGAGCCGGGTATGAATCGCTGTGTATGGACTCTCCACACTACAGTACAAGCAAGATCTCGCCCTATCCGAGCATTTCCCAAGCCTGAGAAATCGTTCTGATACAGTGAAAAAACGCCATTACTATTGGAACGTTTAAAACTGAAGACTTACCATCGCTGTGCGCAGAGAAACAACTTCGACTACTATGCATGATGACTTTCGCATTGTACCACGTTCGATATATTCGGGGTCATTGATCGAATTCTCAGTCTCATAATTATATGCATTCATGTTATGAAGCCCATACCCGATAGGGAGGTAATTATTCTTACCACAAGAAACAAGCTTCCAACAACAATGAAACAATCACACACAAAGTCATCTGCCCAGAGTAACAGATTCCCACCTCAAGCCTTGCCATCCACCCCAACAGGTCCCTCACTCCCAGCGATATTACACTGCCTAAACAACCTAACCTCATCCCCCCTAAAGGCCCCTACTACACTATGCAACACCCCCCGATTATTAAAGAGCACCAAATCACCCTCCTCCCAATCATGCGCGTACACATACTGCGGACTGATCGCCGGCCTCTGCAATTCATGCACTCGTTCGCGTACCTCTGCTAGGTCGGAGATCACGGAGCCATTGGCGAGGTGGATGGCCTTTATCGCGGAAGGGTGGATTTGGAGGGCCATAGCTCCGGTGACGGGGTTGGTCCAGACCATGGGGAGGATTTGGATTTTGGAGGGATCGATGGGTGGGAGAGAGGAATCCTCAAGTTCGAGACCATCGGAGATGAGACCAAGACCGTCAGAGCGCGACTTGGCACCACTCATCCAGATCTAGGTCCAATCAGCATGATTCAACCTTGGCTGGGACAGAATATTGACTTACGTATGGATGCGCCGCATATTCAATCCTACTCGTCCTCACAAACTCCTTGTCCTCTTCAGACAACAAGTCATACATCCTATACCCACTCACAAACGCCGTAGTCCCCAACGGCACATCCATCTCCTCTCCACTCCCATCATCATACCTCAGCGTCTGGCGTCTCCCCTTCGGCACAGACACAGCCAAAAGCGTCGTCACCTTTGGCGGGTTGAGATCATAGAGCGCAGCATCAATATGCCAGCGATAGAAGCGGGTGAAGTTCAGATCATCTTCCTCTGAAATAGGATGCTTGTGGAACTTCTTGTGGTGCGGGTGAACAAGCTTGATACTTTGCAGGCCTTCGTACTCGGGGATGAAACCGTTGCCGATAATTTGGACTTCAGGCTGGTGGGGTACGGTTTTCAGGTCTGGGTGGAGGATGCTCCGTTTGGCGTCGAGGGTTTTGCCGTGGCCGTAACCGGTCGCGCTGGGATCGAAGCGCTGGGTCAACTCGTATTGGGCTTTGGGTGATAGGCCGGCTTGGTTCTTGATGATCACGACATGGTTACGATAGAGTGTATCGCGGATGAGAGCGAAGTCATCGTCTAACCGTATTACGTTAGACCTGTTGTCGATGTCCGCGATATATTCATGTACTTACCAGGAGGTTACCGATCCACGGAGTGCTCCTTCGTATCCATTGAACTCTTCAATACTCTACTTACCATTCATGTTCTCAAGGACAGCGTTTTCTACAATTGCACCGAAATCCACAGCAGAAGTGCTCGGCATAGACAAAGGGGAAATAGACATTGAGGGAGTAGCGATAGGCATGGCTAGCAGGTGCTCGTGGAGTTTTTTCTATTTTGCAACCTTTACTGTTAAAGAGCAGTGTCTTGAAAGTTCCGTAAATAAGAAAGGAGAACGTTAGACGGGGGAATCGTGGATCTTTTATAACATGTGTCGGGAGGAGTAGGAGGTGTAGTCGCCTGACGCAGGGCGGCGAGGTCCGCCTTGGCTTTTCTTTGCTCTTCCGAGACGTATGCTTATCGGGTCTGTCAACACAGAACGAAGATGAAGCTCTCATACCTGATCAATGGCCTGCATTTCCATAGAGATTTGCTTCGAGATCACGAGGGTTGCTAGGAGTAAGAGCTTTCAGATGAAAGCGCGAACAGAGCAAGTCGGCTTTACCCCTTGATACCGCTTACTCTGTCACTCTTCATCATCACTAAGTTCTAACGTTCATGAAGACCCAGAAGAGTCTTCAAAGTCTTCTCAGCCCTTTCTGCTTCCACGTTGCCCTCTCCTTGCCGTACCATTTGCCCCACAAGCCACTTCAGCTTACCTAGCTGCTTCTTCTCCTTAATCTGCTTGACCTTCTCCTCATGTTCATCAAGCAAGGCCATCGCCATTTTTAAGTAGACCTCTTGGTCAAGATGCCGCAGCCGCAAGTTATCTTCTTTGATGATTTGTTCAATAGGTCGGGTATCGCCATCAAACACCGTTGCCAAAAGCCGTTTAGCATTGGGACCAGTAATTTGGTTGTCATAGAGACAGATCAGAATATAGGCCATCTCTGCAGGAGGCACAAGAGTATGAGAGAAGGGGACATTGGCTGCGCTAATGAGGCCGCCTAGCTCATGAAGAGTCCTTGGGTCTAAAATTAGATGGGGATCATTTCCTCAATTCCGAATGGTCTTGCTTACCAATTCGCGATAACTTTGTCTATACCTTGTTTCGGACTCTTTCCTGTGTATGTAGGGATGTGCCAAGCCTCTTTGAGGCTTTCGTATGCATCTGGATGTTCCGTCTGAAGAAGACGATGGCCGGTCCAATGTAATTTGACCTCATCGAAGTAGTCAAGCCGCTCTCCATTGTCGAGGGATATCAATGTCTTTGCGTCCTTGGTGGTAAGGCCGCATCTGACAAGGTCTACGATCAGCTCATCTGGCAGTAGGGGCATTGAATTGAAGATGTGGCTGGTGAGGTCCTATTCCCGACCCATTAACAGCTTTCAAGATGCCATTTGTCTCAAATAGACTTACATTTCCTATGATTAGAGGCGGGATATCGGGGTCAGGCATGTACCGATAATCCACCTCGCCCTCTTTACCACGTAGCCTCGTTGTTTCTGTACTCCCAAGTTTCCATCCGCGAGTCTCCCCATCGATAGAACCACCGGCTTCGAGTACCGTGATTTGTCGGTCTCTCTCGGCAACAATAGCGTCTTCGACAGCTTTGATACTGCTCAGATTCTTGATTTCCGTACGCTGACCCAAGGTGTGACTGCCCATAGGGCTGACAGAAACGTTGACGTCCGCTCTCAAACCCCCCAATTCCATTCCTGTAGTCACAGCATTAACAGTTTGTAGTATAGCCTGGATCTTTTTGACACAGGCAGCTGCCGTCTGGGGATGATGAATCTGAGGATGCGTAATGATCTCGATCAGAGGATGCCCAACGCGGTTGAAGTCCAGTAAAGACGTTGATGGGGCTTGCAGAGTCGACTTTGCTGTGTCTTGCTCTATCTGAATTTGTTTGATGTCAATGTTGACGGAAGTCCAGTCTTCGGGAGCAATCCCATCATGGTCGTAAAGAGTCACGCGACCGTCTTTTGCAAAAGGCTCATAGTACTGGGTAATCTGATAGCCTGCTGGTTGATCTTGGTAATAATAATGCTTCCGGTCAAACTTGCTCCTTCGTTGAACATTGCATGAAAGACTGGTCGCAGCGCGTAGAGCTGGGATCATAGTTGCTATTTGGAAGTCCTGCTGGCTTCCAGGGAAGGCCAGATCGAAGAGAGCCACATTAGTATTCGGCTCATCACTCTCAGAAGATTTTGCATTCGAGAAGAGCTTTCTCTCGGTGTTCAATTGGGCATGGATCTCGAGTCCCACTGTCAACTTCCATCTGTGTTTCCTAAAACCCTTATCGTTATCCTCGGCACTGTTACTCGGCCCATGATTGTATTCCAGTCTCTTGGCATCGTTTTTTCTCTTCGCTTCGTCCTTCAATTGCTTCCGAAAAGGGACATCGTCGGCAAGGGCGCTGTGTGTTTGTAAACTTCGCGCGTGATGGATTGGGAGATTCCATTGTTGCCGTAGAGATGCGGTACGAAAGTTTTGCCAACGAAGCGAGGCACTGGATATTGGTGCGGGAGTCAGGAGGCGCAGCCTCGTAGAATGAGTCGCCTTGGACATGGACAGCTCGCACAACTGCCTCTCTTCGGACCTTTAGCTCAATTTAGGGCTGTCGGAGAACCGGCACTTTCTTCTGCCGCTAGAGTGGTGAATCTTGCATTAGTGGGGAGTGTGGGGCAACAAATCTCGCCGAATGTTCGGGGCGTTAAAGTGGCAAGTCACTTTGAGGTCCTCTCTACGGTTCAAGATAAATTACCCATTCACCTTAAGCTCAGGCAAGCAATATACATACTTTACAGATTACAGCAACTATAGGAGACATGGGTTCGTACGATCAGGGCTCTTACGCTCTGCCAGAGTCCCACAAGCACGTGAGAATCCCCAGATTCTTCCTCTGTACGAGTAAAAGATTGACTGACAGCCCTTTCAGCTCATGCACATGTCCTTGAAAGAGACAGACCCAGAGATTGCGAGTATCATGGTATGTCAATGATCTTCGAATGATTCAATCCATCGTCTGACCAATCTTTTCCAGAAAAATGAAATACAACGACAGCGCGAATCCATTGTCCTCATCGCCTCCGAAAACTTCACTTCTAGAGCGGTATTCGATGCATTAGGATCGCCCATGTGCAACAAGTACTCGGAGGGTTACCCAGGGGCAAGATATTACGGAGGCAATGAGTTCATCGACCAGATCGAACTGACTTGCCAGGCACGAGCTTTGGAAGCGTTTCATTTGGATGCAGAGAAATGGGGCGTCAATGTCCAAACACTAAGCGGCAGCCCGGCAAATCTACAGGTCTACCAGGCCATCATGAGGCCCCATGAGAGACTGATGGGTCTTGATCTACCGCACGGCGGACATTTGAGTCATGGCTATCAGACACCGCAGAAGAAGATCTCTGCTGTCTCGACATACTTCGAAACCTTCCCTTACCGAGTCAATCAAGAAACCGGTATTATCGATTATGAGAGGCTCGAAGAAAATGCTCTGATGTACCGACCCAAGGTCCTGGTGGCTGGCACCTCTGCCTACTGCCGACTCATCGACTACGAACGCATGCGTGAGATTGCTGATCTCTGCGGTGCCTACCTCGTGGTCGACATGGCGCATATCTCTGGCTTGATCTCCGCAGGCGTCATTCCATCCCCCTTCGAATATGCCGACATTGTCACGACAACCACACATAAATCCCTCCGTGGTCCAAGAGGTGCTATGATCTTCTACCGCAAGGGCGTGAGGAAGTCGGACCAAAAGACCGGAAAGGAACTTCTATACGATCTCGAAGGCCCAATCAACTTCTCGGTCTTCCCAGGCCACCAAGGCGGACCACACAACCACACCATCACTGCCCTGGCTGTTGCCCTTAAGCAAGCTACTACGCAAGATTTCAAGTTGTACCAGCAGCAGGTGATCAAGAACGCCAAAACCCTTGAGATTGAGTTCAAACGATTAGGCTACAAGCTGGTTGCCGACGGGACTGACAGCCACATGGTGCTCCTTGACCTGCGAGCACACAAATTGGATGGTGCCCGTGTTGAGGCTGTTCTCGAGAAAGTTAACATTGCATGCAACAAAAACGCGATACCCGGCGACAAGTCCGCGTTGACTCCATACGGTATCCGCATCGGGGCACCAGCAATGACGTCCAGGGGTATGGGCGAAGAAGACTTCAAGCGAATCGCTAACTACATCAACAAATGTATTGGTATTTGCAAAGACGTGCAGGGCAAACTGCCAAAGGAGTCGAATAAGCTCAAGGACTTTAAGGCCAAGGTTGCTGGAGGCGAGGTACAGGAGATCAACGATATGAAGCAAGAGATTGCCAGCTGGGCTGGTAGCTTCCCATTGCCTGTCTAAATGAGGATCTTTTAGAGATCAACATGCAATTGTTCCACACATTTGCACTGTCATCATGGCGTTTGGGGGTCCAGAAACTGGAAAGGCGACGACATTGGTGTTCGTCTTGGTGGATCTTCTGCTTCAACACATAGCACGGCGCTTGGTTTCCCTAGAATTCTGTCAATATGAAGCTCCAGTTAACGCTAAATGGCCACACGTACCCCTCTAGATTGACAACCAACACGCCAAATCTCCCTAATCAGAACGTCTCAGGGTATCTTTGACAGCACTCAAAGCAATTTTGAGCCTCCTGTCCGCTTAACCCTGAGGGTTCTCGATCTCAAATTGCCCAAGTCGAGCTTAAAATGGTCATTCCACCGCTCTGTACTTGCAATATCCAACATGCCATTCGCATGCCTCGAGCGCTCACTCCTCCATCTTCTCCTCTCTTA
>JAABUS010001033.1_pt1 | contig 64559 bp, 54 predicted proteins | sample 5560161 | NCBI WGS metagenome assembly JAABUS01 (sample SAMN10711885, study PRJNA513376) | rock metagenome | isolation source: Antarctica rocks | place: Antarctica: Victoria Land, Trio Nunatak nord | collected 2016-01-04
CCTAACCCTAACCCTAACCCTAACCCTAACCCTAACCCTAACCCTAACCCTAACCCTAACCCTAACCCTAACCCTAACCCTAACCCTAACCCTAACCCTAACCCTAGCCCTAGATTTTAAAGTTAATTTTTTGTCTAATAAACGCATATATTAAAAAGAACTATATAAAAACTTTAACAAACATAGCATATAAATGCAAGATAAACAAGAAAGACGTATTCTTATTACAAATTAGCAAAAAAGCGTATATATAATAAACAAAATAGTGTTAAGCTTAAACAAATTTACTTTTATTGCTATTATGTAACAAAAATCTTCTATAACGTTTCTAGCAATTAATAGCGTATTTAATTAGAAGAATTAAATGCAAATTAATGTTAATAAAGCAATTATTAGCAACTTTAAAGCAAAGCTATATAATTTTTAGCATTATTAATTTGTTTATTTAGACGCAATTAAATTGCAAAAGCTATATAAGATTACTATACTCTTAAAATTTGTTTTTATTATCGAAGATATAAGAAATCTTTATAAAATATGCGCATTAATTAAGTTCTACAATAAGAGAAATTATTATATTAATAAGCGTAAAACAATTATTTTAGTTTTTATTTTAATTAACATTTGCGAATTATTATTAATCTTAAAACTTAAATACAAGTATTTTCTTAAAATTGTTAACAATTACTTTTGTAAAACATAAATATTAACAATAATTAAACAAAAACAAGTTATAAATATTCTTTGTTAATAACAAATACAAACAAAGTTTTAAAATAAAGTTAAAGTATTTATAGTTTATAGCGACAACAATATAGAGCTTAAATTAACACTTAATAAATAATGTTTATTTTTTAGCGTCGTACTTAATTATACTTTGTTGTATAATTCTCTTTAAAATAATATTACTAAACAAAATATATAAATTATCGAAAACTTTATAAAAGTTATAATTAAAGAGACAAAATTTTTTATTAAGTTTTAGCTAGAAATTGTATAAACAAATATATATTTACAAAATTGCGTAACAATTAAATTGCTTATTAACAATAAATTTATTATATCTATAAAAACATTTATTAATATTAAATTATTTATTAATTATTTGTGCGTATAGAGTTGCAAATGCTATTTTTATATAAACTTTAAATCTTTTTTTGTCGAAGATAAAAAAAATAAGTTTATAAATAAAGAACAAGTAGAAGTGTTTCTTAGATATATTAACAAAACAAATGTATTTATTAAAATATAAGTATTAGACTTAGATAAAATTATTAGATATAATATTGTTAAATATGTTAAAAGCAAAAAAGAAGAATATATTAATCTTAAGATGCGTATTAAGATTGTTAATGTTTTGTTAAAAAGATAATTAGTAGATAGATTTTGCAAAGATGCAATTAGAAATAAATTTAACTTAAATCTCGTTTATATTAATCTAGATTTCGTCTATATTAAATTAGATTTTATCTAAATTAACTTAGATTTCGCTCAAACTACTTTAGATCTTCTTTAGATAATTTTAAATAATTTTTTGTTATTTAAACGTTATATATAGACATTTTTGCATATTGTTATTTTAAAGAGAAAACAAGTTAATAATAATGCAAAGAATTTGAAAAAACATTAAAGCAAAATTGTTCGCACTATAATAGTCTTTATAATCTAAAATATAATTAGTAAAGCTATAAATTCGAAGTGCAACTTTGCAATTATTAATAAAAAAAACAATAATATTAACAAGTTTGTTATATTTGTATTAAAGATATAAAAAAAGATTGTAAACAATTTTGTTTAAAGAAAGCTATAAAAAGATGCTATATAAGAGAAATTATTTGCTTTTGCTACTAATAATATATAAGAAATTATTATTTCTTTTCGAAACATTAATATTGTAACAAACAAATAAATGTTTAAAGCAAAAATATATATAAATAGAATATTAAAGAAGTTTAAAGCAAAATTAATCGCAAAAGACTTTACACAAATCTTCGAAATTAACTATAAAGATACTTTTGTTTCAATTGTTAAATTTGATATTTTACAAATATTTCTTGTTATTATTATGTTAAAACATTTAAAATGTTATTAAATAAACGTTAATAACGTCTTTATTAAGTCTTTTCTTAAGAAGAAAATTTACATAATATTTTTACTTAAAGTAAATATATCTTTAGAGCAATGCTTGCGTATTTTTCAAAATTTTTATAATTTAAAACAAATTGTTTGCGATTAATATAAACGCTATATTAAAGAGTTTGCTAAATTAGACTTTAAGCAATGCAATACTAATTTTTGTTTCTTCTTGTATTTTGAACAACGTATTATGCTTTTGCTTTATGTTAATAATATCGCTATTATTGCACAATTAATAAATAACGTTAATTAATTTAAATGCGAGTTTTAAAAGATATTTAAAATAAAAAATCTAAAGAAAATAAAAAGAATTCTTAACATTAGAATTATTTGCGATCAAAAAGTTAAAACTTTACGTATAAATCAATTCTATTATATTAACAAAATATTCGATAGATTGCAAATGTTTGTTAACAAAAGTAGTTTAACTAAATTGTTTATAAATAAATACAATTTTCTTCGATTTATTAAATTAAAAGATAAGCAAATTAATTAAAGAAATTATTAATACACAATTGAAAATATTATGTATATAGTTATTTACATTCGTTTAGACATTGCTTTCGCAATAGAATGTTTAAGTTAATATTTTGTTAATTTAACAAAATATTATGGTTAAACTTTGAAGATATTGCTTCGATATCTTTGCTTTATTGTTAACAAAAGACTAACGTATAATAGTAGTAAAAGCTTATATTTAGTAATATACTTTAATTTAAACTACGTATTTAATAGATTAAATCAAAAGTTAATCTTTAGATATATATTTATAATAAGCGAAGAATTGATTGCATAAATATTACGCAAGTAAAAATTAATAATAATATCTATTATTAAAGCTAAATATATAATTCTATCTATATATGTTAAAGAGAATCTATAAATTATATAGATTCTAAGAAACATTAACTATGCAAAATATTTTAAAGATTTATTGAATCGCATAGATATTGTCGAAAACAAAATATACAAATTCGTACTTTCTATATAGTTAATAGACGATAATTAAGTAACTTTAGTATTTATTAAGAACGTTTATATTAATAATAAATCAAAGTATATCGACGTAATATTTTATTACGTTAGAAATCTCTACAAAAGTAATTGCATTTGTACTAGTTTCGTTCGAAGCGCAAACATAATAGCAAATAAACTAACAAAGTTATTGCTTAGAAACAAGTTTAAAATCTTTATTAAATAGCTTAAATTAATAAATTAGAAGATTAGTAAAAGCTAATAGATATATTATTATCGAATAAGAGTATTGCGCAATACGACAACAATATATCTAAAATCTACAAATTATAATAGTAGCAAGTAGATAATCTAGAGAGTTGCTCGTCTATTCTTAATTGATTTGCTTAGCGAATTAGTCTAGATTTGAGTCAATTTAATTAAGATAAACTAGACTCAATTAAGATTAACTTAGAGACTATAATATATCTTGCAATCTCTACTCTTTGTATGTAATTATCTTCTATAATACTAATAATCTACTACGTTGTTTGTTATATCTTTCAATAAAAAACAATAATCAAAATTAAACTATTATTATATAAAATATCTTGTTACGCTAGTACTTTCCACGAAGATATTAGAGAGAATTATGTTATTAAAGAGATTTGTAGACGTCTTTAGACAATGTAAGCAATCACTTAATAACAAGAATTTGCAACTTAAGCAATCGTAATAATAAATTAAGACTTAAGATAAATTAAATACGATTTATAAGAAAGTCGTATTATAAAGATCTATATATTAAAGAAATCTTTTTTGTTCGCTTTATTTATTGCTTTTTACTTATAATTAAGCAACGATAAGTTGTCGAACAAGTGTCTTGCTTATTATGTTCGCTAATGTTAAGACTTTATTAAGAAGTTAAGCAAGTCACATGTTATCTTAAAACTTAAATAGTTTCGTTAAGTCTTCTTTTAAAATTCGTAACATTATTTTCTCTCTTTTTAATTTTCGTTCTTGAAGATTTTTTATTTATTATGCATTTATATCTTTTTGTCTTTTAAAAAGTTATTAATTACTCTTTTAACGTATAGCTTTTTACGACGTTATTATGATAATAACTTATATTCGTTGTGCTTTTTATTAAAAGAAATGTTGTTTATCTTCATTATTAAAGAATTATACGAAATGCATACAAGTTAAAAAAAAGTGTAAATCTACTATTTTAATAATTAATTTCGATATTATTGATTGCGTTATAGCGAGACTAAAACAAAAGAAATTAAAGACGAAAACTACACAAAAGATAATAATCGAATTGATTCGTATTTAGCAAGTTAAACTAAAACGATTACGAAAATAGAAACGCTTTCTTAGAGTGCGAAAACAAAAGATATTTAATAAAGAATTATCTAATATGAAGAAGTTTAAACATCTTAAAGATCTAGAAACTACTACAATAATTAAGAGAACTTTGTCTTTCATAACATCTTAAGACGAATTCGTCAATATTAATGATTTATTATTTAAGATTTTTAATTGATTTAAGTTTGACGAAATTGCCACAACAAACTCGAACAATTTGTGAGATTTTTCTCTAATTCTTATGTGTTTTTCGACGTAAAATATTCTTTTCACTTTATAAGATATTGTTGATTTTGCTATTTTAATATTCTTTTAACTTCGAATACGTTGTTTTCTTATAATTAATAATGAAATGTTTTCTATATAAACGTATTAGAATCGACTAGTTCCAACAATAATATATAAAATACTAGAAATACTTTAGCGTTCTTAGATAAGTCAAGTTTGTAATTAATTGATCTCTTAGTTTTTTTAACGAGAAACGATTCAACTTTAACATAGTTTAATTTCTTGCTTAACTTTTTTGTTCTAAGATTCTTTGTAAAAAGATATATTTTATTTCTCTTTTTTAGTTAAGATGTCGTTTTTCGTTTTTTATTTTAATACTTAGTTGATCTTTCTTGCATTCTTAAGATGTTGTCATATATTTTCTTTAATGTCGCTACTCTTTCGATAATTAATTGCGTAAACAAATGCGTACGTTCTTTTTTAAAAAGATTCGATTTCTTGTTATAGTTAACGAAGAATAAAGTTATCTTAATGATATCTAAAATCTTTGCATTAAATGCTAGTTATATTATAGATAAAAGTGATATCTAATTGCTATAAGTATTGTTAATGTAATGTCTTAAATATTGCTTAAAACTTTGATTTGTTTTTTCTATTTAATTATTCGTAATTAAGTGATAGACAATGAACATTTAAAGCCTTGTATCTAACATTAAGAGAAATGTCTTTTAATAGTTAAACGTGAAGAGCTTGTCTTTATTACTAGTTAATCTTTTAGATATATTATAATATCGTATAAGTCGATTTAATATAATGTATTCTAATTGTTCTACAATAAACTTCTTTTTGCATGCGATAATATATAAGTACTTAATAAGCTTATTAATTATTATTAGTATTAAATTATATTTATCTTTAATTGTTAAATTCGTTAATTTAGACAACTTAATAATAAAGTTTATCGTAACTTTATCTTATAACGATTTAAGTAATTTCTAATATTAAATTTCGTTATAACTCGCATACGTATTATGTTTGTTCTACTAATAACTAAGATATCGTTTAATGTATGTTTTGACAACTTGTCTTATCTATAAAAACTAATAATGCTAGCGTAAAAGCTAAAGAATTTTTGTTACTTCTAAGTGTTTTTGTAGTAATTCGTTATAATGCTCTTTTATATATTCGTTAATCTTATTAATAAATATCTAGAGTTTTTCTTTCTTTATTAAAAACTCTTTTGTATTATCTCGTAGTATTTGTAATGTAACATTTAGCTTATATTTGTTTGCTAATAATGATTCGTCTTTGTTAATCTTAAGTATGCTATAATTAAACGATTTTTTCGTTTTTATATAATTATTTTTTCTACTAAGTGCGTTTGCTTTATCGTTATCTTTATCTAAGATATACTATATTTTAAACTTATATTATTTAAGTTTCTTTAATTATTATACTTGTCTTTTGTTTAATTGCTTTATAGTAATGAAATGCACAAAATTCTTGTAATCTATAAAAATCATAAATTTTAATAATTTTTCTATATATACTTTTTATAACTTTAAGAAGACTACTATAGCGAGTAGTTTCTTATTGTGAACATTATAGTTTTATTTAGCTAACAAAAGTTTTTTTAAGAGATATGTTATTAAGTGTTACATGTCTTTATGTCTCTAATTAAAATATACATTAATAATTAGATCTAATGCGTCGATTTTAATCTTACTTAATAATTGCGAATTGTACATCTTTAGTATTAACTTCTTTAAGCATTCTAGTTTAAGATTTTGAAATAATTTCTCTTTTGCGAATTCTTATAATTATAACGTATTCTTTTTAGTAAAATTCGTTAATAATATCGCATTTACTAAGTAGTTTTTAATAAACTTCTTGTTGTAGTTTATAAAATCTAAAAAGAATTATATTTTTTTAACATTTATTAATGATTTTTATTTTTTAATTGCTTGTAGCTTCTTAAAATTCATGCATACTTCGTATCGTTTAACGACAAATTTAAAAAAGTTAATTTTCTTTTAATAAAATTCGCATTTCTTTAGCTTAAAATGTAAGTTTTTTATGTTTAAACATTTTAATACTTTAAAGACATAATTAACATGTTCTTTTAAGATTTTTAAGTAAATTATAATGTTGTTCAAGTATACTATAACAAATTAATTCAAATATTGTCGTAATATATTATTAATTATTTCTTAATACGTTGTTAAGACGTTTATAAATTTAAACGACATTATTGTGTATTTATATAATCTATATTGTGTGCGAAAAATTATCTTTTACTTTTTCTCTATCTTTATTCTAATTTAGTTATACGCTTCTTATAAGATCAATTTAGTAAAATACTTTGCTTCAAATAGTCAATTTTGAAGTTCGCTAATATTAGATAGTAAATATCGATTTTTAATCGTAATATTATTTAGCTTTCGATAATTAATATATAAGCGAAGAATTTTATTCTTTTTTAATACAACGAGAATTAAGTATCTTGTCTATAATTAGAATTTTTTAATAAATTCTTTTTTTTTCGTTTTTTGCTAGATATTCGCGAAGTATTTCGAGCTTTTTCTTGAATAAAATATATATAAATTTAAACGTAAATTGCTTGCCTAATTTAAGTCTAATTTCGTAATTTTATAATTACTATTTAGGAAAAATTTTTGTTGTTTTCTTTTTTTAAAATAGATGCTTTTAATTGTTGTATATTCGTAATACGTACTTTAGCGATTTCTTCGTTATACTAAATAGTTTAAGATTTCTAGAAAATTCGTAATTTTCTTCATTTACTTTAATCTTATAACTTAATTAATCTTTATTAATGTTTATTAAATTAAACTTTATTAAATCGTTTTTTTGCAAAAATGCAAGCTCGCTACTTGCGATCGATTTTTAATTTAATTTTTTATCTATTATTGAACGCTATTAATGCGTAGATTAAATGTAAATTACGTAATCACATTGTGCGAATCTAAGTACTTATGTATTTTAATTAACTTCTAGATTGTGTTGCTTCAATTAAAGCATTTCTAAAACGATATTATAAATAATTATTTTTACTATATTAAAGATTAGTTTCTCGTAATGTTGCTAAATAGCTATTAATAATAACTTCGTTTCTCTATTTACTTTTTTATTCTCGTTAAATAATAAGTTTCTATTTACAATTATTAAGTTATATGCGTTAAACTTTTTTTAAATAAAGTATTCTTTTCTTTTAACAAAAGCTTTAATTATAAAATTATCTATTGTATTAAAATTAATTATTGCGATAAATTAATAATTATTAATCTTAATTAATGTAATAAAATATTATACGTATGCTATTAAGTTTAGTTGTTATTGTTAGACTAACATATTGCATTTCTCTAATATACTCTTTACTAAAGAATTTGAACTTTTCTCTATTTTTGTGTTGCGACTTTTGCTTCGAACGCTTGCTTACGCTAAGTTTCTTTTTTATGCTAAATTAATAACTTTAACTTTTTAAGAAATTAATTAACTTTTTCTTTGTTTTTTAGATAAGTTTAATATAAGTTGTTATAGCATTTTGTTTAATTAAGTGTCGCATATTTCTTTGCTTTCTTTATTGTTTATTTGAATAAACTAACATTGCTCAATTGTTGTTCGATTTCCTTAGAAATATCTCTTTCTATAGTGGCGTCGCTTTCTAACGTTTTCTCGCATTTATTTACGATCTAATTTATTTGTTGTTTTTTCGATAAATTAATTAAAGTTTCAAGATGTTTTGTGATGTTATCTAAACATTTATAAAAGTTTTTTCAATTGTATTTGTCGTCTAAATTTGTTGCTAAATAAAAATATAACGTTCTTAATTATTTCGTTCTTATAATCTTATTAAGTATTTAATTAACTTTTTACGTAGATGTGAATATTTTGCTTAATAATGTTTTATCTAGAACTTTCTATAACTAATTTAGATTTTCTATTAAATAGTAGTTGTTGTTCGATCTAGTCTTAAGAATGTTTGTCTTTGTGTCAATTTGCTTTCTAATGTCGTTTTAGCTATTAGATATCTCTCTTAACATAGCATTAATTTGTCGACGATTTATTAAGTTTCGTAATTAACAGTCTTTTGCAAAGTGACTCAATTTGTCACATAAATAGTACGTTTTTTAGAATTTATTATTTTGCTTTTCTTTAAAGTTTTTCTCTTTACGTTGTTAAGTAGAATCTAGTTTTATAGATGTAGATTTACGATAATCTAAATTACTATACTTTTAATTAGAACGAAATTCTCTCTATTAATATTTGATCGTTAATTCAAAAAAGATTCTTGCTTTTTCTTAAAATTAATTGTATTTTTTTTTATAACTCTTTTATACAACTTGTTGTCGAAATCGATAATTACTTTGATGAAATTAAATATATCATTAAAAGTTTTTTTATTACGCATAATTTCGTTCTTTAGATTGTTTTTAAAATTTCGTCGAAACATTGTTATAAGTGCAACATCGTTTTACTTAATTAAATTAACATATTTTTAAAATTTAATTGCGTAATCTATTGCAAAGATTTGTTAAATTAGATGTTAAATTATTCTTTTCGCAATTTGTTTTTCGTTAAATGTTTTAAAGATTCTTCGAAGCTTTCTTTTGAAGTTATTAAAGTTTGTGAACATCGCACAAGAATTTTCGCTATTGTTTTTCAAGTATTTTCGTAAGTTTAATTTAAATTAATGTTAAACTCTTTCTTTAAAAAATATTAATGCGAAAATCGTTTTTTAATTCGTTAGAACAAGATAGAAAGTAAAATAAATATTTATTTACATAAACTAGTTCTCTAAATCAATACAATCTTCATAATAGATATCGAGTTTATTAATCTTAATTTTGTCGTCTTTTATAATTAATAATCGACGTAATGCTAATAAGCTAGTGCTTAAGATAGAAACGCGTTAATCTAATATAAACATTCTTAAAGTGTTCAAAGTGTTACGCTAATATTTCTCACGAAAATATTAGAAAGAGTTATGCTATTAAAGAGATTTTTAAACGTCTTTAGACAATGCAAGCAATTACTTAGTAACAAGAATTTGCAACTTAAACAATCGTAACAATAAATCAAGACTTAAAATAAATTGAACACAATTTATAAGAAAGTCGTATTATAAAGATTTATATACTAAAGAGATCTTTTTTATTTGTTTTGCTTATTGCTTCTTATTTATGATCGAACAATAATAAGTTGTTAAACAAATGTCTTGTTTATTATGTTCGTTAATGCTAAGACTTTTTTGAAAAGTTAAGCAAGTCACATGTTATCTTAAAACTTAAATAGTTTCGTCAAGTCTTCTTTTAAGACTTGTAACATATCTTATAATAAAGTAAAACAGTTTAAGATTATTATAGATAATAATAGACTTTAAAGATATTATCGCATCTAATATATACAAACAATTAATATATAAGATCTTAATATATTAAGATTGCTTATTATATTATAAATATTAGTAATATATATATATTTAATTTTCTTACTTAATATAATTAGTTTGTAATTAGTTTTTTTTAATATATAAATTCGATTAAACTTCGACGTTATTGCGAGAGTTATATAAGATTAAGATTGTCTAAAATATTATATAACAAGTTTCTCTATTACATAATAATATATTTATATAATTGACAAAATACTTGTATTAAAACAAAAGAAAAAGCGATTTAAATAAAAAATAATGCTATATAGTTTAAAAAAAGATTTAATTTATTAGCAAAAGCAACAACAATATAAGTTAACTATTATTGCTATTTGTAATAACACAAGAATAACAATAAATAATTGCGCTTAATCTAATTATTATGCGAAAAATCTAAGTATATTATTATATTGTAAAATGCAAAAGTAAATTAAATAAGTTTATTCGATAATTAGATATTAAAACTTAGAATCTATTTTATTCGAAAAGCAATAACGCAATTCGACAATTACAAATCGAATTAAGTCGAAAATAATAACAAACAATTACGTATAATCTAATTGTTACTTAGCAATTTTAAATATATTATTATAATATAAGATACAATAAAGAAAAAAATGCGCATATCTTATAATTAAGATTTTAAGTTGCTAAGACTTAGAATTTATTTTGCTTAAATAACAATAGCAACGCAACTTAACAATTATAGATTAAATCGAATTGAATCGAAAATAGTAGCAAACAATTGCATATAATCTAATTATTATTTAGCAATTTTAGATATAATATTATAATGTAAGATGCAATAGAGAAAAGAGTGCGCATAGTTTGTAATTAGAATTCTAGATTGCCAAAACTTAGAATTTACTTTGTTCAAATAGCAACAACAATATAGTTCGACAATTATTGATCAAATTGTTGTCGCAATAGCAAAAATTAATTGCGTATAATTTAATTATTATATAGAAGATTAGAATATATTATTATGTTGTAAGATAAATTGATAGAAAACATTTAAGTCGATTCTTAGGAATTGGGTTTAGTCGATCAACTCGAACGTATTCTAGACTAATAGAAAGTCGACTTCAATCTAGAATTGAGTCGATTTCTAGCTTTGTTAAGGATAGAATATTATTTAAAGATAAAAAGAAATTTAAGTATTTAATAAAATAAATTCGAGAATATATAATATATTATATAAAATTAATATAAAGAAAGATTTAAAGAATAAAAAATCAAATATTTAAATTATATTGGTAAATATAATTTATAAAATCTAAAAATTTAAAATATTTAATATATATTAATTTAATATTTAGAACATTTAGATTCTTATTTAATTAACTATAAAAAAATAATAAAATTTAACTATTTAATTGTTTATTTTAGCAAAGAAGAAAAAGTTTTATTATTTTAATTTAAAATTAAAAAGAAATATTATAAATTAAAATTAAATTAGTAATCTAAATTAAATATTTCGAAACTAAGAATAACTTTTAAAATTATATATTTATTTTTTATCTTAAAGAGTTTAATATAAATATAATAACAACAACTTACTTTATTATTATTACTTATCTCTTAAATTAATTTTTTAAATTTATATTAAAAAAGTTTATTGTTATTGTTATTATTTTTAGAAAGTAAACAAAATTTACAATAAATAATTTTACTAAGTACTTAATTTCGATTAAATAATTTTTTCGACTTTAAAGAAAACTTTATATAAATTAATTTATTTTGTTCTTTATATAATCGATTTAAGTAACAAGAGAAATAAAAGATTTAATCTAACAATTTAAGAAAAATAAGAGCAATTTTTTTCTTTTTTTACTACAACTTTTATACGAATAAAAACAAAAGTTTCTTAATTTAGTAATTAAGAAACAATTATTGAAAAAGAGAGAATTATATATAATTAAATAATTAAGTAATATTAAGCTATAGATTTAAGAATATTTGTTACTAGTATTAGCAATCTATCTATAATATATATACAATCTCTCTTATTTAAATCTTAGAATCTTAGTTATTTAATATATTATTAGATTATATAGTATAATTTATATATATATTGCAATATATCTTTGTTGTTATAATTATCTATTAATTAAAATCTTGTTCTTATTTTATTACAATAGTTTTTAATAAAAATAAAGTTATCTTTGTTATATAGAGAAAATATATTGTATTTTTTGTAATTTAACGAAAAAGACTAATATAACAACTCGAATAAATTATTATTAATAAACAAAGATATAAAAAAAGAAAAACAAATAATAAATATTATATTTAATATTGTTTGCAAACAACTTTCGATTTTCTATATTAATATTATTAATAATACAAAAAAAGAAATTAATATTTAATAAAGTTTGTAAAAAGAGCAATACTTTGTTAATATATTTGCAAAAATATTTAAAAACAACAAAAATCTTATATTTATTTTGTTTATATACTATTGAACTTTGATTTTCGATATTAATATTATCTCTATATTTTTAAATAATATCTAATAAATATCTAGCAATAATAGCAAAATATACAACTTAAAGTAAAAAAGACTTAATTTAATCTTTTAAATTTCAAGATTATAATCGAAATAATATAGAGCAATTATTAGAACTTATTGCTTAAATAAAGCAAAAAAATTAGAAATTAGATAGATTAAGTTTGTTAATTAACGCAAAAATAAATTAATACTATTTTTAAAAAACTTAATAATCGACTTGCTTTAATAATATATAACTCGATTTTAATTTACAATTAATACTTTTGTTTTAAATTAAATTATTGTTGAATCTTGTTATTTAAATACTAATATATTCGAGATTTAAATATAAAAGAAAAGTAATACAAAAAATTGTATAAGAATTTCTTTTGCACTAATAAGATACAATTCGATTCGAAAGAAAATAAAAGAGAAAGAGAGAAAAAGAGAAAATTAATTAATAAATAAAGATAGTAATATTAATTGTTTGTACAATAGCATTTATAATATATAATAATAGCGTTAAGAAAAAATAAATACAAAAAGAAAGACAAATATTAAAACAATATTAAGTTGCGCAATATTATATATAAGTCTTATAACAATATAATAATTATATTAGAGCAAAAAAGAGTAGTATTAATAATTATTAAAATTTTGTAAACAATAAATTGCAAGAAGAAGTTAACAAATAACTAACAATTGTTAATATAATTAACAAATCTATATCGAAGAAATAAGTTGCACGTACAAATAACTATATATAATTAATCTTAACTTTAATTCTTTTGTTTATACTACATTAGCGCAAACAATTATATAAATTATATTATACTTAACAAAATCTAAAACAAATTGTTTAAAATTAATTATTTTTAATTTTGTATTTGTAATTTTAAATTGTTAGCTTTGCACTTTTAAATTAATTAATATATCTTATTTAAATAGCATTAATATATCTAATATAAAATTAGAATTTATGTATTTTATTAAGTAGAATAAAGTAGTATATTCTTAATACTAATTTTATAAGTTAATTAAATAATAGATTAACTTATAGATATTATAATAGAAACAACTATTGCTATTAAGAAAATTTAATATTAATGAAATAATAAATATAAATTGCAATTTCTATTATACTATATAGATATAATTAATAAGATTTATCTTAGCTTCTAAATTAATTAGATTTGTAACTTAATATTTATTATTAAGAACTTAAGTTTAATCTTTTATTAAAATTAAATCTATTATTTTTATTTATTTATTTTGCTATATTTGTAAGATATTAATAAAACTTAATTTTTTTTTGTATTTATTATAATAATAGTAGCAACAATAGATTTATTCTATTTGTATTTATTAAAATATTTTGTTTTATAATATTTCTTTTTATAGTATTTAAAGTACTTAATATAATTTAAATAATTTGTATTATTAATTTTGTAAATCTTCTTATATAATATTAATAAATTCTTAGAAATATAGAACTTCTTACTTTTAATAAACTTATTAATATTGTTTAAACATTAATTTTAATAAAATCTATCTTAAAAAATATTAGAATTCTTTGTTATTTGCTAATTTTTAAAACTATTTGCGTTTGTTTTACAAATATAGTTTAATATTTATTTTTATATAATAGTTATAGCTAGAAGTTTATTGCAAGTATTTAATATATTATTAATATCTAGAATTTTTACTTTTAAGTCTAACTTAAGTTTAGTTAAAAAGATATAAATTCTATATTTTTTTAAAAATAATACTAAATAAGTTTTTAGATTATCTAGATATTTCTTAAAAACAATTATTTTTTAATTTAATTTTATTTAGCAATTTTTTGTCTTTTATAGATAAAAAAGCAACAATTAGTAGAATTAACTATTAAATTTAATAGAAACTCTCTAAATTTTTTAAAGATTTTGCTTTTTAGCTTAGTATTATTATTTGTTCTTAAATATTATTGCGTAACAATATTGTTTTTTAAAAATAATATATAATAGAAAGTTTTGTTCTTATTTATAATAAAATATATTAAAAATTATATTATATCAATATTAATCTCTTAAAATTAGATAATATATTCTTTTATATTTTAACTCTTATATAATTTTAGTTTCTTAAACTTTAGAAACTTAAATATTATTAATAATAATATAGTAATAAGTTAAGAAATTTAAGAATTTGTTTTTTCGATTGCTATAGACTAAATCTACTAAATATTTCGCAAATCTTAAATTTTTGCTATTAAGATTTCTATTTATTAATATAAAGTCGAAGCTTTAATTGTAGTTAAACTATCTTCTTTATTATTATTATATTAATAACAATTATTTTTGTTAATATTTTATAAATAATTATTGTCTTAAAAAATATTAAATTCTTTAAACTTTAATTTAATAATTAAATAATTATTATAATATAATATAATATTATTATATTTCAAGTCTTTTTTTTTAAAAGATAAAATGATTAAAATTGTAAAATACAAATATATCTACTTTTTACTAATATACTAAAATATAAAAAACATAAAATATAATAAATTTATATTATTATATTTTAATTATATAGAGTAAATAGTAGTAGAACTAATTGTTAAAGAACAATAAGAGATAAACTTTTTTTTTATCTAATATTTGTTATAATATACAAGTCTATTTTTGCTATATAATTAGAAAGAAATATTGTATTATTTAAAGCTTTTATAGATATTCGAAATTATATATTCTATTATATTCTAAAACGCTAGCGTATTACTAATACTATAATATTACAAAAAGATATAATTATTAATACAATCTTTATTAATAATAATATAAACAATAATATCTAATATAGTAAATTTTTCTTAAATTTTGTTTTTGCAATTATAATTATATTTTTTTGTAGAATTATATTAAGTATTTTTAACTATTTCTATTTAATTTTAAATTTTAATATATTTTTTACAATATTAATAATTTTTTTCTTAATTGTTTCTTTATTTTATATCTTATTATTATCTATATTGTTTTCTATTCTAAAATATTATAGAAATTAAAAAAGAAAATTTAATAATAAATATTACTTGCAATTAATACAATAAATTAAAAAAACTATAAATCTAAATTAACAAAATAATATAACTAGAAAAAGTATCGAATAAAATAGCAAAAATGCGCAAAAAGTAGTTATATTTATTTATAGATTGCAATTTTTAAAAAAAAAAATATATATATATATATATTTCTAGAACAATATTATAGTTAATAGTTAAATTAATTAATTAATTTTTAAAATAATATTATTAAATAAAGTATAAATAATAGTATTATAATTAATTTGTTAGTAACTATATAATTAAAGTAGCAATACTAGATATATAATTTTCAAATATATAATAAGAATTTTTTTAATATATTATTATTAAAATAATTTTAAAATATTAAGAAATAGAAGTTTTGCTCTTAGATCTAATACAAAAAAAAAGAAAACAATATTATAACAAATATTATGCTCGATGCAAATATATTTAGATATGCTAAATGCTAGTGTATTTATTGTGTCGAAACTAATCTCTAGTGTTAGCTCTAGCGCGATCCTAACATAAGCGAACTCGCTAGAGTTCGATTGAGTTTTTTTTTTTTTTGCATTAGGTCTAACTACTGAGGCAAGTACAGCAGGCAATCCCAACCTTTCCGAAGCCAAACGAGGGGCACTGCTAGCCCTGAAGCAGACGAACAGTACACCTAATCGTCAGCTTGCAGATCGGTACGACTGTCACGAGAAGTCAGTCCGCAATATACTCAAACGCGCTGGAGAAGCCGAGAAGGAGAATATGGCACTTTCTCATCCGAAGCCACACCAACAGCGACCTAGGCCAGGGAGACCTATAGCAATCGATTTACGTACTCAGCGACAGCTTATCAGACATGCTACGAACATAGAAAACCAACGGCGCAAGTTATGGACCATAGTTGCACGCGAGATCGGGCGCACTGCATTCTCATCAGCAATTAACTCCCCCTTCGAAAGAGCAGGTTATAGCCGATATCCTTCAGTATATAAGCCTTCTCTCAGTCTAGAATAGAAGTTACAACCTCTGAATTTTGCTATCGAGTGGCTAGAGAAGCTGCAAGGAAAGGAACATGTGGTTATGCATTGCGACGGGACCTCGGTGCGGGTTGGCGAATCCCGGGGTCAGATCTGGGTAACCCGAAGGCAGAATGAGCCATACCATCCCGGTTGTATCGACGCTAGGTATCGAGGCTATACTAAGTTGATCTCCTGAGGCTGCTACACCTCCGAAATGCGTGGTTCCAGCTCTATGTTTGGCAGGAAATAGGTTAGAGACAAACTATCCGATGCGTTAAGCATTACCCGTACTCGTAGTTTTACAACAACTCAGCGGTTATGAGCGTGAGAGTGTCTTGGCAGTGACGTAGCTGAAGAATTGGTTGACGCGTCTGCGCGTCTCCCAATTAAAGCTTGCATTCAACCTCCGGAAGAAAAAAATTTCAGCTCAGAATCTCGTCGTCAATCTTCTTTGAACTTTGCAGGTACTCGAGGGAGTACTTCAAATTCAGGTGTCATGCCTCGACAAGGTACTGTGGGTTCCGCAACCTCGTGAGATCTTGTTGGAGCAATGACTGACTTTAAGTAGAAACAAAGCGAGCTTTCCGCGAAGAAGAGTACGAGTCCGATGATGGCTTCGTAGCCAATGGGTCCGAAGATAACATTGCACCAAAAAGCAAGAAGCTAAAGACTGCAGTGAAGAAGTCGAAGGCAACACGGGCCAGTAATAGCAAGAATCAATCTTGGGAGGTTCGCGATGGCTTACTGAACCTTCTTGCGTACTCAACAATACGGATGACTAATGTTATACATGCTGCAGCTATCAGATAAGCGACTATAAGGAGATGCAGATGATCAGCATTCGCGAGTACTGGGAGAAAGACGGCGAGTTATTACCGTCGAAGAAGGTACTATTCTCTTTCACGGAATTGCGGAGCCTATCGCCTCGTACTGCACAAGCATACCTTATTGCTTAGAGGTTATTTAAGGGATCAGCTACTAATAATATTTAGGGCATATCTCTTACGGTCGATCAATACAACAACCTTATGCTGGCTCTTGCCATTATCGTGGTCGCACTTGTTGCAAATGGTGAGGGGATTAGGCGGCCAAAATTTAATGATGATGCAAGACCTCCGACCTTTGAGGGAAAGGCGATGACGATGAATAGACCCGTAACGATAAAGAGGGCCATGCTACGAATCACAAAGCAGATAAAGCAGTCAAGAAGAAATTCGAAGCTACAAGTGAAGAGGAGTAATTGAGGAACGGAGACATGTATATGAAGGGATTGGTGCAACTGCTATCAGGCACAAGGAAGGCGTCAAGCAGGTATGGCTCGGGGATGGATATGCATGGTTTCTAATTGGAGGACCGAGTAATGGAGGACCATAACGATGTTGCTAGACTGGCTTTACTTTGATGCACAATACCCTTGCTATAATGAGGCTCGAATGAAGTTCGGTCTTCTCATGAGCTTAGCTTGCGAAGCGCTTCATAGAAAGGAATGACAATCCCTCAAAATACGCGGAACGCTGATGGCTTTGCTATTGTAAGCTCGTAGAAAGCACTTGTCGCAAAGTTGTTTAAGTCGTGAGGGTTTCGGGTGGAGCTAGTGCTTAGCATTGCCTAGAAATTTAGGTGTAGTCGCGCTAGAAGCCACCTACAACAGAGGTTTTCTTTACACAATGCTTTCCTCCCAATGATGCTCCCTACCTCTGCGTATGTCATAGATATGTTCATTCGGTCAAGTGTCAGCGCCCACATTACCCTTAATTGATAAAATCCTTGTTGATCCACGCTTCCTATTCCGTTGAGTGTCTCTTTACTCGCATTTCCCCTGCCTGATGGCCGACAATCCACGCACTGATTAATGCCAGGACAGCTCTGCCGTTATCCTCGCGCTCATGAATGGTTTCAGACATCTGAACTAAGTGCTTCAGCATGGGCTTGAAGTCTTTCCAGTATTTTCAACCACTTTATCCCAACTAAGTACCTTACGATCTCACTCATAGAGGATCCTCCGGCGCCTCAAGTCCAGGTGCGCCAAGATCCGAGTGAAGTCCATTTGGACGAAGCGGTAATCTAAGAGTGCCATTGCTTGGTCTTGGGATAACATTTAGAGAGTCACAGATGATGTTGTAGACCTCGGTGTTTTCTATGTTGTATTAACAACAGATTAACCTTCCAGCGTCACATGTGCGGATAACGGTCAACTTACGGAAGATATCAAGTCTACTGTTTGCTTTGTGAGGAAAGGCTGGGCCTTTGGCTATGAAAATTGCCCGCATCAACGGATGTTCATGATCATACCCATGCACTCCACGAGGATTATACACCTCTCCGGATTCTTTGGCTGTTTCGACATCGAAGTCTTTACGCAACACGATCGCCCACCCGGCTTTCGGGACCAACCATAGAGGTGCTATCCGTGGATTTCGCGAGAAGTGGTATCTATCTGGCATATTCTTATCCCGAACATAGACGTCAAAGTCCTGATTGATGGCTGCTTTGATACTTAGATTATGGAATAATTCTTCTTCAATCGATGGGTTCTTAAGGCGAAGCGCGTAATTTGGCCATCCGTCAATATGCTCGATAAGATTAGTGTCCAGTAAGTCTTCTAGTTGAATCAGCCTTTCCGCTGACGTAGTTGCCATTCCATGATCGGACACCACAACTACATTGACGATGTCGGATAGATTCCGCTGTTTAAGGCCTTGCATAATGTTGTTGAACATTGCGTCGACTTCTTGGAGGGTCTTGTTCACCTCCGTACTATTTGGTCCGTATCGATGGCCGTTACTGTCGATAACTGGGACGTAAGCGGCAATAAATTGAGGACGACGATCTACGCCACTTGCGAGGTCATAGTCTCCTGGGAGATCGAGTAGTCCCAGAATTCTTGCCGTCTTCTTAATCAAGGGTTCGTTGCCATTGAATCTGTCCAAGAAAGTCGGTCGAACACCGCCAATCCCCGCTTCGGAGCCTGGCCACATGTGGACCGCCGTCCTTACCCCTTGCTTCTCCGTTGTCACCCATAGAGGCTCGCCTCCCCACCATTTAGGGACCATGCTAACGGTATCGTTGGCATATGTGAACTCCTCTTCCAGATCAGGATCCCAGAACGTGTTGCTTACAATACCGTGACTTTCTGGGTACAGGCCAGTGGCCAGCGTATAATGGTTGGAAAAGGTGACCGATGGAAAACTTGGGAGCATCCATCTCGGCGATATGCCGTTGGCGACGAACGAATTCAACGTTGGTGTCAGTCCTCGAAGCAGAAAATCCGCCCGGAAACCATCGAGCGATATCAGCAATGTCGTGGGTGCAAAAGTCGAGGTACCGTTGGACCAGAGCTTTGGCCGGCTTGGTTGGAGGCCGGCAGGAGAATATATGTACCATATTGCCAAGAAGGATATCAAAAGCAGGAAGAGCACTGAAAGAAGGGCGATGACCCAAGGTTTGTTCGAGATGGCTAAGCCTCTGTCTTTCAACACTTGATGCCGCCGTTGTTTGTCATAAGGCTGACGGGATCAGTAAGTATTTACATGACGAAAATCATCCGCAGTCGTTATCAAGTTGCTGAAGTCCACTAGAACTTACTTGAAGGAGTGGTTCAGCATCCAAGTCTTCCGAAACAGAGGTATTGTCTGCCTGCTCTGGATTGTTTGGACAGAGAGGTTGCAGCTCGTCCAACTCCATGATTGCGCCGTTTTCGGTGCAATTAGCTGGACTAAGTTCGTGCTAAAAGTCCAGAGGTATTCGCTGCCAAGGAAAGCAGGAGTAGTCTCGATTACATTTGCAATCGTACCGGATTTATCATGTTCTAAGCTATGCAAGGATTTAGCAGCTCGTCGCAAATCAGCATATCATCGAGTTCATATTATTATGCCTTATGAATTATCGTGAATCGAATCACATGCTTCCATATGCACACCGACATGCAATTACGACGTCGCGTACGAACAAACAAGGGTGCCACCAATCGGTCGATTCATCGTGTCAACTCGGCTAGGAATTGTTGGTGTATGGGCGGTTACACAACGTCTGAGACATTGCGGGGAGGGGGGAATCCGCAGGCGATTGGTGCGCATCGAGGATGCAAAATTACTCGTAGCGCTCTTGTGCCACCCAATAAGATGATATTCTTGACGCCTTTCCACTTCGCTGCGACAAGTCTCGCCATTGTTAGCTAAGATCATCGAGCTGAAAGGGTGAATACGGCTGATAAATACAAACTTGATTTTGCAAGTACCGTCAACCAGGGCCAATGAAGTCGTCAAATTTGGCGCTCAGCGTCAAACCACATGTGTGCAGATATCGTTATACTGCTGCACCAAGGCAACCACCTCTGGGCTGCCTATTAAGCACCACGATAAGGGTCTGCATGTCAAAGGTACTCCACCCGATTGGAGCGCATCTCGTAAACCAGATTGCAGGATTTTGCTGCCCAAGTGCTCCGGAACAATCTTATGCAGACCCCAGCACCAGATCCTCCAGGATCGAATTTAGCGTTGGAGAGAGAGGTGTGCTGCCCCTCCGCTTTAACGCGCTTGGCACCTGCTGTATAATGGAGAGCAGCGCGCAGCCCACAAACCCTCGTGTCTAGTCGCCCAGACCAGAGAAGCACATCGGAATCGGACGATTGAATGATGATCTATCCTGGCATCTTTTGCTTACTGTGGACGATCCTTTGGACGCTTCATGTCATCGCTGTGAGCGTCGACTGCTCTGTCCCTCCACTTTCGCTACCATGGAGTAACATCACAGTCTCAAAGAATGGGGTTGCCGTGTCCAGAGGCATCGAGTTGGGCATTGGGACGCCCAACCAGGTCTTTTCGTTTCGACCTTCAACTACAGTCAACAACATGCGTGTTGCCAATGTACATACCTGTGGCTCAGAGGCCAACACCTCATGCGTTGGGGCCAAAGGTGGAGTATTCGACAGCTCCCAGTCCTCAAGCTTCGTCGTCTCGCTCAAGACTCGATGGAATGGCAGTGCAGCCGACACAGAGGGGGACACTGGCGCATACGTCTATTTCAATGATGTTATGGACTTCCAGGTGAAGGGGAGCCTTTTAGGGTATCCCATGGTCGAGGACTCTGTTCTGTACGATGGTAAGTAATCTGCCCTTTTCTGCCCTTAATCCATGGGCTTCCAATTTTACTCCTGCGCTTCACTTGTCCAGTGGCCGCATCAGTTTACAATCTCAATCTTTCATGTATATAGTACGAAAAAGAGTGCAGTCACCTCAAGATCCAGGTGTACCTTAGGTTCTGACGTGGTAAATCTTCACAGGACCCCAAGGTGGTCTGCCATTAGGGCAGAACTCTTCGTTTCTCGCAGCTGTGACTGAATCTCGGGTTGCACCATCGAGCGTCTGGGGTTTGGACGCTGGTGATCGATCGTTATCTCCAAGAGATGGCAGACTAGTGATCGGAGGATATGATACTTCTCGGTTGGCAGGAGATTTGTCGACTTTTCATCTAGGCAATTGGACTTCACAACTTCCGTGTCCTTTGCAAGTCCGAGTCACAGCAGTCACTTATGTCTTTCCAAATGGTTCTTTGGGCAGTGTCCTAGGTGGCTCCGACCTGGATGGTGCACATAACGATCCTAGCGGAATGGCTGCCTGTGTGGAACCTTTTCAAGAACGATTTACGTTCACACCTTTAATGGTTGAGAGGCTCGTCTCAATTACGGGGTACGACAATAGTACGAACAGCCCTCATTCTGGCTTGACCTTTCCGGCACACAGTCGACCCAAAGGTACGCTGCAGATCAAACTCGACAATGGCTACACCACGACCATACCGAATGAGCAGCTCTTCACGCTGAAAAGGGGTTCTGACGACAATGGACTCTATGTGATTACTAATTCTTCCGTCTTCGAGACAGGGATCGCTTACAATGTGGATGATGACCCCAAAACAGTCCAGCCAAGACTTGGCGGCTTGTACCTGACGTTCAATTACCTTATTGTTGATTATGATAATGGCAAATTTCAGATGGCGCCGAATCTGAATGAAGCTCCAGGTCCCAGCGCGAGCATTACCACACTCTGTACGCCTAGCAGCGTGGATTCAAACTTAGATCCTGACCAGACCACAACTTCTCATGGGCATGCCCCATCAAGAGCTGCAACGATTGGTGGGGGGACAACGGGCGCAATTGTTGGCCTTGCAGCTATAGCTGGCTTGGCCATGTACCTGCTCCACAAACGCCGGCAGAATCGTCAGCGGAAGGACCAAAACCCGGCAGAAGAGACTGTTTCCCCTGATGATACCTTATTAGATGGGAAGATGCAGGCTGAGCTTGCTCTGGTAAGTTACTGTCTCTGTATTTGAAAAGGTGTTCACCAACTGACTGTCTACTTCTTGGTAGACGACAACTCCGACTTGCCACGGAATGCCCGACGGAGCTTACGAGAAAGAGCTTCCTTCGACTCCAAGAGCATTCGAAATGCCTTCGACCCCTAGAGCATTCGAAATGCCAGTATAAGAGACACTGGGGCATGACCATAAAAAGCTTGATTTGTTCATGCAATCGACCACACTGCACATTCGGATTATGGGCCCCCACGGTACTCAGCAGTAGATCAAAGACATAATTCTATTGTTCGATTCCTCCTCGAATCTGGCGCGGATATTGGAGGAGAGAGACCAAACGACATGCGTACTGCCGTGCAAGCCCCAGCTAAGAACGTTCATGTGACGATTGCTCACATCTTACTTGAACGCGGAGCAGATGTCAACGTCTGTAATGCCAAAAGAGGAACAGCTGTTGCACGTGCTACTAACGAAGATAACATCCCCATGATAATGCTTCTGCGAGAACGTGGTGCGAAAGTCCACCTAGCTGGTACGATCGGAAGCCCGCTGTCCTATGCTGCTGCGTATGCTGGTAGTTACTCTTGCAGGATGCTTGGACAATCTTCGAACCTTTCCTATACTCCCGGTATATGCCGCGGCTTGAAGAGGCGTCCCTAAAGACCGTCCTTCATGGTTGACGTTGACCCATAACCGCAGAAATAGGCAGAAGACCGCTAGGTTGCGATCGTGCAGCTGCAATAAAATTGCATTTGCAAGAAGCACACTTCAATGCTCGGGACTATTTTTGTGAGGATCCGCTGCGTTTTAAAGGAGTGCTTGAACAAGCTTCATGTTATTATTGTTCGCCGCTGCATGGAGTGGGCTCCCGTACTTGCCGCCTGTGGAATATACATCAGCGGTTTGCTGCCGGTCAGAGACGGAATCAACCTACTTATTGGTGCATTCATGTCGGTCTTCAAGTCTAAAAACCTTCGAACTATGTCAATCCTTAATTTGGAGCAAGTGGCATTCAGCGCAGATCCATGTTTCCCTCCCGTGGTATCAACGTCGGCGCCGTATTTTAGCAGGAGCTCCATCGAGTTAAGGCTGGTATCATACACTCTAATGCATGATTGAAGGGCCTGGCCACCATTCACATTAGGCTTGGTCTCTCGGTCGAGGAGCAGCTTCACCGTTGATCTTTTATTCAGCCGGGCCGTCTCACTTAGAGGGGGTGATCATTTGCTTCGCATTGGGAAAGAGCTCGGAGGTATAGGAACTTCCAAGTCGTTCGAATTCAATAATACAATTGATGTCGGCGCCGTGTGTCAATAGGAGATTAATCATCCTGTTGTGACCGGTCTCCGCTGCTTTTACGATCGATCGGGCTAATGCGTGATCGAAGTCGACAGCATGATGCAGGATGGTTCGAACAATGTCTTCTTTGCCACGAAGTATTGCGACCACCAACGCAGTTGTTGAGTCAACCTCGAAGTGTACATCGAGTTCGAGTAATAGCTTCACAGTCTTTTCACCAGCATTCAGGAAAGCCGTTGTGGTACTGCACTCCATGCAGCGGTGGCCAAGTGTCGTATCAAGACTGTCCAGATGCTCTCCTTGACAAAGGGCCGGACTTGAATGCTGAAAGTAGTATTCATGGGACGGCAATACTAGCTGCGGCGGCGAGCTTAGGGGTGTCCCACGAAATCGAGAGCCAGAGAATCATATATGGCAACGTGCCGATGGTGGGATTTCTGCTGAGAAAAGGTGCGAACGTCAACGATCAGTGCGAAAAGACAGGGACAGTTCTGCAGAGTGCCATGGGTCTCGAACCTGGAGTAGACGAAGAGCGATCTTTGAGCGCTGTCACCCTTCTACTGGAGCACAAAGCCGATATCAATGCCATCACCCCGAGATTTGGCACGATGGACGCCTCAACGGGATGATCAGGGGCATATGGGTTCCCGTTGTTCTCATTGGCCAAGCCAAGACCGCTCCATCGGTTTTCTTCGTCTGCGGCACTAAAATGTTTCACCATAAAGTCCGGGCTTGCTTTCCCGGTACTCATCATAATCGAGAAAAATCCTAATAAGTGGACTCTTATAACGATCGATGTCTTACTTCTGCCTGCGAAATGGAACACCTTGCAGCTCACTCCTACAGTGATCGTCCAGTCGGCATGAGTCGCATGCGGGGGCTACCGCACACGCGAGCTTCTGCGTCCGACCGCCGTGTCGGGATCAGCCGCACGTAGTTTAATCTCTTCTCCTGCAGCCTTGCTACAGTCCTGGCTAGTATCTCGGTTCTTTGACTTCAACCATTTCGGTCTAAAGCCGCGTGGGGAAAAGCGGCTGACCGGACTAATTTCGCTTGCATTCTGTGAGACCGTCTTCGAGACCAAAATCCGATTGTGTGGTGCGGATAGTAAGGCGTAGCATCCTACTTCTACGTACATACGGAGTATGTGTTGACGCGTCAAGACGTTCCGGAAGATGAGGCGTGCGACGGTTTGATCCTGTCGCCCAAGCTGGATCTGCTGTCTCTTCTGGCTCAGCGCAAAAAGCTAGCTCGATAATGCACAATGCTCTCGTGCTCTCGAGATACTAAGAAGCTTCCAGCTGTCCGTTCCACCCTGGCGATACTAATAACTCATTCTTTCCTCCCCATGCACGCATAGCCCGGTTGTCTGGTACGATCATTAAGCGGTCAATGTTGGATCGCATACTGTCTTTAGCATAGCCAACTTTCGTTTTTTCTACTTGAACGTTTTAGATGCTTATCTTTAGTCGCGTGTGGTGGGCTGGATTCTGTTGGTGCATTTTGATACACTATGTCGCAGCTGGTACGTGCGCTCTCTTTGTACTCAATGACACCAAGAAACGGCTTCGGGCTCAAATGCCTCCTGAGTAGCTCACGGTCTGCACCTCTCACGAAGATCTCTCACACCCAGGTTGATTAGTAATTGCTGAAAGAATGGGACACTGCTGATGTCTTGCTGTGTCCTCAAATAGTGTTACCCCTCGGACAACGTCAATATACAAGCTGGTCCAATCTATCGACATCGGCTGCTATATCCTCGGCCAGCCTGAGTAATTCAGAAAGCTGTGGGCTGTGCGTCATAGAAGCTACTGGAGGCATACAATTGGTCTACTGGGCGCCTGACAATGCTGGCAACATCACAAACGCAGCGTCCCCACCGGACCCAGTACATGTTCAGGTCGAAAATGGTTTTACTTTGTAAGTCGACAAAATCCGAAAAGCATCAGCATCCCTGCTTAAAAAGTCCTAAAGCACTTCTCCATCGGTATACGTGGTATACACCTCGCTGCACGCAACACTTTCAGCAACAGGGACATGCGGCTCCTCTCCGCCCAAGAAGATTGGACCATCTTTCGAAGCGAAGACAATAGGGTACTCATCGAGGTTCCTTGCGTATGGGACGCTGGACAACCAAGGCCCGAGATGCGACGAGCAAGTTGTGGTGGGGGGCTTTCACACGATTGACTTCTCAAGCCTATATTACAACCCCATTTCCACCACTACAACCTACAAAGCGGGCTGTGCCCCATACGTGAACCCACGTCTGTCCATGCCGGCCGAGCTGACGAATGTCGACCCCGCTTGGCAAAGCTGCCAGCCCTTGTGGTACGGAGCTTTCGATCCCCCAAGAATCTTGACCAAAGCCAGCCAACTTGATCCTGCGGCTCCTGGATCTGGTTCCGTCACCAGTGTCGCGCCTGTGGTCGTCCCAGCCGTGCCTGCCACAGCTGAGGCTACCCCTACTCCAGCGACTCCTGCCTCCACACCCACGAGGGGAAAACCTACCACGTTGTTGCCTCAGCAGAATCCACCTACTCCGCCGCCGCAAAATCCTCCGGCACAGGCCCCACCTCCACAGGCCCCACCTCCACAGGCCCCACCTCCACAGGCTCCTCCAGCACAGGCTCCACCTCCGCAGGCCCCTCCCCCGTCTCCTCCGCCCCAAGATGCTCCACCACCCAAATTTGGGAAGCCTCAACCAAGCCCAACGCTGTCAGCAGGCTCGAGCAAACAACAACCAGCATCATATATTGTTATTCCTGCCGTTGGAAGTTCAAAAGCAGTCCAGACCGAGCCTACGCCTTTGTTACTCGACCCAGGTAGCGGGAACCTCGTACAGGGTAGACCGCCCAGTCACTCAACATCACCGGCAGGGCCAGTCATGCAGCAATCGCCCCAGAATACCAATGTTCCGTCTAATATAGATCCACCCCCTCTTGAGAGCCCTAAGCCTATACAGAACCAGCCTGCACCCCTATTCGTTGACCCAGGAAACGGAAACCTGGTACAGGCCAAATCATCCAGTGTTTCCCCATCCCTAGGGAGCTCCGGAAGCCAGCCAGCCCCTCAAGTTCCGGCCGATCCAAAAGCACCAGACCAGAAAACAAACGCGGTTAGTCCCAGTCCGCTATTTCTCAACCCTGGCAACGGACAAATTGTGCAGGGGAGTACACCTAGTCCACGGGCACCGTCACAAGGGCTCGGGAGTCAGCAAGCCCCTCGAGGTTCGGCTGGCCCCACGGCGATTACGTTACCTCCATCCGCAGCACCAAATACTCCGAAACCGCTCTTTCTCGACCCAGGTCATGGGAACATTGTGCAGGGCAATCCACCAATTCTACCAACAAACGCGGCAGCGATGCCCAATGCATCGCCCTTTCCAGCCGGCTCAACCCCACTTTCGGCTGGTCCTGAGGCATTGCCTCCGCTCTTAGTAGACGGCAAGCCGGTACCCGTGACAAAACTGCCTGGGGGAGAAATCAATGTGGCTGGCACCATTCTCACCCCCCAAGCCCAAGTACCTAAGCCTGTAGGAGCAGTCTCTGCGGGCTCAAACCAAAATCTGGATAGCAGTAGCCAGGTTGCCCCTATGGCGAGTAATATTGGCACTTACATACTGCAAGGCATCAATGGCGATACAACCATAGTAAACGCAGCAATTACTGCAGGGGTCGCAGGTACTCCTATTGAAAGTCCTGCTGGCGGTAGTAATCATGGTCCTCTTACTGCCATAAACCCTATCGTTATCGGTGGAACAACTTACGTTCCACCTGTCACAGCAGGCCCTAGTGCACTTAATACGCCAACTCCGCAATCACTTAGTACTATTCCTGGCCATGTTGTCGCGGTGGGAGGCAGCAATATTGTATTAGACGGGACAGCTCATGCCTTCATCCCTGCATCGACGCAACCGGTACCAGCACTATCGGTTAACAGTCATGCAATCCAACAGGCTCCAGGCGGAGGTTTATTTATCGGAGATCAAACACTGAAGCCAGGATCCCAGACGACGATATCTGGGCAAGTCGTATCTGCGGGCAGTAACGGCAACATAGTCCTGGACGGCACAACTCATGCAGTCCCACCTCTAGCAGAAGCTACACCCACTCCTTTTCTCGTCGGAGCAGCGCCTGTCCAATTAGCTTCGGACGGACGTATACTTATCGGAGATCAGATCCTGAAGCCTGGAATCCAGACGACGATATCTGGGCAAGTCGTATCTGCGGGCGGTGATGGGAACATAGTCTTGGATGGCACAACTCATGCAATCGCCCCTCCACCAAAAGCTGCGCCCACTCCTTTCCTAATTGGGACAAATCCTGTCCAAATGGCCTCCAATGGAGCTACTCTTGTCGGCGACCAAACCATAAAGGCTGGAAGCGAAATAACCGTCTCTGCCGGCGCCAGCGGCGGCTTAGTCGTAGATAGCACAACTCATACACCACTGCAACCTATATCACAAGCTACGCCTACTCCTTTTCTAATCGGGACAAATCCTGTCCAAATGGCCTCGGACGGAGCTATCCTTGTCGGCGACTCAATTATAGCGGCTGGAAGTGAAATAACTTTATCCGGACACATCGTCTCTGCGGGCGCCAGCGGCGGCTTGGTCGTAGATGGCACATCCCACGCTCTTCAACCTACGCTTGCAACAACGCTGACACCCCTGCTAATCGGCTCCCAATCCATCGCCCAAGCCCCCAACGGCGCTCTTTTACTCGGAAGCCAGACCCTCTCTGCAGGGACCCAAACCACCCTATCCGGACACGTTTTCTCGATCGGCACCGACACCCTGGTTCTCGACGGCACAACCCACGCTCTGCCCTCCCCATCACCAACTCCAAAACCCTTCGTAATCGGTTCCGAGTCTATGCGAATTGCCCCCGATGGCGCCCTCCTACTTGGAAGCCAGATTCTCTCCGCAGGGACCCAAACCACTATCTCCGGACACGTTCTCTCCATCGGCACCAACGCCCTCGTCCTTGACGGCACAACTCACGCTCTCCCCTCCCGCACAGCAATGCCAGACGCCATCGCCTTCAGCTACGCGACTTTCCCTCTCCTCGCCTCTGCCAAAGCTCAAGTATTCGCGGTCGGTAGCCAAGTCGTTACGGCCCAGGTGAGCGCTTTCGGTGCTGCGGAGACGTTGTCGGTAGGAGGTCAGGCTGTGGTTGTTGAGACGGCGGCGATTGTGGTTGAGACGGGGACGGGGACGGAGCGTGTGAAGGCGACGATGACGGTTTCGGAGGCTGTGCGCGTGTCTGCTGAGGACAGGAATGCGACGGCATCGATGGCTCAAGGGACTGGAGGTGTCTCTGGCTCGACGCCGGCTTTTGCTTCGGGGCCTGGTCATGGGGGAAGCGTGTCTGGAGCTGCACGAGGGGCTTGTGGCGTGGGAGTAGGTAAGGCCCGGGGCCTTTGGGTAGGATTTATGTTCGTCTTGTACATCATAGCTGTACAATTTTAATGTTAGATATGATATAACTGGGGGTAATGTGAGCAGGAATCAATCTCTACGGTATCCAAATATCGAGAGTGGCACAGGAGATGAAGACCAGTTAGCATCTCCATGAGCTCCATTCACTTTGCAGTCACTCAAACATACGCTCAGCTGAGAGAACTTGTTGTATAGGCTCTCCCAGGGCGTTCCGACTAAAGTTCTCCATGACCAGGTCCAGCAGCCGGCCAAATCGCTGGCTTCAGCGGTCTGTAGCTGCCAGCAATCACATCCGCCTTCCTTCTCAAATCAATACATTCCTCCCACTCCCCACAATCGTCGACCTGGCTCTCGAGCCCCACCTTCGCTGCCAACGCAGCTCCGAAAGCCAGAATCTGAGGGGGTGGCAATGGAGAGTGATCATCCAGATACGAAGCCGCACGGGAGTACGACAGCGCATCTGCAAACGAAGGATGATCGGTTTTCGCGCCCGCGAGGATCAGCCTGTCGGGCCTCTGCGACTCGATGAAGGTATCCATCCATTCAATCATGCCTTGGGTCGTGAGTCCAGTTCTTGCTGAGAAGGTGACTGGGTTGGCAGACCAGTCTGATAGTGGAGTCTGCATTATCGACGCCGCAGCCAAATTCCCGTCGTATTCGAGCGTCATGATGCGACCGGGTCCCGTGCATTCAAAGGCGTCGTAGCTGATGCGGCAGAGCTCGTAGCCAGCGGCAGTGTAGGCGGAAGAGGGTGGGCTTTCGAATCTGACCCGTGGGCCGAAGAGGCTCTTTGCTGCGCTGGCGATGTGGCAGGCTTCTTTGGTGCCGGTGAGCCAGGAGGGGATTTGGATACCGACTGCTAGTTGTGACAATGTTTCGAGAGCCATGTCCGCGAATGGAGGCAGCAGGCGCATTTCGTCTTGGATCAGACGGGCTGTTGGATGCAATGTCGGTATCTTAATCGATTGTTGCTCAGTATATGACTTCCAGAGCCTTTGAGGCAGAAGGGGGACAGCAACGAGGAACTCGAAAAAGCTGCGATCAAAAGGCGATGGCTGAGAGCGTTGATGGGTTTCAGGACACCGTGATGCCGCCCTTTGCGGCTCCTGGCCAACCGCTTTGTTGAGAATAGGTTGCAACAAGTTCTTGTACTCCAGCGATGCGGCCACGGTGCCAATATATGCCATGGAACCATTATGGAAGGCAATAGCGGAGGACCTAGTATACAATCAGCACCGACAGCGAGCAATCCGCTGAGACACTTACAGTCTGTTCACAGATAGTTCAATCCCGTAAGCTTCGGCCAAGAGATCGCTCAAAGGTATGCAGGATTTACATAGACGGTGCGCAGATGTCGATATGAGGAACAAATATGCGCACCAGAAGGCGGTTATGACCATGTTGAGCGGCATGATTGACGAAAGACCAGTCGTCTCTGTTTTCGTTTTCAAAGAAGTGTTATGAGACGACATGTAGTCTGACCATCAAGATGCCAGAAATACAATACATAGAGTGTCGATTTAGGGCCAAAATTGTTTTCCCATTGCTGTGGCCGGGATTTTGGTCATATATTTTACGTCTTGGACTGGAAAGTACAATGGAGTTCTAAGGTGGAATGGAGGGTGTGGTTGCAGCAGAGAACGCCCGACTGCGGTACGGTGTCCCTGAGCCAGTCTTTAGGTCCAGAGTGGAGACGTAACCTGTTGTCGATCAGCTCAGAGGATCATACCGGGCAGAGATGTTCCAGGACAAATTTTCTAAATCCATGTCAACAATTACGAGCAAGTTCTCTGGGTTTGTTCTCAAAGAAATCAGGGTTAGGTTTAGATCTAATTATACTTATCCTCAAAGAGAGCTATCAGACTATCTTTATTCACCGTCAGCTTGTCTACGTCCACGAACACCCCGTATCGCCCACCTGCGAGGTAGTGTAATTGACAACAAGTCTCTGATCACCCTTGATCGCAATTATCCCGCTCTTCAGCCGTGCTAGCTCTCTATCACAAATTACGCCGCTCTCATGCGTGGTAGTGTGATTGGCCAAGAAATACTCATCGCACTCAGCCGCTCTTGGCCCCTTCAGCTGGTTCCTCAGCACCGGTCTGAAGCGGTACAGCGGTACAAGCATAACCAATCGTGACTCAGCCCCCGGACTTGCGAATTTGACCTGATGAAGTCTGCAGACCACATCATGACAAATGGTCGTCGAGGCTGTAGATGCGCTATAAGCAGATGTTGCGATAAATTGTGTTTCAGCATTCCCGAAAACGGCGTGTGGCTATGATGCTTGTTAAGATGACCTTTGAGAATCTTCGCCATGTTGTGCGAGCTCTGAGCAGGGGCGCGGTCATGATATATAAAGGCCGTCTCCTTTCGTTGCATGGCTCAAGATTCAAGTTAACAGACAACGCTGCTTTGTGGTTTCTTCAAGCTTTGGACAACCTACTCTACTTGAGAACCAGCGTATTTCCTTGTCCTGTCAATCAGCCCGAGCCGCAGCTCACCGCTTGGACATGCATAAGCTAGTCATCACCACGCTCTTGGCCTCATGGGTTGCCTTCGTGGCTGCATCACCGGTGCCTTCTCAAGCTGAAGTATTTGCGACGGCCACGACGACGGATGCTGGGGCCGAGCCAACGTTTTCCATTGCCAAGAGGCGAAGGACATTCAACTGCAACCAGGATGATAGACTCAAAAAAATCGAGGCCCAGGCATGGGCTGATGCTGGTGCAATGGCTGAGATAGCCAACGAGTATGATTCAGGCAATCAATGGCAACCAGCCATGACTTACTGGATGGGACCCGATTCCACGAAGTCGGAAAACTTTTGGAAGATCCGCTGTAAGCTTTGATTCGCCGTTCTCACTGATAGGAACTGTCGGTAACAATCTACACATGCTGATGGTCATGTCAGCCGCCCTCGAGAACGAACGAAACATTCACCATCCGAATTGGGTTTTCCCCGAAGCTGCTGTTGATGTGTATTGCGGTGACACTCACCCAACGAGGAATAACGTCTGTAGAAAGCGGCCAAACCCTAGGGACCCTGGAGGGCCTTTCGTCACACAGTTTGCCTCGACCTGGACCGAAAGAGGCGCCTTCTACAACACTTACAACGTGCTACTATGTCCACGTTTCTTCAACGAGAAGACCAGCTTGGAGTCTATATTGCACGACATGAGTACGGGCCAGAAAGACGCTACGAATGCATCCGAGTACAAGTTCTCGTGGGGACACACAATCTATCACGAGCTGATGCACCTGGATCCAGTCATAGCGAATGAGGAGGTCTGGGATGTCGCATATGGTGCTTGCCCGGTGGCAAAACTCGCGAACCTGAACGCATGCAACTATAACCCAGTATATTGGAACCCTCCCGGCTGGGATTCGAAACACGGTGATCCTCACTCTTTGATCAATGCAGACAGCTGGGCCTTCTTCGCATCTGGAGTGTTCTTCCAAAAAGCCACACAGTTGAAGGATCCGGGCCGCGCGATCAACGATTGTGGGATCTACACCCCCGAAACCTTGACAAACTTTACCTACACTGGCTCGGAGTATGACCCGGAAGGTATTCTCCTACCTTCAGTCGACCGAGCGGATGGCACCTTCGACGCCCAAGTGCCTCCTGACCCCGCACCGGAGAACACGCCTCCCGACGATCTTCCTACGCCCTCCGTACCGTACGTAGTTTCCAACCTGCCGTCCGACCTGGCCACTCCGTTCGACGCAGGGGCGTATTTTGCCTCATATACGCCTGCATCAGTGCCGACCTCGTCGGCGACTGCCTCACCACCGGCCCCGACTGCGCAGCCGCCCTACGCAGAGGGTACTTGCTCTTTCCATATGACTTATTGGAGGCCCATCTTCTGGGCGGACGGCACCAATCCTTATGAGATCGAAATTCGGATCCTGGACGACCACAAAACGACGATTGGATGGTTACCTCATACTCAAGATGACAACCGGCTTACCTGGAATGTGAATAGCCGACTGGAAGACCCTATGCAAGTAACACCTGAAGCGCAGAATGATTATGTACAATTCACGATTGCACAGCAATCTTTCAAGACGAATCAACACTTTAACGCTGGAGATATGCCCAGCTGTTCTATCGGTGATTGGGACTGTAGTGATAACCCTTGTGTAAGTACTTCTATTCTTATCACACCAAGAACGTGCTAATACTATTGCCTAGTATCGCCAATTGGATTGTTCTTTCGGCTGCAAGTGGAATGGAGGCCCGTCATCAGATGGAGGCCCCTCAAAGATCACTTACTGAGACTTTCCACTTCATAGGTGCTGGCTTGTAGAAATATATGGGGTTTACATTTGGATCTGTTTTTATTTGAAAGTGTCTTTTCTTAGCAGAGGGTTCGATCCAGGATAAACATATGTCTTCATAAATCGTTTGGTATTTGTGGATTATTGCAAGATTTTGCTTTCTTTTTTCATTGCCCCTTCATTAGAACTATTCAACGAAAAGCGAATATATGCCCTGAATGATAGTAATACTTCATGCCGGGACAGAGTAATTGCGGTCCATTCCAATTCTCTTTCTTAAGGTATGATCGACCACCCTGCTCAATTGACCAACCCGCACTAGACTCATGTCTCGAATAAACCATTGCCAGGGAGATACAAGGGGTGTAATTCTGAGCAGGGTTGTCAACCAGGTTTTCAAAAGGACTGTTACCCAACACTCATCCAAATGCAGGTTCCGGCTTCATCCCTTGTCGGCAATATCCTTCTTCGTTCGGACTAGAAACTCGACATTCGATGATCTGCATATGCGGACCAAGTCACGAGGCACAGCCATACATGTTCTACAGATTTCGCCTCCTTCTGCTATAATACTAGTAGCACGAAGGACCAGTCGTGAGCGTGCGAAGACCCTTTTGATATCTTTGTTAGGTACCGTCTACCAAAGGCTCTTGCTCATATCAGCACAAGTTTCCAGCAGAAGGCCGTAATTGGCTAGGTGTCAAACAAGGGACTTTTACAAAACATAGTAACCCATGCACGGTCGTCGTGCGAGTCATTCTGTCTGCATGGCAACAGCTAATCAACATCCTCTTATTTCTTTACGCTCTACTCCCCATCGATAATATTGTCATAGACTCTTTCCATATTCGATCATGCTATGCTCATTGTGAAGCAGAGTCGACAGTTGTCAAGAGAGCACCACTCTCTACTCCAGAGATACAAAGAAATGGCTGGCGATCATCATCTGCTCTGCAACATACTTACAACCTAAGAGTGATGAGATCGCACAATTGAGAGAGGCTCAAAAAGAATTGAAGGAAAGACCATAGTAAGAGACACGAGAGCGAAAGTCAAAAAGATTGCGTTTTTGTATATGTTGTTCGTGACAATGCCGAATCTTTGACAATGCGATTCGAACGAAGAGTTCTCGAAGCGTTATTCTCGAATCTTGACTCTCACATTCACATTATCTCTTCCCAGTTATCTACAACTCTCCAACAATGTTCAAGATCAAAACACTATTCTCCTGAATGTGGTCATCCCAACATTTAATGTCTGCCTTCATCGAACGGCCATCCTCAAGCCACAGGCATACCAACTACGAAAGAGTGTGGTCGTGCAAAGCAGATCTTGATACATCATTGCTCTCCACGAGACAGCTTACATAATGCGCACGACGAGTTAATTGGAGACTCGTGTCAATGAACCTTTCTAGCACTCCACGGATAGCATGGCTGAGGTGGTTCAGACAATATAGTTCAAGATACTCTGGTGTTTTGTCGTAGCTAGTGTCTTTGTACATCACCTATAAGAGGTACTCGGGAAGCATTTTAATATAACACATGGGTAAAGTTGCTTTAAAAAAAAGCATGCTCGACTCTTGCCACTCGACAGCACAAGGGTAATCATAAGGTGTCTCAGGCAAGATCGCGGACGGGTTCTCAACACAATGGCCCAGCTGTAAAGATATCTGGTGCCGCTTTAGCCTGTGCGATGGGCAATATCGGACCGTACCATCGCCGGGCGGTCGGATTTTGTCTGTCGCGTTAGCTTCGCACTTACAGCGACTATACCCGCAGAATTAAGCCGATCGAAAAGGCCACGAGCCTCACAGTCCGCAGTGAACGTCCTCGGATCAACGAGGACAAGAAGTAACGTCCGTACCGACTCGATATCCCAAGATAAAGACTATTACCATTTTCCAGACAGACATGTCACTACCGCGGATCGATACCAAAAGTCCTAGTTCGCCAGACTTACTGGGTCTTGGAAGTACTTAGAGGAGAGGTTTAAGGCGCTCAGGGCCACTCCCAGTCGCGAAATCGGCGTTGGGGTACCTGGAATAAAGTAACCTCCAGGCTTCGAAGAGCAAAGGGTGTCTCCCGGGCAACCTCCTAGCTGTCCCAGGGTGGGTTTTACTCGTACGACTCAAATCGGCCAGGACTTTTGGTTTCAATCTTATGTAAAAGATGTCCTCCTTTCCTACGGAGGTATGACGAATTGCCAACGCGTTGGTTATTTCGTCATCCTTGCTGCTTCTATTCATCCGGAAGGGGAAACATGCCTACGCCTAGCGGTCGCAACATATTTCCTAATCGAGGCAAGTCGACAAGTTTCGCGCAAACGAGAGATGATCCTTGGCGCCAAGCTTTGCTCTCGTCGCTCTAAGCACTTTCCACCCATTGTTGGACACCATGATCGATCGCTCGAATGCGCAGCTGGTGAAGTGTACTAGTCGGGAAGGACTCGTATGTCGAGATGATGGTCGGAATCGATCGGACGAAGATTGCGCCGCTCCAGAGAGTGCTAGCAACAATGTGCATAGCCTCTGCACTGTACATCGATCCATGACTGGGTTGATCTATGAGATCTTATATATAAAGCAGCTGGCAGCCTCATCATGGAGAATCATCTCACATCTCTTCTACTGCTGAACCAGTATCCTTGAGCATTCTTTCAAAAACTTCACAATGTACAGCCTCCATTTTCTCCTGCCCATCGTTGGCGTTCTAGTCGCATCTGTCAATCCAGTGCCTGCTCTGGCTGCTTCGAGCCCTCAGGTGCTTCCTCTAAACCCAGATAGCACGTTCTCGTTCGAAGTCCTGCGCCTCCTGGGCCACGCCCGTTATGGCGGTTCAGATGTTGCCGAAGTCCTCACCGCGGCCAACGGGATCGCCCCAGGGAACTTCTCAAGCTTCAGCTCAGCATACCATGCCCTCGCCGACCGAGTCCACGGACGCGCCAACGGCCTGGATGCCAACCGCTATCCGGTCAGTGTGCGCGACGATCTCTTCGCCGCCTCCAACTACTACCGTGCGGCGGATTTCTTCCTCCACGGCAACTGGGAGAACCCCGAGATCAACAGCCTATGGGCTCAGCAGACTGCTTCCTTCAACCAGGCTCTAGCCTTGCTACCGATTCCCGGACGGCGTGTGACGTTGAAGGGTGACGGGTTTGATATCCCGGCCATCTTCTATGCTGCGGGATCCTCTGGTAGCGGGGATAAAAAGCGTCCCACTCTGATCATGGGCAATGGGTATGATGGCTCTCAGGAAGAGATGCTTCATGTGTCCGGTTTTGCAGCCTTGGAGCGTGGCTGGAACGTCATCACTTATGAAGGGCCCGGCCAGCCGACCGTCCGCCGGGAGCAGGACCTGGGTTTTATCGTCGAATGGGAAAAGGTAGTCACGCCCGTTGTTGACTATCTCTCGACGCTGCCGGAAGTCGATATGTCGCGGGTGACTCTCTATGGCTACTCGTTCGGTGGGTGGCTGGCGACCCGAGCAGCTGCCTTTGAGCCTCGGATCAGCGCTGTCGTGGCAATTGATGGCATTTACAGTCCCGGCGAAGCCTTCCTGAGCCAGCTCCCACCAGCTTTGAAGTCGCTGTATCAATCGGGGAACCGGTCCGCGTTCGACGCAACAGTAAACGCAGCCTTGAGGAGCGATCACACGCCTACCTCTCTACGGTGGGGTGTTGAGCAGGGACTCTGGAGTTTCAAGATCAGGTCTTCTTATGACTTCCTCCACAAGACAGCAAACATGACCATGGAGGGGCTCACGGACAAGATCAAGGTTCCAGTCTTCGTGGGAGCTGCGGAGAACGAGGTGTTCTTCAAAGGCCAGCCGGAGAAAGTGAAGGCGGCGCTCGGTGATAGAGCAACGTATTTCCCATTCGTGGCCGCAGATGGGGCGGGGGAGCACTGTCAGGTTGGTGCTGCAGCGTGGCTGAATGAGGTTGTTTTTGACTGGCTCGGTGGTGTGCTTGGGGCGGGTAAAGAGGCGGGCGGATATTAAGCAGCAGCGAGAGATGGTCGTACAGATGGATACAGTGCATGAGTATTGCAGCTTGTGTCACTATTTTAAGTTTAGCACATAGATCTTACCCTCAAGATCCTCGATCAAGTCTTCTTTCTCTTGTCACCAAAGTCTGTTCATCCAGCCCTGTTTATCCAAACCAAGGCCACAAGGAGCCACAGCTTCTTGAGTATCAGTGGCTCTCCGATCCAGCGCGACTTTTGGTTGATAGGTATCGAATCGACAGTGTCCGCTGTGAGCGAGCTCAACATCACACCTTTCAATTTTCCAATCCGCAGAACTCCATTGACGTGCGGGGACATTCGTATCCGCGTTGCTGGCATGGATCACCAGAGCTGAACGCCGAGACCGAGACTGGCTATCACGCCCCAGAACACGTACGGCCTCCTGCAGGCGTCGTGACCTCGGCTTGGTGAATATCCGTTTGCCTTCTTCGCCAGCCGATGCTACTGCAACAGCGTGAACGCAGCTGTGATAAGGCACGTCCCCTTTGCGCTCCTGGTATTGACACTTCGAAGGCGGCATGGTTGGCGCTAGTCGAAGACCTAGTAGTTAGAAGATTGGTAATGAAAGGATCAAATATGACAAGAACAGCAAAGAAGAAGTTTGAAAGTCTGCATCATATCACCCGAATTCCAGGTGCTCGGGTGACCTGCTGTCTGACTACCTTTGTACTGTGGTACAATATGCATGATACCAGTATAAGAGGCGCGTGGGTCTCCGATGTAGACAACAAACTCCATGATGCAATGCGTAGTTGGGGCGATGTGATCATGAGGTCCTGGACCAAGACAAGCATGACGGTGTGGGGCGATCTGTATTGTTCCACCTGCTATGGTTTATCATCACTCAGAGTGTTTTGGTCGAATGATTAATTCTGCTGGTAGACCAGTGATCGACTGCTGAGAATAGTGGTTGGGGTATCAAGACTTCTTCTGCATCCGCGTTTCTGATATGCTGATCAATGGTAACGCGCTGACTTGTGATGAGATAGCTCTTTCCAACGATCTACCGAACATACTCAGTCTGCTGGAAACGAGAAAGTCACTCTTCTTGAAGAACCAGGCGCAAGGTCTTGTCTGTATGAATGGGCGTCTTGCATCAGCTTATCAAAAATCTGTATGTCGATTTGAGATTCCTCCGCGTATGTTCGATGTTGAAAACCTTTAAATAGTCGACTAATGTTATCACAAACGCGGTATCGTTCTCCTGTTCAAGGTAGCGAGCGAGTAGGTCAAGAAAATGCTAGTACACAGCTCATACTTTATGAGGTCTTCCTTACTATTTTCGAATTAAAGCTTATCTGCTTACTATATACCAGCCAGCGATACCTTGCCCGCTCGACTCTTCATACGAGAACGTCTCAAGCCTCCCAGCTCACGATCCACAGATGGTCGCATTACTCCCGCCGTTCTGACTCGCATCTGCATATCCCGCATAACAATGGCTTCTACCCGGCATCCCGTTCTTGGTTTTCCCCGTCCACATATCGCACTGAATGCTTGGTTGTCCATCGAGGGCGGCCGCCACAATCATGTCCAAACACACCGCCACTCAATCCTTGCCTGAATTCCATCTGAACTCCGGTTCGGGGTCGCTGAACATGTAGATGTTGAATATCGAGCCGGGGACCATTGGGGGCTGTGGTTGCGGCGTTCCGGGGCCGTAGCCGATATCTGCTGCCAGAGTGCTGTTGATCACGGAGGGTATAGCGACATTGCAGCTCCCGAATAGTGGGAACTTTTTGGTGGCGCCCTGGTACACGCCGGTTTTCAGGACACCGCTACTGTTCCAAAGGTCTTGGATTGTGTTTTGGAGAGCGGAGACTTGCGCGGAGGCGGGCTGTAGAGCGGGGGTGAGGAACGGGGCGCTGTAGTACACATCTCGTTTTGACAGCTCCGATGACTTCATGGACGGGAAACAAGAAGTCGCAGAGAAGAGCAAGGCGAAGTGGACTAATATTGTAGAGAGCATGGCGATGATAGTAGAGGGTGATGCGGACTGTAGAAGCCACAACTGGATCGGAGTCTAGGCGTTAAGGTTGGTCCAGTTGGACGGAAAATGAGAGGAGGAAGACAAAGGGCATGAACACTGTGCCTTATGACGTTGAATGGATGAGTGCAAGCCATGGCTTGAGCCAGAACGGCGGGCTTGAAATATGCCCTTGAGATTTCTACCATATCCGACAAGCGATGGCGCATATTGCAAGCACCATGACTTTCGAGCCACTCAGAATCAATTGTGAGATGGTGCGCCTATTGATCGTGGGTTCTCGCAAAACGGTTGCGCGCTTCGATCACTGAATGCGATTGCCGACTACCTTTTCGCCTGACCAACATTGAGCCTCTCTACCTTCTATAGCTGTTCTCCACGGATATCCTTTCGATTGCTCTACCCGGACCCAAGCTGTGATGAACACGGGCTTTGCCGCGCGAAAGGATCGCTGTGCGTTTCCTGGAGCAGGAGTCGGGGCGGTGATTGGTGGGTACTGATAAGCGGCTTTAGGTTACCGCACTGATTATACCACTCGGCCTCCTGGTCAGTAACATCTAGATTCCAGAGATCCCATGGGTCTCGCCGCATACTTGCCTTCGATTATAGGGATCGTCGCAGCAAGCGAATCGTACCGTACCCCAAGAGGATCTGAAGGCCTATTTCGACGAGACAATTGACAAGGACATTGATAAAAAGTCGTGCTGTAAAGGCGAAACGGGAAGAAAAAGAGGTAGCCCAAGAAGCATAAATACTTTCGACCGGACAGTAATTCGGCATAAGCAAATAATACTCACAACAATCGATCTGAATAGCGGAGTCGGCATATCGTGCTGCGCACACGTCTGATTGCGCGCCACCATCATTAAGATGACTGTTTCATTAGTTCCGCCCATGAAATTGTAATGTCCTGATAAAGTAGCTTAGATGTGTCGTAGCCACAGCACGTTGGTGTGCCTGTTGGCTCTCCACATTCTTCAACCACTGGTTCACCCGCTCCCAGCTTCGTTCTTTCGGCGCCTGTTCTTTGCCCAAGATAGATTGCATCTAGAATGTCCCCATTGTGTCTGCAGTCGTAAGAGTGTCGCCGGCCCAAAAGCGAGCTCGGATTTATATTAGCTCGTGTTGCAGCCAGTCGAAGGTTGTAGCAAAGATGTGCGCAATACCGCGTCCGGCCTTCTTGGTTGTTGTATCTTCTATGCACCGATTGTAGATATTCCGAAGGCAATGCACCATGAAGGCATCTGGGATAGCATGGATTGACTCACAGAATCTGACTCGTTGGGAGGTAGAGGTAGGCGGTGCAGAGGGGTCGTAGTTCTGGGGCAGGTACTTTGAGCAAAAAGGATCAGCCAGGGTCTTCTCACATTTTCCGGCTTGCGGTAAGGACATGTTGAGTGGACAGAAGTATTGATGCGGTCATGGTACCATTTCTTAGAGCCACTTTACCATCCCAAAATCTAGGAGCCTGGCCCAGTGAGAGACCCGCATTACTGCTCCTGTTGCTCGGCCACTAGACCAGAGCCTTTTATATTCCTGGTCGTTGAAGAGCTTCATTCCTTCCAGCAGCAAGGCAATTCCAATCGAACGCGAGGCCTTGAGAAAGTCTCTAGGGTCAACGTTCTCATGTTGTACGGCATCGCTGGTTGTAAGACGAGGCTGGGAGCAAGCTTGCGCTCGGACAACGAGAATGATCATCCTCGTTGGAGAAAAGCCACTTGCGCTCAACAAAGACTTGGAGCTATGAATGGCAGGAATCCGCAAGATTCTCGAAGCTGTATGTAGACACCACAATCGAGAAAACTCGGAGTTTGCGGTGAGGGCTGTACTACTTGCAACCACCATAAACCTCTCTACCTTGAAGCGGTTTGGGCCATTTAATACCGCCAAGATGAGGTTCGGAATAGCTGGTCAGGACTGGGTACAAAAGTGTGGAAACCCATCAAAAGAGGAAAGAACGTCATGGAACCCACAATGGACAGCATGTTGTTCCTCATGACCAACATGCCCAAGGCTCCTCCCCTCGTAGGCACCTACCCATCACGTACCATTCTCCTTTATACACAACAACTTCAGAGCTCCAATCTTGCCCAATCTCCAGCCGTGGGCTCTTGCTCCGCATACGATGACTCGGCCAGTCCCAGGACTTTTCTTTGCCTCACACAATCCTCAAGTCCTTTCTGTTCTTCAACCCATATACCTCCCCGCATGTCTCCTCCACGGCGCAGCAAGCGAGAGGCACATCATCTTTCTCACCTACCCGCATGAGCAATTCGAGAATCATCGTACGACTATGTGAAAGCGCTTCCCAACTCCTTGGCCGCTGGTGCGACCAAAAATTCGTCTTGAACGGCCGCAATGACACTACACGATCGCGCGATGTTCCTGCTTTGATCGCGAAAGACGCTTCAGTATGTCAGGTTCTGCATGCTGATGCCAGGATACAGTCTGACGGTGAAATGGCGGTCTCTGGCCCTAGAAATCCCAGTGAGGGTACGACGGCGGGAGTCTTGATATTCGCAATCCGTCACAACTCTGTGGGCGAAAGCAATGTCATGAAAGACGTGATTGTTGTAGGGCGCTGGCATAGTCGGGAGACGGTCGTCGCAGTGCCACCACTCACCGCAGAGCAGGACGTGAGGTGCGAAACAATCTGCGTAATGCAGCAAGCAGGAACTGGTGGCATTGCATAAGGAAGCGAGGTTTAGGAAAAGCTTGCGGGGTCAATAGCGGACAAGGTTCTACTTGGAATAGGATGTCAAATTTTCCGTCTGCTGTGGTCTTGATAGGGCTCCTGTCTCTTCGTTGAGACTGTGTTCATTCAATAAAGAAGATTTCGTATCGGTTAACGTTGCGGTCGATCATCCATATAGCATAGGCTGAAGTTAGTAATGATGTTCTATTCAAATATAGATGCTGCGTTTCTTGTGATCGTCCAGTCTGATGCAGCTGGTCTTCTAAATCACCCGATCCCGTGACAGGCTACGAGGCTCGAGCATTCACAGGAAACTCTCGTTCTTTACGTCAGTAGAAGAAATCACCAGCGTTTGGGAGTTGCCTCTCTCTGGATCCTCGATCGACCGTCCAGGACCGGAAGTTATATGGCTTGCGTTCTCCGGCCTGAAAAAAGTTCGTTCAGGAAGGTGCGATGTGTCCAGAGAATGACCCTCAATTCCAATCATCTGGTCTTTCGTAGGACAGCTGTTAGCGATTCAAACATGGGTAGCTGAGAATAGCCCTACCTGTATATACTTCCTTGAAAGTTAGAATAATGGAGGCCAGAAGTAGCATTGGCACTATTTGACCGAAGCTTAGCTTGTTCTCGTCTCCATCGATGTTGTTTCCTGGAATCCTGCGATTCTCCAGAATGCTGATCAAGCCAAGTGTAAACCACACAATGTCAAAGTAGAGACTAATTGTCAAGGAGCCCAATATCGCCGCCAGAGCGAGATAAAGCCTGAGAGTAACAGCCAACAAGAGCTGCAAGGGTAGCAGGCTGGCAGGTGCGGCTCGAAACCCTCCAATGCCACTTTCGGCCATGATTACCCCCGAACGCTTCGAATACTGATCGATCTCTCGCAGGCCATCGCGCGGTATTCGTAGCAGATAGTGGTCGAACATGCTGGTGTTAAAGACTCTCCAGATGGAAGTACTGTAATGCAGTATCAGAGCGAACATGTACGGATACGTCACCGTGAGATCACGATCCGTTTGATCGAATAGACACTGCGCCGGACAGCTAGTGCTTGCGCCCCACAAGGGATTACTCGCCAAAGCCAGAGCCGCCAGCAACATAATCAACATCAAGACCATGATGCAGACCCGCCAGTTGCGCAATGTGGGGCGCTCTTGCAAGTAACAGGTCAAGATGCTGAGACTGGTCATATGCGTGTTGGAGAACATAGCAAGATCGACGACAAGCGAAAAGTGATACACGGAGATGGAACAGTGTTTCCAGAAGCCAGCGATCAGAATGGCGACCCCAAAAAGCAACTGATAATCGCTCAACAACAGAATGAATCTTTCGAGGACCGGTCTCCAGAAGGCGGTCCGGTCTTTGCTGATCCGCAAAAGCGGTAGCCTCCGAAGAATGTGAGATATCCACTGGTCGATAGCATTCTCTTCGTAGCCACGCAGGACACTTAGGGTATGGCCGACAAAGGCGATGATCAGGTTCACAAGGCTTGTAGCAACGCAAGCGGTGATAATCTGTACACTACATAAGTCTTGTCTACCTCCCTCAGATGAAATCGATTGCTTACCCCAATGCCTGCAATATCTGTGCCAATGGTGAGTCTTCGATTACTTTGTCAAATGGAACCAATCGCTTACCAGAGTCTGCCTCATATTTACCACAACCTTGGCCCTGCAGGTAGACCGTGCAGTCCGGAGAACCTTTACCACAAAAGAGGCCCATGCTCGAGTAAGAATGAAGAAGGGTGGCAAGAGATGCTCACCGTGCGAGAGGAGGATGTATATAAATGTCTCCCTATAGTATCTGGGGTGGTGGACCACACCGCGTTCTCGGCAACTGTGACAGAGGCTGAAACTGGAGTACTTTTACACGACCGCATGATGGGTTGCTCGCTCAGGTGGCAAATCTGGATTGTTTCCCGCGATTGGACCACAGACAATGCGCATTCCCCGAGGAAGTCGAAGACGCAAGTCAGATTCTTGTTGTCGTTGCCGCAGCTGAATTGAGAGAGATAAGCAACGGCTGAGTCCCCTCGAAACCGAAACCTTATCTATTTCTTGGCAGGGGTTGCGGCAGCTCCGTCGCCGGAGTCGACATGCGATCGCCTCTTGTGGCTTGGGAGTTTTGAAGCTCCGGAGTTTGTTGTCTACCTCGAAGACAGAGGTGTGCAATGGTAGACCGTGATACTACTTACATGCAGTCTTTGTATTCTGAGATCCATGCATCTTGAAAGGTGCAACGCGCGGCTAAACTTGCGGCCCGAGGACGGACGAAATGTGGAGATTGCTTTTCAGCTTTCTTGTCTATTTTCATACCGTAGCTGACAAATGAGTCATAATTGTGGATTCTGGACACACCACTTCGTACTGCTTCTCTAAAGTACAGGAATTGAAATCTGAGTCGAGCGGAAGTGGAGCACGTTTCTGTATCTGCACGAGCAGCAGATCGGAAGGACGCCGCAACGCACCACCCTTCGATGGATGCTGCTGGAATGGTGCCAGATCTCCCGCGATTGCTTTGACCTGGCTCTTTCCTCAACGACGATGTCGCAATGGCCCAATTGTCTACAGCTTGAGAATGCTCCAGCTGGCATAATGATGGTATTAGACCTATTTAACCTTTCGCAGTTCGCAGCTCACACGACAGCGTTATACCTCGCATCACTCATCTTCCCCGCTGACTGTACTGAAAACTAAGCCCTCAACCAATTACCCCTGGAGCAGTACCTCCCAGTTCTAGACCCAGAGCTATCCATGGGCAACAAGTCGATTCAATATCCGCCATTGTCAATGCTCGCCGTCATAAACGCACCATCCGCTCCCCAAGACGCTGGGATATCCACTACCCCCACCACGCCAGCACCCTATCCCTCCTCGTTCCCGACGAAAGCAGACGAGGTGTGCAGTACGCGCTTTTAAGTTAACCGGCTTTCTGGGAGGGCGAACGGCCGAACATCCTTACGTCGCGGGGAATCTGATTGCGGTCAGCTTGCTTGCGCATTCTCGGTCGCTGCATCTATGCATCGTCAGCAGGTGAGAGAGGCGCTGGGTCCGCGAAAGGGTTGGGGTTTGGCTTTATCGCCTGGGATGGGCGTGAGGGGCCGAGAGCAGGAGCGTAGCGGTTCAATTGCTAGGAATGAGATGCGAAGATTTATTTCCAGATGCGGGAGCTGGGGGGGTGGCGAGGAGCACTGTAGCGGTTTTCCGGTTATCGAACGAGAAGCCGCAAATAAGTCTAATTGGTGCAGGCGATCGGTGTTTGAGCTTTGAATGCAATGTCTTGCCCTTTCAGGATTGAGACGGTGTGTATTCAACCGTGTTCTACATCTAAGGCGGTGAATTGAAAATGCTAGTTTCTAGTAAAGAGTGCTACGGCCTGATTTAAAGCCTTGACCGTCTGGAAATTGCAATGATGTTTTTCCTGTTTGGAATACTTAGCTTGATGCTTCCACGAAGAGTCGAGACACCATCAACATACCTACCTCTCCCGCCCATACGTCGGCGCAGGTTTCGGCTTGTTATCCAAGATCCCCTCAATCTTCTCCATAACCTCCGGCGTCAACTTCGGCACCAGCGCCAACGCCTTGCAGTTATCCTCAATCTGCTCGACCTTCGTCGCACCAAGTATCACCGTGCTAACATTCTCATTCTTCGCCGCCCATGCGAGTGCCAGCTGCGCCGCATTTCCGCCCATCTCCTCGGCAATCTTGGTCAGCTGGCGGACTTTCTCGATCTTAGCTTTCCCGGCGTCCGTCTGCAGCTCTTTGACGGTGTTGTCGAAGAAGCTTTGGTGGTTGGAGAAGCGGGAGCCTTCTGGGACGCCGTCGTTGTACTTGCCGGTTAGGAGGCCGCTGGCTAAGGGTGACCAGATTGTGGTCCCGTATTGGAATTGGTCGAATAAGGGTGCGTATTCGACTTCGAAGCGCTCGCGGTGGAAGGCGTTGTATTGGGGCTGTTCGGCGATGGGGGCGATGAGGTTGCATTTTTCGGCGATGAGGGTCGCTTCTGTTATTTGGGTGGCGCTCCACTCCGAAGTGCCCTGAGTAGATCTTCGAGTCAGCATCCGTGCTTTCATTTGCTAGATTGAGAGACGTGTCGGTGGAACGGATGCCTCTACAAGCTGCTTCATGTATTCTTGGGATTGTGCTAGGGGTGAAGGATGCTCCGAGCTTTACTTACCCAGTAGTAGGCCAGGTTGAGGTTTCGTATACATTGAGTAAACGCTTCGACAATTTCACGCATTGGAGTAGCAGCATCTGGTCGGTGCTAATAAGGTATCGCGGTTAGCTTCTCTTTCTCGTGCTGAATGTGTAATCATGAGGCAGGTCTCTATAATCACTCCTTGAGAGTTGTACCAAATGTATAAAGAGGGCAGAGAGAAGTAAGAGCTGCTCAGGAGTTCACTTACCGCGAAGACAACGTCGACATATGGCTGCTGCAGGCGCTTGAGCGAGCTCTTCAACCCTTCGACAACGTGCTTTTTGGATAGACCGCGGGTGTTCGGCTCTTTGCGTCCGGTGCCGAAGAATATCTTGGTTGTGAGAACGTATTCGTCACGAGGCCCTTATTTCCGAGTCAACTCTGGTCCCTCAAGTAGCTGGGTCGAGCCAGTAGGGAGTGTGTCCACTTACAGTCGAGTTCCTGCAGCGCAGCCCCCATTTCGACCTCGCTTTCGCCATTCGCGTAAACCTATCACCAAACACAATCAACCATCGAATCTCCCCAAGCCCAACCCCCCCCATTTACCTCGGCAGTATCAAAAGTATTGATCCCATGATCCCAAGCCGTCTGCAAGCACTCCTTTACAATATTGCCCTTCTGCGTCCCTCCATAAGTGAGCCAGCCCCCTTCCCAAAACTATCAGTCCCTACTTTTGAACCGGGATGAATGGAGGGAACGTATAACCCACCGAGAGAGAAGAGCGAGACTTTGAGACCGGTGGGGCCAAGATGGCGGAAGATCTGGGAAATTTGTGAGTTGCAGGAGGGCAGGAGCTGTTGCGGGGATGGGGGGTACCATGTCTTTGGGCTCATATTTGGACTCGACTGCCATGACAATGTTATTAGTCGTCAACGAATGTAGCGAATTAATCTACTCAGGGAAAACTTGTTGATTTCGTATAGGTTAAACGCAAGAGCTGGATGATTGTATATATAAAATGGTCGCATTAATGGCAGCGCACAAAGGCTCGGAGCATGTCATGACGTCAAAAACAGTAAATATTGTGCCGAGGGGAACTGCCGGTGACAACTGCCGTATCACGCTTGCTCAATCGGTCTTGGAAGGCTTCACGATAGGACTTGAAACCTCAGAGGTCCCAGATCTCGGTTCAAAACCGATTTAGGGCGCGTCTGAAGCGCCCCAGTCGAGCGTTGTGCCCTTGACTAATGGGTAGGGTGTGCTATTCCCAGTACCGATGAGTTTGCGCTCTAGAACAACGTGTTGAAGAAGCAGCAGTGGGCCGTTAAAACCAGTCATAATCTACTGGCGAAGCAACAAAACGTCAAGACATACCAAGTAGATGAATTGGTACCTTGACAACACGATAAAATACAGATTCTCTCAATTTGCCGAGCCACCCCTGGTGCCAGCGCAGGTGGTGATTGATATCCACAAGTCCCCCTCCCTGCACTCCGTTTATCCCGAACCAAACTCAGGCATGAGCTGAAGGTGGAAGGGGTCCTCCTTTTCCCCACGACACATCGTGCCTCACAGTGATCTTGCCCATTGGCATGATATCATCCTGACTGCCATCACTTCTCTCCTCTTCATTCTCGTTTGTAGATGTTGCGTTGCTGTACCACCACATCTTGTGTTTCTTTGCCCCGCCCAGATACATGTCCTCCGTCCGACTGAGCGTTGTCGACTGGGCGCCCTTTTCCGAGTCCGGAAGACGTTGAGAGGCGCCGCCGTGGCGTGAGCTCCGAGGCTCAGCGAAGCGTGCGCGGATAGCGGAAGAAAGGGTCTTTTTGAACAATGGGCGCAGCAGAGGGAGGCAGACGGAGACGATGCCAACGTTGTTTTCGACGCTCAACCAGAGGCCTGGATTGACGACGGAGTCTGCTAGACATCAGTCTTTCCGTCTTGGTTGGACACCCATAGAGCTTGCGGACTTACAGGATACATCCGTGGGTTTCAATTGGGTCAGTAAAGGAATCCTGACAATACTTCCCACAGTTGCACTGGAGGCTATATGTCAATACGACGACGGTATCGAGGGTTCGGAAGACTCACAAGCCGCCCAGGATGAAAATTATGGTGAGGGCAATCTTCCTACGTGAGGTCAGAATCAGCCTGTCTTCTTGACTCTATGGGATGGTTTGAACGAGCCACGTTCGAAAGCGGGTGCTTTCGGGGCATGTCTCAAGCTCGCGAAGCACGCACAGGGGTAATATATGCTAAGAAAGGCAACCATCGACTTACCTCGCTGGCCGCATCTGCAAGTTCCAAAGAATAGGGATAGGTAATATTAGAAGTGCGATGTTCGTAGCAATATCCGGCGGAGTAGTGCCATAGTATGCCCTAGATGCAAACTTCGGAGTCAGCATCGCTCCATGGAATAAAGGCGACGAGTTGTGCCGCAGCTCGCCCAGGGCGAATGATGCAAGAACACAAGCTTGTGGGACTCCCAGGAAAGGCATGGTATGCTCAGGGATTTACTTACTCATTATTGGCGTTGATGCAGTGCCCTCCCGGTATCGATTTATCCCAATTGTACTGGATTGGCTTGCACTGGAGGAATACCACAAGTATGTCGCCCACGAACCAAGCAACGACGACAAGCCCAATGATGCTTGTGGCAATGGTGATGGGTCGGATAGGGAAAACACGGTGGTAGAAGAACAGGACCGAGAGCTTGACCGCGGTGGCGCACGCGCAGAATATGAACTGAATCGCGAAAAAGGTCTGCAGTAACATTAGCGACCTTCTTGCGTGATTGCTAGTCCTTTTTCTTGTCACGTTAGGTAGGCTGATGAACCATAGGATTGCTCACCTTTGTGAAAGCAATGATCTCGGGTAGGTCCAGCATCAGCATATGCCTTCCGAAGCCATTTTGTACAGCTATACCGGGACAGTAAGTACTCTTCCAGGCCAGAGAGAATTTCTCACAGGATACGTACACATGTATTGAGTGATGGTCAGACCATATGCCCAGATCTAGATTTTCTCAATGCCAAGTACAAAGGGACTTCCCTAAAAAGCTTACTAGTGCCACAATGATCAGATAGTCCTCGACTCCAAGTTTAATTTTCGAGATCCTTCTGGCCACAATCCGAAGCAATACTGCGATCGTTGAGAGCACAGTCAATACCGTAATGATTGCCACAACCTCAGGTCCGCGGTTATCGTTAATCCAAGGAACAGCTTGAACGCAGATTTGTCTGGTTGAGACTAGCGATTCTACTCAAGTCTTAGCATCAGCAGGCGTAATCTATATGTGACCTGAACCAGGGGCCTTCAAATACGGGCCCAGCATCAACAATCGCGGGTGCCTCACCTTGAGCTTCTACTAAGCTGCAATTGCCAGCGAGAACTGTCCCTTGCAGCGCAAGAAAGAAATTGTCGTTTGCACAAATGCACGCCAGGCTTGGGCCACAGCCCGCCGCAGCGATTGCGGCATAGGCAGGATACTATTGAGGAGTAAGCCTTCACCACCGCAGGCCAAACAAAGGGAAGCTCTACAGCGCATTCTGGCACTTGCGCCAACTCTCGGATGGAGGCAATTGTATTCGCCATTATTGCAGGTGGAGAGTTTGTTACGTGCTAAGAAAAGGAGACAGACTGCAACTGTTGAAGAAGGAGGGGCCAAAGAGATATATATTAACTGCATATTATGGAGCGATTCAAGTCCATCACTCTGAGGGTAGTCAAACCTCCCATCTTGATTGTCTAACCGACATGGCTAGAACAAGCCATCCTGCTAGCTCATGGAAACGAGCACCGGCCAATTGAGGGTTAAAGCGAAGACGGCAAGGCTACTGCCAACATCGTTCCGGTGCCAGGTACCTGCACGCGCACAGATCTGATCAAGCTATCGATGGAGCTTCACCACGAGGTAGGAGAATAATCAGAGGAAAAAAGGATCCGAGCAACTTTAGCACTAAAGATCCCTGCCACTCTTACGGTCCGTCTTGTGCCTTGCATGTTATCGGAGAATTCGCGGGGAGCGCTTTGGTCAGTACGGGGCTCGACCCCATAGACCATGAGTCCTGGTCGACGCTAGTGGGGCCACTAGTGTGATTAGCTGGAGCCCGCCCGAAGGACTATCTAGAGGTTGTCGCCCAGCACTCGGTTTGCGGACTCTAAGGCAGCCCGTAGCCCCTAAGCGCCCCTATGCAAACAGGTCTTGGCAAGACCAGCAGATGGTGTGCGGCCTTCTCATTAGAGCGCAAGCAGCGCGATCGCGCTAGAAGTCCCTCTAGAAGTCCGTGCAGCTTAGAGTTCCCCAGATTCTAGAAGTGAAGTCAAGCCACTTGGCTGGGATATGCCATCCTTTCATCCTGTTATTGATGGCAGTCACTCGCTCTCAGTACTTTTACCAACGCCGCCAGCTTCAGAATGTGCCGTTTCTGGCAGGGTCTTTGCACGGACGCGCTACGGGTACGCCCGTTTGCTGTTTTGGCGAAGTTGTGGTATGCACGATAGATTGAGTTTGGAGACGCTTGCTCGCGCGTGGATGATGGGGCTTGAGAATAGCGGTTCGAGTGCTGAAACGATTATATCAATAAGACTCGGAGATTTTTCTATGTGGTTTTCCACCTCGCAATTGTATTTGGACACGTACGTGTAAGGGAGTCCTACTAAGGCTCTCAAACACAATTGGCGAATGCTATGATATTTGGTCGTCGTTAATGAGACAATTGCATAGCTAAAGAGAGAGGCTATGTGTACGGGCGTGTATACTGCTAGAAAGTGCTATGCATGCTCTTTGGGGTGGGACGCAGCACTGTGAACTAAAAATGAAGACTACTACTACTACTACTATTTGTGATTTCAACGATAGGTCGAATTTGGAGACGCTTGCTCGCGTGTGGCAGCGTACGCCGCCTTGCCGTGGTCATGTAAGATTTGCCTGATCCTATAGGCCGCGAAGCATTGTAATTCAATGAGACAACATGCGGGAGACAAGCTTTGAGCGACAAGGTTGTTCTCCCCGATGAATTAATCGATTTTGCAGGCCTGAACTTTAGGTGTACGTCTCAAGACTAAGAATATGTGGGAGATCTGCCTAGTCAAGCTGTGGGCAATAAGGATTAGTTTCATTCGCTTTGACTATCGAGGGGCTTTTTGCGGGGGCCCGTGGGCGCCGCAATCGCAATTATCATAATCATAATCGCCCAGTAAGGTAAGACCCCAGATGAGCGCTCGCCCTCCAGGTTTGGCGCGAAAAGATCGACCGAAGCTTCTAGGTCTATGTCTTCATACTTACTGGGAGGTGCTGGATGGAGCTTGTTCGCTGTTCTTAGTGTCAGTGTAGAATCTCGGCACACCCGATACTTCATTAATAAGCTGTGCTCGTACACCAGCCCGCATGTACTACTGTCGCGCAATAGCTGGAGGACAAAGAAATGGATCGAGACGAAGATTCATGTATGAGCCGGCAAGAGCCGTGAGGCTTTCTTTGACGCAGCGATGCGATTCGCCTGGGAAAGTACGTTGAACAAAGACATCTTGAACAAGACCGAGAACAAAAGCTTCTGCGCCCAAAATCGCGGAGTTGAGCTTTCAATTGACAACCCTTTGACAGAAATGCCAACAAGATGCTCAACAAGGTGAGTGTTCCTTGTGGCGCCGGCACGACAATAAACTTTCAATGCAGGGAACGCCACATAAGGGCGTTTGGTGTTCCTGGGCAAATTCTGAGATCAAGTATTTCACCTTGTTGTCCTGCTCTTACTTCCCATCAACGGAGACCTCGGTATGGCTTCATCGAACAAGTCGGTCATTATAAGTTGGACAATATCTTTTTCTTTCCTTTCTAGAAGCCCTCCATTTTCGAAGCTTTACCCTCACCATTTTCAAAATGATATTTCCAACGGAGCTAGCACTCCTTCTTCCTTTTCTCCCTTTCATTCTCGCATACTCGGGAGATATGACCTACTATGATCCGTCTGTCGGCCTGACTTCATGCGGTACTCTCCATGGCCCCAATGAGCTCATCGTCGCACTGTCTACGGGCATGATGAACAACGGTGGAAATCCCAACAGCAATCCGAAATGTGGCAGAACCATCGGCATCTGGAACCCACAAACGAAGCAGCAGCACTATGCCACGGTCGTCGACACCTGTTACGGATGTCAAGTGAGTACATCTCTGGGCAACTCCCACCCTCTTTCCTTATCGAGAAGTTTGAGGTCTGTGTCAGCAGCATCAGCTCTGAGCAATGTGCCACAAAACTCATTCTTTGAACTTCATAGAGCATTGCTGACATCGGTATCTTAGATGCACGACATTGACGTCAGTCCTGCTCTATTCAAGGAGGTGGCACCCAACGGTGATGGGAGAGTCCATGGTATCAACTGGGGAGGACAACTGTTTGGTGGCTGAACAGCGAGCCTGATCCGGCTTGAGGTGCGTGCATGAGCCGAATTGTATGATAGTTGTTCCAGGCTTTATTCTTGTAAGACAATATAGATCGGTATGCTAAACCTGTCGCGCGGGTGCTGGAGTTCAGCAGGTCTACATGCTCGTGGTCCGCGTGAACAGGACTTGTTGAAAGGGCTTCTTTAGCTCTTGAAGACCATGCTCTACGCATGTAGTGAGCCAGTAGCCTTATCCAGTCGAACTTGTCGGCTTTGTTTCCAAGTTTACTCAGTATCATTGCTTGATTCACTGGTCCTGCGTCTTTCCTACCACCGGATTCACCGATGCAGGAGAAGAGACCTGGACGGGATCTTCCAGAACATGATGTGCGGCCGCATCGTATAAATAATTCAGGCAAGAACAATTTGGCGCCTTATGTCTCGTAGAAAGTATTACTTCTGGGAGCCAGCGCATTGTTGATTGGCAAGTATGCATGCGAGCTCCTAGCCTGTTGAGATGTACCCGATTCTTTGCCATGATTGATTTGCAGGGCCGAGGTCTTTGACAAAACGACATTCATCCTGAGATTCCTACGAAGCGACTTTGCCTTCCCATTCAACCTTTTCAACCTTCCAAGAGAATCCTTGCATAACCCGAAAGTAGAGCTGCTTTGTGGAGTGCGTGGATTAGGCCCAAGGTCTTCTCGTGGGAACGAGCTAGTTGCCATTCTTTGGGGGATTCTTGCGGTTCTGCTTCCTGTGAGTTTCTCCAACCCGTATCTTGCACGAGGTAACTGGAGGATTGATATCACAGAATACGCTTCGAGTTGAAGAAAATTTCAATCTGTCAGTCATCGGCTTGAAAGACTTTTTGCTGGGCTTCGTGACCTGCGCACTGCTCTAGTCTTTTAAGGGTAACATTCCAAGACTGGGCTGATTAAGTAATGTCCAGGAAAACATTACAATATGCTGTCAGTAGCCGCAGGTCTTTGAAGTGCGTTCCAACCGAAGCGACGAATAATTCTAAGATTTGAAAGCGTCACATCACTCGGAAAATAGTGAAGTAAGATTCACCTTGATAGGGGTTAGCCGACAACTCGTCCTTCAATTCCAGTTCCTACAAACTTTACCGAGTCTTATAATTGAGGCCAGGCAACACTCAATTGAAATTTAGCTGTTACCTCTACCAACCTCGATTCGCCCTTGGATTGGCACACTGCAAGGTATCAGACCTACAGCACTTGTCAGGTATGTAGAACCTATCGAAGAAGCATTCTACGGTAGCGTTAATAGAATCGGTTAGGCGGAACTCACATTTCAGCTTATAGCCAGCATGTCCAGACCCGGTCGGATACACAACTAATTCAGCCCATAAGCTGAGAAGCACACCGACCCTCACTACCACCAAGTCTCGAGAGCCGATACCAAGAAAATTCACTCACTCTGAAGCCGCAACACCGTCTACTGACAGCCAAGATGGCGCGTACAATCCACAACCTACCAAATGAGATTCTTGCGAAGACACTACATTACCTGGATCACAAGTCGCTCAAGAAGGCCCGTCTAGTCTCGCATCGATGGGCCAAAGCTGGCGCAGCAGGACTCTTTCGTCGAGTATACTTCGCACCTCACCACGATATTATGGAAGTGTTCATGAGCATTACCTCAGAACCCGCATTTGCTAGTAGCGTCCAGGAGCTGGTTTACGATGCAAGATTATTCTGGCAATATCTGACTGACCCAGATGCGCATGGCGATATGTACAGGCATGCCGTGCGGCCGACAAATGAGAAAGAGTACGATGAAGAGACTGACACCTACGTTCAGCTTGCGGAGCTGTTTGGGAAGGTAGTGCGGCTGGAGGAAGGACCCGATGCTTACGAGGAGAGAGCCACGAAGAGCTGTGAGCGCTACGAGGAGCTCTTCGAAGAACAAGAAGAGATTCTGGACGAGGGACTCGATTTCGATTTCTTGTGTGACGGGCTGCAAAAGCTTCCGAATCTGAACACGGTCACTATCATCCAAGCTTATCCAGGACAGAAGGACATTGTCAGATTTCAGGAAAAGCTTTCCCCATGGTACGAACGGCCTTCTCTTACCGTTTGGCAGGAAACACTGGCTCCTACTTCATGGAGTGTATTAGCAGGAGAAGCGACGGAGGCCCCTGACTTCAGTATCAGCTGGGATATCATTGAGGAGAACCCTTGGGATTGGCGTGGCGTCGTCAATGTGCTGAAAGCTATTGCCCTGCATTGCCCCAAGGTTATCAACTTCCATTATGGCACACACGCTGCACCGATGCCGATGCATATCCTCAGTCAAAAGCCAGTTTTTTCGAGCATGCGAGATATTGCCAAGAATCTGACCTGCATCAAGTTGATGACTAGTACATTAGTCGACGACGATCCTGACGAGCGCCTTGAGCCAGGCTCCGAAGCCTACTCCGCTATCAAGGCTATTTTGGATCAAGCTCAGCAACTGAGGACTTTGTCATCGAATATGGTCTCACGACCCCGAGCATCACGAAGTAATTTTTCAACAGCTACCTGGCCACGTCTTTCGGTGTTGCAACTAGGATTCATGCATGTGGACTTGCAAACACTCAAGGGTCTATGCCACCGGCATGAAGACACGCTACGTGACCTGAAACTTATCTTTGTAGCGTTGGACGACATGTACAAAGGCGACACATGGTCAATCGCGGGAAAAGAGCTTGGCTCGTTCCTAAGACTCCGCAGTCTTACTCTGCGTGGGCTCAGTACGTATTTGTTCGCGGACAATAGCACCACTGAAGAGGAGGTAGGATACGACATAATGCGTTGGGTCCCAAGACGCTTGCTTGAAGTGAAAGTCTTGGAAGATATCTGGGTTGAGATGTGCCACGAGTGATTCAGAAGCTTATTAACCAGCCTTGGCGAGATGGACGGATCCTAGACAGGCTTTACTTCGATATCGAGCTTTCCATGCATCTTCAAGGTCAGCAAACACCAGGGAGAGCGTCTTCCTGAGCTGGCATTTGATGGCTTGTGCTCAGACTATGGCATACAATGGGTACGTAGCCAATAAGTTTGAAAATAGCTTTTAATCGTAGTAACGAATGCAAATTATCTCTGCAACAATCGAGTCCAAAGTATGTGAGAGCAATGCTTTCAAGTCAAAGGTGCGAATACTTAGGACGGCGACTCTAGCAGCTAGTCCCGATCGGGTTAACAGCAGAAGCTCAACCTTGTCCGTCTCCTGCATCTAAAGTATGTACACATACTAAAGTACCCAATTGTTCCATTGCATACACCAATCTCTGCCAGCTCCTGCAAGTGCATATCGGTCTTAGTTCCAATCAGCACATATGCTGAAACATGGGTGGCTGCGGCTGCCTCTGAAGGTTAGAAGTTCCTGGTCGTCCCGAGTCCCGACTGGCGATATATTCCTACACTTTTATCATCCTTGAGAATACACGTAGCTAAAGTCCATTTCCCGTATGTTGATTTACAGATCCACCGGCAGCACGGCCTAATGCATTCAATGCCCGCGGCTGCTGTAGTTGCTGTGTCCGCTGGACCATCTGTGGAATAGGATTGAAGGCATTTGCTAGAGGGTTCGTCTCCCTGGTCAAGAAACCTTGCACGTACGCTCCTCTACTTACGTACAATCATGTCAATGATGCTTACGATCTATCGCCGTGCTGTGCCTTGCTGGTCAACAAGTACCTGGCTCCATAATCTAAGTTGGCCGCGGTCACCGAGGCCTGCGTTCCGCCAAGCCTAAATCACGTGCCCACGTGGCTTGATTTGGTTGCCCAGCAGCTAGCCAACCAATCTTCTCGTTTGCCTTCAAGACAAGGAATCCAACATTTGATTTCGTGATTTCGTGGCGTCTCCTTTGGGATGTGGGGTCGATATAATGGTACAAAGGCGGGATGGTGTGGATTACGACGCTCCACCTCAACGGCCTTTGACTTCTCTCGGGCCTTCTCAAGTGTCAACGCTTCGCATCCAGTCGGACCAGCCTCCGCGATTCATTATACATAAGTCACTCCGCCTGCTCAGCGTTTCTATATTACTTTTTCACTCTCTATCCATCGTTTAGATTTTAGGCTCATCTACACTCCCACCACCTCTCGAAACCTCACTCCCTCACCAACACGCCAACATGCGTCTCACTCTCCTCGCCCCCCTCATGGGCCTCCTCCCCACCCTCCTCGCCTTCCCCCAATCCTACCCACCCTACAGCTACCAACCCGACGGCCTCCCCGTCGGTCCCTACTGCCCACCCAAGTTCGCCAACCCGGGCGAGCAACACGCCATCTTCTTCGACTTCATCGACAAGCTCTACGTCAAGCAGAACGCCACCGACGCCTACCTGACCTACGTCTCCCCGGACTACATCAACCACTCCCCCTTCGCGCCCCAGGGCCGCGCCGCCGCCATCTCCTTCCTCTCGTTCCTGATCCCCAGCTTGAACCGCACTATCCTGCACGAGACATTTGAGAGGAACATTGGGATGGTGCATCTCAAGGTGCAAAGCACCCCGCTGCTGGCATTGGCGGATTTCTTCCGCATGAATGGGAGCTGTATCGTCGAGCATTGGGATCTGAACCAGGCCCTATCGCCAAATGCGACGAACCCGATTGCGCTCTTCTAAGCGGCGAGTAGTCCCGGGTGGCTGGAGGGCTGGCGTGGGCTGGGCTGGTGGTGCTGTCTTTTGCTGGATACTTGCGTGGGGAGGATTAGACGAGTAGACGAACCGAAAAGCTGTTCTGGCTTGGGCCTTCCGGCCAAAATGAGGAAAGAAGAAGTATGAGCTCAGCGCTTATAAATAATCATAGAGCAATTAAATTTAGCACTAATACCTCACACCCGTCTTGACAGACTTGACAGGTTCAGCGAATTGATGTTGACGCTCTCCCAAGTTCAAGATCGTCTAGGCAGGGTTCTATGATTCATTTACTTCCCGATCGCTTCTTGGCCTCCTTACCAGGTTAATCTGGTGTCAAATCACGAACTCACTACAGCGTTTCCACCATTACTTAGTACCCCATGCAAGCACCTATTGACATAACAGGTATAATGAAGTCGTACAGATCGAGATTCCTTCAGGCGTTGGCCTAATAGCGGGCAGATGTGAATCCCATTTTCGCCGTTATCGAGGAGCTCTGTGCCAGATGTCTAGATTGAGCGACTTAAGGCCAACAGGAAGTTTCTGGACAACATGGAAGACTGTGGCTGTATACAAGTAGTCCCATCTGGGCTCGTCGCCTGCATCATTCTCGCAGGAGACCTCGAATCTGAAAGATTGCAAATTACCAAAGAAAGGCAGACTGTCAGCAAGATATCTGAGTTGTTGGTTGATGAGCCGCCTCCAGTTCTGTAACGCTGGCTGCCAATCACCTTCCCAGATGCGTATGGCTTTGCCATTAACGATCACCCGCTCGTCGATATCGTCTTCCTGGTCTTCAGCGGACCGTGATTCCATGGGACCTTCATCCCATGAGGTCAGAGACACTTTCCTTGACGGATGGCCCACGAGTTTTATTGACATGTGGTTGGCTTTGCGTCGACTTAATCGAAAGAGCAAGCTCCCTTTGGGGGGCAGCCGCTCAAGGTCATACAACGATAGACGTAGTTTCGACAGCTGCAGATCTTTTAGGTACGTATAGCGAGCAACTTTGTATAAGCGCTCGCACACTAGGAGATACTCCACATCTCGACGCAGCTCTGTTGGACCTATTTGCTCATAGATGGAGATCAGGGTCTCGGACGGCAGGTCGAGTAATGGCATACCAATTTCTTGGGCTGCGAAATGGGTTGCGAAAGGCTAGCACGTGACCACCACACGGGTGCTAGTTCGATCCCACGGGAAGAATCCGAGAAATCTCTATAAAGATTTGAAGAGCTAACGACAAAGCGCACTTATATCTGGCTAAAGTCTGTCACAAAGGTAGGAGCGGCTGACTCGACCAGCCCTGGTCGACCTTTCCCTGGGGAGGATCGTAGTCATGAGCCGAGTAGTACGCATCAATACAAAGTCTAAGTTTATCGGAGACCCCAGACGGCCAGACACCTGTCGATACGAGCGGTGAGAATCAAGGGCCTCTAAGCTGAGCAAACGCTTATTCAGGGTCGAAGGAGCACGTAAGATGCCAAGCGTGGATCGCTAGGGCAAATCAACTGGGTTGTCTGGCGGGTGGATCGAACTGCAGGTGGGCATACTTGCGTGAACCTGTCATGGGGCGGGTGAGGCTTCCAGATTACCGGCAGATCCGGGGTAGGGATGTGTGGGGTGAATCACAAGGGCAACATCGACTCGAGGAGAATGATTTGGCAGTACCGCTAGAAAAAGCTCAGCAGACCGCACAGACACTCATGTCAAGCGCTCGTGCTTGCACCTGCAGTAGCAAACGTGGGCGTTCTAGCAGTTCTGCAGACCTCTACAGCTTGGCCCAAGCATACTCCTGCCCAAGGCGGGGAAGAGTTGGAAAGCACCTCGGGTTCCGCAAGGACAGCGGAGGTTGAAAAGCAACGTCAAGAGGAGAGAGAGCCAGTCGCAGCGGCATTGACGTCGATTCTACGCTGAGAGAGGAAGGTCGCCCTGCCAAGTCCGTTTCCTGTGCCGAGCAGAGCAAGCGACGTCATCCTTGGCGCGCGGCTGATTTGCGGCTCCCTTTTTCCTGGATTCCCTGTTTGGGCCAAGCTACGAGAACTTACGGGCTAAAATTATCACAGGACCCCCAATTTCCCTACCTCCCTACTTCAACCCGTTGTGTTTCGGACCTGCTCAGACCGGCTCGACACCGGGCTCGGAAACTGTTCTCTGAACGGCCATGAGGAGAAACAAGCTGTCCTTCCCGTTTATCCCTCAGACTCCCACGGAGTCGAGGATGGCGGTCGATCTGAAAAATCCTGCATGGGTGACAATACTTCAAAGGATCCTGACGAGCACGGGATTAGTACAAGGGCTGTGCAATTGCTTGGATGGAGATCCCTTGGCATATGCCAGCGTGTAGCTGTATCACACTCGACGTGGACCAAGAAGACCCTATAGATCCAATCGGGTGGCAATTGACAAGTGGCATGGGATGTTATGCATGGCATTACCAGGGGTCTACTACGCGTATGTGGACCATATGCAAGACATTGAACACTGCTCAACCTCGGAGTGCTGGATATAGGTCGTCTCGGAGTGACTCCGAGGCCCCGCAGCCCAACTGCCTAGTAGTTAAGGTTATAGCTCACGACTTGCAGTGACGGTGAGACATTCCTATTTTATCCCATGGCGGTTTGCAGAGACACGGGATGCCCCGCGTGTGATTCAGAGGATCAGCTATAGCGAGCGCTATAAGTATAATCATGTTTTCCCGGAATGTTGGACTGTCAGCCAGTGCCTCCTGCTTCCGTCTTAATCATGTGGTCTCTCATACTTGCTCTTGCTTTCGCTCTGTTCACTTCTTTATCGGATGCTGCGTCTAGCTTCTCCCCTGCTAGACCGCCAGCGATTCCATTAGCCGTCAAGTCTCCTTATGTTAACGCTTGGCAACAAGCTGGCAGTAATGCCGAATCGGGTGGACCCGGGAACGGGGGCTATCTTGCCGGGCAGTGGCCAACGTTTTGGACGTGAGTACTCGTTTTTCTTGTATACCGTTGTTCTGACCTTTCGCGTAGCGGCAAGATATTAGGCTGGACGGGCCTCATTCGGGTGGACGGCGCAACCTACACCTGGATGGGCAGCCCAGCCCCTTTACCAACGCTCGTAACTCAGACCTCGTACGAGTATACATCGACCCGAAGCACTTTCATCCTGAGTGCCGGTGCCATAACCATGAATGTAACATTCCTCTCGCCCATTTTCCCAACCGATCTCAAACGACAGTCGCTACCATTCTCCTACCTTGATATCTCGGTAATTTCTTCGGATGGCAACCCTCACGATGTGCAGCTCTATACTGACATTACTGCTGGTAAGTGTGATGATTCTCTGGTGCGTCGCCTACGTCCACCTCGAAAGTCCATTGACATCTTCATTCTTCAGAATGGGCATCTGCAGACGGCTCTGCTATTGCTCAATGGGAATACGGCGTAGCGCCTGGAAGCGCACCGGCATCAACGCGACGAAGATCTCTCAGGCGCAGGCAAAATACCAACAACACCGACTCTACAGCATCCGGTGGAATAGCTTACCATAAGTTCTACCGTCAGACCCAGCTGCTATTCTCAGAAACGGCGGAACAGACCGACTTCGGAAGCTGGTACTGGGCAACCGACAACGTCGCGAAATTAACCCATCAATCGGGTTCGGATAGCGACGTCAGAGGCGCCTTCACCTCCAAAGGTTCTCTTGCCAACACGGATGATACTAATTTCCGAGCAATCACCGACAGGTACCCAACATTTGGATTCGCCGTTGATCTAGGCTCCGTCAGCTCGACGCCAATCAGCACTCTGTTCACGATAGGGCTGACTCAGGAGCAAGCCGTTCAGTTTGATGGCGCAAAGGGTACTGTTAGCGTGCCTTCACTGTGGACAAGCTACTATCCAACCGAGCTGGATGCTGTAAGTATCACAACATCTCATCCTTTAGATCCTATACACTTGCAACCACGCAGCTACCTCGCAGTCTTCAACGGCAGATCTTCTACTGCTTGAACCCCATATGACCCAGGCCAAAACGAGATTCTAAGGGGACTTCTTCTGTGATTCTGCTGACGCTCAACAGTTAACCTTCTTCCACACCGATTACTCCACCACAGCCAGCTTATCCACCACCTTTGACAACAAAATCGTCAGCGACTCCACCGCCGCTGGAGGCTCGGACTACGTCACTCTCACTTCCCTCTCCGCTCGCCAAGCCTTCGGTGCCACCCAGCTAGCCGGCACCACAGACACGCCCTACTTCTTCCTCAAAGAAATCAGCTCAGACGGCAACATTCAGACAGTAGATGTCATCTTCCCTTCCTTCCCAATCTGGGTCTACACCAACCCCACATTACTCAAGTTACTACTCGACCCGCTCTTCATCAACCAGGAATCGGGGCAGTATCCGAATCAGTATTCGATGCACGATCTAGGATCCCACTATCCCAATGCGACAGGCCATTCTGCCGGCAACGACGAGCCGCAGCCCCTGGAAGAGTGTGGTAATATGCTTATCATGACCCTGGCGTATGCGCAGCGAACGAAAGATACCGCGTACTTGACTCAGCATTATAAGATTCTCAATCAGTGGACGCAGTATCTTATTTCCGGTGCATTGATTCCTGCTAATCAGATTTCGACTGATGACTTTGCCGGCCCTCTTGCGTAAGCCAACTGTCCCTTGGCCTCTCGGAATGAGTGTCTTACACGGAGCCTCTAGGAATCAAACGAATCTCGCCCTCAAGGGTATCATCGGCATCGAAGCCATGGCCAACATTGCCAGCCTTACCGGCAACACCGCCGATGCGACCAATTATACAAATATTGCGCACGACTACATTACGCAGTGGCAAACCCTGGGCACCGCCCATGATGCCACTCCTCCACATACCACGCTCAATTACGGTGCGAACGATACCCACGGTAAGCCCTAGCCCTGTGTCCCACCTTCCTGCTCATGTAGCCGGAAAGACTGACTTTGCTGTTCCAAGGCCTTCTCTACAATCTGTACGGCGACAAAGTTCTGAATCTCAAACTCGTGCCTCAAGCAGTCTATGACATGCAATCTGCCTTCTACCCCACCGTCGCAGGAAAGTACGGCGTACCACTCGATACGAGACACGACTACACGAAAAGTAAGCTCCGTCCCTTTCATTCATTTGTCACCTTCCCGGAAAAGAATTCAACTTACCAGAAGCACAGACGATGAGTCCATGCTCGCCGCTGCCACGACCTCTGGCAACACGATCGCGCTGTTCATCAGCGACATCACGAAATGGATCAACGAGACACCCACTAACAGGGCAATGACAGACCTGTATGATGTCACGAGTGGAGAGTAAGCCCCCTTTTAACCCCAGGTGGCGGCAGTCATGCTTATAAAATCTGCAGCTACCCAACGTCTGGCGTGGAATTCACCGCACGCCCTGTAGTGGGAGGGTTCTTCAGCTTGTTGGCCTTGCCTGCATAATTTCTGATCGCATATCACTTACATCTTGGTATGATGTTTTTAAGAGAGGAGACATTCGCTTCGCTGTATATACTTCTCTTCCATTCTTCCCATAGGATAGCGCGCATCTCTTAAGTATTTCATCAAGCAACAATATCGTCGACGCTTTGTGCAGACCCTCTGGTTGTATACCCGATTGACCAAGTCGAATACATTGACATTCTTTTCTCTCCAGCTATGACGTCTCCATCGCTCCTCCAGCCCACCACCGAAGAAGCTTACATTCTTCCTCTTGCCCCATCCCACGCCGCTATATGGGATTCTTCCACGCACGGTGGTTCACCAAAGTCGCAGTGCCCACATCCCCACACCAGCATAGTCATAACCTTAACGCAAGCCAGAAACCGCTGAATATATGTGTAAACGTCAACACACCAACATACCAACCTTCTCTCGATCCCTTCCGCTACCGTCACAGCATTCGGCACTCATCCGTCTTCAGTCCTCATACTTCCTTCTCCCCACCATCCCGTATTCCCCATCCTCCTCCCGATCCCTCCGCCCCTCCCGCATTATCCCGCATCCTCCATCCTCTCTTCCCTCTCTGATCGCCTCCCTCGTCCTCCCCATCCGCCCATCCGCCTCTTCCCCTGCCACCCACTGCCTCTCCTAATCCCTGTTACACCTCCAGCACATCTCCAGCACACCTCCAGCACCTCCAACGCCCCATCTCCACCACCACCACACCTCCTCCCTTCCTGAATACCACATCCCCTACACTACTCAGCCAACCCTTCGTCCGAATCCTCATCCTCTCTTTCGGCCACGGCTTACCCTACAGGCATCTCATCAAACCCGGTCCCTTTCGACTCCGTGCCCGTCCCCCCCTTCGCACTACGCACGCTACCGGCTCCGTGGAAAATGCCCTGTCCAACAAGAGGGGTGTTGCCGTCTCGAAACGGTACGAGTCTAGTCGAGGGCGGGTGGTTGGGTGGGTAGAGTAAGCCCCGAACGAACGTCCATCCTACCTGATCGGTCGCCCAAGATGGAGAGTTCGACTAAACCCCAGCCCGAGATCGCCCATGCCCTCCACTCGTTTCTCTCTCTCTTCTGTTTGGGGGGGGGGGGGGGGGGGGGGGGGGGGGGGGGGGGGGGGGGGGGGGGGGGGGGGGGGGGGGGGGGGGGGGGGGGGGGGGGGGGGGGGGCGGG